>ERZ827471.21-NODE-21-length-200375-cov-29.631674_pt1 | contig 200375 bp, 149 predicted proteins | sample MGYA00519772_ERZ827471 | MGnify/ENA primary metagenome ERZ827471 (study PRJEB31778, sample SAMEA3449315) | human gut metagenome | biome: human gut; feature: human-associated habitat; material: faeces | place: United Kingdom | collected 2010/2012 ...
TAGGTCGCCTGCGGCTCCAAGGGGCGCTCGCACCCCGCTCATTTCACCATGAAGCACGGCTTCATGATGAAAAAAGCCTTGTTTTTTCCCGTTGACTTTGTGTACTACCGTGAATAAAGATATTTCGAATTCCTATTAATTTAAATCACCAAAAAAGCTGGGGTTCAGCGAACATCGGCAGGGCGCATTTATGCGCCGCGTTAGGTGAGCCATCATCTGAACACGCAGTGTTCATTATATATGTTGCTTTTATATCATTATATTAACCTTTAGGATAAGGCTTAATTTCATTTGTGCGTCCAACTAAATAATCTATGCTTGTATTATATATATCAGCTAATTTATCAAGTACATCAACCGGAGTTTGTATGTTTTCCAATTCATAGTCAGAATATGTTGTTTGATGAACATTTATTTCCTTTGCAATCTGTTTTTGTGTCAAATCATTATCTTCACGCAAATCTTTGATTCGATATTTCAATTTAATCACCTCATACAAAGATTAATATAAGGGAAAATATCTTATTGACTTTTAAGGGAATTTCCCTTATAATAATAATGAAAATAAAAACTGAAAATTATTTTTTTGATTTACCTCTAGGATATGGTTTTTTTTCATCAGTACGTCCGACTAGATAATCTATACTTGTTTTATAGAAATCAGCTAACTTATTAAGTACTGAAACCGGAATATTCAAATCACCCAATTCATATGATGAATATGTTGTCTGATGAATATTCAAAAGATTTGCTATATCCGTTTGAGTTAAGTCTTTATCTTCACGTAAATCTCTAATACGATAATTCAATTTAATCACCCTTCGCAAAGCTTAACATAAGGCAAATTCCCTTATTAACTTTTAAGGTAAATTCCCTTAAAAGCTATCTTTTGTAAATAGAAAAACTTTATTTATGAAAAAATAAAATGCTTATAAGATTAAATGAATCTGAAGATTAAATAATTTTTATCTATAAAATTATTAAAGGTCTATGGAGGAAAAAATGTTTTGTGAGGAATGGGCAGAAAATAAATTTAATGATGATTTGAAAGAGTGGTTTCCAAAATATAAAGAATATGAGAAAAAGGGATTTAAAATAGAAGCTGACACAACAATATTTAAGGTATACTATAAAAAATATACTTTTTATATTTCTCTATTTAAAAAAGAAGAAGATAATTTGTTAAAGAATTATTGGAGAATAAGAAATAGTACATTAGGTGAATTTTGCTGTGAGGTAAAAATCAATGAAGACCCGGATGATATGGAGGCGGTTATATATAATGAAATAATAAATATAGTAGATAAAAAATAAAATAACTGAAAAAAGCTAAATGTGTGGAAATTAATCAAATATGTATTCAGCGGATTCATCTAAAATTTAAAAAAATAATATGAATAATATGAGTCAAGATTAAACAATCTATTTTGAATCCGCTGAATACATATTTGAAACTCAAAACTGCTGTAATATAAAATTGAATTAAAAGAACTTCGGTTGATAGACTTAATAAATAAAAAAGCTCCCTGTAAATGAACCTTTCCGGCTTGTACTGCACGCACAAACCTGTTTGTTCAAAGACCGGGAGCTTTTATGTTTCGTGTCAATATACTATTTGTTAAACCCTGAATTTTTGTGTGATTATTCGCCGATAACTTTTTTAATATAATCAGCTATTTCAGGAACCTGGCAGTTTGCAAAAAACAATTCCTTGAACTTTTCACCGCTTACGGTTGTTTTCAGAAAGTCCTGGTCAATGTTCTCAAGAACATACATAATATCGTGATGTGTAATCTTTTTAACCTCGTCAAGAATCTTTTTGTTTCTCTGTTCCGGTACAACCCTCTCTTTTGGATAACCGCCGCCCATCTCTGTTGAGAAAAGTTTTTCAAAAGTATAGTCAAGGTTAAGCTCAGCACCCCATCCAAAGCCCTGGGCAAACGGCATAGCTATAGCGTTTCCGTCATTAACCTGTCCAAAAAGATATGCGTCAAGCGGGCTTGTAACGTGTCCGCACAAAACGCCCGGGAATGAGTTGAGCGCCAGCATAGCGCCCTCGCCTGTGCCGCAGCCTGTAACGACAAAATCTACAGCTTTTGAGTTAAGCAGTATAGCAGCCAAAAGCCCGTTCATAACATATGTAAGCTGAGTTTCATCGTCTGCCGAATACATCCCGAAATTTAACACTTCGTGTCCCATTGGTTCAACTGTATTTTTTAGTGAATTGTAAATTATCTCATTCTTTGCAGCCTGAGAATTCTCATTAATCAAAGCAATCTTCATTTTTTTCATACTCCTTTAAATAATTCTTTCTTTTTTTATTCTTTTATAGTATAATGATAAATAATTAATTTGTCAACCAAAATCAAAGGAGAAATGAATCATGGAGCGTCCGGTTAAATTTCTGGCTTCGCTGTCTGCTGACAGTGTAACCGATATGGAACTTATAAAGTCCAGAATATCAGATTTTAAAGGATATGGGCTTGATGGTTTTGTTTTTGCTCTCGAAGATTACTCAGACGATATAGAATATATGAACGATGAGTTTATTAAAAAAGTTAGTGAAATAATCTTGTTTACTAAATCTGAAGGTTTGGAAATATGGCTGGAAGCGAAACCGACTGAGCCTCCTGAAGTCGGGATGCTGTCCTCATGGCTGGAATATGACGGCGGCACTGTTAAGCAGTGCTGCTCGCCTGAAAGAAGTCCTTTTGATTACACAAATTCCGCTGTCTTAATTGACAGCGTATTGGAACGTTATAAATCAGGGCTTTCAAAAGAAGCTTATGGATATTTGGCAGGATTCACAAGTGAAGTTCCTGATTTTTCCGGTCAGGACAGTGAATATCCGGCAGTTCCGTGGTATGATGAGCTGGAAACCGAGTATACTGAAGAATTTGACGGCGATATATTTTCAAATCTTAAATCTCTTTTTGAAGACAATGAAGATGCGTCAGAGTTTAAAGCGTGGTATTGGCAAAAAATAACAGACCGCATGGGAGAAACCGCATTAATATCAGAGTGGTGCAAAGAGAATGAAAAGGGATATTTTCCGCAGATAAAAACGAATGCAAACCCGTATTCCCAAGTCTTACAGACCGGATCAGCACTGCAATATCTGCGCCGGTTTAATTTGCCTTCTGTCAGTTTTTCGGGCAAGACAGCTGTGAGTCATTTTCTGCCTGTCTCGGTTTCAAGCCTTGCGAAACAGTTTGGCAGCGGTACGGCGGGCGCCTCTGTTTTAGGAGGTTTAGGCTGGGGAATACGCCCCGGTGAATTTGAAGAGTATATGACCAGGCTTATAGAATGCGGTATAAATATGTTTGTATTTCATACCAGCTTTCTGCACCTGAATTATAAAAGCCTGAGCCGGAATCAAATTTCATTTCCTACTCATATAACCTGGAAAAAGGTTGTTCCGCAAATATTGGAGCGATTGAGAGAGAAAGCCGAAGATGAGACAAAAAGACCGCATAAGATTTTAGTCGTCTGCCCTACGAGAGCTATTTGGGAACACTTTGTTCCAACATCGGACAAAACAATATCATATGATTACAGTCAAAACGTTGCGGACATATGCGGACGGCTTTATGAAATGAACAGGCGCTTTGACCTGACAGATGAAATTATATTTGAGGAAAATGCAGATTTTTCAGGCGGCGGTATGAAACTCGGAGAAGCTGAATATGGGACTTTGCTGACGGTTCCTGGGGCGTCGTTTTCAAAAAAGGGTATGGTCGCGATAGAAATGGCAAAAGCCAACGGAGTTCGCATCTTAAACGACATACCTAAATCTGATACAGAAATCATTCCTCTTGACCAAATCAGACAGCTAACCAAAGAAGTAGTGCCAATCAGCACTGTTCAGGACAGCTGGACCATAACGCTTCCGAAAGAAAACCGTTTTCTGCTCGAATCATCATATAAAGACGGTTCATTTATATGCGAGTTTAATGTTGATGATGAATTTGATTCCGATTTAACTTTGCTGGTAACTGACAACAATAACGAGGTCAGCATAAACAATATTTTAGTCCGCCCGATAATGAACGACTGCCTTGGGAATTATTATAATATAACGAGTAATGTTTTAGGCGGAAAAAATACTGTGATGGCAAGCGGCGGCGACAGACCGGTTTTCTGTTTGGTGGGCGACTTTAAGGTGACGGCCAATCAAGGATACCGAGGATTTGACGACAGACAGGTGCAGACAAGGTATGACTTTACGGTCAAAAACACAGGCATGGACAGCGAGAACAATATGATTCGCTGCGGCTATCCTTTCTGCCGTGATTATGTTTCAGCAAAAAAGGTTATATATATTGAGGAGAATATTAACAAACCTCAGATTAAACTGGACTGCAGCTGCTCCGCGGTAATTGAAGTGTTTTTTGACAATGAGTCTTTAGGGTTTGTTTATGAGGGCAGCGAGACACTGCCTTTGCCGTCAATTGCGGCGGAAGAACGTCATCTGATAGAGATACACTGTTACCCGTCGGCCTTTAACGCCTTCGGCAGACATCGCTCACTGTTCGGAGACTCTGAAAATAGCAGCGGTTTAAATTTGACCTATGGGGATTCACAGGACTTAAAATTTACACTTTGGAAAATACCCAGAGATATAGAGCTGATTCAAGAGTTTTGAGCATAATATTGCTTATAAGTAAACATTTTGTAAACTCATCAGTTTTGTAGAAAAATAAGGTTTACAAAAATTTAGGTGTGTGTTATTATTACTACATAAACATGGGTTTTAATATATAATAATCAAACATTGAATTTTAATAATAATGTTTTAAAATTCACTTTTCAGCCAATATAATTATTTTTCAAACATTTGATATATATACCCAATTATTATTCGGGAGGCGCAAAATATGGACGCATTTAATATAAATGGCGTACAGCCGGCAATGAATGAGCACGCACAGCTCCAAACTCTCGAGCATAAAAACGAGACTAACGAGAGAGAAAAATTTATCCGGAAACTATTAATGGGCAACAGCGATTTTAATCCAAAGACCGCCGCGGAACTGGGCATTAAGTTTGGAGAAAATAATTTTTCTGTGATACTCGTAAGAATAAATAAGACCGAAGACCTGACAATTTCAGACTTACCAAGCATAATTTTCGCTATTAGAAATATTGGCGAGGAATTGTATGGCGAGAGTTCTGAATGCTATGGCGTTGAAACAGACGGCGTAACAGTTGCCTTTTTGCTCAATCACGGTTCTGACACAAAATTTATATCAGAGCAGTCAGCTGATTTAAAGAGGCATATCGTTGAGTTGTTCGGTGTCAACACAACCCTTTCTTTGTGCACTCAAAAGGATTGTCCGGTGAGCGATTGCCAAATATTATATAATAAAGCCAAGTATGCTATGCTTTATAGATTATCGTTTAAGCCCTATTCAATTATTGATTATGACAAGACTTTATCAATGTCCAGGCTGAGCTGCGAATACCCGAGTCTGCTTGAGCGGGAGATTTTTGAATGTATACATGCGCGTAACGAAGAAGTTTTAGACCGTGCAATTTCGGCGTTTATAGGAACAGTGGATAAGATGTCGTATGATACCATAGTTCTTCATACTGCGAGGCTGCTGATAGCGGTAGATAATTTGACTATTGACAGTTCCGGGAATAACAGCGTTGTTCACAACAGCGTTATAGAGGACTTAAGCACGCTTGAGTCAATTGATGATCTGACAAGATTTATAAAGTCGCGGTGTATGGAGATAATGGATATTATATCCGCCCAAAAGCCCGATACAAAGAAAGATATGATAGTCACTAATATAATCAACTATATAAATGACAATTACAAAGACCCTGAACTGTCGGTTGAGGCGATAGCCGCAAATGTTAACAGAAGTTCGAATTATATTAGGAGCATATTCAAAAAGAGCCAGGGCGTTTCTATTTCGGAATATTTGGCACAGAAGCGTTTTGACCAGGTATGCAAAATGCTGATAGAAACCAATCTGACCGCCAGGGATATAGGAAGAGCCGTAGGTCTGAATTCGGGAAGTTATTTTTACACCTCGTTTAAAAAGTATACCGGCTGCACGCCCGACAGTTACAGAAAGGCGCACCAAGCTAAAATTTTTGATAATAAGTAATATCTTTGTATAGTAATTATATTTTATCTAAACTTTATATCGTATCACAAAGATTAGACGTTAATAAATTAAATATTTAAGAATGAGTTCGGTATTCAACCGAGCTCATTTTTTAACTTCACCGGTATTCAGTGTATCTAAAATCATCAACTATAAAACTCTATCTCTTTAATTAAATTTTCCGCATTAAAAATTTATTCTCAATAGTAAATCTTTTAAGCGGTTAAGTCCTTTAATCCGCCAAAAAGTTTTCTATTGACCCCTGGCTCATGCAGTCTATTTTTCTTGACACACTTTAAGTAATATCAGGCCTTTATCATATCTTAGTTTGACTTTTCTTGTGAAACCGCATTACAAGATCTCATCTTAGTTCTACTATAAAATTTTTCATTTTTTTCTTCTATAAATATTCATTACCGCTTTTTAAGCCAAATTTGCAAATTCCAACTAAAACTCCCTTTCTCCGGCATTATATTATTGGTTCTTCGTAATTAAAACATTTTATTCTCATATCTATTATTAACAAATATTATATATTTAGTTTTCTCATAAAAATATGCACCTCCAAGAGTGTTTAACTTTCGAGGTGCATATCATTTGTCTTAAAATTTTATAAAACTATATAAAACCTAACTATAAAAATAATATATTATTTAATCTAATAACGACTAATAAAAGATAACATGCTTTTACGCAATTTCTTAGTAAAATGTCTGCTGCTTTTATGTACTATACTGCTTCTCCTGCCTGCTGTTTATATGAGCTAAGCATATTTTCTATATCCTCTTTGGTTTTTAAACTAAGAAAAGAAAACGGCTTTGTCAGAGACTTCTCAATCATGGCTATTCCCTCATGTGTTTTCCCAAGATTTATTAAAACCTCTCCATATCCGTAATATGCTTCCGGGAATCTCGGCTCGGGTTCCCTGTTTATTAAATCTTCATATATCTTTTCCGCCTCTTTATACTCACCCATTAAACTGTAAGTATCGGCTAGATTATCAACAATTATATTGTCATCGCTGTTATAGTCATACGCTTCTTTGTTAAAAGCCAAGGCTTTTTCATAATCACCGCTGAGATTATACATTATTCCTAAATTCTGATAAATATTAGTGTTCTTAAACCCCTGGTTATATACGTCCTCCAGCTTTCCTACCGCCAGTTCAATATCCCCTTCTTTCCAGGCAACCAGCGCCTGAAGAGACATTATCCTGAACCTATCGGCAGACGCAGGTTTAGACAGCATATAAGCCATGCTGAATACATTCTTAGCCGCTGCCAATTCCCCGCATCTGAGACAATTGTAACCAAACAGAATCTTATCCCCTATACCTAAATTTCCTACCTTGTCGGCAATTCTGAAAATCTTAAGCGCTCCGTTATAGTCACCCTTGCTATATTTATATTTGGCAAACAGCGCAACAATACCGGCACGCTTTACTATTATAAATACAAGAGCCACCAAAAGCAGCAGCTTCCAAACCAAATCAAACATAAAAATGCTCCTTAAACCAAATTATTCACTGTTCTGGGATATGGTATAACATCCCTAATATTCTGCATCCCTGTCACATACATAACTAAACGTTCAAATCCAAGACCAAATCCGGCGTGTTTACAGGTTCCATAACGTCTCAGGTCAAGATAACGCTTATAGTCCTCCTGAGATAGACCCAGTTCCTCCATACGCTCCTCAAGAACGCTCAGCCGCTCTTCACGCTGACTGCCGCCTATTATTTCGCCTACTCCGGGAACTAAACAGTCCACTGCCGCAACAGTCTTTCCGTCATCATTCAGTCTCATATAAAACGCTTTGATATCCTTTGGATAATCGGTTACAAACACAGGACGCTTATAAACCTCTTCTGTCAAATATCTCTCATGCTCTGTTTGTAAGTCAATCCCCCATTCAACCGGGAAGTTAAACTCTTTTTTTGCGGCCTTTAGTTTTTCCACCGCCTCAGTATAGGTTATTCTTACAAAACTGTTATCCGCAACATTATTCAGCCGCTCCAGCAGACCCTTGTCCACAAAACTGTTGAAGAAGTTAAGCTCATCGCCCGCCTCAAACAGAACAAACTTTATCAGATACTTTAAGAGGTCCTCCGCCAAATCCATATCCTCTTTCAGTCCGGCAAACGCCATTTCGGGCTCAACCATCCAAAACTCCGCCGCATGACGGGCTGTGTTGCTGTTTTCAGCTCTGAATGTAGGTCCAAAAGTATATATATTCCCAAAAGCCATGGCAAAGTCCTCGCCCTCAAGCTGTCCGCTCACTGTAAGAGAAGCCGGCTTTCCGAAAAATTCTCGCTTTTCAGCACTGTTTGGGTCTCCCGCTGTCAGTCTGAACATCTCTCCGGCTCCTTCGCAGTCGCTTCCGGTTATGATAGGAGTATTGACATATATAAACCCGTGTTCCGAAAAATATCTGTGAATAGCCTGAGCCAGCATAGAACGAACTCTGAAAACGGCTGACAGCGAATTCGTCCTCGGTCTCAGATGAGGAATAGTTCTCAAAAACTCAAACGAATGCCTTTTCTTCTGCAAAGGATAATCCGGCGCGCTGACGCCTTGTATTTCTACTTCAGACGCTTTCAGCTCAAATGGCTGTTTGGCTTCCGGCGTGAATTCCAGATTTCCTTTAACCGAGACAGAAGAACCGACGCTCAGTTTTGAAACCTCTGAATAGTTCTCCAGCTTATCTTCTTCAATAACGATTTGAAGGTTCTTAAATGAAGACCCGTCATTTAATTCTATAAACCCAAAACTCTTAGAACACCTAAGTGTTCTTATCCAGCCGCTTACGCTGACTGAATCTCCTTCAAATCTATTTTTATATAACTCGCTTATTCTCATAGGAATCTACCTCCGGTTATTTACAAAAACGCTCCTGAGGATTCTTTGTATAATCCTTTATAAGTTCAGCTCTGGGATATCCGCGGCTGTTCTCTACTGAAGCTATGTAAAAACCTCTGCCATAATAAAACCTTATCAGAGGGGTCACGTGGGAACCTGTATGCAGACGCAAGTATTTCACGCCGTTCTCACGCATAACGCTGTCAACAACATTCATCAGCGTTTTTCCTATACCGTTATTCCTCTCGCTGGACTTAACCGCGAATCTGCTCAGATACGCCTCGTTATTGTCCTGGAGCTCGATACGAACCGCACCTATAGGCTCGTTGTCTATAAAAACTACATAGACCTCTTTGGTCTCTATATCATGCTTAACATCATCGTATGTTTCGTTAAGAGCCTCTATATCGTAACTCAGACCGGCCATTTCACAATATTTCAAAAACGCGTCCTTTGTTATCTTGATGATTGCAGGAATATCCTCCTCGCTGGCTCTTTTTACCTCAAACGCATAAAGCTTATCCATTACTTATTGTCACCTACCATCAACATAGCCATAACCGCCTTTTGGGCATGAAGTCTGTTCTCTGCCTCGTCAAATATAATACTTCTTCCGCTGTCAATAACATCCTCTGTCACTTCATAGCCTCTGTACGCCGGCAAGCAGTGCATAAACACACTGTCAGGCTTTGAGTACCCGAATAATTCCGAATTCACCTGATAATCTTTAAATATTTCAGCTCTCTCTGCCTTTTCCGCTTCTTGACCCATACTTGCCCATGTATCAGTATAGACAACGTCTGCGTCCCTTATAGCTTCTACAGGGTCATTGGTTAAAATAACCTTGCTTCCCATGCTTTTCGCGTCCTCAACAGCGTTTGCCACAATCTCATTATCGCATTCATAGCCTGCCGGAGTTCCGATACTTATATCCATTCCCGCTTTAGCGCAGGCATACATCAGCGAATGTGCAACGTTATTGCCGTCGCCTATATACGCCAATTTAAGGCCTCGGAGCTGACCCTTGTGTTCCTGTATAGTCATCAAATCTGCAAGCGCCTGACACGGGTGAAGCAAATCAGTAAGACCGTTAATAATCGGAATAGTGCCGTACTTTGCTAAATCCAGAACGTCCTGATGGTCAAATGTTCTAATCATGATTCCGTCTAAAAATCTGCTCAGAACATTAGCCGTATCGTAAATAGTCTCGCCTCTGCCCAGCTGAATATCATTCGAGCTTAAAAACAGCGCCTGACCGCCGAGCTGATACATTCCAACCTCGAAAGACACACGGGTTCTGGTTGACGACTTCGTAAATATCATACCCAAAGTTTTACCTTTTAATATATGGTGTTCTTTCCCAGATTTTTGTTCTTTCTTGAGCTTATCAGCCAAAGATAAAAGCTGGGAAAACTCCTCATGTGTGATGTCATGCAAACTAATAAAATGTTTCATATTTATATTGCCTCCTTTAAAGCGTTAATTAAATAATCAATATCGGGTTTTGTCACAATAAGCGGCGGTACTATACGCAGAACCCTGTCGCCCACAACGCCTACCAAAACTTTATTCGCCCTAAGCTTTTCACCTATCTCTTTGGCTATAGGTTCTGAAAACTCCACTCCGCACATCAGTCCGCGGCCGCGCACATCTGCAATTTTTGAATTTGCATCCGCTAGCTGTCTTAATTTATCAAATAAGTATGAACCTGTCTCTCCGACATTTTCCAATACTCCGCCGTGTATAAGTTCATCCAAAACCACCAATCCGGCCCTGGTTGACAGAGGGTTTCCTCCGAAAGTGGTTCCATGGTCACCAGGTTTAAACGCTGAAGCAAATTTCTCATTGGCGCAAAAGGCTCCTATTGGAACTCCTCCGCCCAACCCCTTTGCCATTGTGACAATGTCAGGTTCTAAATCATAAAGCTCATATGCAAAAAGTTTCCCGGTTCTGCCGATTCCGGTCTGAACCTCATCCACAATAAGCGCAATGTCATTTTTTCCGCAAAGTTCAGCCGCCTTTTCCGCAAACTCCCGGCTCACAGGATTCACTCCGCTCTCGCCCTGTATCAGTTCAATCATAATTCCGGCGGTATTTTCATTGACCGCATTTTCCAATGCTGATATATCGTCTCTGTCGATATGAACAAACTTTTCTATCAAAGGCTGATACGGCGCTTGATATTTGGGCTGACCTGTAGCTGCCACAGTGGCCAGGGTTCGTCCGTGAAACGAGTTTTTAAGGGTAACAAATTCAATCTTATTTTTATTTCCTTTCTCTACCTGATATTTTTTCGCAAGTTTTATCGCGCCTTCATTTGCCTCGGCGCCTGTGCTGCAAAAAAACACTCTGTCGCCGCAGCTGTGCTTAACCAGTATTTCTGCAAGTCTCGCTTGATTTTCAACGTAATATACGCTGGATGTATGTATAAGCTGTTTTACTTGTTCGGTCAGTTCACGGGTCAGTCTCTCATGGTTATATCCCAGTGAGCAGACAGCTATGCCCGCAAAAAAATCCTTATATACATTTCCGTCCGTTGACGTAAGTTCTATTCCGTTTCCCTCAGTAAAACATAAAGGTATTCTGTCGCCAAAGGTATTCATATAATACTTTTTATCCAAATCGATTACTTGTTCCAAACTCATATGCTCTTCCATCTTTTTATCTCCTTTTCCTGCAAGACGCCCTATCACATACTCATATCCGCCATCTGTATGCGGAATTATACAATTAGAGCAATCCTTAATCAGTTTGCCATTCCTATCATATATCCATTTGCAGTTTCCGCCGCAGTCTGTACTATATAAAGGACAAAAGCAGAACAGACAATTTATCCGCTCCGCTTTATGACAAGGGTAATATTCACAATCCTTATTTTCAAAAAAATTATATCCCATAACTAGTCCTGAAGCGCTACAACCACTTTACGGTTTGGCTCCTCGCCAACACTGTAGGTCTTTATCCGGTCATTATCCTGAAGAGCAGAATGAATTATTCTTCTCTCGTTCGGAGACATAGGTTCAAGGGTGACGGGCTTTCTCTCTCTGAGAACGCGTCTCTCTAAGCTATGCGCCAGCTTTATCAGGGTCTCCTCACGCTTTGCACGATATCCTTCAGTATCAATATTTACCTTTATATAGGAATTTTTCTCCCTATTGACATACAGGCTGGTAAGATACTGAACAGCGTCAAGCGTATCACCGCGCTTTCCTATAAGCAAGCCCATTCTCTCGCCTGAAACTTCAACATCCACTGCGCTTCCGCCGTTTGAAGCCTCAACCTTAGCCTCCGGAAGCCCCATCATGTGTATAACATTCTCAGCAAAATACTGTGCGTCGCTCACTGACTTTTCTGTGACCTCACGGTTTCTTTCCTTTTTAGGAGCCTGTTCCTGCTGTTTTGACGTCTCCTGCTGTTTTTCAGTCTCGTCGGCAGAAGTCTGAACGGCAGCCTGTTTCTTAACCGGCTGTTCCTTCTTAGCCGCCGGCTGTTCTTTTTTTATCGGCGGTTTTTCTATTTCAGTGTTCTTATTATTTTGTTTTGGAGCATCAGTTTTTTTCGCCGACTCAGCGGCTTTTCTCTCACGAACCTGTCTTCGCTGCTCTCTCGCGTTGCGGAGCTGTTCTTCCTCCTGCGCTTCCTTCGTAATCCAAGCCGAAATAATAACCTCTCTGCCAAGCAGCCGTCCAAGAATTCCTTTGCCGATTTCTCTCTCAACCGTATAAGAAAGTTCCTCAATGGAAACTCCGAATTCTTCAGCGGCAAGCCTTAACGCTTCCTCTTTACTTTTTGCGTTTTTTTCTATTTTTCTTGGCATTTTCCATTTCCTCCTTAACGATATCATCCGTTAAATCCACATTAGCAACTTTATTAATCGCAATCTGCTGCACCAACTGGAGAATACTGCTCAAAATCCAGTAGAAACCTATAGCTGCCGGCATTGTAAAAGCAATCCACGCCGAGAAAAGCGGCATCATTATCATCATTGTCTTCATTGGATTCGGCTTTTCCATACCGTTCTCATCTTTCTGAACCGGTTGCGGCGGCTGCATTGCCTGAGTGAGCTTAGATGTCAGATATGAGCTTCCGCCGGCTATAATCGGTATCAGCCACAATCCTATCGTATTCCAAGTGATTCCGCCTTCTGGAAGCTTTCCGGTAATCAGTCCTATCAAGCCCCAAAGATCCGGGGTTGCCGAAAGATCGATCCCGAAAAAGTTAAAGTCTATAAGCGTATATGTTATACCTGTATCCGTTATCCAATGACTGTTCATGATAGCCGGATACTCGTGCAGAAATCTGGCAATCTGAATTTCATACTGTCCGAAATTCTTAAACTGCTGTTCTACAAATACATTGAGCGAGTCTATTTTCATAGACGAAAGCAGCTGATTAACAGCGTCAGGGTTCCCTGCTCCCCAATCCTCAATTGCGCTTACAATTCTCCACACATCAGAACCGCCTACGCCCATTATGTATATAATAGGCTTTTTCACAACCCAATACAGTGCCAAAAGTATAGGCAGCTGTATCAGCATTGGAAGACATCCGCTCATGGGGTTTATCTTATACTTCTGATAAAGCTTCATCGTTTCCTGATTAAGCTTGTCTTTATCATTGCCGTACTTCTTCTGGATTTCCATTAAAAGCGGCTGAAGCTTCTGAGTTTTCAGCATTGATTTTTGCTGCTTAACCGTAAGCGGCATTAAAATCAGTTTAATAATAATTGTAAACAAAATAATTGCTATACCATAGTTACTGGTTATAGTATACATGAGTTTGAGGACCCAGCCAAGGCCCAGCATTATATAGGACAATTCGATGCCCTCCTAACTTCTATTTTTACTTTTTTATGGATAATCTATTCCGCCCTTATTCATAGGATTGCAGCGCAGAACTCTCCACACCGCCATAAACAATCCCTTTATCAGCCCATACTTTTCAACTGCCATAATAGCATATTGAGAACACGTAGGATAAAATCTGCATGTCGGTCTGCCCTTTATAGGCGAAATATATTTTTGATACCCTTTTATACATTTAATAAATAACTTTTTCATTTGATATTCATCCGTTCTGTTGCCATTGGCAAAGTCCCGAAATTAAGCTATTTTAATAATAACACGAAAAGGAAAAATTTGCAACAGTTTTTAATTGTTTTTTTATGTCAAAAAAACTCATACTCCCGCCGCTTTAATCACCTTAGAAACAGCGGTTTCAAAATCTGCTCTCAGACGGGCAGGATTTGCGTCGACAGCGGCGGCGCGCGCTACAATAACAAAATCGCAGCTTTTCTTAACCGAACCGCTTAATCTTTTGCTGGAATAATCTGCAAACAGTGCTCTGAGACGCCGTTTAGCACGGTTTCTCTTCACTGCGCATCCCACCTTTTTGCCGGCGGTCAGGCCAAGACGGTCTGTTCCCTGCCGATTTGGCATAGCATACACAACCAAAGTGGAAGTAACGGCCGATTTGCCCTGTCTGTACAGGCGCCTGAAATCTGTATTTCGCTTTAATACGGCTATTCCTTTCATAAACTCTCCCGTCTCATAAAAATAATATAAAAATCCCTCTGCCGTTATCAATTTTTACCTGCTTCTTCAACAGCAAATTAAATAACAGCTGAATAATAATTTTACTTAATAAACAAAAAGACGCCATGACCGGCGTCTATTTCTTCATTAAGCAGACAGGCTCTTTCTGCCCTTGAGCCTTCTTCTCGCCAATACTTTGCGGCCATTTTTAGTGCTCATTCTCTTTCTAAAGCCATGAACCTTAGATCTGTGTCTCTTTTTAGGCTGATATGTTCTAAGCATTCTATATCCCTCCTTAAAACTTCTATATTATTACTGCAATTTTTAACGTAATATAATACTAATACGGCAGTTATTACCTGCCTACGAAAAATCTATAATATTCTATCACGACTTACATGAATTGTCAAGAATTATTTTTTTGCATATTAGTAAAAATAAATTTTTAAAAAAATTTTTTTCTGTTTAATTTTATGATTTTCGCATATATTGTTACTTCAAAATTTTCAATCAACAATATTTGGTATCAACCATTTTTGCGTGGTTTTTGGAAAAATTTTTTAGCTATTTTGGTGTTGAAAAATGAGTTTCTTTCTGTTAAAATATATTACAACAATGTAACAGCATAGGGAATAGGGATTAGAGATTAGGAATTTAGAGCGCTTCACTTTGCATGGCGGCCTTAACGCCGGTGCCGTAATTCCGTATTACAGACCTAAGCCACGACAATAGGTATAAGAGGAGAAGAGAGACGTTGGAAAATATTAATGACATTTGGGGAAACGTTACTAAACAGCTCCGTGACGAAATGTCCACGGTAGCTTTTGATACTTGGATAAAGCCAATCAAGCCGGTTGAGGTAGCAGGGGATTCTATTACGCTCTGCGTACCCGGAGGGCTGCAAAAAGGAAGCCTGAACAAAAGTATGATAATGACAAAATACCGCTCGCTTATAGAGAGCAGTATAAAAAATGTGACCGGTAAATCCCTTGATTTGGATGTATGCTTTGAGACAAACAGCGGCGTTCAGGCAGACGACCCTATTAAACAGGAAAGCGCGCTGAATCCTAAATACACATTTGATAATTTTATAGTAGGAAATAACAACAACCTTGCTCAAGCGGCGTCGTTAGCAGTGGCCGAAACTCCGGCGCATAAGTATAACCCGCTTTTTATATACGGAGGAAGCGGTCTCGGCAAGACTCATCTTATCCAGGCCATAGGGAATTTTTATCTTACCAATAATCCCGGAAAACGCGTCCTATATACCACAAGTGAAAAATTTACATATGAATTGGTAAACGCTATACGTGAAAAGACAAATCAGGATTTTAGAAATAAGCACAGAACTGTAGACCTTTTGCTTATGGACGATGTCCAGTTTCTTGCAACTAAAGAATTGGCGCAGGAAGAATTCTTCCATACTTTCAACGCTTTATACGAGGCAGGGAAGCAGATCGTTCTGACGTCTGACCGCCTGCCGTCCGAAACGCCTCATCTAGCGGACAGGCTCAAAACCAGATTCCAAATGGGTTTGCTGGCTGACATCCAGCCTCCTGACTACGAGACCCGTCTCGCAATTCTTAAGAGCAAGATTGAGGACGAATATTTCACCTTTGACGAGGAAATCGTCGAGTATGTTGCAAACAATATTACTTCTAATGTTAGAGACCTTGAGGGGGCTTTAAAGAGGATTCTGGCCTATGCTGGAATTGAGAGAACCAACACCATATCCATGGAGCTGGCACAGAAAGCGCTTAAAGAAATATTATCTACTCTTCCGCAGCGCAATATAACTATCAGCGTTATTATTGACGAAGTAGAAAAATACTACCGCCTTCCCAAAGGCTCGCTTATCACAAAGAAACGTTCAAATGATATAGCATATCCCCGTCATATTGCCATGTATATTTCAAGAGTAATACTTGACGAGTCATATGCCAGCATTGGCGATGCATTCAAACGAGACCATTCCACGGTTATGAACGCAGTTAAAAAAATTAAAAAGATGGTAACCGAAGACACTGAGCTTCAGGAAATAATAAATGAACTTGTTACTAATATAAAAAAGGACTAAAGCATAATGAAAATGTTTGATACTATAGCCGCTATTGCCACCCCTCTCGGATCGGGTGGCGTTGCCATTATTAGAGTAAGCGGGGCTGATTCTGAAAAAGTTTCCCAAAACGTTGTGAAAACAAAATCCGGTAAAAAACTGACGGAGCTTGAAAGTCATAAACTGACGCTGTCGGACATTCACAAAGCCGGTGATGAATCAGCTTCTGTCGACCAGGCGCTCGTCTCTGTAATGCGCGCTCCGCATTCTTATACCGGAGAAACCGTTGTGGAAATAAACTGCCACGGCGGATACTTTGCCGCCGGTCTGATTTTAAACGAGCTGCTTTCCTGCGGCGCCAGACTGGCTGAAGCGGGAGAGTTTACACGCAGGGCTTTTATAAACGGTAAAACCGATATGACAGGCGCAGAGGCTGCTATGGATATTATCGATTCAACCTCCGGTTTGGGTCTCGGCAATGCCGCCAACGTGCTGAATGGCGCTCTTGCTGAAAAAATCAATGATATACGGCAGGATATTATGGAAATCACATCTCATATATCCGCAGCTGTTGACTATCCTGACGAGGTTGATCCACTTACAGATGAAGAAGTATTGGAGAAGTTGAATCTTATAAGTTCTAAAATTTCTGAACTTATAGACAGCTTTGAAACCGGCAAAATATTGCGTGATGGAATCCACACCGTTATTGTCGGAAAGCCAAACGTAGGCAAATCTTCGCTTCTTAATGCGCTTTCACGCTCCGATCGGGCAATTGTGACAGATATCCCCGGAACCACACGGGATACAATTGAGGAATATATAAATATAAAAGGAGCGTCGCTTCGTCTTCTCGACACAGCCGGGATACGGGCTGAGGTTTCTGACGAGGTTGAACAAATCGGAATTGACCGCGCAATGGAGAATATTAAGATTGCAGACCTTTGCCTATTTGTTATAGACAGCAATTCAAAACTTGAACCGGAAGACGAAAAGATAGCAAAAGCACTGAAAGGCAAAACCACTATTGTTATACTTAATAAGACCGATAAAAGTGCGGAAATAACTCCTATAGAACTAAAAAACAGGTTTGGTTTTGAAACAGATGATATAGTCGAAACTTCCACTCCGAAAGACAAAACTCCGGCAGGTATAGAAAAACTTGAAGAACGAATAACCGAAAAGTTTGCTCTGGGCACAATAAAAAGCGGCGAAGTATACGTATCAAACACAAGACAAAGAGATTCTCTGGTAAAAGCGAGAGAGTCTGTAGATCTAGCTTTAAACGGTGTTGGTATGCCTTTTGATCTTCTATATGTAGACTTAGAAGACACACTTTCTGCATTAGGAGAAATAACAGGCGCTACAGTACAGGAAGAAATTATAGACCAAGTATTTTCAAGATTTTGCGTCGGAAAATAAAATTCATCAGAGGTAATCATATGGACAAAATTGAATTAAGCTTTGAATTTGTTGAAAAGTATGTTCGCTTTGCAAATCCGCAGTATATACAAGTCTATCTATATACAAAATATCTTTTAAATCATAATGATGAGATGCCAAACGCCGAAACTGTGGCCGGCGGGCTTTGTCTACCGGCGGACAGGATAAAATTTATATTCGGATATTGGGTAAGTCTCGGAGAGATGAGACAGATAGATGAAGATACCTATGAATTCACAGAAAAAGACAAAAGCGACAAGAATCCTTCAGCTAGACCGACTAAGAGAAAGAGATCCAATGCCAAAATGCGGCCGTCCTATAAAAGCTCTGAGATAGATTCTGCGGCAGACAAAAATCAAGTTCTGTCCGGAATGTTTTATCAGGCGGAAAGTATACTCGGACACATGCTCTCAGGAAATGAGATAGAGTTGCTATACTCATTCTATGACTGGCTCGGGCTTCCATGCGAAGTTATTGTAATGCTGCTCAGCTATGCCGCTAAGCAGGGCAAAGTCGGAAAGCGTTACTTAGAAACAGTAGCTATTGACTGGGCGGACAAAGGAATAGATACTTTTGACAAAGCGGAGGAATACATAACGCAGCTCGAGGAAATAGGAAGCAATGAGCACAAAATCCGCACAATACTGGGCATTTATGACCGTGCGCTCACACAAACCGAAAAGAAATATATAAGCGCATGGACAGAGGAACTCAATATTTCTCCCGAACTTGTTTCGCTGGCATATGATAAAACGGTTGAAAATACAGGAAAGCTTTCATTTGCATATATGAATAAAATTCTTGTATCATGGCACGGAGAAGGTATTAAAGATGCTGACGGTGTGAAACGGAGCGAGGAAATATACGGAAAAACAAAAGGGCAAAAAAGCAAAAAAGCAGAACAAAATTCCAATGTCCAAAAGAGCAAATTTAATAATTATAACGATACAAACAAAACAGACTATGACGCCTTAGAGGAAAAACTTCTTGATATGATGCTTGACAACTAGCTACATATTCTTATATAATCGTTTAAAAAACTACGAATTAAAAATAATGCCATAGCGGCAGAACACAGGGTGGTAATATGCAGTCGGCACACGCGCTTGCCATGAATGAACTGAATAAGATAAGAGAAAATAATATAACCGAGCTTGAAAGAAAAAAGGCTGAAATACGCACTGCTGCTCCCGAATACTCAAAAATCGAATCCGACCTTATGAAGGGCGGCAACGCCTTACTGCGTTCGGTTCTTCACGGCGGCAAAGATTTTGAAAAAATTAAAAATTTTATTCAAGAGAAACAAAAGAAAAAAATTTCTATTTTAAAAAGCTTAAATCTGCCTGACGATTATCTTGATGAACATTTTAATTGTGATATATGCCATGATACCGGATTTGACGAGAACGGTAAAAAGTGTGTATGTCTGAAAGCGCTGACTATGAAATATATTGATATAAACTCAAATATGACAGCACTCATGAAAAAACAAACCTTTGAAAATTTTGACTTTTCATTGTTTTCACCTGTGCCTGACAACAGTGGTAAATCATCGCTGGATATTGCAAAAACAGTATATAATTCAGCTAAAGACTTTTCCGATAATTTTGAAAACGGGTCTAATCTTATGTTAAAAGGGAACGCCGGCACCGGGAAAACTTATATTTCAAGCTGTATTGCAAACCGGGCCCTCGCCCGCGGAAAGACTGTATATTATCAGACGTCGTACAAGTTATGCGAGACGCTTGAAAATGTAAAGTTCGGCAAATATGAAAATCCTGACGAGCTGAGCAGCGCAGTCAGCGTTATAAAGTACATAAACTCAGTTGACTTGCTTATAATAGACGACTTAGGAACAGAGTTCATAACTCAGTTTACCGCGGCCGCTTTATTCGACCTCATAAACACAAGACTGATAAATAATAAGTCCACAGTTATATCAACTAATCTTGATTTTGACAGCATGGAAAAACTATACAGCTCCCGTTTTACTTCAAGAATTTTAGGAGATTTTAAAATAATGATAATTACAGGCGGAGATTTAAGGAAACAAATGTTTGAGAAAAGATAAATTGCTAGTATAATGGTCTCTGCATATATACAACCTGAATTAGCTTTTTCTGTTTTTGTTTTTATTATGTATAAGTTGTTAAAAATCCCTCTATGATAAAAACATAGAGGGATTTTTCTTACCTGCAAATCAATAAAACTTTATAGGACAGCAAAAACTCATATCTATTCCGTTCTCTATATCATATAGACTATGGACAGCTATGAAAATTATAAAACTACTATTCTCCAAAATATAGCGGTGAATGCAAAAGCATTAACAACAATGATAATTAAGTTAGTTCAAATCTCCATTTAATTTCTGCAATAACAAAAAACTTTAATTTTAGAAAGAGTTTTAATCTCTTTGTCATACTTAAAGTCATTAAAAAGAACATTCATACAAAAATTTTTCCGTCTGATTATTTTCGGCGATTACTTTTTCATAAGATGAATACACACTTAATTTAGTAAAACCTATATCATACAAGCATGAATTAATTTCGTCCAGCTCATAAAGACGCGTTTGAAAATCCATCAATTCCTTATATCTGCCTAAATTATTTTATATCTCCTCGGAAACACAAATTTCAGTGTGTTTAAATCTTTATTAAAACTTACTCAAATCTAATACAGCTTCCTACATCCAAAAAGCTATTAAATGCTGAACTGTAAAGTATAATGTTGGATTCGCTTTCATTATTGAATCCTCGGTATGCGCAAAGATGGACAAAAAGCAGAGTACTAAAGTGATTACTGAAAGCGTTAAGATTATTCCTGCAAACTTTCTCCTGCTGTGTTCGTTATCCCTCAGCATTTCATAATAAGCAAACGCCGTTATAATAGTTCCGATAAAGGCTATCCACACAAAATCTGTGAAGTACCTGGTAAGAAGACCGGCCATCTGCGCGTCTAGTATTGCCAAAATTACCGCAAAAATCACCGAGAAGTATACAAATCTATAAGAACGCCTGTCGGAAAAACTATTTTTCTTAAAAGCACCGTATAGTCCAATAACCAAAATTGGATACAGCCATAACACTCCGCCCATTAACATCTCAGTTAATGTAAGTCCCTGATAGACAGTTGCCGCATTAAAGTCATGAATAAATGGAAATACTGCGTCCATATTAAACGGCTGGAGTAAATAAGTAAATATTCCCAACCCGGTTCTGCCCCAAACAAACCCACGCTTAGTCATATCATTTGTGGTTAAATTATAATTTGCTCCAAAATCAAACGGGGAACCAAATCTTGCGTAATTATACCACATTACCGCCGCTCCGACTATCACAAACGGCAGACATACAGCAACAGTCTGTTTCAAACTCTTTTTTGAAAAAAGCGTGCGTTCCTTAAATACTGAGTTCCAGAATAAAATTATTCCAAACACAGTCACTACAAGAAGCTGAGGCCGGCACCCTGCAATCATTGCCACGCAAGCGGAACCTATCGCCAATCTCCAGGATATAAGTGAGGTTGTTCCGTCCTCATTTTTTCTTTCCGCTGACAGCCAAAACGCTAATCCAAACAGGCCAAACATTATAGCCCCCAAACTTGGAACCAAATAGAAGTCAGGTTTCTGCACAGCATACGCAAGACATGCCGCCGCTCCAAACACAACCGACAATAACAAATATAAGGCAAACGGCGTGTTCCTAAACCACTTTTTAATAATCTCCCAAAGCAGCAGCAGTATGCCTATCATAATCATAATTCCAAAAATAAATACTGCAATGTAATTTGGCAAATCATTTCCGGTAATTAAGTTATACGGCAAATAAAGCAGAATCGCAGGCGCCGCTCCAAAGTATACATAATACTTTCCATCATAGTACGCATGGTCCCATTTGAAAGCTACATTCTGAGCATACCTCTCCCTGAAATCATATGGATTGTCCATATTCTTCAATGCTGAAGACGGTTCAAAATCAAGATACAAGTGACCTTCCTTAATCGCATCGATTAAAGAATAGTACTGCCTATGGTGCTCATAACTTTTATGCCATTCCAATACACCTGTATTCCAGTGTATCATGTTCCAAAAAGTAATAATTTGGATAGCAACCAATGCAAGAGTAACAATTCTCTGCCAGTTTTTACTTAAATCAGTTTTATAATTATACACAAAAGATTTTGGTCTTAAAACATATAGCAACATAAGCGTTAAGGATAATAGTAAAAATCTAATCCAGGAAAACATAAGCGGAACGCGGACATTAAGACCTATATTATCTTTGCTTATAGTTTTTCCGTTCATACCGTTTACAGTGATTTTGAAATCCTTTACCTCTCCGCTAAAACGAAGTCTTATATACTCACTGGACTTTACATCTGTTAAAACGGTGCGCGACGGAGCAGAAAAATAACTGGAATTCGCCTCATCAACTGCTGATAAGGTTATATCAGCCACTCCCCCCTTATTGCTTCCGGGTTTAAAATACAAATACTTCAGTTCCTCATTTAAATTTTTATATTCAATTGTCGCGCTGTCACTTGTGAACTTCAAGTCAGTTCCGGATTCATTTATCCCTGATAAAGTCATTTCTGCGTCTACTTTTTTATCAAAAGCCGAATTTACCCATTTAAAGTTAAATATAAATAACTCGCAAATAAGCATGACCGCTAGAATTATTATAAAAACTACACTATATTTCTTTAGAGTTTCCTCCGCAAAAAAATGTTTTAAATTATCTTCCTTTAGTCTTTTCATATCAGATTTCTCCTTTTATGATAAAACCAAAGCGCCGCCATTCCCAATAAGGTTAAAATGGTGACCGCGTCAGCTAGTTTAAAACTCCATAATCCTGAATACTTTATTTTAACAGTATCAGTTCCGTTTTGCAGATTTATTCTCAGAACGTGGTTTGTCCCGTCCTCGGTTTCCAGCTTGTTTCCATTGTTATCTTTAGCAGAATATCCTGGATAGTATAGAAGCGGAACTTCAATATAAGAACCGTTTTTAGCACCCGAAATCTCAGCTTCGATATTAGTCCCTGACTTATAATAACTGTCCACCTTAACTCCGTCGCTGGTCTCATACTTTTCAGCCGTCAGCCTGTCAGCATTTGTTCCAACCACATAATATTCATTATCAAGCCCAACAGCTCCGCTTGTGGATACCGCATAACCTTTTTTAAGCGCCGGGTCCAGCTGTGTTGTGTAAGCAGTTCCCCATGATACAAATGTTATTGTGCATACAAAACATGTCACCATTATAACGATTCGTTTTGACATATCACTTTTTGAAACTGCACCGATTATTATTGCCGCCGCAATACAGAATATTGGAGACGCCAAACTCAAAAATCTCCACGGCATTCTCACTGTTCCGGCAAACATATTAATCAGCTTATTTTGCTGCAGGAGCTCCCACGGAAACAGAGTTGTTGCCATAAACAGAAGCAGCACACCAAAAGCAAAAATACCAAATACAAAAGACTCATTCTTTATCTCCTTTTTCTTTCTGAATATAAAGTAAGCAATCCCTATAATCAGGCAAATTGTAACCCCTACGCCCAGCGACAGTGACATATCGCTTCTCATGCCTTTGTCGAGAAGCTGTGAATAACCAAAATTTGTGTTAAATATATTAAATAACTGAGTCGGGAAAATAGCATTTAAGAAAAATTCCGTATTCTCCTTTGTATGCCTTATCGCCATATCCAAGCCAAAATAATATGTTATAAATGACACCAAATACCATAAGTTGAGCAAAACCGTAAGAACTCCAGCCTTAAAAAATCCTAACCAGCGTCTGTCACTTATAAAATTCTTGATAAACATCAGCACAGCGGCAATAATAGTTATCACCACAAACACCGTGCTTATAACATGCGACTGATATACTCCAGTGCATCCCAAAGCCAGAACCCACCACTTTTTCTTATCGCCTTTAAGCAAACAATACAACCCATAAATTACGAGCGGGAAAAACACCATGGCTAAAGCTTCACCTATAGCAGCCCTGTAATATAAATTCATAACGCGCCAAGTTGACAGCGTATATATGATCGACGCTATAAGCCCGACATACTTAGACTTTGACATTCCCTTTGCGGAATAATACATTATAAGCGCCGTGGCAACATTAACACCAAACAAAAATGTGTTATATGCCATGACGGGTGAAAGTCCAAAGATTCTCAAAACCGCAGGAAAATACAAAAACAGTTCCGGATAAACGCTCGCGGTTATATATCCATATCCGTTATTATGCGTAGGATGAATTCTGACCGGGAACTGACCCGACAAGATTCCATCCTTAATTCCCTCTATTCTGTATAAATGAAAGTTTAAATCATGTCCGAATCCAATAGTTCCGCTAAACAGCGGATAACTAGCAAACACCGCTCCCAAAAGCACCAGCATAATCACCGCATTATCATCACGGCTGCCCTTCTTCAAAAACCTTACATACAAAATATACAGCATTGCCAAAATCAAAAGAAGCGTCAAGAATCCCAGGTCATTATATAACATGCCGTTTTTTGAGACGGTTACTCCTGAAAGATTGCCCGACTGCGAACTATAAATGATTATATCACTCTCATCCTTGTCAAGCTCTATATTAAAAGAAGCTCCTGCTTTTCCACTTCCAAGCGTATTTCCTTCAGCAGATTTAACCGTAACCTCTCCGCTTCCTTTAACCTCAAGCTCATATTCTCCTTTAGGATAAGTGAGGTGCGGCTCATAGGATACCAGTTCAGAATCGCTTGCTGCACCGGCTTTTTTTAGTTCAAAATTCATGCTGCGGTAACCATAGAAATTAAGCATCAACAAAATGCCTATAACCAAAACGGCTGCCGCCGACACTAACCATTTTGTATTAATTTTATGTTCCATTATAATTCACCGCCCTTTACCTTTTTATCGCTGTTATCTGACTTAAATTCCTTAAGTTTATCCTCAGTCTGCACCAGCTTATACTCAAAATCCTGTTTGCTTTTCTGTGCTATAGTAGACAAAATTAGTCCTGAAAAATAAGACTGTATAGCAGCTAACACAACAAATCCGCACATAACCAAAGTTGGCATTTGCGGAACCAGCCCCGTCTTTATATAAGTTATAAACACCGGTACAAAAAATATCAACGCTATTATAACAAGCAAGAAGGAAAACAGTGTAAAAAACTGCCTGGGTTTATAGTTTTTATATAATCTGATAATTGTTTTCAGAACCTTAAAACCATCCGAATACGTATTTAGCTTTGACTCACTTCCGTCAGGCCTGTCTCTGTAATCAATAATAACATTTTCTACTGCCATATTTTTATCTACAGCATGAATAGTCATCTCAGTTTCAATCTCAAACCCCTGCGAAAGAACCGGAAACGTCTTTACAAAATTATAGCTAAAAGCCCTATAACCAGTCATAACATCTTTTATATTATTCTTAAATAGCCTGTTAATACTTCCTCTCACCAAAGTGTTTCCAAGATTATGAAACGGTCTTTTGTTTTCAGTGAAGTAGGTTGAAGATAATCTGTCCCCCACAACCATATCCGCCTTTTTAAATATAACTTTGTCAGCCATTTCCCTGGCGTATTCTGCCGGATATGTATCATCGCCGTCAGCCATTATATAAACTTCCGCGTCTATCTCACGAAACATACGGCGTATGACATTTCCCTTTCCCTGCATATATTCATGCCTGACAACTGCCCCAGCTTTCTCAGCTTTTTCAGCCGTATTATCACTTGAGTTATTGTCATAAACATATATAACTGCCTCAGGAAGAACAGATTTAAAATCTTTTACAACTTTTTCAATTGTTTTGCTCTCATTATAACATGGAATAAGAACTGCGATTTTATCCATTTATTTGCTCCTTACAATTATTGTTTTTTTGTTACTGCATAATAATCGGTCTGATAACCGCGGAACGGCTTAAAATCATATTTAGTTTCATCAAAATACTTCTTCTCTGCGGTAGTAATTATGTACGCCGCATTTTCATTTTCTTTAACATCGGACGGCTGAATATTGCTGTATTTATATCTTTCCTTATACGGCAAATATGTTTTTCCATGATTTTCATTCGTCAAGCCCTGGTAGTAACGAGCGTCTATATCATGAAAAAATATAGTATACGCCTCGCTCTCCTTCTTAGTATCCTGCAGTCTGGTTGTTGATGTAATATAATACTTGTCAACATCAAAGGTCTCGACATACTCAAGAGCGGCACAAAAATCACCGAAGAAATTCCGGTACATATCAGTTGCCCATGTTGTAAAGTAAACTGAAACAAACATTATAAATATCATTGCATAGCTAGCCAATACTGCCCACTCAGAAAATCTTATCTTATCAATAATAAATTTTATTCCGAGCGCTGTTAAAATCATTAACGGATACAACAAAATTGCAATTCTCCATGTGCCCGGAAGCGTTACTAGACATCCTGCGGCACAGCTGATTAATGATACCAATATAACTCCGCGGGCCAGCTTGTTCTTTTGTATAAACAAATAAATCAGACCAACCACAGCCAGCGGTATTGAAAAATAGTACATAGTACTAAATCCTTGAATAGAATGAGTTGAAAAATCACTTTTCTGCAAAACAACGAGGTTAAATAATTCCTTTGCGTTTGCCCACAACTGTTTGAGAGGTTCAGCTGTAAAGAACAGCAAATCTGTTTGTCTTTGTGTTTCGTAGAATCTTGGTATCGTAAACAACGGAGTAGATATAGTATCCCATTTAAAAAAGTTAACCATTATACACAAAATATTCGGCCATGCAATAAACAGATAGACAGCTATAGATATAAGCAATTCTTTAATATTGATATATTTTTTAATGAGTGCATATATTGCAAATGCCACAAGAAACGTCGGAACGATATATATTGAAATACCATAACAATACATAGTAAGTCCGAAAAACACCATTGAGACATACAGCCACTTTTTATTCTTCATACCCTTGTTTAAGAAATACAGAGAAATAATAAAAAAGTGAGGGAACATATAACAATCCAATGCCCAGCGGCTCTGCATAAAATGCCAGGGGTTCATAGCGACTATAAGCGCTGTGATTGCCGCCGCTTTCATGCCAAACATGTCCTTTGCTAAAAGAACCAAAAAAACTGCCCCCGCTATGCTTGTCAATAACAGCGGTAAGCGTATAGTCAGCTTTGAAAAACCAAAAAGCTTAATAATCGGAGCCATTATATAACCCATCATTATAGACTGATGTCCGTTTTTCCATGCTTCAAAATAAACCGGAAACCTCATTCCATAATGATCGGTTCCATAATCCGCAATTGCTTTTCCGTCTATAGCAGCCATCGCCTCATCAAAAAATAAACCTCCGGGAGCCTGCCCAAATGTATATATCCTGGTTCCGACTCCAACAACAAAAGCAGCAGCAAAAACTATGAAGTAAATCTTGCTGTTAATATTCCGTTCTCTTTTTATTGTATTCTGAGAAAATTTACAATCATACAGCCATTTACACATACTGACAATACATAGCAGGAGTATAATAATCATAGCTATATTATTAATCATTTTAATATTCTCAGCCTTCGTTAAAAATTCCAATTATATTCCCCTTTCCTACTATGGTCCATAATACTTACGCACATAATTGCGCAAATAAAAGATATTCAATACTATCGGTCTTGACCGCATAAAATACCATAAATCTATACGACAATAGACTGTTATCTGTCTTTCAATTTTCCTTGAGATAATTTTTTATTATTTACCGAATTCCCGTCCGAACATTTCTTCACTTTTTCACAGAACAAATTCATATATTTTGAAAGCCAATCACTTATCAAATCCAAAAATTTATTAATATGTAAAAGTCTAAACAGCTGAATCCTCACAAGGTCTGCCGCTAAACATAAGACAAATACAATCAGAGAATTCAGCAGAACTCCCAATACCATAAGGTAGAGCGGCTTCTGTGACAACTGCATAAGCTTACCCCAAAACGGAAGCTGGAACATAAGGGGATTTACATGTATAATATATACTCCAAATGCTGCCGGAGCCAAAAATCTTATCACCTTTTTAAATTTATCATTATTTATATTTAAATTAGCAAAAAACAAAACCAAAAACATACCGGAAAGAAGAATGAATATAGAATTATACTGTAAAAATACCTCATCATTCTTAAAACCACCGTTTAATTTTGTATGATATTCAGAAATAAATTTTCCGCCCCATGCCATCACAGCGGTTAAAACATATAAAACCAAATACCAATACTTATTTCTGATTAGTTTTTCTATTTTTATCTTTTTTAACGCTGCTCCTATAACATACAGAAATATTATCCATGTGGCGCTGTATCCCTTTTCTAATTTAAATAGATCCACTTTTGCAAAATACGGCAATGCTATATAAACAAATATGACAGATATAATTACCGCATAGGCCTGTTTTATCGTTATATCCCTCATTCCTTTATTAATAAAAGGAATAAAGAAAAACAGTGCAAAGTAAGCAGTGAAGTACCAATAAGTGTTATGTATAACAGGCGTTAAAGCCGTATAATATGGATTGCTTCCCAACAAGGCTTTGTTTGTCAGCAAATCCGGCTTAAGATATATAAAAAACACGGTAAATATCAAACAATAAAACACAACTTGAAGCCAAATAGGTACAATTCTTCTGTATTTAAATTTTGAATCCACACCGACGTATCCCGATATTAACGCAAAGCAATTTACCGCGCAGTAAGTCAGAGCCTCAATCAAAAAGCCCACCTCATAATGTATATTAAAAGGCGAAACCCCCACTAGAGCCCCTCTGCTAAGCGAATGAAGAACTACTATAAGAAACATAGAAACCAATCTAAGTAAATCAATACCATAGTTTCTTTTATCTAATCTAATATTATCCGACGCATTGTCAAACATAAGACGCCTCCAACTTTTATTTTACCCCTGTTATTTTTTCTATTCCATAATATTTCTCCATCCAGGCATTTACCCAAAGCGTTGGGCTGTCGCCTGCATATAAAGCCCCGTTATATGGGTCATACTTACTATCCGACGGAGTCACAAGCGGTATCTCTACCTCATTCTCGCCCTTCTCAACCGCCTGTTCAATTGCTTCCAGTCCGGGTTTTATTTGGTCATATGTAGATTTAACTGCAGAAAATTCCTTATTAAAAGAAATTAAAAATACTATAGTAAATACTGCGGTTAACCCCCATTTTGAAGCAGTGATAATATATGGCTTTACATCTGAAAATTTAATTTCTGAATACAGCCAGCCTGCAATAACAATAAGAAGAACAATAGCTGTAAACCATGTTCTTTCTGGTCTCATTGCCGCAAACGCCAAAACAGATATCATAGCGGCCGATCCCACAAAGTATATCAGAGGGACAAGCCAGTTTATCCCCAGTTTTGTATGTCTCGACTTATCAAGCAAGGCTAAAATTAAAACCACTGCAATAATAACAAACAGCCAAAAAGCGAGTGTTTCCGTTTTTACAATAACGTCTTTAAACCTTATCAGTATTTCTGCAAAGGACGCTTTTGAGTCAATGCGGTAATTCCCCGGAGCCGCCAAAAGAAGTACAACACCGCATACAGCCGTTATTACTCCAATCCAAGACCATTTTGGTATTTTAAACCCTTTTATCTTATAGAACAAGATAAACAAGGTGCAGATAAGCACTACACCTCCGCCGGTATTTTCATTTGTACAACCGGCAAATATACCGAACAATCCCATTAATACAGCGTTCTTCAGCTATCTTTAACAGAATCAGCACCATTTGCCGCATACATTCTATACGGCAGCATAAATGAAAGCATTATAGCCGCGCACCAGAGATAATTTGCCGCGCCTGAAGCCCACATTACAGATAAGCCGAACTGCGGCAGGAAAAACCACATCCCAATATATACAAGTACCAGTAAAGATAAGTTTGACTTTTTCCCATAAACCGAATGTTTATAAATGAGAAAACCTAAACTCACATAGACCAATGAATTAAAAATCCTAAAAAACAGTTTTCCAAACGGCATTACCATCTGCAAAAGACCATGCGCAACAACACGTCCGTTACAAAGCTTCCAATGATTAATCATTGAAATAATTACATCCCAAAGACTTGAAATCTTTTTTGTCGTTGGCAGAGGATTCCCGGGGGTATCGTATATAAATCTATATCTAAAGTCATCGGATGTATAATCCACATGCAAATTGATTATAAGCAGAATAACAAATGCGGCTATCATAATAAATGCACCTGCAACCTTAACTTTGTTCTTCTTTATAAACTCAACAACTTTATCCATAATATTTCTCCCCGTTCAAAATATTTGCTATCTGGGCACCACAGCACAGAAATTCCCAAACTGAATAATGTTATATTTTGTGCTGTCAAAATAATTTACATCACTTTTTAATATGACATATGCCACATCCTCATTTTGTGAACGGGCAACCACATCCGAACTCATGCTAACATAAGCGAATCTCTGTCTATATGGCAGCAGATCTTTTCCGTGATCATCGTTTTTCTTACCCTGAAAATATTCGGCGTCAGTCTCATCATAGAATAGGGTTAATATTTCACTCACTTGTGAATATCCTTTGCCTTGTGCGTCAGCGGTTACATAAATCTTTTCAGTATCCGCTTGCTCCGCCGCTGACAAAGCATCCCCAAATCCATAATAAAACTGATATTTTATAGAATCAGCATAGGTTGTAAAATATGTACTTACCAGCATTATTCCAAGGATAGCATATACACACAGAGTGCTCCACTTTGTATACTTTATTTCTTTTATTGTGAAATATACGCCCAAAACAATGAACATCATTAACCCATAATATACTATATTAATTCTGTTAACATTTACTCCATTGGTAAGCAGTCCTGCCCAAACACCTGTTAAGAGTGCAAAAAGTACCAAACCTTTGGCACCGTCAGTCTTATTTCGGAAAAGTTCAACAAATCCAGCAAATACAAATGGCATACTGCACAGAAACATTGTTCCAAAACCTACAATATCATTCCACGGCAAATCCTTTTTCTGATACAACGTAGTATTCATCAGGGATTTAACATTTAGAATCAGCTGTTTAAAAGGTTCATCCGAAAACAGCAGAATGTCATTTGAACGCACGCTCCCGGAAAAATACTGCATGGTAACAAACGGAAGCTTTATAGTGTCCCACTTCATAAAGTTTATAAACATGGTAAGCAAAAACGGCCAGGCAATAATAAGATACACGCCGGCAGAAATTAAAGCGTCTTTCCAGTTTATACGTTTTCTAATAAGATAATAAATACATACGGCAAGCAAAAATACGGGAATAGTGTAAATAGTTATTCCATAACAGTACATACAAAGACCGAAAAATATCATAGATATAAAAGTATATCTGCGCCTTTTTGTCAGACCCTTATTTAAAAAATACAATCCTCCCATAAAAAAATGGGGTAAAAGGTTACAATCAAGCGCCCAACGGCTCTGAATAAAATGCCAAGGATTTATAGCAACAAAAACAGCCGCAATCAGTCCGGCACCCTTGCCAAAAACATCACGAATAAAAAGATAAAAGAACACGCCGCCGGCAATACTCATAATGAGCTGAGGCAGACGGGCTGTTATAGGATTCAGTCCAAAAAACTTAACGAAAATTGCTATCAAATATGAAAGCAATGAACTCATTTGACCATATCCCCAAGCATACAAGTGAGCTGGAAGCCATGTGCCAAACCTATCAGTTCCATAATCAGCAATAGCCTTGCCGTCAACTGCGGCCATAGCGCCGTCCTGATTAAAACCGCCGGGCACGCTGCCAAATTGCCAAACTCTTATACCAATTCCTATTATTACAACAGCCGCTATAATTAAATAGTATATCTTGTCGTTCATAGAGAATTCAGAAGGACTAAAACACTTCACTCCACCACCTTTATTGGGTAGTATCCTCGCATTATATTTGCGAACTGCATAGTTTATAAGTGCCAGCGCAACAGTGGCAAATATGACCCAAAAAAATATATTATTTAATATAGACAACGTATTTTCCATCGTTTTACTCCCCGTAAATTATTTGTTTATATCCTTTTTGCCAATGACCCGGCTTATAATATACCTGGGTCTGCCCTTAACCTCTTCATAAATCTTTTTAATATATATTCCGATTACACCTAGACCCAGCAGTATTACCGCGCCAATAAACAAAAGAAGCAGTATTACCGTTGTAAATCCACTCTGAGCTTTCCCGAGCACATACATATATAATGTTTGTATTCCCATTACAACCGCAAAAACAAAGAAAATGATTCCGAAAATAGAAGCTGCATACAGCGGAGCCGCCGTATAAGAAGTCACCGCGTCTACAGCAAGTCCTATCAGACGTTTAAACGACCATTTTGACTCACCCTCTATCCTGTCAGCCACTTCAAATTCGTATTGATAACGCTTAAAGCCTACCCAAGAAGACATTCCTCGGAAAAACGTTTGTTTCTCCGGCATCTCTTTCCATGCGTCTATAGCCGCGCGGTCCAGCAGACGAAAATCCGAGCTGTTTCTGAGGTCAATATTAGATGATTTTTTCAGAAAAGAATAAAAGGTTCCGGCACATAATTTGTACATAAGGCTTTCTTTCTGACGCTTCTTTTTAACACCTTCTACGACCTCATACCCTTCCTCCCACAATTTATACATATCCGGTATAACCTCAGGAGGAAACTGCATATCGGAGTCAAGGCAAATGGCACAATCGCCTGTTGCCGCGTCCAGTCCGGCACATAATGCGCTTTCTTTTCCAAAATTTCTTGAAAACGCTATACCGATAATACCTTCATATTTATCTACTATATCCGAAATTTCTTCCCAAGCGTTATTCCGGGAACCATCATCAACAAGTATTATTTCATATTTGATTTCAGCATTTGACAAAACATCCATAACTCTGGTGATGTTTGGCTCTATATTTATCTCATTATAAATCGGTATTACTACAGACAAAACCTTACCGCCTGAATTCATCCGATGCACCCCTCAATATGTAAAATTTGTAATATATTTTAGTGAAGCTGGCGCTTGTCTATAACCCTTACAGATTTGCCTTCACTTCTTGCAATAGTCTTTGGCTCTACCAGCTTTATATTAGCCTTTATTCCGAGAACAGAAAGTATTTCTGCACTAACTTTTTTGGAAAGCGCCTCTAAACTTTTAATCTCATCAGTTAAGTCTTTATTTGAAACCTCAACCAAAACATCCAGCATATCTTTATTATTTATTCTATCAACAATAATCTGATAATGAGGCGCTACGCCATCGGTTTTCATCAGCACTTCCTCAATTTGGGATGGAAACACATTTACACCTCTAATGATTAACATGTCGTCGCTTCTGCCCATGGGCTTTGACATACGAGCAAAAGTTCTGCCGCATCTGCACATTCCTTTATTAATAGTGGCAATATCCCTAGTACGGTATCTAATTAAAGGCAAAGCCTCTTTTGTAATACACGTAAACACTATCTCACCCATACTGCCGTCAGGCACAACCTCGCCCGTCTCAGGGTCTATAACCTCTACAATAAAGTGATCCTCATTTATGTGCATTCCGGACTGATCTGCACATTCATAGCCGACGCCGGGCCCCATTATCTCACTTAAACCATAAATATCATAAGCATTTATTCCCAGCTTTTCTTGTATTTCCTGACGAATTTCTTCAGTCCATGGTTCGGCTCCGAACGCGCCGCCTTGAAGCTTAATGTCATCTTTAGTAAATCCCATATCCACTAAAGTCTCACTCAGCGAGAGAGCATATGAAGGTGTACAGCATAAAAATGTCGAACCAAAATCCTTCATTATATTTATTTGACGCTTAGAATTTCCGCTTGAAGTTGGAATAGCAACTGCTCCTATCTTTCTAGCTCCATAGTGCGCCCCAAATCCACCGGTAAACAGTCCAAAACCGTACGATGTCTGAACAACCGAGTTCTTATCGACACCCATAGCAGAAAGAGCTCTGGCGGCTATTTCCGCCCATATATCTACATCCTTCTCAGTTAGTCCAACCACGGTCTGCTTTCCAGTGGTTCCCGAAGAAGCATGGATTTCTGTAACCTGCTCCATCGGCACAGCAAACATACCATATGGATAATTATCACGAAGGTCCTGCTTAACTGTAAAAGGCAATTTTGATAAATCATCCAAAGTCTTAATATCATCAGGCTTAATTCCGGCCTTATCCATTTTTTCTCTATAAGGCTTAACATTTTCATATACACGATTGACTGTTTCCTGAAGTCTCTTAAGCTGCAATTCCTCTAGCTTCTCTCTCGGCATTGTTTCAATATCTTTATTCCATATTGCCATTTCTATATCTCCTTAAAATTGTAATCAAACTTGACATACGTCTCCTATCTTATCTATTTTACATATTTTAAAGCAATTTGTCAATAATTATATACTATAAGCACTCTTTTGTTTGCAAAAAGTAATATAATTTTATATAAAAATAAATATATATGTTATTTATTTTCACTATTATATATTGATATAAGAAAATTATTGTTACTTGCTTTCAGTAATCAATTAAATTTTTCAGCTACGTAGTCCCTGTACTCATATAATTTATACAACAATCTATAAGCTGTTATTTTGATACAAACCTTTATTTTATCTCCAAATTTTATCATAAATAAAATCTTCATTTTATTTTAATGTTAGTTATCTATTTTTTAATTATTGGGCTCATGCATACTACTAATTGAATATTAATAAATTAGTATATGTACTTTTAGACAATATTTTAGACAATATAATTGTAAAAACTTAATACATAAAAAATTTAATTATTTAATTGTGTGACGTAATATAAAGGTTTTACATGGATTATTAAAACAATAAGAATAGTTTTAATAGTAAGAAACAGTAAAAAGAAATCAAACGACAACTTATTAAAATAATTCTTAATTCATATTTTCTATTATTTTTTCTATATTTCAATTGCTTTATTTTAATATACTTAATATTTCTATACACTTTCTATATTATATTACATCTGTATTTGCAAAGGTTATGCTTTAGCTTTCATTATCATCTTTCATTATTTTTTGCCAAACCTTTCTGTATTATAATAATCACAGCTGCCAAACCTCTATATTTTACCACATAGTTTTATACCTTTATTTTATAAATTTCTAGACCTGATATGAAATTATTTTTATACTATAAAACGCCATAAAAAAAGAGGTTTCCATATAGGAAACCTCTTTGAAATTCTTCTTAAATAATCAGTTATACTGAATTATTTTGAAAAGTTATAATCATACTCCCATGTTGTATAATCAACAACATCAGCATTCTTATCATATGTTCTTACATATACGAAGTCAAGCATACCAAATGCTGGAGCATCTTCAACTACGCCGCCGAAATCGATTGTATAAGAACCGTTACCGCCATCGTTAGCAAGTACTTTATCTACTGTGATATCACCAAGTGAAGCAGTCTGGAACTTAGCCTTACCGTTTCTTGTTGGGTCATAGAGATAGTAGTTAGCTGTGTAGTTTGAAAGTGATACTGACTCCCAATCATTAGGATCAAGTGAGATTATACCATCTACATCTGCCTGAGCAATTGTAAGTCTGTTACCGCTCTTCTGAACTACTGCGCCATAGTAAACTTCTTCATCGCTGTTTGAACCAGCTGTCTTTACGAAGTTTGCATTAGGAACACCAGCTGTTGTAAAGTCATCGCCTTCATAAATCTTATCTCTTACTGTACCATCAAATGTCAAATAAGGAACTGCTGAAGTAATTGTTCCGTTTGTAAGACCAAACTTAAACAATGAACCAGCTACTGTGTTCTGATCAAGATACTTACCTACTGACATATCATCTGTGTTAGCTTCCTTAAGTTCTCCATCCTGGTAGTAAGTTACTGACAATACTTTGCTTCCGTCTACTGTTGTCTGACCAATACTTGTGATATAAGCAAGACCAGCAGAAGCAACGATACCAGTATCAGTATTATACATAACAACTACACTTGCTGTGCCGTTTTCATCACCGTTACGATATACAACTGAGCTAAATCCATCATTTGTTCCAAGGTCAGCACCTACACCGATTGAACAGTTTTCAGAAGGTTCACCAGCTGCTGGCTGATTGTATACGAATGAGTCACCAGATTTACCGATATAGAATACTAATGTATCATCAGCTATATCATATTTCTTAGTTCCGCCAACTCTTAACTGCTTTGTATCTTCATCAAATGAAGAAGCGTTTGCAGTATCAGCTTTTTCAAGAACTAATGTAGAATCATCAGTTGTTGCATTAAGAGCAGCCATTGTGATTGACTTGATATATCCATTTGTAGCATTATAAGTGATTACTGTACCAGCCATTGTATTAATAGCTTCAGTCATAGCGTCTACACTATAATCTTTATACTTAAATGATACACTGTCAGAGTTATCACCTACAAGCTTCTGAATCTCTTCTGAAGGATTGTCTATTGTTACAGTACCCTGGAAATCATATGTTCCAATTGTACCATCCTTATAGATAATCTGAAGTGAAGGAACGTTGTCACTGAATCCGCTAGATGTAATCTGAGCGTCAATTACATAACCATAATTGTCTGTTGTCTTAGAGTTTGAATCCTTGTTGTAAGCAACAATCTTACCATACTCATCAATATAGAAAGTTCCTTCTGAACCAGCCTTTAATGTTCCGTTGTTGTAATATCCTTCAGCCAAATCATAGTCAACACCGCTTATTGTATAAGCTGTACCGTCAGCAGATGTGTCAGAAGAAGATGTACGTGAAACAGAACCTGTAATTGCTGTATTTGTGTTATCTAATACTTTAATATCATAGTAATCGCTCTGTGCATCGCCGTTATTAGCAACGATTGAAAGAACGTCCCAAGCCTTCAAAGCTGTGTAATCATAAGGCTTACCATCTTTTGTAAGGTTGATGTACATATCTGTGTTAGATGAATCAAATTCAACCTTAGATACAGAATTCATGTGATTTCTGTCACCAACGCTGTTCTTGAATGTAAGAACCCCTCTTGATGAAAGCTCATCAACAACTGCGCCAACTGCTACGTCAACAAAGATTACATCATAACCTGATGTGTCATCATTATCAAGAACTGTAACTTTACCGCTGTAAGCGCTGTCTTTGTAGATTAATCCTGATTCATCGCCTTCATAGCTTCCGAATAAGCTTTCAAGTGTGCCACTGTAAGCTATACCATTATAAATGATAGCCGGTGAATCAGAATAGTTAACTCTGTTAGAAGTTGTCTGAAGCTTTAACTTTGTAGCACTCTTGTCTGTGTCATTCTTCATGTAGCTCAGGTTATTTGTGTCAGAATCATAGCTGTTGAACTTGTCAAGTGTAAACTCAACTTTTGAATTCTTACCTGTAGCTTCTGTGATAGAAAGAATTGTATCTGTCTCATTCTTGTTGTCCTGAGCATAAAGTACTACGTCATAACCGAGGTAATCAGCAGCGTTTGTGTCACCGGTGTAGAATGGGTATACAGAATCAACTTCGTAATCACTGTTTGTGTCGTTTGAACCGAGGTAGTTATCCTCAACATAAAGCTTAATCTGCTGTGTAGCATCTGTGTCGATCTGAACAGCAGCGTCAAGAGCTGTAACTTCGTTCTCTGTTACTACACCCTTAAGCTTGTTGATACCGAGAGCCTGATTCATGAGAGTCTTTCTTGGGCTCCATGACTCGCCATCCCAGATAACGTATTGAGCTTCTCCGCCGTATACGTATCTCTCCATCAAAGGAGTATCAATAGCATTGTAAGTCATCTGAGCAACCTGACCTCTTGTAGCTTCTGTACCTTCAGCTCCGCCAACAACGTTCTTAAGAACGCTCTGTCTCTGAGCAGCGAGGATATAACCTGTAGGATATCCGCCGTTGTTCTGAGCATATGGCTTATAACCAAGTGTTTCCATTAACATTTTGATAACGTCTTCGTAAAGAACCTTATCGTCAGGACCAAAAGTTCCATCGCCGTAACCATTGATGATACCCTGGTTTGTAGCGCTAGCGATATAACCTGATGCCCAATATGTAGAAGGAACATCAGTAAATACTGTGTCTGCCTGAGCTACAGCGCCTGTCTGTCCCTGAATTCTAGCAACAATAACTGTGATTTCAGCTCTTGTGATAGAATCGTTAGGACGGTATTCCATAACGCCATCATTGTTTTCGTCGTCGCCTGTCAAAATGCCAAGCTTGTTTAATGTTTCGATCGCTTCATAGTAATTATCGCCTTCTTTAACGTCACCAAATGTGGCAGCGAAAGCAACTGTGCTTACCATCATAGCAAAAACTGCTATCAAAGCAATCACTTTTTTGAGATTTCTCATGTCTCAAATCCTCCTTAAAATATTAAAATTTTAATTTTTTTACAAAATTAATATATAAACTTCGGGAAGAGACGACAGAACGTGTTTATCCTATCATACTTTTCCTTTAGCTTATTACAGATTATAACACCAAATAGGGCAAATTGTCAATAAGTATTTTCCCTTTTCATAGTTTTGTAACAAATTCACCAAAATTAAAGTTCTATTTTTGTGAACAAAGTAGCGAATTATATATAAACTGCTTAAACAGCGGATGCGGTCTGTTCGGTCTTGACTTAAACTCCGGATGGAATTGAACCCCCACAAACCAAGGATGGTCGTTAACCTCCACAATCTCAACCAGTCTTCCGTCAGGAGATGTTCCTGCGATAGTGAGACCCGCGTTTTTCAGTTTATCCCTATAGTCATTATTCATTTCATATCTATGTCTGTGTCTCTCACTGATAAGCTCAGCTCCACCATAGGCTTCCTTAGCATACACACTTTCATCCTGAATCTTGCATGGATAAGCGCCAAGCCTCATTGTACCGCCCATATTTGATATTTCCTTCTGTTCCGGCATTAAATCTATAACCGGATACTCAGTGTTCTCATCAAGTTCTGAGCTGTGGGCGCCTTTCAGCCCCGCCATGTTTCTGGCATACTCTACTACTGCCAGCTGCATTCCCAGGCAAATACCCAAAAATGGGACTTTGTTTTCACGGGCATATCTGATAGCAGAAATTTTCCCTTCAATACCTCTGTCTCCAAAACCGCCGGGAACCAAAATCCCATCGGCTTTGCCCAAAAGTTCTTCAGCATTGCTGTCCGTTACATCCTCAGCGTCAACCCAGTCAATATCTATTTCAGCCCCCAAATCGAATCCGCCGTGCCTTAACGCTTCGGCTACGCTTAGATAAGCGTCATGGAGACCAACGTATTTACCTACTAAAGCTATTTTGACTTTTTTGTCAAGTCCTTTAACCTTTTTGATTATACTGTTCCACTCTGTCAAATCAGGCTCACTTGCCTCAATACCGAGACGTTCGCAAACCTTTTCAGACAAGTTTTGATTTTCAAGCATAATCGGGACATCATATATTGTGTCACAGTTAAGATTCTCAAAAACACAATCCTTTGAAACATTACAGAACAGCGCAATTTTATCTTTTTGTGATTCCTCAAGCGGAACTTCACTCCTGCAAATAAGCATATCCGGCTGGATCCCTATACTGAGAAGCTCCTTAACACTGTGCTGTGTAGGCTTTGACTTAAGTTCGCCCGACGTTTTGAGGTACGGCACCAACGTAACATGTATATACATAACGTTGTTTCTGCCGACATCACCGGCAACCTGCCTGATAGCCTCCAAAAACGGCTGACTTTCAATATCGCCTACCGTGCCGCCTATCTCAGTGATAACCACATCAGAATTTCCCTCATTGCCGACATCATAAATCTTTTGCTTTATTTCATCGGTAATATGCGGAATAACCTGAACTGTTCCTCCAAGATACGCGCCCTGTCTTTCCTTTGTTATCACGGAATGATAGACCTTACCGGTAGTTATATTGCTGTTTTTAGTAAGGCTCTCATCGATAAATCTCTCATAGTGCCCCAAATCAAGGTCTGTTTCAGCGCCGTCGTCTGTGACAAACACTTCTCCGTGCTGATATGGGCTCATGGTTCCAGGGTCTATGTTGATGTAAGGATCAAATTTCTGTATGGTAACCCTAAGCCCTCTTGTCTTTAGTAGACGACCAAGTGAGGCCGCTGTGATACCCTTACCTATTCCCGATACCACTCCGCCTGTAACAAAAATATACTTAACAGCCACCACATTTCCCCCTTATCAATTCTATAATAAATAAAAAATGCGCCGTGACACTTAATGCAAAAAGCTTTGGATGTACAAAAATCACATCTCTATCACAGCACACACCAATGAATAATATTTTAATACCAGATGACAAATATGTCAAGTATAAAATCGAATTTGTTTTTAAAATGTAACCTTTGTAACTTTGTGTAACAAAAAAGTGTTTGCTTTTTTACATAATGTGTGCTATACTCATTGCATCGGGATATAAATGCGGCGATTCTGCCGTTTACATTATATATGACGACACTAGCTTTGATTGGGTTCCCAACAGAGACTGGAAATTTTATCTAAAAAGTAAATTTATTTAATAATTTTAATGGATTTATTTTTGTGTATGGAGTTTATGGATAAATTTTTACATTTTTTCTCTGTTATGGATACCGCATATTGGGTATCCTATTTTTTTACATACAATGGTATGTGCAATATAAAATAATAAGTGCATATATATAATGAAGAAACTCATGCCAAATTATAAAGGAGAATTAAAATGTCTAAGCAAACAACTAACAAACCTATAACAACTAAAATAATAAAAAATATGAAGGGCGCTGAAAAAATATCTATGCTTACCGCCTATGATTATTCTATGGCAAAACTTGTAGACAGAGCCGGAATAGATATGATACTCGTCGGCGATTCCCTCGGCAACGTAATGCTCGGATTTGATAACACCACCCATGTTACAATGTCGGATATGCTTCACCACACAAAGGCTGTGGCTCGCGGAGCCGAACGCTGTATGGTAGTAGCCGATATGCCGTTTCTTTCATGCCACTTAGGAGTTTATGAGGCGGTGAAAAACGCCGGCGCATTAATTTCAGAAGGTAACGCCGGCGCCGTTAAGCTTGAGGGCGGAACCGAAGTATGCGAAATAATAAAGGCGATAACAGATGCCGGAATCCCCGTAGTAGGACACCTTGGACTGACTCCGCAGAGCGTAAATCAACTGGGCGGATTCGGTGTTCAGGCAAAAACACAGGACGCAGCTGACAAACTGCTTGAGGATGCCAAAGCAGTGGAAGCCGCAGGAGCTTTCTGCCTGGTGCTTGAATGTATACCGGCCGAACTGGCGAAAAAAGTTACTGACTCTTTGTCTATACCCACTATAGGTATTGGAGCCGGATCTGACTGCGACGGACAAGTTCTTGTTCTGCACGATATGCTTGGAATGTTTGACGACTATATTCCATCATTTGTTAAACAATTTGCTCAAGTAGGAAAAGAGATTACGGCGGGAGTTACGTCCTATATATCAGAAGTTAAAAACGGAAGTTTTCCTGTTTCAAAAAAATAACAAATTTAATTAATGCTTGATTTACAGAAAGGATGTTTAGACTTGCAGATTATTAAAACCCCAAAAGAACTGAACGATTGGGCTAAAAAAAATAAAGTGAATGGTAAAACGATAGGTCTTGTTCCGACAATGGGCTATCTTCATGAAGGTCATAAATCACTTATTCAAAAAAGCTCGTCTCAAAATGACTTAACCGTTGTAAGCGTTTTTGTAAACCCTGCTCAATTTGGTGAAAATGAAGATTTAGACTCCTATCCGCGTGACTTAGAACGCGACAAAACAGCGGCGGAGGAAGCCGGAGCTGATATTATATTTCATCCAAGTGCGGCGGATATGTATCCTGAAAGTTATGGAACATATGTGAGTGTTGACAGTGATATTACAAAAATACTCTGCGGCAAAAGCCGCCCTATACACTTTAGAGGAGTAACAACTGTGGTTTCCAAACTCTTTAATATATCTATGGCTGACCGTGCATATTTTGGTCAAAAAGACGCACAGCAGCTTGCGGTTATACTCAGAATGGTCAGTGACCTTAATATGAACATAGAAATTGTTCCGTGCCCCATAGTCCGTGAAAGCGACGGTTTGGCTATGAGCTCAAGAAACACATATCTTTCGTCTGAAGAACGTAAACAAGCTCTGGTACTCAGCAAATCACTTAAGAAAGCCGATGAAGCAATACACAACGGTGAAAAAGATTTGAAAACCATAAAGGACAGCATTCGCAAAATTATTTCCGAGGCGCCGCTAGCTGATATCGAATATATAGAGGCCTACACTTTTCCGGGTTTGTCCGAATGCGGTTCTATTCTTTCAGAAAAGACATTAATCGCACTGGCAGTCAGATTCGGCAACACAAGACTGATTGACAATATTATCGCAGATCCAAAATAAAAATAACTTTTAGGAGGTGACAATATGTTTATAGAAGTTATGAATTCAAAAATTCACAGGGCAAAAGTTACGGATGCAAACCTTAACTACATAGGTTCTGTTACTATAGACGAAGACTGGATGGATGAGGTGGGGATTCTTACCAACCAGCAAGTTCATATCGTTAATGTTACAAACGGCGAACGGCTTGTGACATATGCTATTCCGGGAGAAAGAGGAAGCGGAACCGTCTGTCTAAACGGGGCTGCCGCACACAAAGCTTCTGTTGGCGACACAGTAATCATTATAGCTTATGCTTCTATGGATTATGAAGAAGCAAAACAGCATAAACCGAACGTAAAATTTATTCCGGGAAGCATACCTGAATAAACTTTTAACCAGCTATAAAAATAATTTTAAATGTGACGATAATGCGCTTAAAAATTGACTATATCTATATTACAAATAACTAGCCCGTTATAACACAAATGCCGCCGGCTCCAATCAGAGCTCGGCGGCATTTATTATGTTATTCTATACACTACCGGCAGTTAAAATAATACTAAATTTTTATTCTGCACTATTATTTGTGGGCAGCTTCTGCCAACACTTTCGTTAATGCTCCCACTTTTTCTACTTTTTCATCATTTATACTGCCTTCGGCAATCTGATTTACAATTGCGCTTCCTACTATAAGACCGTCACAATAATGTTTTAAACCTTCAATATGCTTAGGCTTAGATATTCCGAATCCTAAACACTTGGGCATATCCGTAAACTTATTAAGCATAGAGAAAACTCCGTCAAAATCAGTACCAAATCCATCTCTCATACCCGTAACACCCATTGATGATACGCAGTATAAAAAGCCTTTGGCTCTTTGACAGATTTTTTTCGCTCTCTCCTCAGATGAAGTCGGCGTAATCATTGAAATCTGGTAAACATTATATTTTACAGTATAGTCATATATCTCTCCGCTCTCTTCAAACGGGAGGTCAGGGATTATAACTGCGTCTACGCCGCTTTCAGCGCAATTTTTGAAAAAATCTTCTATTCCATAACTCAGCAGAGAATTAAAATACATCAAAAATACCAGCGGTATTTCAGTTTCTTGTCTTAGTTCTGAGACCGCTTTAAATATTTTGTCTAAATTTATCTCGTTTTTAAGGGCTCTGACATTCGCCGCCTGAATAACTGGACCCTCCGCCATTGGATCTGAAAACGGAACCCCTATCTCAATAAGGTCGGCTCCCTCTCTCTCCATTTCAAGCACCAGCTTTTTTGAGGTCTCAATATCAGGGTCTCCAAAAGTAATAAAGGTGATTAGCGCCTTTTTATTTTCATCTCTCAGCAGACTGAATTTTTTATCTATTCTATTTTCATTAGTCATTTATATCAACCCCCATAAATCTGGCAACGGATTTTACATCCTTATCGCCGCGTCCTGATATAGTAATTACAACAATATCATCCTTACTCATGCCCGGAATCAGCTTCATCGCCTGTGCCACCGCATGAGAGCTTTCAATAGCCGGAATTATCCCCTCTGTCCTTGTCAGATAACAGAACGCATCGACAGCTTCTTTATCGGTTATCGGATAATATTCAGCTCTGCCAAGTTCTTTTAGATATGCGTGTTCAGGTCCTATTCCAGGATAATCCAATCCGGCTGATATAGAATATACTTCCATAATTCCTCCGCTGTTATCCTGTAAAAACAACGACTTCATTCCATGCAGAACCCCAACATCACCTTTGGCAATTGTCGCCGCGTGGCGTTCTGTATCCACTCCGTCACCGGCCGCTTCTGCGCCTATCAGACGAACCTCGTTGTCTTCGATAAAATCAAAAAATGTTCCTATTGCGTTGCTTCCGCCTCCGACACATGCCACTACCGCACTGGGAAGCCGGCCTTCCTTTTCCAAAATCTGCTCTTTTATCTCTCTGCCTATAACGCTCTGAAAATCTCTGACTATCATAGGATACGGATGAGGTCCTACCGCAGAACCAAGCACATAAAAAGTATCAGCCGCCTCTGCCGCCCACGCTCTCATAGCCTCGTTGCAGGCGTCTTTCAGCGTCATGGTTCCTGAAGTAACCGAACGCACTGTCGCCCCAAGCAGTCTCATTCTGAAAACGTTAAGCTCCTGGCGCTTCATATCTTCCTCGCCCATATAGACCGTGCATTCCATACCGAACAATGCCGCGGCAGTGGCAGCGGCCACTCCGTGCTGTCCGGCGCCTGTCTCAGCGATAATCTTTTTCTTTCCCATACGCTTGGCAAGCAGAGTCTGCCCTAAAACATTATTGATTTTATGCGCCCCTGTATGGTTCAAATCCTCGCGCTTTAAGTAAACCTTCGCGCCGCCCAAATCCTTTGTCATTCTTTCGGCATAATAAAGCCTGGACGGACGATTGGCATACTCTCTAAAATAAAACTCCAGTTCCTTAATAAATTCAGGGTCATTTTTCGCCTTGTTATACTCTGCTTCCAGCTCGTTTAAGGCGAACATAAGAGTTTCAGGAGCATATTGACCGCCGAATTCTCCAAACCTGCCGTTTTCAACTACATTATTCATTATAAATCCCTCATATCTAATTATATATTTTCAGTTCCGCACGGAACTTTATCATCTGTTCATTTTACTGCAAGACCTGACCCTATTTACCAAGTCAATTATTTTATCTCTGTCTTTCAGCCCGTCAGTTTCCGCTCCGCTGCTGAGGTCAACCGCGTAAGGAGCATAATCTGTAACTGTACTCACAATATTTTCAGAAGTTATTCCTCCGGCCAATATAGTTTTTTCACTGTCTATGTTTTCAAGAAGTCTGAAATCAAAACTCTTTCCAAAACCTCCGTAGCCTTCAACATATGCGTCAAACACAAATCTGTCTGCCGAAGCTGACTTGTTTACATCTGCAAGGTTCAGGTTCTCCTTAACTCTTACGGCTTTCCATATCTCCGATATTTCAGCGCACTTGTCTCTCAGGGCAGTTATATACTCACTGTCCTCATCCCCGTGCAGCTGAACAATATCAAGTTGGACAATCCGAACAATATCACAAACCTGTTCAACTGACAGATTAACAAATACACCTACAGTTTTTATTGCCGGTTTTAGATTCCGTCTCAGTTCAGCTGCTTTTTCAGGTGAAACATACCGCCTGCTTTTTGGATAAAAAACAAATCCCACAAAATCAGGCTCCGCTTCATTAACCGCTTCAATATCCTCGGGCCTGAAAAGACCGCAGATTTTAATCTTTGTTTCCATATATCCCACCTCAGAATTTTATAATCCGCGCATTGAGCTGACTGCTCCTGCAATATCCTGCCGCCGCATAAAGCTCTCGCCAATCAGAACCGCATCGATACCCAAAGTCTCAAGATAGCGCAAATCCGTGTTATTTTTTATACCACTCTCAGAAACCACTGCCTTTTCAGAACGGTTTTCCAAACCTGCTGTTAATCTTTCTGTAGTATGCAAATCTTCTTCAAAGGTTTTAAGGTTACGATTATTTATTCCAACTATCTTTGCGCCCAAATTGTTAACCCTTTTCATTTCTTCTATATCGTGTACTTCTGTAAGGCAGTCAAGCCCCAAGCTTTCAGCTATACTCATAAATTCTTTAAGAGTAGTATCGTCCAATATTGCGGCTATCAGTAAAACAGCGTCAGCTCCGAGCATATATGCCTCATATATTTGATACTCGTCAATAATAAAATCTTTTCTTAGAAGCGGTATATTAGAAATCTTTCTTATATCAGAGATAAACTCAGGTCTGCCGAGAAAGAAATCAGTCTCAGTGAGCACGGACATAGCCTGAACATCAGAGTTCAGATATGCCTCGGCTACGGCAATATGATTCAAGTCAGGCCTTATCAGTCCCTTTGAAGGAGACGCCTTTTTTACCTCGGCAATTATTGATATCTTTTCATAATCCTTGAGCGCATTATAAAAACTAATAACCTTTCTGTTTCCGAAAGAGTGTTCAACATTACTTCTCAAAGTCTTATAGCTTACCTTCTGCTTTGTATTTTCAAGATATATTTTCTTTTTAGTTACAATCTTTTCAAGTATATCCATAATAATCTCCAAATTAATTAAAGCTGTTTGTCATATCCCTAAGCTGATTCAATTTCTCCAGCGCCTTTCCGCAGTCTATTGCCTCTTCTGCCAGCCTGACGCCCTTTTCGATCGTATCAGCGATTCCGGTTGTATAAATAGCAGCTCCAGCATTGAGAACAACTATGTCCCTTCTCGCACCCTTTTCGCCATTTAATATATCAAGAGTTATTTTAACATTTTCTTCAACCGTACCGCCTTTTATCTCATTTTCAGGCGCGACGCTGAGCCCCGCGTCCTCAGGCGAAAGATAATAATCAATCACCTTTCCGTCTTTGACCTCGGATATTTTCGTTTTACCTATAATAGACAGCTCATCCATGCCGTTATCAATCCCGCAAACAGCCATACCTGCCGTAACACCAAGATTTTTCATAGCGTTTGCTATCGGGTGCGTCAAATCTTCGCTAAAAACACCGATTACCTGGTGTTTTGCATTAGAAGGATTTGAAAGCGGACCGAGAATGTTAAATATTGTTCTGATCTTCAACTCGCTTCTTACCCCAGAAACCGTCTTCATACAAGGGTGCATAGTTCTCGCAAACATAAATCCTATACCGATTTTCTCAACGCATTCTTTAACCTGCTCCGGCTGAATCATGATATTCACACCAAGCCCTTCCAGGACATCTGCACTCCCGCACTTACTCGATACCGCACGGTTGCCATGCTTTGCTGTCTTAGCCCCTGCCCCAGCTATAACAAACGCAGCCGTTGTTGATATATTAAACGTGTTTGTTCCGTCGCCGCCCGTTCCAACACAGTCCACATAGTCATCAACGTCAGGCGTTATGCCGACAGCCTTACTGTTCATCATTGCTGCGCTTCCGCTAATCTCGTCTATTGTCTCCCCTTTCATTCTGAGAGCCATAAGATAGCCGCTTATCTGCGTCGGTGTGGCTCCCCCGTCCAGGACAGCGTCCATAGCGTCTTTTGCTTCTTCATAACTGAGGTTCTCGCCCTCGCTCAGCTTTTTTATATATCTTGAAATCATAAATTTCACCCCTTAAAACGAATCCTGCAAATTTCATTTTCAACTATATCAAATTTATATCCTTAAAAAGTTCTCAATCATTTTCGGCCCGTCAGGAGTCAGAACTGATTCAGGATGAAACTGCATTCCAAACAGCGGATACTCCTTGTGTTCCATTGCCATGACCGCTCCGTCTCCGCTTACCGCCGTGACTTTCAGACACTCCGGAAGGCAGTTCTTATCAGTAACCAGTGAATGATATCTTCCTACCTCAGCCGTATCTCCAACAAATCCGGAAAATATCCGGGACGACTTATCAACAATTTTTATTCTGTCTGTCTTGCCATGCATCAGACGAGACGCATGAACAGTTTTTCCGCCCATAGCTTCGCCAATTGACTGATGTCCCAAGCAAACTCCTAATATCGGCAGTTCCTTATAAAACTCTCTGATTAGCTCAATACAAATTCCGGCGTCACCGGGATATCCCGGACCGGGAGATATTATAATTCGCTCCGGTTTCATTTTTCTTATTTCCTGAACTGTAATCTTATCGTTTCTGTATACCAATATATCCGGTTCCAGGGTTCCCACACACTGAAAAAGATTATAGGTGAACGAATCATAATTATCTATTATCAAAATCATTAAAGTTCACCCGCCTTTTCAATCGCGTCAATCATTGCCATAGCCTTGTTCAGCGTTTCTGTATACTCTGTCTCGGGCACTGAATCATATACTATTCCGGCTCCGGCCTGTACATAAGCCCTGCTGTCTTTAAACAATGCGGTTCTTATGGTTATACAGGAATCAAGGCTTCCTCCGAATCCGATATATCCTATCGCTCCTCCATAAAACCCGCGCTTTCTGTTTTCCAGCTCGTCAATTATCTCCATTGCCCTGACCTTTGGCGCCCCTGACAGTGTGCCTGCCGGAAGAACGCTCTTTAATGCGTCAAACCGGTTCTTATCCTGTCTCAGAACACCATCAACGTCAGATGTCATATGCATGATATGTGAAAACCTCTGTATATATTTTAGACGTTTAACATTAACGCTCCCAAACTTACAAACCTTACCCAAATCATTTCTGCCCAAGTCAACCAGCATTATATGTTCAGCATTCTCTTTTGGGTCGGCTATCAGTTCAAACTCATTGTGTCTGTCAAGTTCTTCAGTCTCACCGCGCGGTCTGGAACCTGCTATCGGACTGTTCTGCACAATCCCGTTCTCAACTCTCACAAGCATCTCGGGAGACGCACCGGCTATTTGACAGTTGTCAAACTTTAAGTAATACATATACGGAGACGGGTTTATCACCCTTATGGCTCTATAAGCATTAAAAGGGTCGCTGTAATTTTCAATTTCAAACCTCTGTGACAGCACCACCTGAAAAATATCACCGTTCTTTATATACTCTTTCGCTTTTTCAACGCTATTGCAAAACTCTGATTTAGTAACATTGCTTTTTGGTTTGGAACCACCCCGAAAACCGTTCTTCGGCTCCTTTAACTCAGGAAGCGGAGAGTTCAATTCATTTCTTATTTCCATGAGCCTCTCTACGGCTCTGTCATATCTAAACTTTAAGTTGTCGCCGGGATGAATATTTACCATGAGCACCAGCTTCTTTTTTTTATTATCAAAAGCTATAATCTCATCCGTAAACATAAAGTGCATATCAGGCTGCTCCAAATCGTCCTCAGGAACATTCGGCAAATTTTCCGAAAGTCTCACCAAATCGTAGGAGAAGCATCCTACAGCGCCGCCGCTGAATTCCGGCAGCCCCTCAACTATTGGGGATTTATACTTCTCAGAGTATTCACTTAAAATATCAAGCGGATTTCCTCTCTTTACGGTCTGAACCCCGTTAAAATCAGTCAAAACAACTTTATCACCATAACTCTTAAAGGTTAAAAACGGGTTTCTACCAATAAATGAATATCTATTGGTCATTTCATTTCCTTCCACCGACTCCAGCAAAAAGCAGTATTTATCAGTTTCAAGTTTCCTGAAAGCCGATATGGGGGTATCCATATCAGCGAAAATTGACAATGATACAGGTATCAGGTCATAGCCCTTATCAGCATACTCTTGAACCTGTTCAAAAGCGGGATAAAACATAAAAAAAGCCTCCTCATAATTTTTTGGATTAAGAGCAGACAATAATCAAGTATTCAAATTAAATAAACTCCGCGCATGAATGTCGAATCATATCAAAGAACTGTGCGCTTTCGGGCACTATTTCAGCCCACTCATCTAATCTCATCTAATATAATACCTAATCTCGTCTAATCCGAACTAAATCTGTATGCTACATTATATACGCCTAAATAAAATTTGTCAATACTTTTCTTGAAAATTTATTATTTGATTTATAAAATAACATTCCCCGGCATATAATGTGCCGGGGAAATAAAAATTGTTAAGCTTCCTCTTCAGGAGTTTCTTCTAAAATTTCCTGATACTTCTGAAGAATTTTATCATTTAATTCGGATCTTGTCTCCGAGTTAATCGGATGTGCAATGTCCTTATACTCACCGTCAGGGGTCTTTCTGCTCGGCATAGCTGTGAACAGTCTGCCTTCCTGGCCCTCAATGACTTTAATGTCATGCACTACAAACGCATCGTCAAATGTAACGGATACGACCGCCTTCATCCTTCCTTCTGTATTTATCTTTCTGATTCTGATGTCGGTAATTTGCATTACTTCTCCCATCCTTTCCCGGAGCTTGCCCCGAATATATAAAAATTTTTAATTTTGTACTAAAATTGTTTATATTCTTGAAATAATCCCAAAAATATAGTATACTAATCCCATAACCAATTCACGATGAAAGAGGTAATATAAAAAATGAATAATTTTTCTATATCCGATTTGCCTAAAGGCGCTTATATTCACATGATAGGAATCGGCGGAATCAGCATGAGCGGTATCGCTGAAATGCTGCTGAACTTTGGTTACAAGGTCTCAGGCAGCGACGCTAAACCATCAGGTCTTACAGACCGCCTTAAACAAAACGGCGCTGAAATATTTATCGGTCAATCCGCTGATAATATAAAAAATCCTGACGCCGTGTGCTACACTGCGGCTATATCTCCGGATAATCCGGAACTTGTCAAAGCCAAAACTTTAGGTATTCCGGTTGTTGAGAGAGCGGTTTTCCTAGGCGCTCTGCTCGAAAAATATAAATATCCTATTGCGGTAGCCGGAACTCACGGCAAGACTACTACCTCGTCTATGCTCTCTCTCGTGCTGCTTGCCGCACACAAAGACCCTACAATATTAATCGGCGGTGAACTCAGTCAAATCGGCGGTAATTATCATATAGGCGGAAATGAATATCTTCCGTTTGAAGCGTGCGAATACGTTGAAAGCTTCCTGCATTTTAAACCGTTTGTCTCCATTATCACAAATATAGAAGAAGACCACCTGGACTATTTTAAAGACCTTAATCATATTATAACATCTTTCGTGAAATTTGCAAGTCTTACAAATGATAACGGCTGCAATATTGTATGTATTGACGAAAATACTACCCAATCTATTGTGCAAAATGTCAAAAAAAAGGCTGTTACTTACGCCTTAAATAACAAAAACGCTGATTATACTGCTGAAAATATAACTTTAGAAAAGAATGGTTGTCCTACCTTTGATATATTCAATAAGGATAGAAAAGTGTTAAGCGTCAGCCTTAATGTTGCCGGAGACCACAATATATGCAACGCCTTAGGCGTAACGGCGGCATGTGAATTTTTAGGCATAGAACCCGAATATATAAAGAGCGGTCTCGAAGAGTTCAGGGGCGCAAAACGGAGATTTGACCGTTTGGGAAAAACCGAAACGGGAGTTGATGTTGTGGATGATTATGCACACCATCCGACAGAAATAAAAACAACTCTTGAAACAGCTAAAAAAATGGGATACAACAATGTTTGGGTGGCTTTTCAGCCCCACACTTATACCCGTACAGCTGCGTTTTTGGAACAATTCGCTTCTGCACTTAAAACGGCTGACAGAGTAATGATAACGGATATATATCCGGCCAGAGAAAAGTATGACGGAACAATGCACGCATGCGATTTGGCACGGCTTATACCGGGTGTGGTCTATATGAACGATATGGACGCAATGAAACGGTATATACTTTCAAACGCCAAGCCCGGAGATTTAGTTATAACAATGGGAGCCGGAAACATCTGCGACCTCGGATACTCGCTTACACAAAAATAGGAGGACATTATATGGGCAGGAAAAAATATATATCGCTGAATCAGACAAAAGACATTGTTGTCTATCGTGAAGCAAAATATTCCGATATTCCCGAACTGTGCGGAATCGTAAGCGAAGCATTTGATTTCGGTTCGTTTCTGGACAACGAAAAAGACCTGTACAGCATGACAAAATGTTTTTTGGGGCAATATTTTGTTATTTCTTCTTTCTGTCAGGTTGCTGTTTTAAACGGGAAAATTGTCGGGGTTATTTTTGGTCTTGCCAAAACTCAAAATTGGCCTCTTCTGCACTTTGGCGCAAAGATTAAACTTGCGCCGTGCAACCTTGGATTTGTTTTAAAATCAATCCTAAAACCTAAATACTACCGCTCATTTATAGGACAGAAGGAGCTTTACGATTCACTGGAGCCTCAAATCAGCGGACTGGACGGTGACATAACCCTGTTCGCAGTCAGCAGTGAAGCGCGCGGTCACGGTATAGGGAAAAATTTAATCGAACAGCTCTACAGCCATTTCAGAAGGCACAAAGTTAAGAGGATTTATGTTCTTACCGACAATATGTGCACCTATGAGTTTTATGAAAAACAAGGTTTTGAAAGGACAAGAACCGGGAGTATTGAAATAATACGAAACAATAAGCCTTTTGTATTGGAGGCATACCGTTATGAAAAGGACTTGGAATATTGATAAAAAACTATAAAAATAACCGGGACGGGGTATACTATGAATAAGGAATTGTTAATCGACGGAATCAAAAAACTCGGTATGGAAACAACGGAGGAACAGATTGAACGCTTTTCAAAATACTCAGAACTTCTGAAGGAATGGAATAACAAAATTAATCTTACTGCCATCACAGACGACGACGGTATATCGGTCAAGCACTTTCTTGATTCTATTCTGCCTCTTGCACATATTGAAATAAAAACCGGGGCAAATATTGCAGACGTCGGCACAGGCGCCGGCTTTCCGGGGCTGCCTATAAAAATTATACGCGACGATATTAATCTGACCTTGATTGATTCCTTAAATAAAAGAATTAATTTTCTCACTCTTGTCTCAAGCGAACTCAATTTGTCAAATACTGTATGCGTTCACGGACGAGCTGAGGACTTATCGAGAAAACCCGAGTACAGGGAAAAATTTGATTATGTAATTTCAAGAGCCGTGGCTAATATGACAGCCCTATCAGAATACTGTCTGCCCTATATCAAACCCGGCGGAATGTTTATCGCACTGAAAGCTGAAGGCGCAGAACAGGAAGTTGACTCAGCCAGAGCAATGATAGGCAATTTAGGCGGCAGGATTGACAAAATAATAAAAGCGCCTTTGCCCAATTCTGATATAGTCAGAAGTCTGATAGTTATAAAAAAAGTTAAACCAACCCCCAAATCTTTCCCCAGAACATCAAAGAAAATAAAACAGCAAAGTAAACCTGTTCTATAATTTTTATTTAAACAATATTTTTATAAAAAAACTATTGACAATAAACAGCTGGTTATGCTATTATAATATAGCTGTTTACGTGGTCCGGTAGTTCAGTTGGTTAGAATGCCAGCCTGTCACGCTGGAGGTCGTGGGTTCAAACCCCATCCGGATCGCCAATGCTGCCTTAGCTCAGTTGGCAGAGCACTTCCTTGGTAAGGAAGAGGTCGGCGGTTCGACTCCGCTAGGTAGCTCCAGACTAAAAGCCTATGGAAACATTAGTTTCAGGGCTTTTTTATTTTATAATAAATATAAAACTTGATATTTTATTATAATTTATATTTTATTAAAATATCACTTTGTAAATATGTTTTTAATCTGTGAATATAGCATGTATTTTATAAAGATTTAGCCAATTTAAATTTTTAAATATATGACGCTATTATATTGAATATTTTTTATATAAAAACAATTATTATGTAATATTATCCTGAGCTTTTTAATTTATTAATTAAAATTTCTTAAATCAAATTACTATCTGTTGGTTAAATCATTTTTTCAATCGCTGACATACTTTTAAATAAAACCTACACTATTAGTCAATATATATATTTTATTTAAAATTACAGCATACAACCTGTACGAAACTATTTACACGACTGCATAATAAAATATTCGTCAACTAATCCTATTTTTTGACGAATATAATATATCAATTTATCTATAAATGAGAAAATAAAAACGCCGGAAAATTTCGGCGTTTTCACATCTTTAATTTAATATGCCTTTTATCTCAATAGTTTTTTTCGAAGCGTTCCCCCATCTATCCATAAGTAAAATGTTATACTTGCCATTTTTCGAAAAACGAATATAATCATTTTTTATCTGTTTTTCACGGACAACCGTATCTATATTGTCAAAAATGCTTGCCGCCTCATATTCTATTTCGGGAAAATATCCTTTTATTGGCTCCTCCTCAGTGTATGGTTCTATATATCTATACGCAGATACACAGGAATCATTAATGACATACTTAACTGAGGCAAACGGATTTAAAACTGACTCAATATTAACTCTACACGTATTTCTGAATTCAGGTATTTCATAATCACCATCACAATACTCTGTATAATAAGACTCGATCTTTGGCCTGGCTATACATTCAACCTTTACCATCTGAAAAATATCCGTACCATTCTCGGTTATTGCGTGAAATACATATTTACCGTTCTGATATATACTGAAAACACATTGTTCCTGAGCGTCAACAATTTTAGCATTGAACATATTAATATTATCATTATATAATTCTGAGACCTCTTTGTCAGGATTAAAGTAATTTAATTTCACATAATCCATGACTTTTACACCTACATTAGGTTTTAGAGAAAGCATTGCCGGATAAAAATCTAAATCATATTTTTCATCTATATTCTTAGATATACGTTCTGGTTTGTCCAGTTTATAATTTATACTTCCATTAAAATTATATCTTAAATCATATTCGTATGTTTCATAAACAGGTTCCATAGAATTCAAATTATTCCATGTAAATACCTTTATTAAATTACCTCCATTTCTTTCAAGAGAAATTTGTCTATTCCCAAGTTCAATATTGCATAAACTACAATCTTTTCCATCGTCAAAATATATCGCCGCTATGATTTCACATTGTTCACCTAAATCCGTAAGATAATCAATATAATAAGTGTCTCCGTCATTTCTAATGTCAATCTTAGGAATTGTATCTGTTGGAACGAATGGAATTGTATATTTTCGTGCATACAGTTCTACACATGAACCTTTTATACCATACAGAATTTTTCCATATATCCAATTATAATTCGAATATGTATCTATAGTAATAGCATCATCTTCAATAACATCGACTGTATCAGGAAAGACAATTTCAATAAGTCTATTTCCACAGAATGCATTTTTACAAACAGAAATCGTTCCGCTGGGAATTTCATAGCGACCCATACGGCCGGAAGGATACGAAATCAATTTAGTTTGTGAACTATCATAAAGTACCCCGTTTACATCCTTATAAATTTCGTTGCCTTCAGCTATTTCATAATCAACAAAATTTTCACCCTTAATCCTAATTCCCTGATTATCATCCTTGATGGACTTTGGAACATATAGTTTAGTTATCTGCCTGCAGAATGATAGAGCGTCTTGACTAATACTGCTGGTTCCCTCCGCTATTCGCACTTCACCTCTTTTGGCTTGCGGACACAAAATCAATTCGCTTTTTTCTCCTTTAGTATATAACAAACCATCATCAGAGTAAAATACAGGATTATCCGCATTTACAATTACTTTTTCAAGTTCTGAAGTTAAGCATCCGGGAAATATTTCAATCAAACTGCCGGGAAGCTCCAGACTCTTTAAAACATCACATTGACCAAATGCATTTAAAGATAACCCCTTTAACCCTTCCGAAAATATAATTGATCTAAGATTACAGCAATATCCAAAAGAATTTTCCGGCAAAAATTCCATACTCTTAGGAATAGTTACCCCCTCAAGACTGCAAACATTAAACGCATTTTCCCTGAAACCGGTTACTCCTTCAGGAATTATGACCTCCCCGATCTTGTTTTCGGGACAAATAATTAGTTCGTTTAAATCCTTGTTATACAAAATTCCATCAACAGACCTGAAATTATTATTATTCTCATTGACTTTTATTTCAGTCAGATACGGACTCATTGAATACATTCCAATCATTTCGACACTGCCCGGAATATCAATACTGCTAATATTAGATTTTAAAAATGCTGAATCCACAATTTCAGTAACGCCTTCAGGTATAGAATAATGTTCAAGTGTCAATCCGCAGAAAATTAATTTCGACTTATTCGCCGAAAACAAAATTCCATCCTGACTAATATATTCCACATTGCCTCCAGAAACATTTACTTTTTCAAGAAGTTGAAAATCATGAAATACCTCAGGATTTATATATGTAACGGTATCGGGTATATTAATCTCGACTGTGCTCGGAATTGACCCCGGCGCAACTAAACCTTCTATACCTGTGACTGCATAACCGCCCAATTGTTCCGGGATATTTAATATTTTATCATCGGTATAAGGTTCCCAATTATACAAGAGAATAACAGCGCCAAAATCCCTCACTTCATATTCATAGTTTTTATCACTTAGCTGCTCTTCATAACCAATTGAAAATACCGGAACACTCATTGTCAAAACAGATATCACAAGCAATATCAATAAACACTTCTTCATATATAATCACCTCAAATTATTTACCAGGTATAGTAATTATACTCCGCCTTCATATTATTATCAAACAAACTTAATTTATTACCTGCAGTAGATCTAACTTTATCTGTAACAATCAATTTATAATAATTATTAGGATAAAAACCTTCTATCCCATTTGTAGATATTGGTTTTACACTCACTGCTTTCTGAGTCGGCTTATCATATATTTGTAACTGGTCAGCTCTTTTACCATTTTGCTCTACGTACAAATTATCTATATTTACTGTAGTCTCATCAACCTTATTATTAAATTCCAATCTTAATGCATTTACATTTTTTGAATCAATTAGATTGCACTCTATACCTAATGTTGCAGATTTTTGTTGATTATACAAAATGTCAGCATTGACAATTTGCCCTGTGCACTCCTCAACTTGAAAACTATTGAAATTTGTTTTTCCTCTATTTGAAGTAACCTTCAGATCTAAAGTTACTTCTTTTTCATCATTTTTTAGATATGACCTGCATTTTTGAATTAAAGGCGTTAAATCAAACGCCACCTGTGCCGAGGATGTTGATTTTGTATTGCCGTTAAAATCAACCGCCGGAAGCTGACCTCCATATTCTTGAGTTAAAGAACTTGATCTAGCATTATAAAATGCACACTTGTTTGTGCTGACATATTCATTATAATTTAATGGACTGGTTACCCCTCTCTTCACTGTGATTGCAAGTCTGTCATTTGTTTCAAGCTCGGCTATTCCAATGGCCAACGGCTTATAATATGCAGTAGGAATCACAGTACAATAACCTTCAATTGGTTTATAGCTTATCGTGTATTTAACATTATTTTGTATTACCATATGACTGTATAACATAATAACCAGTTTCATTAGGTACAAATTTTATACAATCTATATCATTTAAAAAGTTGATATCACCAACTATTTGCCTTCCAATGCCAACATTTGTCGCTTTATCATTGTCATTTCCGAAAAAATCCTGTTTATCATTTGAGAGAATAATGACAGGTATAGCAGGCTGCATATCTATACCTCCGCCCATACCTAAGATTGAAATTTTGGAATTGTATTGGCTTAAATCAAATTGACTCAGTGCACAGGTATTTGAAAACTCTCTTGTCTCTCCCGGTTCTATAGTTAATTCACAACTATCATAAAACGTCAACAAAGATGGAACTTTTTTAAGAACATAAAAAAAGCAATTTAACGGTATACTCGACGATCTATTATTAGTTATACTGACATCAACTTTTACATCGCTGCCTTGTTTTAATACATTTTCACAATAAACTCCGTTACATGATAATGTTACATCAACATCGATATCATCAATTGTCGAAATTGATGATAACTCTGCCTCAGTCTCAGATAAAAATCTAGTTGTATCTAAAACATCCATGTTTTCTGTTAACTCTATTGAGGGAAGCTTGGATTCCTGTAGTTCACTGTCAGATACCAACGGTTGCATATTATTTTTAATCGTCTTTGAAAGGCTAAGCGGCATCATACTGCCATATCTTATATCATTTCCTTCACAAACAAATATCTTAACTTTATAATCATTTACATTTGCAGGCACATATAATTGTGGTAATAGACTCCCTATTTCCCCTGAAGCAATTTCCAAATGCACACTAGAATAGTCAACAAGTTTATCATTACCGTCATATAATGCAGTTAATACCATTACATTCTGAGTTTTCTCCTCTGAATCATTTTGAATTGTAGCTTTTACACCATATGACGAATCACCTTTTAGTATACTTGGCGCTTGAATGGAAAGCAATGTAGGTACCGCAATATTATTCGGCGGTTCTGGACAAATTTGGGTAATGTCAGACTCATGACCTATATTAAAAAACGAACTTTGTATTTCAGGCTCCCCTTCAATAGTAGCAAATACTTGATATGTCCCATTCATATTTCCCTTTAAAGGTATGGATAATGAATAATATCCAACCTTATTACTTGTCACTTGCTCTAAAACTTCTATTCCATTACTGGGATTTAGAACCCTTATAAATACTTGTTTACCACCCTGTCCGGTTGTATATCCATTTATAGATAAAGTATTCTCTTTAATCGAAGTATTAATATTATTATTCATATTAGTTATACTCATATTTACAGGAACTTCGCTTATAATTCCAAGCTGACCAAAATCATTTTTGCCAAACGACCATAATTGACCATCTTTATCAAGTACAATTGAAAATGCCCCACCACCTGTAGCTTGTATAACATTATTAAATTCTCCGACCTTAACCGGTGTTTTACTGGTTCCATTATTACCATTTCCAAGTTGTCCGTCCCTGCCTTCCCCCCACGCATACACTGTCCCATTATTAAGTACTGCCATGCTGTGGGCATATGCGGTACCGACCGATTCTACGTTGTTTATACTTTGTATGGCGGTAGGAATATTTCTGTTATTTTTATCACCAAGTCCTAGTTGACCAATAGAATTCTTTCCCCACGAGCACACTTTATTATCAACCCCTAAGGCTAAAATATGTTCTGAATCTGTTGATATCTGTTTAAAATCGCCCGCCACCAAATGCGGTTCCGAAGCTCTAATATCAGCATCATTTCCCAGTTGCCCATAGTCGTTTGCTCCCCACGAGACTACACTACCATTAGATATCACCGCCATAAATTTATCACCACACGACACCTTTTCTACAGCATCAATTACCATTACTTCAGCTGGTGTTCCAGGTAAATATTCTCCTCGCTCGCCAAGCTTTCCGTCAGTTGAATTTCCCCATGTCCATATTTTAGACGAACCATCATATTCTCTTATTGCTGCACTGAATCCAGTTCCGGCTGATATATCGGTAATATGATCTATTCTTGAAATCTTAGTTGGTATATATACCTTACCTTTAAGATCATTTCCAAGTTCACCACTTGAATTATTGCCCCAACCCCAAACATATCCATTTTCGTCAAGTGCCAGTGTATGATTTTTGCCTTTTGCTACTTTTACTATTTTAGGTAACCCTTCAACTTTTTGAGGATAGTTTATATTTTTATTTTCCTGACCATGACCTAAATCATAATATGAACCGTCTCCCCATGTGTATACGTTTCCGTTTTCATCTAAAGCTACCACACTATTTCTTTTTGCATCAACTTGGATAAATTTACTTCCAAATGGTATTTTAAGTGGATTGTAACTCTGTTGATTTACATACATATCAGGATTTCCGTTTGGCATATATCCCCACTTATATATATAACCTAATTCATCGCTAATCCATGTGGATAGTTCTCCTGCGGCAATGCTATTAAAATCAGTGTTAATTGTTTGTGGTATATATGAATATATGTTTTCAGTTTCATATCCTAATTGTTTATAAGTATTATCACCCCATGAATATGTATTACCATCCTTATCTATTGCAAATGTAGAATTATATTTAGTAATTATTTTTTCAACTCCAGTTATAGGAACTTTATGAACATAAGGAGTATCCTCTGAAATACCTAATTGCCCATATGAATTGTCTCCCCATGAATAAACATTTCCCTTTATGTCCAACATAACCGTATGGTTTTCACCAACAGATATGTCTAATATATCCTTGTCGCGAACTTCTTCAATTTCACCAAATCCTACAATATCAAACCCATAATCAAATCCAGCTTGATATTTATCGTTTTTTCCGCAACCATATAAAGTTCCGTTTCCTTTTAAATAGAAACTATTGTCCCCTCCTGCGAATGCTTTAATAATATCAATTCCTGTTTCTTTCGGAACATTTATAAATTCTCCATTTATACCAATTTGACTGTATTCATTTGACCCCCACATCATCAATGTATTATTATTAGTTACAGCTAAAGCATGATTTTTCCCTGCTGATATACTAACAATATCAGATAAAATTTGATGAGGAATATTACTGTTTTGATTTGTTCCGTCTCCTAATTGTCCCTTATTATTTAACCCCCATGTCCATACGGTTCCATCTGCTCTTAGTGCAACACTAAAATAATCTCCCGCTGCAACCTCTACTATATCTTCAAGTAACTGAACACAGCTAAAATCAGAATCTAGATTTGTTCCGTTTCCGAGCTGACCATATTCATTAGAGCCAGATACATATAATTCCCCACCAGAGCTAACATATAAACAATGATTTTTCCCTGCAGACATTCTGGTTCTTGCATTGCTTAAATTATTCCAATACCCAACAATTAAAGTAGGATAAAAAGTACCATTACCAAATTGACCATATGAATTGTCTCCCCACATCCACACATTCCCATAACTATCAATGGCAGCTGCATGACTATATGACAAGATAACTTTTGTTATATTAGACAATGTACTAATTTGTTCTGGTGACGTTTTGTTTATCCTATTTCCTATACCTAATTGTCCATAGTAATTATATCCAAATGACCACGCTGTCCCATCATTTTTAATAATAATTGTATAATCTCCATCAGCACCTATATCAATTACATCCGTGAAAACAGTTAGTACTGCATTGCTGTCCTCTGTTATTTCCGGCATTCCTAATTGACCTCTACTATTTGTTCCCCAAACATATACCTCTCCTTGATTAGTTAAAGCCACAGCATGATTTGTACCACACGATACTTTTATAATATTAGATACATTCATAACTTTAACAGGTAATGTCTGTGTCTTTTCCGAGCCATCGCCAAGAATCTTATGTACATTTGAACCACAAGCCCATACAGTTCCATCATTTTTTAAAAAAATAGTCGATTTAGGAGTACCCACAACTTGCTTTACGTTTGTAATACTGAGTTGCTCAGGAGAATATACTATTTCCTTGTTTCCGTTACCTAAACTACCATAGGCATTATCCCCCCAGGCAAACACACTACCGTCTGTTTTAATGGCATACTTATTATAGTAACTCGCACTTACAGAGTCAATACTATATAATTCATTTATTCTTTTTGCTATATTTTGATTTTCACCCCAATACCATACGTATCCACAATCACATACCGCAATACAAAAACCATTTCCTGCTGAAATTTGCTTTACATCAAATAAACCATAAACCTGTACGGGTATATTACTTTCTGTAAAAGTCAAGTTACCAAGCTGACCATAACTATTATTGCCTGCAGCCCAGACAGAACCATTGCTTTTCAAGAAATATGTATTTTCGCCCTCAACAACAACTTGTTTATTTTCCAGACTGCTAAACAACTCCCAGCTTTCCGTAGATGTTTTCTGATAGTCCTTAATCTCAAAATCATCATCCGGAATTATATTGACCTCTTCTTTTATTGCCGGAACTCCTGTAACCGCACCGTAAAGACTGAGCTTGTTTCCATCAATCACACTATCCTTTAAACACGTAAGTTTATCAGATGTATTCTTTAGAGTCTCCTTTAAAGTATCAACTCCAATACTCTGAGCCAATGCTGCAGCCCCCGTTACAAGTGCAGCCGACATACTGGTTCCATCCATTGTACCATATTCGCCATTTGGCAAACAACTATATACGTCACTACCAACAGCTGATATATCAACACTGTTAACACCATAGTTTGAAAAATATGACATTCCCAATCCTTGATTCAACGACGCTACACTAATTGTATTTGGTAAGTTAAAAGCTGCCGGGTATATCGGCGTCTCATCTATATTTATTTTATTGTTTCCAGAAGCGCATACAAAGAATAATCCTGATTGCTCAATAGATTCTTTTAATGCCTTATTATCATCCGTACTTCCAAAACTACAGTTTACTATAGTTACCCCATTCTCTTTTGCATATTTTATTGCTTTTATTATATCGCTAGTGCGTGCTTTACCATTTTCAAATACTTTTAATGGAACTATCTTTGCATTAGGAACAATCTTTGCAATTATTCCGGCTATATGTGTTCCATGCGATTGTTCTAATCCCAAATCTACATTATATACTTCATTGACATCATTAACAAAATTCCATCCCTCTGTTATATGTTCGGATAAATATGGGTGATTTACATCAATTCCTGTATCTATGACTGCTACTGTCACATTATCACCACGACTTATCTCCAAAGCCATATTTAAATCTTTATCTATATTATATAGTCTATCGTACTCATTTGATTCTGGCTCAAGTGTTTCATCTGTTATAGAAGTCTCTGTAATATTTAATGAATTATAATCGTCACTAATACTAGAATCTTCAATTATATTATCTGCAGTTACTGTTTGACTATCAGATTCAGTTATTAATTCTGTGTTTGTTTTTCCAAACATATCCATCACATAATCAGGTTGTAAATATTCAACCACATCTCCTAGTTCATTTATAATATTATCTATAAATGTATCAGAATTTACACTTTCATTTAACTCTATAACTTCGAATTCTTCTGTATTGTCCGTAAGTTTGCTAACAGTAACATTTTCATTAGATTCAGTTTTTATTCTGTTCTCTTTCATTTTAAGTCTTACAAGCTTCTCTTTATCAATATTTTTAAACCTTCTTAACCGTTCAGACTCCTCCTTTTCTCTTTTTTCCATTCCTTTTTGATATGCAGTTTCACTTACATTTTTAAGTTTTGATATATCTTTTTTATTAGCGTCTTTATATTTAATTATATATCTATCCTTATTTTGCTTTTCTGAATATAAAATCTCTTGTTCAACCTGCATAAGCTCTTTTTCATCACTTGGTATATTATTATCTACATCCTCGGCCGTATTAAATTCATTATCAAATGATAAGGCATCGTATTTTATCATTTGATTATTTAATGATACACTAAAAACATTTGCGTTTACTGGCAAAACCGCTTGAATAAATAATACTACAACAACCAATAAAAGCACTAAAAACTTTTCACACGCATTAGTAAACCCCTCCTAAAAAATATATAATATAACTCTATATTATTAGATTAATTTTTCCACCTCAATTCTAAATAAAATATTATATTTCTATAATCACTGCAATTTATATATAGTATAAAAGCTGTATTTTGTAAAATATTTTTCAAAAAACTCTTTACACATTATATCATTGTTACACAATTAGCACAAGCCAAACGCAAATTTTCATCAACATCCACAACTAATTGACACAATAAACACATTGCAGCCTGAAATTATGTATATATTCACTAAACTTGTTTTATCACAACTTATTTTGTTGGAAAAATAATATTGAAAACATTTATTAAATTTATAATAGAATATATTCAATATGCTGATAGTATAATTATTTATAAATTGATGTCGAACAGTTTATCATCTTGAAATCTTAATAAATTACATGAATGTAGTATTAGAACTAAAAATAAATAATTAAAGTCAAATATAAAATAAACATTAGTATTGATTTCTTATAGCCGAAGCTTATTATTAAACATAAAAATGTTTTCTTTAAGATTTTTCAAAACTTAAAAAATTCACGAAGGGGATTATTGCATTTTATTTTGTAAGTTACTTTTAATGAATTCATAGCTGCATATGTTTGAACATATCATTTATACTAAATAGTTTATTACTACTTCTCCACATATCATGCAAATATTATTGGATTAACTTATATAAAACATATGAAAACAAAAATAATATAAAACATATGAAAACAAAAATAATATAAAACATATATCTAATACATACTATTTCATCTCAGACTATAGCTTATAATAAAAAGGAAGAGGTCGGCGGTTCGACTCCGCTAGGTAGCTCCAAGAGACTATACATCTGTATAGTCTTTTTTCATTTATTTTCCTCTCTTTAATATACAGAATCTAACCGAAACTTTTATTTAAATTTTTTATCATAATAAGATATAAATAAGACAATCCATGTTTTAAATTCTAAAAACATTGCATAAAAATTTATATTCTTAGTTTTTATAGAGTTCTCCGGTCATATAAAATTTATTGCTTTTTTCGACCCAATATGTTATAATATATAAATTAAATCTTGTAAAGTTTATGTGATAGATTTACATTTTTTATAAAAATTTTAAAGATAAAAATGTAAAATATAAATAATTATTTGAGAATCGTCTTGAAGGGAAGAGTCGAATGTTGCAAAAAAATATAATTCACGAAAATTTAAACAATTTTTGTGTTACTTGGTTTAAAAATCGTGATGCAAAAAGCGCGGCAGAATATTTATCTGATGACATCACCTTTGTCGGCACGGGACAAAGTGAATATGAAAATGGAAAAACCGACATGCTAAATTATATTGAGCGTGATATCGAGGAAATATCTGAACCTTTTGATTATGAACTTGTCTTTATCCATGATCAAAAGATTTCTGATGACGTATATAAATCATCAGCCGAAATGATACTAAAAAACTCTCTATATGAATGGCATCTCAGAGCCTTTTTTTTGGTAGTTAAGGAAAACGGCCGCTGGCTGATTAACAATCTTCATTTCGCCGAGCCAAGCAGCAGCCAACGAGAGCAAGAGCATTATCCTCAAACGCTGGTTATGAAAAATACAGCCCAAATTAGGAATAAACTTTTGAACGACTCTCTGGCAGGCGGTATGATGGGCGGATATTTAGAAGAAGGGCTGCCCTTTTATTTTGTAAACCGTCAAATGCTGGACTATTTGGGATATGATAATGAAGGAGATTTTATAGCAGATATAAACGGATTGATAACCAACTGCATGCATCCTGACGACAGGAAATCTATAAAAAGAGAGATTGATAAACAACTTAAAGAAAATAATGAATATGAAGTTGAATATCGCATGAAGAAAAAAGACGGCTCATATATATGGGTTCACGATTTAAGCCGCACTATTATTACCGAGAGCGGAAAGCCCGGCATAATATCAGTATGTATAGACATAACTGCTCAAAAGAAAACACAAGATGAAATTCTGCACATATATAACAATATTCCGGGCGCCGTCTTCCGCTGCCGGTTTGACTCAAAACTCTCCATTATAGATGCAAATGACGGATTATATGACTTTTTAGGATATACCAGGGAAGAATTTTTAGAAATGGGCAATTGTATGGCTTCAATTCTGCACCCTGACGACATGAAAAAAATTATTGATGAACTCAGTATACAACTTAGAAACGGGAACACCATAGACAAAGAAAACCGAGTTATATGTAAGGGCGGAACAGTAAAATGGATATCTGTTAAGGCTCAATTATTTAAAGAAGAAAATGAAGATAGTTGTTTCTATTGCGTTTTTGTAGATATAACCGAAAAGAAACGTCTTCAGGAGCGTGTTAAGGAGTTATATGAGAACGAGTTAAAACACTTTGCGGAACAATCTCCCTCTGACCGTATAATTCAAGGGCGTCTGAATGTTACCCAAAATATCTTGGAAAGCTATACATCAACACTCAACTTAGTTCATGCCAAAGTCGGAGATACCTACGATAAAATTATAGAGAATTTGTCAAAGTCCGCTGTTGACTCCGAGTATGGAGAAAAAATTCTTACTTCGTTAAACAGAGAAACTGTTCTTCAAAATTTTGCGTTAGGTAAAAGCAGCTATCATTTTGACTTTCTCAGTCAAGGAAATGATAACTCAGTTTTTTGGTCAACTACAAGCTTCCGCTTCTGCGTTAATCCCGAAAATGATAATATAATTGCATTTTTTTATACTTTGGACGTTACTGAGCAAAAGCTTCAGGAACAACTGCTCAGGATGATAGCAGAAATAGATTATGATATTATAACAGAAATAGACATAAATAAAAACCAATACAAACTCCTTTCATTCAATAAAGAAGATGGAAACACTTTGCCTCCCAGCGGTAAGTTTCAAGAGGAAATCAGAAATATAGCAGATAAATTTATGGATGAGAAATCTACGAATGAATACCTTTCAAAACTTGATTTCGATTATATAAAAGAACAACTTAAAACAAATAAAACATATTCATTTATAATAGAAATGAAAAACATTTATGGCAAGCTCCAAACCAAAAGGCTGGAAGTATTTTATATCAATAAGGAACTTGGCCGGGTTTGTATGGCGCGCACCGATGTAACAGATATTGTGGAGAAAGAAAAACATCAAAAGGAGGAACTCGCCTCAGCTCTGGTTGCTGCAGAACAGGCGAACGCCGCCAAAACTGATTTTCTATCCAGGATGAGTCATGAAATCCGTACACCCATGAATGCAATAATAGGTATGAGCACTATTGCGGCACAGGCTATCGGAAACGATGAACAGGTGGCAGACTGTATTTCTAAAATTGGTATCTCGTCACGTTTTCTGCTCTCGCTTATAAACGATATTCTTGACATGAGCAGAATCGAAAGCGGTAAAATGCTTTTAAAGTCTGAGAAGATACCTATAGAAGAATTCTTAAACGGCATAAATTCGATATGCTACTCTCAAGCAGCGGCCAAAAATGTTGAATACGAGTGTATAGTTGATCCAATACTCGACGACTATTACATCGGCGACGCTATGAAACTTCAACAGGTATTAATAAATATTCTCAGCAACGCTATAAAGTTTACAAGCGAGAACGGTAAGGTTTCTTTTTCTGCTTCAGTTCACAGAAAATTAAAAAACGACGCAGTTCTGAGATTTATTGTAAATGACACCGGTATAGGAATGAGCGATAAGTTTATTCCTCATATATTCGAACCGTTTTCACAGGAATATACCGGAACCACCTCACTTTACGGCGGAACCGGTTTGGGATTGGCAATTTCTAAAAATATTGTTGATATGATGGACGGAAACATAACCGTTCGCTCTATAAAAGATATAGGAACAGAATTTACAATTGACGTAAAACTGGGTATCAGCGATGAGGAATTGCTTCATCATAAACATAAGAAAATAACATATAACTTTTCGCATCTAAAGACGCTGGTTGTAGATGATGATGTGACGGTGTGTGAAAGCGCTGTCGTTACCCTCAAAGAAATGGGAGTTAAAGCCGAATGGGTGGACAGCGGCATAAAGGCTATTGAACGAGTGAAAGAGCTTTACAATAACAAAAAATATTTCGACATGATACTGATAGATTGGAAAATGCCGGAATTGAACGGTATCGAAACTGCACGGCAGATAAGAGAAATTGTTGGCCCTGACGTTACAATTATTATTATGACCGCCTATGACTGGGCTTCAATAGAGCATGAAGCAAAGTTAGCCGGAGTAAATATGCTTATGAGCAAGCCTATGTTTAAGTCGTCTCTTATTTCTGCTTTTTCTAAAGCGATGGGTGAAAAGGAAGAGAAATCACAGCAGGCGAAAACCTTGGAATACGATTTTTCAGGAAAACATATTTTACTGGTTGAAGATAATATGATAAACACTGAAGTTGCCGTTATGCTGCTTAAATCCAAAGGATTTTCTGTCGATACCGCCGAAAACGGTCTGCGCGCTATAGAAATATTTAATAAATCTCAAAACGGATATTATGACGCAATCTTAATGGATATACGCATGCCAATAATGGACGGTCTCACCGCCGCCAGCAATATACGCCACTTAAGCAACGGCGACGCCAAAACTATTCCGATAATAGCCATGACCGCCAATGCTTTTGACGATGATATCGAAAAAAGCAAGGCTGCCGGTATGAATGCACATTTAGCAAAACCAATTGAACCCGACAAATTATATCAAACGCTTTATGATTTTATTTTTGAACAGGATAAATAATATCAACGTACTATAAACTGGATCTGTAATAATTTTAAAATATGAAATATAAAACTGTTTTACAATTTTTACGACATTAAATATAAGGAGGTGAATATTGTGTCCGATAAAAATTCTCCGGCTATAGAACAAATAATTACAATACTTAATAACTCTCCGACAGCAATATATGTGTCGGCCATTGATAATTATGAACTGCTGTACATAAACGAAAAGGCCAGAGACATTCTCGCGAGCAACTCAACCGGTCAGGAACGAACCTGCTATGAGGCTGCCGGTTTCACTCAGCCCTGCCCATTCTGTCAGACGTCCAAAATGAGCCGGGATAAATTTATGGTTCGTGAATTCCAACTACCTATTGATTCGAGCATATATCAGCTTAGCGGTAAAATTATTGATTGGGACGGCAGAGAAGCCCATATCGAATACATAACAGATATTACTGAGAGAAAAAAGGAAGAGAACAAATCTAAGGCTGTCAAAGAAGAACTACAGACTACTTTCAGCTGTATTCCATGCGGATTATGCGTATATAAATTTGAAAACGGCAAAATATCGCCGCTGTTTCATAATCCCGCTTTCTATGGAATCATGGGTTACTCGGAGGAACATATAAAAGAAATTGAGAATGATACCAGCTTTCTCGGCGTTCACCCCGACGACCTTCCTGTATTACAATCTAAAATTCAAGATGCTATTTTAAAGGGCGGACTCGTACAATATATATACCGCGTCTGGAATGATAATAAAAATGAATATCGCTGGATACGCCTTGATGGGTCAGTTGAAACACAAGCCGACAATACTAAATTTTTGTACGGCGTTTATTCTGATGTTAATAAACGGGTACTCCTTGAACAAGAATTGACTGCAGCCAACGATAAAATGCAGGATATTATTAATGCAATCCCCGGTGGAGTGGCAATTTATAAAGTATCCGATATTTTTGAAACTATCTATTTCTCAGACGGCGTACCGGAACTTTCAGGCTACACAGTCGAAGAATACCACGAACTCATCAAAGAAGACGCTGCCAAAATGACTTATTATGAAGACACCGAAATGGTGGTATCAAATATACAGGAAGCTATAAAAAATCACACCGTTACCGAATTCGACTTTCGAAAACAGCACCGTGACGGACATATAGTTTGGGTACATGTTCAGGCGAAACAAATTGGCGAAGAGGACGGCTGTCCGCTGATACACTGCGTATTTCATAATATATCAAATCTGAAAGAAACGCAGCTTGAGCTAGACCATCTCGTTAACTCTATCCCCGGCGGAATTGCCAGTTACCGTATTGAAGACGGACAATTTATTCCAATATTTTTTTCTGACGGCATAGTGGCTTTATCCGGGCATACCCGTAAAGAACTAGAAGAAATAACTAAAAACAACGCATTAGAAGTAATATATGAAGCCGATAAAAAACGTGTTTCGGATGAAGCTGTATCAGCGTTAAAAAGCGGAAGGGTTTTAGATATATCGTATAGGGTACACCACAAAGACGGTTCCCTGGTATGGATTCACCTAAACGGGCGCCGTATGGGACCGCTTTCCGACTCTTCAAGATTTTATGCGGTTATTACCGGCATGTCTTCTGAAACCAGACTGTTCCAAAGTATTGCAAATGAAACCGCCGACGGTATATATGTTATCAGCAAAGATACCTATGAATTATTTTACACAAATGAATCGAAAAATCTTTTTCTCAAAGATAATATTACTATAGGGGAAAAATGTTATAAGGCGCTTTTCGGCAAAAGCGCTCCATGTGAATTTTGCACTCTGAAAAGTCACAAACCTGACAATTCGGAACATGATATGTTAGTTGACGGAACAGACAAGTTTTACAGCACTCGGTTTCATGAAACCGACTGGAACGGTATATCCGCATATGTAAAATATGTGCGTGACGTTACGAAAGAAACTAAAATCAAATTTGAAAAAGAACGGCTGTCTATGTATTTTCAAAGCGTTGTAGAAAATCTGCCGGGCGGAATAACCGTAATACGGTATGAATCTGACAACAGCTTAATCCCTGAATATATATCCGAAGGATTTGCCTCCATGTGTCATATGACAGTCGAGGAAGTGGAGAACGTATATAAAAACGATATATTTGCAAGCTTTCATCCCGATGATTCAGACAATATAAAAAATAAAGTTCTAGATTCAATAAACAGCGGAAACAGTCACTGTGAACTGACAGGCCGGCTAAAACTAAAAGACGGCGGTTATATTTGGGTAAAGAGCACTATTTCATTAATACATTCTTCGGATGGAGTCAAAAGATTATATACGGTTCATACTGATATAAGCAAATCCGTGGAAGAAAAGGATCAGCTCAGACAACAGTACGAAAATATACTGCTGCAGCACTATCAGGCACCCGGGCCTGACACCCTGATTTTGGGACACTGCAACATAACGAAAAATAAAATACTTGAAATTATTGATTATACGGATTCAGATCTCTTAAAGACTTTCGGCTATGTGCGCAATGAATTCTTTTCCGGCATAGCCGGTTTGGTAACAGATGAAAACGAACATCAGCAGTTTCTTGATACTTATTTAAACAAACCGTCTTTAGAGGCTTATTTAAACCATGATACTGAAAAGATATTAAAATGCTTTGTTAAGCTGCCGAAAGAAGAAAAAGGACGTTACGTACAATTTAAAGTAAATATGATTGAGGCGCCGGACAGCGGAGATATTACCGGAATACTGACAGTGACTGACATTACTGAACAGACAATATCCGACCGCATTCTTCATCAGCTTTCAATCACCAGCTATGACTATGTCATTGATTTAAATCTTTCAAACGATTCTTTCACTGTCCTTTCATGCAATAAGAACGCCCATTGTGCGCCGCCAAAGTATGGCCGTCATTCACAAAGGGTTCTTGATATGGTCAGCACAGCTATAGTACCCAAAGACAAAGCTCAGTATTCAAAATTACTTGAACCGGATGAGATACGCCGAAGATTAAAAAAAGAAGGTTCATATACATTTGCCTATGCTATTTCAGACGAAAAAGGAGACATCCGGAGTAAAAACATGACTGTTTCAGCTATAGATTTAAGGCTTGACCGTGTCAGCCTGGTGTGTTCAGATATTACTGACTCTGTCAGGGAACAGCAAGGCCTTCTCAATATGATAGCATATACCTTTGACCTGGCGTGTCTTTTTAACATTGATGATTCACGCTTAACGCTGTATACACGTCAAATCGTGCTTGAAAATCTGACTCCGTACATTATAGATGATTACGATAAAAAATTAAATATTTTTGCAAACCAACAGGATACTGAAAAAGAAAAAGCCGAATTAAAAATGCGGTTTACAATCTCATCGATGATTAAAAATCTTTCAAAAAAACCGTCCGGTTATGACTTTGTGTATCCGCAGAAGACAGAAGACGGTCTCAGATACAAACAAATCAACGTGCTTTGGGGCGATGAAAACCACCGAACAATCTGTATGGTAAGGGCGGATGTGACAGATATGCTCGCCGCCGAAAGGCACACTAAAGAAACCTTAGAAAGAGCTCTCGAGCTTGCTGAAGAAGCAAATAAAGCAAAAAGTGACTTTCTATCCACAATGAGCCATGATATACGCACCCCTATGAATGCAATTATCGGAATGACCACTTTAGCTGAAGTTCATCTTGACAACCGTGAAAAAGTATTAGACTGTCTTAAAAAAATATCTGTTTCCTCAAAACATCTATTAAGTTTGGTAAATGATATCTTAGATATGAGTAAAATTGAACGTTCAAAGATAGCCATGAACATAGTTCCGGTATATCTTCCTGATTTAATAAACCAAATAGCCGTCATTATCGAACCTCAGGCGAAGGAAGCCGGGCTTAAATTTAATTACAAGCTAAAAGAAATCAAACATAATTATTTTTGGGGCGATTCTCTGCGTATTAACCAAATACTTATTAACATTTTAAACAACGCCGTAAAGTTTAACCCGTTCGGAGGTAAAATTGATTTTACAGTTGAAGAAATCCCGGCATTAAAGACAAATAATGTTCGTTTTTGTTTTACGGTCTCTGATACCGGCGTCGGAATGTCTGAGGAGTTTTTAAAGCATATTTTTGATCCGTTTGCGCGTGACAGTTCAGCCGCCAAGATTGAAGGCACCGGTCTCGGTCTTAGTATTACTAAAGGGCTTGTTGAACTAATGAACGGAAAAATCTCCGTTGACAGCAAACCTGATATTGGCAGCACCTTCAAAGTTGAACTCGAATATAAAATAAACAATAACATAGAAAAAACAATCTCCAAAAACAATACTGAAGATTCGATACCAAAAGACAAAAACCTATTTTTAGGACGGCGTTTCTTAATCGCCGAAGATAATGACATAAACGCAGAAATACTCTGCGGCCTGCTAGATTTATACGGCGCTGAATATACCGTTGAAGAGAACGGAGAAAAGGCGGTTTCTGCATTTTCCTCCGCGGCTCCCGGAACTTATGACGCCATCATAATGGATATCCAAATGCCAAAAATGAATGGATATGAGGCAACCCGCGCCATAAGGAACATCGGAAGCCCAGAGTCTAAAACTATACCGATTATCGCAATGACCGCAAACGCCTTTGCTGAGGACATACAGTCTGCATTAGACTCCGGAATGAACGCCCATATATCTAAACCTGTTGACGTAAGCATACTGCTGAACACTTTAAATAGATTATTAAAAAACAACAAGGACGGCTAAAAAAATAATTGGAGGATATTCTATATGTTTAGAAAAATAGTGTTTTTTCAGCTCATTATAATTTTGACATCTATTTTTCTTCTCTCAGGATGCACAGAAAAAAGTAAGGTTGTGAGTTATCCAAATAATCCCGATACAACAACAATAACTTTTTTCGGCAATAAATACGAGACAGAGAATGTTAGAGTTATAGAAGAAATAATATCAAACTTTATGAAAGAAAATCCTGAAATCAGAGTTTCTTATGAAAGTCTTAAAGGAAACGAATACTATGAAGCATTGGAAAAGCGTATTCAAACAGGAAAAGCTGACGATGTTTTTATGGTGAATCATGACATTCTTCTTGAGCTTAAATCCCGGGGCAAAGTGACTGACTTATCCGGTCTCAGCACAATCCCAAACTATACTGACAGTATGCTCAGTCAGATGAACGACAACGGCAGTATATACTGGGTTCCTACTACTGTTTCTGTTTTTGGATTATATTGCAACACCGACTTGCTGAAAAAACATAAACAAAAAGTCCCCGAAAATTTAGGAGAATGGAGAACAGTATGCGATTACTTTTTAGAGCAAGGAATAACGCCGATAATAGCCAACAATGATATTTCATTAAAGACCCTAGCTATAGGAAAAGGGTTCTACTCAGCTTATCAAAACAAAAACCAGCAAGAAATCTTTGAGAGTTTAAGTTCCGGTGATAAAGTTCTAAGTGATTACTTAGGATCCGGGTTCTCTCTTGTCAATGAATTCATTGACAAGGGCTATATTGACGCCGCTAAAACCCTTAACACTAAAAAAACTTCAGATGATTTGACGGAGTTTGTAAAAGGAAACACGCCGTTTATGCTGACAGGAGCTTGGGCGGCAGGACGCGTTGCTGAAATGTCTCCCGACTTTGAATTTCAGGTTGTTCCCTATCCCGCATTGGACGATGGCTCCTTAGAAGTCATTAATGCTGATACTAGGCTTAGTATAAACTCAGAAACGGCAAATCTTGACGAGGCAATAAAATTTGTTGAATATTTTACCCGAGATGAGAACATACAAAAATTCGCTGACCAGCAATCATCGTTCAGTCCGCTTAAAAACGGTTCTCCCTCTGCTGTTAAAGAAATTCAGCCGCTTGTTTCTTGTTATCAATCATCAAAAACAGTAATAGGAACAGACTCTATGCTTGATTTGCCGATTTGGGATTTAACAGCCGACGCAACTAAAAAATTGCTTTCAGGCGAGTCTTTTGAATCCACAATGCAATGGATAGACGAACAAGCTGGTTCGGAAAGGGGTGCTCCTAATGAAACGTAACATTTCAGGCAATATTAAAAAGAAAATTGCTTTCGCCGCAATTCTTATAGGTATTGTTTTAGTTTCCCTTACACTTCTTTTTATACGGGGAGTTCAAAATCAATTATGGGAAGAATCTATTACAGCTATTATGGAAAACACTCAGCAAGGCTGCAACACTCTTCGGATCCAGCTCAAAAACGATTATGAGTCAATGAGTGTACTCTCTAAAGATATAAAAAAATATTCCCTAAGCCAAACAAATGAAATAGAAACAATTATTAATAACTACAGCCATGTAGAAGAAAATATAAGTATGTATACCGAAGACGGCAGTTATTTCCCAAAAGGAAACCAAATTGACAAAACAGTGCAGGAGACGGTTTTGAACTCTGATATTACAAATGGAATTATTGACCCGCACATCAGCAGCATAACCGGGGTAAACGTTTTTAATATATTTATAAGAACCACTATGAATGATGGAACAAAAGCCTATTTGGTCAAAGAATATGAGATAGAAAATATAGTTGAAAGTTTTAGTCTCTCTTTTTATAACGACGCCGGCTTTTCTTATGTCATCAACACCAAAGGAGACGTTTTAATCCGTCCTCCGCATCCAAACAGCAACAAAACAGTTAAAAATCTTTTTGACATGCTCCCTACCGGCAAAAATGACGCAAACAATATTAAACAGTTTGCACAGTCATTAGAAAACAACGACACCGGCTGGGCTATATTTACATACCAAAACGAAAAAACTGTATTCTGTTTCACACCGTTACGGCTGGAGTCTGACTGGTTTTTAATTTCGATAATACCTAAAAATGTTGTGGACGCTCAAACAAATGATATATTGATTCGTTCCATGCTTCTTATAGGCTGTATACTTTTAGGAATAATTCTCTTGGCATTATTTTATTTCCATCATGCTAATAAGACAAATAAAAAAATAACCAACCAAACAAATTATATTGGTCACCTGTATAACGCCCTCCCGGAAGGGGTTGCACTCATAACCGTAAACCAGCCGTTTAAGCTGATACAGCTCAATCAAGAGGGACTTCGGCTTCTGCATTATCCCGATGGCTCGCTGAATGATGCGCCAAAGGGGAAAGACTTAAAAGATTTCATTTATCATGAAGACGCTGACAGAATTATCAAAGATTTTACAAATGTATCTCTAAACAGTCAGAGAAACACTTTTGAACACAGAATTGTCAGAACTGACGGAAGCTTTTTCTGGGCCTCAGTTATTGTCGAGAAGACAATCAGTGAAAATGGAGAACCGGTGTTAATCGCCGCGTTTCACGATATAACAAAAGAAAAATTAGCCGAGGAAGCCGCAGAGAGGGAAAAACTCCAGGAAAGAATCACTCTTGTTAAAGCGATATCCAACGCCTACCCTGTTATTATCAGTATAAACCTTTCCAAAGACACACTCAATTTCATTTATATGAAAGAGGGACTCATGATTGGGCTCGGAAAGCAAAAGACATATACCGAACTATATAATCAAATTGTTTCAACCATTCACACTGACAGTATTGAAGAATTTAAAGAAAGATTTGCACCCGAAACGCTGACAGCCGCTTTAGGGAAAGAAAAAAATGAAATATTTATCGAATGCAAACAAATCCTTTCGGACAAAAAATACCATTGGATTTCTACACAAATAATATATGTAGACAATCCATATTCCAAAGATAAACTAGCTATACTTATTTCACGGCGTATAGATGAACAGCGGTATGAAGAAGAACAGAGACGGCAAGCGCTTCAAAGTGCGCTAGACAGCGCTAAATCAGCAAGCGAGGCAAAAAGCCAGTTCCTATCAAATATGAGCCATGATATAAGGACGCCTATGAACGCTATTTTAGGAATGACCGCCATTGCCACCACGCATATAGACGACCGTGAACGCGTATTAGACTGCCTGAAAAAAATTGGGCTTTCCAGCAACCACTTGCTCAGTCTTATTAACGATGTGCTTGATATGTCTAAAATTGAAAGCGGCAAACTTTCTCTTAGAAACGAGCCTTTTAACTTTGCTGAACTTGTTGCCGATTCTATTGAATTGGTACGTTCACAAGCCATTGCTAATCAACTCAAACTCAATGTGCGTTTTGATGTAATGAAAAACGAAAACGTTATCGGCGATCCTCTCAGAATACGCCAAGTATATATTAATATTTTAAGCAACGCGGTTAAGTATACCAAACCCGGAGGCACAGTTAGTATTGAAGTAAAACAAAGGAAGAGTATACATAAAGGATATCAGAACTATATATTTGTTTGCTCTGATACAGGAATAGGAATGAGTCCTGATTTTATTGAAAAACTATTTCAGCCGTTTGAAAGGTCAAACGATTCATCTGCTGACAAAATAAACGGAACCGGCCTTGGGATGGCAATAACAAAAAATATAATTGATTTGATGAACGGAGATATTCAGGTTGAAAGCACTCTCGGAAAAGGTTCTGTCTTCACAGTCACATTTCCGCTGCAGCTTCAAGACGCCCCAAAAGATGAAATTCCTCATGAATGGAAGGGGATACGCTGTTTGATAATTGACGATGACATACAGTCATGCAAAGACGCGGCGGAACTTTTAGAGGAAATAGGGTTGAGAGCAGAATATACAACAGAAGGAAAGACTGCGGTGGAAACCGTAATCCGCGAAAAAGATACATCAGACCCATTCCGCCTTGTAATCGTTGACTGGAAAATGCCTGATATGGACGGTATTGAAACCACCAGGCAGTTAAGACAGAAAATAGGTTCTGAAATTCCTGTAATCATTCTCACCGCATATGACTGGTCGGAAATAGAACATGAGGCGAAAAAGTCAGGCGTAACGTCTTTTATCTCCAAACCGTTCTATCGCTCAAAGTTATGTTACTTGTTGAATGAGCTAAGCGGAGATAACACTTCAGAAGAGTCAAATAACATATTAGACATTACAAATTTGTCCGACAAACATGTGCTGCTGGTTGAGGATAATGAAATTAACCGCGAGATTGCACGCACAATAATTAATGAAATGGGTATACAAACAGATGAGGCAAAAGACGGAGAAGAAGCTGTTAAAATAGTATCTGAATCAGAAATTGGATACTATGATTTAATTTTAATGGATATACAAATGCCAAAGATGGATGGTTACAGCGCAACAAAAGCTATCCGACTGCTAGACAGGGCTGACGCTTCCGGGATTCCCATAATCGCCATGACGGCAAATGCCTTTGAAGAGGATATATGGGCGGCGCGGAGAGCAGGCATGAACGGGCACCTTTCTAAACCAGTAAATATAGAAAAATTAAAGTCCACTCTGATAAATGTATTAAACGGTAACAGCGCGGATTAAAATTCTCTTGTTTTAGTTTTATCGGCTTGTAACTGATTTTGACAGAACCGGTGAAGATGTATTTTATTTGCATTACAGTCATATCATACAGAAAGCACCAAAAAAATTATATCAAACTATTTATAAAATAAGTATTTGGTATATAGTGACTTTTAAATAGAATGTGCAGATAAGATAAAAGTAATACTATTGCGGCAGCAGTATATGAATGTATATACCCATACGCTTTACTCAATTTGTATCATTTAAATTGAGTAAATTCGCTTATTGGAAAACCCAACCCCAAAGCCCCCGGCGGGTTGAGTTGGAATTTTAGAAAACCTTATTCCATGCGGGTTTACAGAGTTACGCCGCAAAAAGATATAACTTGCATAGCATATTTTATTAATTTATAAACAAAAATGACGCTGTTTCATAAATGTATACAGCGTCATTTTTGTTATATAATTTTGGATTTAATTCCATTTCATTTGACTTTATTACAACTCTGCTTAATATTATCCGTTTGCGCTCTCAAGTTTAAAAAACACTTTTTTAGAATATAGAGATATTCCTATAGATACAACAGCCGCTCCCAGCATAATCGCCCACGGAACCATAGAACATACGTCAAATAATAATCCATACATCGCCTGACCTGCAGGAGCAGCGCAATTAGCAACCGCCATAATAAGCGCCATTATTTTTCCAATCAAATGGGACGGCGTCTGCTGCTGAACCATAGAGCACATTTGAATAGTAAACATTGTCGACAGCGCCATTGCCGCAAAACTCATACCGGTGATAAGCCAGTATCCGACCAATGGCGGAACAAATGAAAACAGTCCGATTCCCATAACAAGAGCCGAAACAGAACACCCGGCAAGCAACAGATAACCATTTTTAAGTTTTAGTCTTCCTCCGATAATTCCTCCGAGCAGCCCTCCTGCCAAACCTCCAAGACCAAGCGCCCCCTGAGTTATACCCAAACTTATATCGCTCATTTGAAGTATATTTACAACCATAATAGGTATTCCTACAATCATAACGGAAGAAAAAATTAAATTAAAAAGCGCCAGAATAACAATAACCGGTACAAACTCAGGTTTTTCATTTTTGATATATCTTCCGCTTTCTTTTAAGTCATCCAAAACTATTGACGCCATACTTTTTTCTGACTTTCTCTTTTTAAACGGAATATGTATAAAAATCTCCATTACTGCCGAACTAAGGAAACACGCTGTACTTACCAGCAATATTGGAACAAGCCCCCAGGCGCCGAACAAGATACCTCCGATTATAGGACCCAAAAGACTCGCCAGAGTGTTTACCATGTTTATAACAGCATTTCCCCTCATAATCTGCTCATTTTCAAGCAGTGCCGGAATACTTGCCTGAACGGCAGGCTGATATGCGCCGGATATACTGTAGAGCAGCATAAGGCATACAATCATAATAGGCACAATTGGCAGTATACCGTGTATCAAATAGAATACTGCAATGATAGCCGCCGTTCCAAAGTCTAGAATCACCATTATATTTCTCTTGTTGACCCGATCCGCCAGCACTCCTCCAAACAATGAGAAAATTATCATTGGTATAAATGAACACGCCGTGACCGCGCCAAACAAAGACGGCGATCCGGTTTCTCTCAGCAAATACAGCGGCAGCGCAAAACGCAGTATAGCGTTCCCAAACAGTGATATAATTTGCCCTATAACCACCAATGTAAAATCCTTTTGAAACAAAATCTGTTTTTTCATATTTCTCTCCTTTTACAAACAGACCAACAGTCTGTATAAATTTTATATAAAACTGCTCTATATTGGGCAGCTTATTTTATTCTTTTTCTTTTTTATTTATTGATTTACTATATTCAACTAAAGTGTCAATTAACTCTTCATCAAGAATCTCAAAACCATATCCTGACGTTATTTCATTGTATACAGCGCATCTTGCCTTAACCTCCTCAGGAGTTGTGGGCTTTATAAGAGGATGAAGCCAAACGTTTGCCAATATTAAAAGAGCCTCTGCGAGTTCGTTTGGATGCTCTGTCTTAATTGAACCGTCTTTTATTCCCTGCTCTAAGATTGGTTTTATATATAATGGAGCAACCTCGTTAAACACACTTTGTATTTCAATTGATAAAAACTTGGGATTATCAAGCAAGTATGGCACAATATCCATTATCCGCTTCTGACTAGGACAAAGCAAAGAGACTCTAAAAATCTCCTTAAGCTTTTCGACCCCTGAAAGGTCTTCTCTAGAGACTATTTTCCGCAGCACTCTCTCACTTTCCTGACCGACTCTGTCACACACTCTCAAAAATATTTCTTCTTTAGAGGAAAAATGATGGTATATAGCGCCTTTGGATAAGTTTGTTATATCTATTATATCCTGAAGCGATGTTTCATCATATCCCTTTTCAGCAAAAAGCTTTGCCGCTGTATCTAATATTAATTTTACGGTCTCCTCCGGATATTTATTTCTTGACATTTTTTCACCCCACTTACAGACTAACGGTCTGTATATTATATCAGAGAGGAAATTATTTGTCAATATAAATTTATTTTAAAAAATTTATTGGAAACTGCCGCTAAAGCGGCAGTTTCCAAACACTTACATACTAACGCACTTTTTCCTTCTTGCAGCAGCAGCATGATGATGAATTCGGCTGCCAAATTGCATATAGAACCACATCCATTGTCAAAGGTCCTAAATACTGTCCGGGCTGGTACATAACGCCGCTGCCGTCAGCATAAATATTCCAGCCGACGAAGGTATATCCTGTTCGAACAGGCATATCATCAGGAATCCAAACCTCACTGGCGTCAGGAATCTGTATCGGTGACGGTATATTTTCTGCAGGCGGACCACCCGCGTCGTTTGGTTCAAATATTAAAACACGCCAAGGAATAATAATTGCCCAATGAGCATACAGCGTTATATCCTCAGAAGTTCCAGACGGTATTACGGTCACCTGAGTTCCGCCCGACTCCTCAGTAAACCATCCGACAAATTGATATCCCGGAGGCCCGTCAAGCGGCTGTAAAATTATATCAGGAGAAGTCCCCGTAAAGGTTGCAGGATTTGGGTTATATGCGCCAAGAGTGTTTAAATAGGTTATCGTGTGAACAGCCTGATCAAGAATTATTTGAGTTTTATCACTGCTCAGCCGAACTTTCCAGTCATCGAAACTATCAGGCGGCTTTATAAACGCGTCAGCGTCTTGCTGTGACAAAACCGGGTATGAATTTCCTGACGCCACCGCCGCCGCTATAGAATTCCCCTCATCATTTGGCGTAAGATAAGGCGAGTTGTTTAACTGTATCTTGGAGTCGGGCAGAATCGTGCTGTTCAAAATTGGTACTGATGAAACATCAGACCCAATATACACTCCGTTTTCAATATTTCTTGTTCCCATAATGTTGAGTTCTGCGGAATTGTAAATACCCGGAGCTGTTGCGGCAGAATTTGGATCTTCATCACCTAAAGAGACACTCTCGCTTAAATATACAACAGAATTGCTTTCATTGTATATACCTCCTCCTGCATTTGCTTTATTTCCATTTATACTGCCGTTTTTGAAATTAAATACCGAAGAGTTTTTTAAATATACTCCCCCTCCGAATTGACCCGAAACATTACCGTCTATGGTTCCTTCCTGCATATTTATAACGGCGCCGTCCCTAGCATTTATTCCTCCGCCGTTTCTGCGGGCTTTATTATCTCTGACCTCAACAGAGTCTGATAGATTCATTGTACCATATGCGAGATACACACCGCCGCCACCGTTATTTATTACATCATTTCCGCCAACAGCAGAATTCCGATTCACTTTTGCACTCTCACACAAATTTAGCGTTCCTGCCGGAATATTAAAGTATATTCCTCCTCCATTGCCATTGATTGTCTCGTTGCCATATATGCTTGTTGTTCCATTGACCGTCAAACTGCTGTTGGTTCCTGCGGCCCAAACGCCGCCCCCGACATTATCAGCAATATTGCCAGATATATCCGCGTCCTGAATAACAGCGTTTAGCTCTCCTGAACCGCCGGATAAACGCAGTCCTCCGCCTTCACTGCCTGATTTATTATCAATCACCGTATCTCCAATAAAGTTTAGAACCATGGGCGTTGTGCCGCTATTAGTGCAGATTGCTCCGCCTCCGCTGACGGCCGCACTGTTATTGCAGATAGTATTATTATTAAAGCTTATTTTCCCGCCGTCTCCGGCAATGCTTATTCCTCCGCCTGCGGAACCTGCTGTATTCTCATTTATTGTATTTTCACTGAAAGTTAAATCCGACTTTGCTTTGTCATTAATATATATAGCTCCGCCCTGATAAGAGGAGGAATTATTTTCAAAATTCACATTGTTTATTGTTTCAGTCAGAATTTTGTCGGTACTGTTATTTATAATATAAACTCCTCCGCCGTGTCCGTTTGACATATTGGTGGAAGTATTAAAATCAATTTGCGTCCCTGTTAAATTTATATTTCCTCCGTTCTGAGTCTGTAAATAAAGACCGCCGCCGCTTCCGGCACTGTTGTCCTTTAGCGTAATATCTAAAATCTCCGCATCAGCCGAGCTTTCGTCCTGGAATATCATATATACTCCTCCCCCAGCCTTAACAGCCGAATTCTGCGCGAATTCTGCTCCGCCTGACAAACTGACCGAGTCGCCATTAAAGGTGCCCATATAATAAAATCCGCCGCCATATCCGCCGGCCGTATTATTTGTAAATTTCACCTCGTTATTTATTGTCAGAGTTAATGGCACTGTATTTCCATTTATAAAATTAGAACAGTAAACCCCTCCGCCATCTCCTTCCGCTTGATTTCCGATGAACTGAACGTTATCACCCAAAGTAAGGTTTCCATTTACCCCTTCCAAATATGAGCGGAAATATAATCCTGCCCCTGAAGAAGCTCCGTTATTGCTTATGACCGACCGTCCTGTAATAGAAACGCTGTCGCTGTTATTTCTCAGCGCCGCCATAATCCCGCCGCCAGTGGTTTTGGAATAACATCCGGTCACCTTGGCATTATCCCGCATCACCAAAGCGTTGGCGTAGTTTGCGTTTCCTGACATATATACAGCTCCGCCCTCAGTATAAGCGTTATTATTTTGAATAACCGCGCCTGTCTCCAGGGTCAGTGTTCCGCCGGCTAATAATACGGCAGACCTGTTTGTGCTGTTATCGTTTGGATGTTTCCCTGCATTTCCATCAAGTATAATATTTCGGAGAGTTAAAGCACCGCAGTTTGTAATACTGAACATATTTCCAAAGAAAGATTCACCCTTGAAAATAGTACGAACATTGGCTGAATCAATACTGCTTATAACAACAGCATATCTGATTACCAGCCGTGCTGTCAGAGTTATATCAGTATCCACTTGTATGAAACTGTCATGTGCAGCTATTGCAGCCTGCAGTTCACTCTGATTATTAACAATTGCCAATATAATCACCTACTTTTTAAATTATCGGGCGCATTTAATAATATGCTGTAAAACTTTGTAAAGTGCAGACATTATGACAAATTTCGTAAACTCACATATAATATTTTTTACAGCAAAATTTTCGCTATTGAATAAAACATGCGGCTGTGTTAAAATACTGTTTAATATCATCAGCTTTGGAGGTGAAAATCATGCACTTTGTTAAAGCTAAATCCATTCTGTCTTCCAAAAACGGGATTAATATCTACAGGGGCTGCAGCCACGGCTGTATATACTGCGATTCCCGCAGTACATGCTATAACATGAGCCACAGTTTTGAAGATATTGAAGTTAAGGAAAACGCCCCTGAGCTTTTAAGAAACGCTCTAATAAAAAAGCGGCAAAAATGTATGATTGGAACCGGGTCTATGACAGACCCATATATTCCTATAGAGAAAGAGCTGCGCTATACCAGAAAGTGTATTGAACTTATAGATGAAATGAATTTCGGACTCACAATACTTACAAAATCTTCTTTAATTTTAAGAGATTTAGATATTTTCAAGAATATAAATAAAAACTCTAAATGCGTCGTTCAAATGACCCTGACAACCTTTGATGAGAAACTGTGTAAAATACTCGAACCAAATACATCATCAACATATGAGAGGTTTAAGACACTAGAAGCAATGCACGACGCAAATATACCCGCCATTGTGTGGCTCTGCCCTATTCTTCCATATATAAACGACAGTGAAGAAAATCTGATCGGCATTTTGGATTACTGTGTACGAGCCGGGGTAAAAGGTATAATCTGCTACGGTTTTGGTATGACCCTGCGTGACGGCAGCAGAGAATATTTTTATCAAAAATTGGACAAACATTTCCCGGGATTAAAAGAGCGCTATATAAGAGACTTTGGTGACTCGTACATAGTCACTAGCCCCAACAACCAAAAACTCACCGACGTATTTTTAAATGTTTGCCGTAAACATGATATAATGACCGATGTAAAAAGCATTTTTAAATATTTGAGCGCCTACGAAGATAAGAATTTTGAACAGCTCGGATTTTAAATATCTAGCTGAACGGAGTGTTGACTATGCAGTTTAAAGACAAAAATATTGAACAAATAAAAATTACCGTCTTGGTTGAAGACACTGAAAACGAAAACCTTCCTTCAGCCCATGGATTGAGTTTATATATTGAGACGCCTGAAAATAAAATTCTGTTCGACATGGGACCGAATGAACTATTTTGGGAAAATGCTGAATTCCTTGGAATAGATTTAAATACTGTGGACACTGCTGTTATATCCCACGGGCACTATGACCACGGCGGAGGGCTTTCAACATTTTTAGACAAGAACAAAAATGGAAAAGTATATATTAGGGAAAACGCTTTCGGAGATTATTATTCTACCTCACAGGGGAAAGCGCGATATATTGGGCTTGACAAAAAACTAAAAACAAATGACAGACTTATATTAACAGCACCGGGAATAACCCAAATCAGCAGCAATCTAACTTTATTTTCAAGCGTGGAAAGTAAAGAACTATGCCCCAATTCAAACAATGTACTTTGGAAAATGACAGAGCACGGGCTTGTCAACGACAACTTTGAGCACGAACAGAATCTGATAATAAAATCAGGCAATAGGTATATACTTGTCGGAGGCTGCGCACATAACGGAATAATTAATATTGAAAAAAAAGCACAGGAAATCATGGGTACCGCTCCGGATTTCACTATATCAGGCTTTCATATGTCCATACCGGGAAGCGGTCAGAGCGAGCCGCCCGACTTTGTACAAAAAGCGGCTAACCGTCTCAGAGAAAGCAAAACTATACGTTATACATGTCATTGCACGGGAAGCGCTTCATATGAACTACTAAAACAAACCCTCGGAGAAAATTTAAGGCGTTTGACGCCAGGCTGTCAGATTATACTTTAACTTTTTTATATCGTATTATAATTCAATATATTATTTTTAAGATTCTATAGAATTCTATAAAATTCATAGTATCTATTTGCCGCCGACTTTCTCTCTCAGCGGCATCTAAATTACTAAGAAATTTTGTATTGATAGTCCGCAATAAATGAAACAGAAATGTTAAGGCTATATATCATAAAAATAAATATTAAAATATAATAAAAAATGTGGTATAACAAGCTTCGGCGGGGCCGTAAACACACTTTTTTTAGTGTGTAATAAAAATCACTTTGTATCGCCACCACCCTACAGGTGTGATGATACCTATCAATGTTCACTAAAAGACACTGTATTGTGAATATTAATCTAAAAATAATATAAAGATATGGTTTTGCAAGCATCGAAGGGCAAACACAGTTTGCCGCGTAAGGCGCGCAGTTGCGGAAAATTTATTATTACAAATGATTATTACAAAAATTCTCTAGTATGTTTACGCTTTCCGTGATTTGGCAACTCACCTAACGAGACACGTAAACGCGCGATACATCACAACTGAGGTAATTATTGGCATATATAGTTTATATAATATACACTTTTATTTAAAAGTATAGCCACAATTGACATTATAGGTTAATCAAAACAAGGCACTTTGTATCGCCCCACCCTACAGGTATGATGATACCTACCGATGTTCACTAAAAGACACTGTATTGTGACATTAATCTAAAAACAATATAAAGATATGGCTTTGCAAGTATCGGAGGGCAAACGCAGTTTGCCGCGTAAGGCGCGCAGTTGCGGAAAATTTATTATTAAAAATGATTATTACAAAAATTTTTTAGTATGTTCACACTTTGCGTGATTTGACAACTCACCTAACGAGACACGCAAACGCGCGATACATCACAACTGAGTAATTTATTATATGACAACTGAGTTAATTATTGGCATATATAGTTTATATCACATTATTTAGTTTATATAATATACACTTTTATTTAAAAGTGTAGCCACAATTGACCTTGCAGGTTAATCAAAACAAGTTATTTTGTATCACACCCACCAGAGGTGGGGGCACACCACTAAAGAACACTGTATTGATGATATTAATCTAAAATATTATAAAATAATATGATTCTGCAAACTTCGGAAGGTGTGCCCACCTGTATCATACCTTCCGGCGGCACTATTAACATTCTTATTTTTTTGTTCAGTCTATTGTGTCCTATATTTTATTCGCAAGGAAGCTATATTGAAAAACTATTAGCAATTTATAAAAATAATATTTATAATTTATTATTATTTCTGACTTACTATAAGAATATTGTAACTTACACTGATATATTTTACACTGACACAATCAGCTCGTTAAACAAGAATCAAAATAAAACAAACCCCATAAAAACATATGTTTTTATGGGGTTTATACTATATATGCTCCAAATCTTGAATTATATTATACTATCTTAACCGCATACAAATCCGGCAGCCATGTTGATAGATTTGTAAATGTTAAGGTACCGTTTGTCAGGTCCTGCGGCAGCGTAAATGTTATCCTGCTCAGCTGCAGCTCCTTCTCTGCTCCTGCCGGAGTCAATGTTACAGGGCTTTCTGTTCTCTCCGCTGTTGCCACCACTCCTGAACCGTCTGACAGGCTCATTGTTATTCCTCTGTTATACGCCCCAATAAAATATACCGTATGGGTTCCGGCTGACAGGTTTATTCCGTTCACATATGGGTCTCCCAAAGTATTTGAAGCATTTGGATTTCCTATAAAATTCTTATATCCTTTTACATATTCATTATCAATTGTCGTTCCATTTGAGCAGAACATATACTGAACCTCTGTTCCGATAAAATCATCACTTATTGCAAACGTTCCCGCCTGCTCATTCTGTCTGCCTTTCGAAAAATCTTCAGCTATATAACTCAGCTGTTTCACAAACTTGACCGCATATAAATCCGGCAGCCATGTTGAACTGTTTGTAAATGTTAAAGATCCTTCTGTCAAATCCTGCGGCAGTGTAAATGTTATTGCGCTCAGCCATAGTTCCCTGGCGCTTCCGTCCTCTGTTATTACAACAGGAGTCTGAGTTCTTGTCTCTGACACCACTGTTCCAGAACCGCTTGCCAGATTCATTGTTATTCCCCTGTTGTTGCTTCCCAGGTAATACATTGTATATGTTCCGGCTGACAAGTTTACTCCGCTCACATACGGGTCCCCTTTTGTGCTGCTTGAACTTGAGTTTCCGATAAAGTCCTTATAACCTTTAACGTACTCATTATCAATTGTTGTTCCGTCAGAACTGAACAAAGCCTGTATACCCGTTCCTGCATAAGAAGGTTTTAATGTAAACGTTCCGCTCTGCTCGTTTTGTCTTCCATTGGCAAAGTCCTCTGCAATATATGTCACATCACCGGTTACAGGAGCCGGTTCCGGCGTTGGAGTTACAGCCTGCTTAACAAACGCCGTATACATAACCACTCCTGACGGCGGTCCGTTTGTTCCCAGAGTTACCTTATCGCCTTGATTAAAGTTTTTCTGATATATTTTATAGGTTACGTCATTTGAAGCCTGCAGTATATAGTCGTTAGCTGTCCATCCACTCAGCCACGACGGCAGATTGGATACTCGGGTATCCAACCCTATATACACTGTGATTGCACTGCCAGCAGTGAACTCGGCAACATCAGACTGAAGATTCTTTGAATCGCACGCCATTCTTATCCATTCAGCACCTTTGAGATAATTAGATACATTTGTAAAAGTATTGGCTCTGTCGCCGTAGATTACATCGCCTGTCTGCAGATTGTACTGGATTGACCAGTCCGCAGCGTTGGCAGCGTCTTTTATTGTCAATGACTTAATCAAATTTCCATTAAGAATTGGCGCCGCAGTTGGCTTTGGTGTTGCCGTCGGCGTCAGTTCGGGCGACAATGTAACGGTTCCTTTCGGGAACGAATCAATTGTTAAATCATGGCTGTAATACTCAATATTGTTATATCCTTTACCCTGATAATCACCGGTTGCATCGCTGGCGCTGTTAGGATTAAGACCGCGGGCAATCTCCCAGCTGTCGGGCATACCGTCGTTATCAGAATCAACGATCTGTTTTGATGACGACGATGGATAATAAGAATTATAATCCATATGTTTAATGCCATATTTAGTTATAGCGTCCAAAACAGCACTGTCTGTCACTGTTGAAAAATCACGTCCGCCTGTAAGTGATCCGGTGCCTGTTCTTGTCTCTTCAATAACCTGCTTGTCAATCTTAGGACGTGACGCCGCATTTATTCCCGAACCTGCATAAGCAAGCACATTTGAATAAGCCGCGTCAGCGCTTTCGGGATTTTGGGCAACTGATACGTTAACCCCATTTACATTAATCGGATAATGGGAATTAGAACGATAGTATGCTTCGTCATATCCGGCGCTTCCAAAATTGAATCCGCTCCAGTTATTGTTTGTTTGTTTACTCATAACTGAATTATCCGGATTAACCATTTTATTGCCTGTTAAGTAAAACTTATAATTCTCAGGCGCGGTCCCGCTTGAAATGTTAATAAAGTTATACCCGCCCTTTGTGGATGGGCCGGCTTTTAAGTAATTGTTTACATAGTTCTCATGTCCGAATGTTCCATACGCGGTCTGACTGCCCCAGTCATAGATTACGTTATTAACAAAATCCATTGCATAAGTTCCAACAACCTTGCCTCTGAAGTTTCTTGACAAGCTATGACAAATCAAGTTATGATGCCAGGAATTTTCACCCTTTCCAAACATAACCCCAAATCCATGAGCACCCTTGGAATGATATGATACACAGTCAGAAGGCCCGATAATGGTATACTGAACCGTTTGGTTCATATTATTGGAATACAATCCAAACTGCTCGTCATTTGCCCAGCCTATCGAACAGTGGTCAATAATAGAATTAGAGCCATTTGAACCGCCCCAGGCGTCATAATCACCGCTGCCTTTTTCACCAGGTCTAGATGAAATATAGCGAACGATAATATTATCTCCGCCCATACCAATCTTGCCGTTTTTCAGGGTTATGCCTGCTCCTCCGGGAGCAGTTTGTCCCAAAATAGTGACGTTGCCTTTTACAACAACATCGCTCTTAAGCGTTATTGTTCCGCCAACGTCAAATACAACGATTCTGTTTGATGTACCGACAGCATCCCTAAAAGAGCCTGAGCCGCTGTCATTTAAATTTGTTACATGAACCACCTGTCCACCACGACCGCCGGTTGCATACATACCGCCGCCCTCTGCACCAGGGAAAGCCGGAAGAGTATTAGCCGCGCTAACCTCGCTTGTATCAAATACTGTTATTAAAGAGACTAACATAAACGCCGATATTACCATACACACAATCTTTTTTAACATTATTGTTTTCTCCTTTAACTTTATATTTTATTTAATACCACAAACACAACTTATACTACAAATACAATAATACTATTTTGTACTCCTCCTTTACTATTATATTTTTTCTGCCCTCCTTTCTAATTAATAATTTTTTATTTTGTTTCTTTTTCTTTGTTAAAAATTAAAGATGTGCATTCAAAATAAACGCACAGCCCGACTATGAATAAATTAGGTAAGAAACAAATTTTTGTTTCAAGTTATCAATAAAAAATTTAAACAGCTATATAATAGGAAAATAAAATAAAATTATAGAGTACTGACTAAAATTTTTAATGCAGCCCTAGGGGGATAGATATCTATCCCCCTAATTGTTTCCGTTTAACGATTATATAGACTGTAAAAAACTTTTTAACGTCTTTTATACTATCTTAACCGCATATAAATCCGGCAGCCATGTTGATAAATTTGTAAATGTTAAGGTACCGTTTGTCAGGTCCTGCGGCAGCGTAAATGTTATCCTGCTCAGCTGCAGCTCCTTCTCTGCTCCTGCCGGAGTCAATGTTACAGGGCTTTCTGTTCTCTCCGCTGTTGCCACCACTCCTGAACCGTCTGACAGGCTCATTGTTATTCCTCTGTTATACGCCCCAATAAAATATACCGTATGGGTTCCGGCTGACAGGTTTATTCCGTTCACATATGGGTCTCCCAAAGTATTTGAAGCATTTGGATTTCCTATAAAATTCTTATATCCTTTTACATATTCATTATCAATTGTCGTTCCATTTGAGCAGAACATATACTGAACCTCTGTTCCGATAAAATCATCACTTATTGCAAACGTTCCCGCCTGCTCATTCTGTCTGCCTTTCGAAAAATCTTCAGCTATATAACTCAGCTGTTTCACAAACTTGACCGCATATAAATCCGGCAGCCATGTTGAACTGTTTGTAAATGTTAAAGATCCTTCTGTCAAATCCTGCGGCAGTGTAAATGTTATTGCGCTCAGCCATAGTTCCCTGGCGCTTCCGTCCTCTGTTATTACAACAGGAGTCTGAGTTCTTGTCTCTGACACCACTGTTCCAGAACCGCTTGCCAGATTCATTGTTATTCCCCTGTTGTTGCTTCCCAGGTAATACATTGTATATGTTCCGGCTGACAAGTTTACTCCGCTCACATACGGGTCCCCTTTTGTGCTGCTTGAACTTGAGTTTCCGATAAAGTCCTTATAACCTTTAACGTACTCATTATCAATTGTTGTTCCGTCAGAACTGAACAAAGCCTGTATACCCGTTCCTGCATAAGAAGGTTTTAATGTAAACGTTCCGCTCTGCTCGTTTTGTCTTCCATTGGCAAAGTCCTCTGCAATATATGTCACATCACCGGTTACAGGAGCCGGTTCCGGCGTTGGAGTTACAGCCTGCTTAACAAACGCCGTATACATAACCACTCCTGACGGCGGTCCGTTTGTTCCCAGAGTTACCTTATCGCCTTGATTAAAGTTTTTCTGATATATTTTATAGGTTACGTCATTTGAAGCCTGCAGTATATAGTCGTTAGCTGTCCATCCACTCAGCCACGACGGCAGATTGGATACTCGGGTATCCAACCCTATATACACTGTGATTGCACTGCCAGCAGTGAACTCGGCAACATCAGACTGAAGATTCTTTGAATCGCACGCCATTCTTATCCATTCAGCACCTTTGAGATAATTAGATACATTTGTAAAAGTATTGGCTCTGTCGCCGTAGATTACATCGCCTGTCTGCAGATTATTCTGTATCGACCAGTCTGCAGCGTTTGCAGTATCTTTTACAACCAGCGATTTAATCATATTGCCCTCAAGAGGTTCGCCGCCCCCACCGTTAAAGACTACTGGGTCGCCGGCGAGTTCATTTAAGTACATTTCAACATTTGTATAACCGTCAGCTGACAGACTTACCGCACTTCCGTCTCCGGAATCGTTAGGATTGAGCCCATGACTGTTTTCCCAATTGTCAGGCATGCCGTCATGGTCTGAATCTGCAGGCGCCGTTCCGCCTTTAAAGTTAGATGAATTTGGATAGCCGCCTGCGTCATTCTGACTGTCTATAATACCTTTCAACCCTTGTTTGCTGCCTTTATAAGTATAGGTTCCTGTTGTAACTTCTTTTATATAGCGTGAATCTATATAATCCCAGCCCTGAGCGTTTGCGCCTACACCGTTTACAACACTGTTATAGGCCTCGTCTGATGATTGGGTGTTAACATAAGATTCAAAGAAAGGCGAGTTGCTTCTTACATCGGAAACAGAAACCTTATTTCCTGATGAATTATTGCCCTTGCCTGCCGTTACCGCTTTTCCTTTGCTCCAGGCGTCATCGCTTGGATTCAGAAGCACAGAACCTCCGAGTGCTACCATTTTATTACCTGAAACATATGCCTTCTGCATATCATAAGTATTCAGCTCGTTGCCGTCGATTGAGACTATGTGCATATTAGTGTTGCTTTCCGCTCCTGCTTTGTAATAGTTATTTACGAAGTTAAGCCGTCTTACGCCGCCGTCTGTTGTTCTGTCTCTCCAGTTATAAACAACGTTGTTTCTAATATCCACATTGCCGCCGTATGTGAGAGCGTCTTGTTCCATACCTCCTGCCAATGACCAGTTTCTGCCGGTGCAGTTTATAAGCAGATTATGGTGAAAGCTTCCAACATAACCGCTGATTGAAGCCGCAAAAGCATGAGGTTCTGTGTCTGTACGGTCATCACCGTTATAATGCACAGAATCATGCAGTGACTCGCCGATTATATTCCACTGAAAAGTGATATTTTTAGCTGACCTTGAGCTGAATCCCTCGTCTGTTGCCCATGATACTGAAGAATGGTCAATAATACTATAATCGCAGCTGCCTAAACCCATACCGCCTGTTGATTTGCCGTCCATATCCCCGACTCTTACACGGATATTACGAATAATAACGTCTGATGAGCCCATAGCACCAAAATCATAATTTATCAAAGTTATACCGTCTCCCGGCGCTGTCTGACCTGCCACATATACTTCGCCGCCGTCATTCGGAATAACCAGCGCACTTTTCAACTGGATAACGCCGCCGACGCGGAAGACAACAATACGCGGCCCCTTTTCCACCTCAAGAGCCTGACGCAAACTGCCCGAGCCGGAGTCATTGAGATTTGTCACCTCAACAATACGTCCGCCCTGTCCGCCTCTGGCGAAACGGCCGTAACCCTCAGCTGTAGGAAACGCAAGACGAGCCACCTGAAAACTGTACACAGCCCCCTTAGTAACTCCGCTGCTTCCGACCTCATCAACTCTCCAATAGTAAGTGTTGAGCGAAGAATAGCTGTCGTCCAAAGCATAATTCGGAGATGTTCTGTTTCCTTTATACTCCGCCGAATTTTTAGTCGCGTTATACACGCTGTTATAATCTGTTCCGATATAAACATCATGACTCTTTGCGCCGGAGCCCGCAGTCCATGAAAGACCTTTTTCTGCTTCCAAATGTCTTTCTCCGTCTTTAGGGGTCATCCCAGAAATGGACTTAAACGGGTCAGCGCCGTCAATTTCAAACGCATTAAGTACAGCACCGTTTTTACTTGTGTCAGTTGGCTGAATTAAAACCGTAACCGTACCGCCTGAAGCATTAAAGGTCGTGAATGACTTACCCGCATTCTCATCGTTTGTTACACGGGTAGGAACCGTGACCGTATTCGATTTTGAACCGTTTACGGTAACAGTCACCGGACTGCCGCCCGGCCAATTGTCAAAATAGCTGTGCCAGGTAGTGAGAGTGTGCGTTCCCGAAGAGAGACCGGAGATTTCAAGCTTGATAACTCCGCCCTTATCTGCGTCCTTAATCGTCACACCATCCATTGTAAGAGTTGGGGTTGTCCCATCTGACTTTGTCAAACTCTTATAACTGGCTGACCTAATGCCTGAACCTGTGTTCCCGCCGTTGCTGAGTTTAAATGTAACACCGTTAAAAACAGCTGTTGGTGTAGTGCCCGATACAATCCAATTGTAAGCATTATTCGTATACGAATTCTGCCTGCCGTCATTTGCGTTTAGGTCCACACGAATTCTGCTGCCCGTGCTGAACACCGGTTCCTGAGCGGCGGTGTAGCCGGTCAGCGTGCATAATACCATTGCCGCTGAGAGCGCCGCCGCAAACATTTTGCGGAAAAATTGACTTTTTTTCATGATTGTTCCTCCATTTCTATTAGACTATATAAGCCTGCCGACTTGTCCGCTAACCTGTCGTCCAAACCCATATAGCCTTTATTTCCGTAAATATATAATTATAATTAAATAATGTCAATGATACGTATATCATAATATTATATCATTTGCGATTAGTTAAATTGTCCCAATATTTTTGTAATACACAGCAGAAATAATCTGTTATATTCAACAATTGCGAAAATTCGGTCACGAACAGCATTTCAGTCTCTTCAAACGTTTTCATATTCTAAAGCAAACGAAATATAGAACTCTGAACATGTATTATATATATAAATTTGCCATATATACAAAAATAATTTAGATTAAAATAAAAAGAAGCTGCGCCATAGGCGCAGCCCCAATATTTTAAGGAGAGAGTTTTAAAAATTTGTGCCGCACAATCAGCGCGGACTTTTTATTATTATCATCCTCACGCTGTCCTTGAGCGGTTTAACAGCAGACACGGATTTTCTTGATTCCTTTTGAAACAAACTTTGTAAAAATGTTTTTACTGCTGCCATATTATTACCCCTTTCTGGTTCTATTCTTACCTTACACTATTATTATAGCAGGCAACGTGTACAATAAAACGGACAGGTGTTTAGTTTTATTTTTTAATTTTTCATATGCAGTATACATTAATTTACCAGAAAATTCTTGTATTATTAGTTAATTATATGTGAATTTTTTGGGATTATGCCGGTTCATTAAACGAATTTCGAAAAATAAATATATTTGTTAATACTTTTGTCTTGTGATTGAAATATGCTTATGCTATAATAAATATTATAAGAAATAATGCTGTTAAGGAGGCTTTGTTATGATAGCTATAGGCAGTGACCACGGAGGCGTGGCGCTTAAAGATACTATAAAAGAATATTTTGATGAAAATGGTATAGAGTATAAAGATTATGGAACCCAGAAAGACGTTCCCGCAGATTATCCTGATATAGCGGAAATTGTGTGCGATGGTATTTTAAACGGTGAATGCTCAGCTGGCGTATTGGTCTGCGGAACCGGTATAGGAATGAGCATTGCGGCAAACAAAATAGACGGGATAAGAGCGGCTCATGTAACCGACGTGTTTTCAGCAAAAATGGCAAAGGAACACAACGACGCCCAGATAATATGTTTAGGCGAAAGGATAACCGGACCCGGTTTAGCTTTAGAAATTGTCAAAGCATATTTTGCCTCAAAACACTTAGGCGGCCGCCACGGCAGACGTGTGGAAAAAATAATGGCTTTAGAGAAAAAACAGTAGTTATAATAATATTCTCAGAATACATCTCTCATAAAATATATATGGGAATATTATATCTTAGAATATGTATCTTGGAATATAATTTCTCAGGGTTTTATTTCCTTATTACTATTTCTTGGAATATTACATCGGCCGCCGGCATATTTTTCTGAATATAAAGTAATTCAGAGGTGCGGATATGAATAGAAGCTTAACAGATTTTCTGCGAACCGCAATGGAGCCTGTCGGTTCCACAATGTATATCTGGGGCGGCGGCTGGAACAGTGAGGACAACGGCTCCGGAGAGGACGCTAAAATAATTGGAGTAAACCCAAATTGGAAAAAATTCTTTATATCACAAGGCAGCGATTACGATTATAAAGAACACAGATATGAGCATGGAAACGGCCTGGACTGCAGCGGCTATGTCGGCTGGGTTATGTATAACATTTTTGAAAATAAAAGCGGCGCGGGCTTAAATTATGTTACAAACGCTGAAAACCAGGGTAAATTATTTGCCGAAATGGGTCTTGGTGAATACTCAGAAGAATTCTCGGGGGTCAAACCCGGCGATATAATGACGTCAAACGACCATGTTTACATAGTTATAGGAGAGTGTACCGACGGAAGTATATTATTTGTTCATTCCAGCCCGCCCGGAGTTCAAATATGCGGAACACCGGCAAAATCAGGGCTTTATTACAGCTGTGCCACAGAATTGGCTAAAAAGTACACTCAAAAATGCTTTCCGGAGTGGTATAAAAAATTTTCGTACTGCCATCGAGGCATGAGTTATTTAACTGACTTTTCAAGATTTAGATGGTATCCCGAAATAATGCCCGACACCGATGGATTATATTCAAAAACTCCTGAAGAAGTATTAGAAATAATTTTGTGCAAAGGATGATACAAAATGATTGAGGTAACACAATCAACAGTGCTTGATTTTGAAATAAAAACAGTATGGGATATAGTAACTTCTCTTGAAAACTACAGCTGGCGCAGCGACCTGAGCAAACTCACGGTTATGAAAGAAGGAGAAAGGTTTGTCGAGTTTGATAAAAGCGGATACGCCACAACCTTTGAAATAACAGAATTTAAACCATATGAAAGATATGAATTAAACATGGAAAACGGCAACCTATCAGGGCACTGGACAGGAATATTCACCGAAAAAGACGGCGGAAAAACAGAGGTATGTTTTACAGAAGCCGTAGAGCCGAAAAAATCTATGATGAAACTTCTTGCCAAACCATATTTAAAGCGGTTTCAAAAAAAGTATTTTTCTGATTTGCGGAACGCTTTAGAGAATAAATAAATTGATATTATATCCGGGGATATGCCAAACATATGCGAAAGCTGATGATAAACCCTTTCAGCAAAATTCTATTTTGTTGCCGCCGGGATTGACAGGCGGCATTATTTTTTTACAATAGAATTCAAAGCAAAATTTTGCCGAAAGGAATATAAAACTTACTTTTTTCGATACACTCAGGGTATGTCCACCAAACCCTTCAAACTATCAATAAAGTGTGAAGCGTTTGACAATATTCACAAACGCCAATGCTTTTGACACTTTTACGAGGAATGAGAAGTCAGCTTTTCAGCCTTAGGAAGAATAAACAGAGTTTCCAAATCATTTCCCATTTCTTAATTCAGCTTCAATAATAATTACGCGTCTGAGTAAACGTATTTTATTTGTACGACTTTTTTCACATAACCGCCTTTTCAATATACACAGGAATTATAAAAAACTATTTTTAAATATATTACACAAAAACGGCGCTCCTTTTATGGCTAAAAGCCTGAAAACTGCGCTGTTTTGTGTAATCATAGAGTTTCTTTTATAATGTGATTCGCTATTACAACTTTGTTTTTTACAGCATTTTTTTATATTCATAATTGTTTATTCCAATTATTTACAAACTGTTAATATTTTATAAAAACGCCCAAAATACTTGCGTTTCCGCACCTGTTTCAGCAGACTATTTATACAAGATTTTCTCACTTTGGAACCTTCTGTCTTGACATATACCGGGATATGTTGTATACTCTTAACTTGTAATGTTACAATTGTGTTACATTAAGATTACAATTCGAGGAGTGCATTAAGTTTTGAATTATAAATCAACCAGTGTAAAGAAAAGTTTTGCCGCAAAAATGCTGAAGTGTTTTCTGCCGCTGACAATAGCGTTAACTGTGCTGTTAAGCTCCGTTTCAGCTTACGCGGTAAGTATATCCGCCCGCGGGGCGTTTGTTTTAGATTCGGAAACAGGCGAAGCGTTGTTTGTACATAATCCTGACACACCGGTGCCGCCGGCAAGCATGACTAAGATTTTATCACTATATGTGATATACAGCCACCTGGCGGACGGAAGCCTTACCAAAGACACACAAATACCGGTGGGGCGCGCTTTGGCAAATTATTCGAGAGACCCGGGATATTCAAACGTATACCTGGACGCCGGCGCCTCATACAGCGTAGACGAACTTTTAGGGGCAATATGTGTTGTTTCAGCAAATGCGGCGGTTATGGCAATCGGAGATTATTTGTGCGGAAGCGAAGCGAATTTTGTTGCTGAGATGAACAATTGGTTATCGGTCTGGGGCGTCAACGGTTATTTTGTTGACTGTACGGGAGTGTCGAGCGGAAATAAAATATCGCCGAGAGGAATGGCAACAGTAGCCAACAGGCTTATAAACGACTATCCGGACGTATTAAATTATACGAGTTTGACATTTCTTAACTTCCACGGATATACATATTATCCGACAAACAAAATGCTTCCGGGCGGAGCCTATGAATATGAGGGTGCGGACGGCTTAAAAACAGGAACGACCTCAGCCGCAGGATGCTGTTTTACCGGAACCGCGGTAAGAAACGGAAAGCGTCTTGTATCGGTTGTAATGGGTGAGAGTTCAACAAACATGCGTTATGTTGACACGATAAAGATGATGGATTACAGCTGGGACTTGCTGTCAAGCAGAGCGACCAACGGTCAGACATATTTTGACAGCACGCCTAAGGATTACATAGTAGCGACCGACCTGAGATGTTTCATTAACGATTGGGAGATACCGACATTTATCCACTATGGAACAGAGGAAACGAATTATCAAGATTGTGCTGTTGTAATGCTCAGGGATTTAAAGGACTATGGATTTGATGTGACCTATGATTTAGCTACAGACACCGTCACAATAGTAAACAATGTTGACAAGGATTTGACGGCGGGACCGAATTACGGAGAGCAGTCACAGTATGACGATGAGGAGAAACTGGAGCTCAGCGATTGGGAGCCGGCGAACATACTGCTTAAGAACGGCCCTGACGACCCGGGGGTTTATGCAGAAAGAACCTTTGACATAAACGGAAGCGGGGCTATATCAATAGATGAGCTTTGGCATATGGGAACAGTGGTTTGGAACGAGAAGTACAACATAACAGTAGTGGTTACAAGATACTAATAAAAAAGATAGGAAGAGAAATTCTTCCTATCTTTTTACTATTATAATATTTTTTATAATAGTGTCCATAAAAGCAATATGACCGCCCTCGTGCAAAGGACAGCTATATTATTTTATATATCTAAACTTTGACAACCGTTAAACGGTTACCTTTTATCTTTAATCAGCAAGCTTGCTTGCGGGTTCAAAGCAGACTCTGAGCCTGTCGAAGAGAGCTTCCTTTAAAGTGTTTTTATTATAGTCTTTTTTTCTTAGTTTGTCAAGGTAGTTATAAAAAAATGTGAATTTATGTAAAGAATTTTTAATTTGACTTTATTCGATATTTCCCATATAATGTTTTTAGCAGGTAAAAGGAAATTGTAGGACGGTTGTCATCTCCATATGCTGTTGCTTACAGCAGAAAGGAGGTGTCGCTTATGTGGAAATACTTAATTAAAGTATTTGTATCTATTATAATATTTTTTATAATAGTCACTACAAAAGCAATATGACCGCCCTCGGCATAGGACGGTCATATAATTTATAAACCACTATGACAACCGTTAAACGGTTACCTTTTATCTGTTTTTATTATAGTCTTTTTTTCTTAGTTTGTCAAGAATATTTTATATTTATAAATTGTTAATAACATATTGAACACTACGTGTTCAGATGTTGGCTCACCTAACGCGGCGCATAAATGCGCCCTACCGATGTTCACTTAAAAACCTGCTTTTGTGTAATGATTTAACCTAAAACCCAGTTTTTTGTTAAGCAAATTACTTGGAAATCGGAATATTTTTTTCACGGCAGCACACAAAGTCAACGGGAAAACAACAAGGCTTTTTCATCTTGAAGCGTAGATTCAAGATGAAATTAGCGGGGGCGAGCGCCCCTTGGAGCCGTTAGGCGACCTAAGCGAGCAAGCACTTTTTCTTTTATTTTAGTATTCATATTATTGACATTGTAGGTTATGGCAAAACAAGATATTTTGTATCACACGCACCATACAGGTGCGGTCACAGGTGAAGCGTTTCTTTTTCTTGCTAGAAAAAGAAATGGTTCAAACACCCTATTATGTAATAATAAAATTTTTTATATGGGGTCATATACATAGTTAAAAATAACTGAATAAAATTACTATTTTATAAAGAATTAATATTTATAATTATCAAACCCACTATCCTCATTAATATATTGAGGAGACGGAAGTTTAATATTAAGCAAATCCCCTGCGCTTATTTCCAACGCATCCGCAATATTAAACAACGTTTCCAAAGCGAACGAACTAATAATATTAGGTGCTTCTATATTGCTTAAATGCGAACGGCTGATAAGATCCTTTTCCGCAAGTTCTCTCTGTGTCATTCCTTTTGACTTCCTTATTGCCGATATAATTATACCTAATTCAACAAATTTATCCCAATTCTTAAACTGAACTTCTTTATGCATTATTTAAACTCCCTATAAGTAATCTTTAGCTTTTATAAATAGTAACACAAATTTTTTAAAATCTAACGTTACATAAACGTACGCATAAAATTTTTTAGCAATAAAGAAAAAAATCAATTTTACTTAAAATTTTTTCAAAAAATTTTGATAAAATACTTGACAAATCCCGATTCAGGGTATATAATGTACAAGTTCTGTCGGGGTGTGGCGCAGTTTGGTAGCGCACTTGGTTTGGGACCAAGGGGCCGCAGGTTCGAATCCTGTCACCCCGACCATAAGGAAACGCTGTGGATTACGAGAGGTGCGTGGTCTGCGGCGTTTTTATTTTGCCCAAAATTATCTTACCTTTTCTTTATCCTAATTTTCCATAAATTTTATAAAAATATAGTTGTTAAATCATTGACAATATACCGTGTTTCCTTTATAATCAAGGTATATGAAACAGAGCGGATTTTTGCCGGCTCTATATTTTTGGCGATAATTATTTTCGGAATATTATCCGCCCGAAAGGAGTACATAATGGATATCAAAGTTTGCATAGGAAGCTCCTGCCATCTCCGCGGCTCCTACGATATTATTAACCTTATGAAAGACGCCCTCAAAGAAAACGGCCTGGATGAAACGGTCGGTATGTCCGCTGCATTCTGCCTCGGCCACTGCGGCGACGGGGTCAGCATCAAGGTTGACGACCAGGTTATCAGCGGAGTTACCAAAGAAAACTTTAACGAGATTTTTTCCAGATATGTTTTAAACACAGTTAACTAAGGATGTGTAATCATGCAAAAAAATTGTATACAGCTTGAAAAATCAAACTGTAAAAATTGTTATAAATGCGTTAGATTCTGTCCGATGAAGTCAATAAAGGTCGTGGAGGGGCACGCCGAGATTATTCCCAATGAATGTATTCTCTGCGGACGGTGTTATGTTAACTGCCCTCAGAACGCCAAAAGACTTCGAGACGATACTCCGTCCGCAAAAGGGTTTATCGACAGAGGCGATGAAGTATACGCCTCAGTCGCGCCGTCATATATAGCAAATTATAAGGGCATTAACATAGAGATAATGAGAAGCGCATTAAAAAAACTCGGCTTCAAAGACGCCGGGGAAACCGCCATCGGCGCAACCATCGTCAAAAGAGAGTATGAAAAGCTTATAGAAAACAGAAAGCAGAGCGTTATAATCTCCTCGTGCTGCCACAGCGTTAACACTCTTATACAAAAGCACTATCCCGATGTTCTGCCATACCTAGCTAACGTTATATCACCCATGCAGGCGCACGGACAACTTATTAAAAATCAGCATCCGGGCGCAAAAGTGGTTTTTATCGGCCCTTGTATTTCTAAAAAGGATGAGGTTGATAAATACCCTGACTATGTGGACTGCGCCCTGACTTTTGACGAGCTTAACGACTGGATGGCTGAAAGCGGAGTTGAGTTCGACTTTTCACAAGAAGACATGACCGGAGGCGGTCGCGCGCGCTGGTTCCCCACCAGGGGCGGAATTATTGAAAGCATGGATATAGACGATGATTTTTCATATTTCAGCGTTGACGGAATAGAGGACTGCATGAACGCGCTTGAGGATATACGCGACGGTAATATTGAGAACTGCTTTGTTGAAATGAGCGCCTGTGACAGCAGCTGTATAGGCGGACCGGTTATGAAACACGACAACATTTTCCATGTCAGCAGTTGTCTCACTATCGGGAAGACTGCCGGCAGGACAGATTTTGATGTTAAGCAGCCCGAGAACGGAATCAGGAAAGTGTTTGACGCGGAATACATAAAAAAAGTAATGCCGGGAAGTTCTGCTATTGAGGAAATTCTGCACCAAATGGGCAAGAGGACAAAGGAGCAGGAACTTAACTGCGGCAGCTGCGGCTACCCCACCTGCCGTGAAAAGGCCGTCGCCGTGCTGAACGGCAAGGCTGACATGAATATGTGCCTGCCGTTTTTGAAGGAAAAGGCCGAGTCCTTCTCAGACACCATAATAAACAACACGCCGAACGGTATCGTTGTTTTAAACGACAGCTTAGAGATACAGCAGATAAACAAATCAGCGTTAGAGATAATGAATATAAAAAACGCAAATGATATTATGGGCGAGCCTGTTGTCAGGATACTGAATCCGACAGATTATATGATGGCAATGACCGACAGTAAAAATGATTCTGAACCTAAGCGAAAATATCTGAGCGAATACAAAAAATACGTTGACGAGACTATAATATATGACCCTGAATATAACATTATTATGAGCATAATGAAGGATGTTACAGAAGAGGAGATTATGCGGGAGAAAAAGGCCGAGCAGAGCATGAGCGCAATTGAAATTACTGATAAGGTTGTTGAGAAACAGATGCGCGTTGCTCAGGAAATAGCCTCTCTCCTCGGCGAGACGACCGCCGAAACCAAAATCGCTTTAACCAAGCTTAAGGAGACTTTGAATAAAGATGAATGATTTATTTGCCGACGTCGGCTATGTCAGCCTTAACCATGTTGGAGAGGAGCTTTGCGGCGATATGGTTGAAATCGTGCGCCGTGAGGACGAGTTAATTGTGGTGCTCGCGGACGGTTTGGGCAGCGGAGTAAAGGCCAATATTCTCTCAACGCTTACCTCTAAAATAATCTCCACCATGATGGCGGAGAATATGAGTATCGATGAATGCGTCTCAACCGTTGCCGCCACACTGCCTGTCTGCAAAAAACGCGGCGTGGCATATTCGACCTTTACTATTATGAGGTTCACCGGAAACACTGAAGCAGAAATAATCCAATTTGACAATCCGCTTGTTATACTGCTCAGAAAAGGTAAAAACTGCGAATACCCCATGACTGAAAGAATTATTGAGGGGAAAAAGATTTATGAAACTAAAATGCCCGTAGAGCTTGACGATGTTTTTATAATGATGAGCGACGGTGCAATATACGCCGGGGTTGAGCGCGTCTTAAACTATGGCTGGCAGAGGGAAAACATTATAGCCTATGTTGAAGCAAACTACAACTATAAGCAGACCGCAAAAATTATCGCTTCCGAAATAGCGGACGAATGCAATCGTCTCTACGCCTCAGAGCCGGGAGACGACACAACGGTTGCCGCTGTTCAGATTCGTAAGCGCAAGACCTGCAACCTTTTGTTTGGGCCGCCGGAGCACCCGGAGGATGACAATAAGGTAATGGCGCTGTTCTTTTCAAAGCAAGGACGGCATGTGGTATGCGGCGGCACGACTTCTAAAATCACGGCCAGGTATTTGGGCAAGGAAATAGAAGCTGTTTCTGACTACAGCGACCCTTCTATTCCACCGACAGCCTCAATCGAGGGTGTGGACTTAGTGACTGAAGGGGTTATAACGATAGCCAGGGTTTTGGATTACGCAAAAAATTATCTTGAGGACAATTCCCTATTTGAAAAGTGGGGAAAACAAAAGGACGGAGCGAGCGAAATAGCCCGGCTCCTGTTTAAAGAAGCAACCGACATAAACCTGTTTGTCGGCAAGGCTCAGAACGACGCACACCAGGACGCAAATTTAAATATTTCTTTCAGCATAAAACTTAAAATAGTCGACGAACTGAGACAATGTTTAGAAGACATGGGAAAAACCGTGACTGTTAATTATTTTTAGATATATAGATTTATTATCCGGCTAAAATCAGTATCAGCCGAGTAAAAACGGGAGGATTATATATGAACAACCAAAACAAACCTATACTCAAAAAATTTGATACTAAGGTTCAATACTTAAAATATAAGGTTCTTCGAGAGGTGGCAAGACATACATATGACGACGACAACCTGGTCACCAGCTTTAACGACATAGCCAAAACTATTGTAAAGGACAAAGCCACAATGCGCTGCTGTATTTACAAAGAAAGAGCTATAGTGGGCGAGAGAATCGGTATGGCCGGAGGCGGACATAAAAATGTTGACAACATAATTGAGGTTCTGGACATTGCCTGCGACGAGTGTCCTGTTGCCGGCTACGAAGTTACACACATGTGCCGCGGCTGTTTGGCTCATAGGTGCGAGGACGTGTGCAAACGCGGGGCTATCACCTTTGACGAAAATCAGAAAGCGCATATCGACAAAGACAAATGTGTGCAGTGCGGAATGTGCGCTAAAGTTTGCCCGTACAGCGCTATTATACACACCGAAAGACCATGCGTTAAAGCCTGCAAGGTTAAGGCAATAAGCATGAACGAAGATCACGCCGCTGTTATTGACGACAGCAAATGTATCAACTGCGGAGCCTGCGTATATCAATGTCCATGGGGCGCGATAACTGACAAATCCTACATAGTTGAAGTTGTGGAGATGCTGAAAAAATACGCCAACGACGACAAGGTAAAGCTTTATGCGGTTGTGGCTCCTTCTATTTCGGGTCAGTTCTCATATGCTAATATTAAGCTTGGTCAAGTGGTTACCGGAATCAAGAGGCTGGGCTTCCATAATGTTGTAGAAGCGGCTTTGGGCGCTGATATGGTAGCTTATGATGAAGCTAAAGAATTAGCGGAGAAGGGATTTTTAACAAGTTCCTGCTGTCCGGCCTTTGTAGAATTTGTGGAGAAAAACTTCCCGATGCTTAAAGAGAACATTTCACACAATCCGTCACCTATGGCGGCTATAGCCAAGTATATCAAAAAGAACGACCCTGACTGCAAAGTTGTATTCATTGGTCCCTGCACCGCTAAGAAAGCGGAAATCAGAAAAGACGGTATAAAAGAGTATGTTGACAGCGCTCTGACATTCGAAGAACTGCAGGCGTTATTTGACGCGCGTGAGATAGACCTGACTGAACTTGAGGAATCAGAGCTCAATAATGCGTCATACTACGGCAGGATATTTGCCCGCTGCGGCGGTCTTGCCGAGGCCGTTCAAGAAGCACTCAAGGAGCAGGGCAACGGAGACTTTGAACTCCACGCCGTTTCATGCGACGGTATTGACGAATGCCGCACAGCGCTGCTTAAAGCGTCAAAGGGAATAGGAAACATCAACTTTATTGAGGGTATGGCCTGCGTGGGGGGCTGTATCGGCGGAGCTGGCTGTCTGACCCACGGACCAAAGAATAAAACAGAAGTTGACAAATATGGAAAGTTAGCAATGGAAAAGAGCATTACAGACGCTATAAAAAACCTGTAAAATAATGTCTTAAATCTTAATTAAATCTTGACAAAAAACCTTTGATGATATATAATGCAAGAGTAAGAATAAATTTGAATTTTACATAGAGAGGTGACTATAATGGCTTATCAAATCAATGATGACTGCATAAAATGCGGTGTATGTGCTAGCGAATGTCCGGTTTCATGTATCTCTGAAGGCGATGCAAAATATGAAATCAATGCTGACGAATGTATTGACTGCGGTAACTGCGCAAACGTATGTCCGGTTGACGCTCCTCAGGCATAATTAAATAAAATATTGCCAGACTGCCGCTTTAAGCGGCGGTCTTTTTTTATAAAAAATTAGCCGGTTCCGAAACACGGAACCGGCGAGTTTGTATGATTTAAGCTGATTTTATTATCTAAAAGATTGACCTACATATTGCAGGAAACATATTTTCCGATTTTATCAATAGCGGACTTCTCGTCAACGCCGTCTGTCACAAACTTTATAGTATCTCCGCATTTTGTTCCGATACTGAGCAGAATAAATAGCTTTTTAATATCGGTCGCATGGTCGTTCTTTACGACATACGTGCGGCAATCATGCTCTCCGGCAAGCTTTATCAAGTCAAACGCCGGCTTAGCAGCTAAATCATACTCGTTTGTGATAGTGTACGAAAATTCTTTCATAACTGTCTTCCCTCCTGTACTATCCTGACAGGTTAACCTGTCTTTCAAACTTGATGATTTTATTTTTTGTATCTCTATTAAACAACCTTTTGATTAAAAAGTCAATCCTAATTCTAGCCAATAATCATTTGTCCACAAAAAATAATTTTAGCAATATTTTTGTAATGTTTACATTAAGCTTCAGTAAAAACGTATGCCGCTACTGAAAATTTGTGAAACATCCCTAAATTTATTACAGGTATATTACACTGAAATTACTCAATTGTTTCCGCAGGGTATACTTGAGCGAAATAAAGTTTGCAAATATTATTCAGCAAAAAGCAAGCAGATTCGGCTCATAAAGATATGCCAAACCGCCCGCATATTTTAACTATTATTTTTTCCGCATATTCCGCTGTAATCGCAATAAGCACATGGGTCAAACCCTCTTTTTTTGTACGGACTGACCGAAATCTCTCCGGCCAGTATACCTTCGGCTGACTCTACAATTTTTTCTTCGGCTCTTTTGAGCCGTTTTTGCATTTCATCCGGCGGTATTCCGCATTTCGGTGACATATAACATTTCTTGCTGCCATAGTTCTTATCAAACGCTTTATTTACCTCTCCATCGTCCACAACCCAACCGTTTGCGCTGACGTTTCTGTGGACCTCGGTTTCAAAAGCTTCGTCCGTCGCTGCTTTGGATTCGTCTATTATAGGATCGTTCATCTGCAGATAAAGCATAGCCGCAGGCTCGGTTTCACTCTGCTCACAGACAGCGTTTGTATACACAAGAGGCTGAAATCTCACACCGGCGTCCGCCAGTTCTTTATCCAGTTTCTTTGCTGATGACTTATAATCCACCACGCTGATATATCGTTTTCCACCGATTACCGCGCTGTCCGCTCTGTCGATAAAACCTTCCACATAAGCGGTTCCGTTCCTGGTCTCTATCTTAAGCGGCGGAATATCGCCGTTTTCACCAATTCTTATTTCAAAGCCATATGGACGGAATTCGGATTCCCTGAAAAATTTCACCGTTTCCCACGCGGTTGTTGAAGCGATACCGGTCATACGCATAACCAAATACTTATAGTAAGCTGAATTTTTATACATAACCTCTTCGTTTCCCGTGGCTATTTCACTCACTATGTTCCGCATCTCCGTCTCGCACTGTTCCCGTGTTATTGACTCATAGACAGCGTCATTTTTTGAGGAGAAAAACCGTTCTAATGATTTATGGAGTATATCGCCCATACTCAGCGGATCAAAAACCGCAATGTCTCTTGGTTTAGCCAGCAGACCATATCTCATAAAATAAGAGAAAGCGCAGCTGTTATACTTTTCCATTTTGGAAGCGCTCAGCATTATTTCTCTGCCGTACAGTTTTGCGACCGAATTTTTGGACAGTATTTCATAACCGCTTTCGGCGGCTTTCAGCCTCTCTGCAAAGTCAGCGAGCCGTGCGCCGTACTTTTCATCCTCAGCATAAAAATCATAGACTGCACGCCACTTTGGTGCAAATTTGCCTACATCTCCGCCGCATCTGATAAATTCGGATTCAAGCGCTAAAAATACCGGTTCTTTACCCTCCGGCAGCTCACCGCTATCGTCATTCACATTTTCTCTTTCCATATCAAAAAGCTCATTCTCAATTTTGGTTATAATTTTAGACGGGAAAAGACTTTCTCCATCGTCAGAGGACTTTGGAGCAAGCAAATATAATTCGTCAGATGGGGATGATAAAACATTATATACCAAAAGCTGCTCGTCATGCGACTTTTCTGACGCTGTCATTGCCAAATCAATGCCGTATTCCCTCAGCGCTTCTCTCTCCGCATCCGTCAGTATACCCTCGTTTCCATAACCTCTAGGGAAAACACCGTCTGTTACCCCAAGGACTATAACCACCTTCGCATCAGTGTTTCTGAACATATCTATTTTGCTGAACACTGCGCCGTCAATCGTCTGAGGAGATATTCCTATTTTTATTCCGCCGCAGGCCGATATAAACAAATCATAAAACTTCTCATACGTTATAAGCTCACCGCCCATAATTTCAGAGATTCTGTCAAGCGCCGACACCACGCTGTTCCATGTGCGCCTATATTCTTCAGCAAGATATACCATACCATTATCCGAATACTCTTTGCATATATCACGCATTATCTCTTGATGACGGCATCTTTCCATATACTTAAAAACTGCTTCGGTAATTTCACTGGCCTTTTTACGTCCACTTATTGAATGTTTGAACTCAAAAATCGGAGCTAAAATCACGCTTTTTATTCGGTTTATACTATCAATATCATAAGCGCGCTTATCTGGATTATACGTCCACTCATTTTCATCATTCCACATCGCGTGGCTGGGGTTGACAGAAAGCAGATAATTTTCAAAGACATCCAGCTCTTCTTCATTGCTGACTCCGGCGAATCCGCTCCGCCCTATTTCCATAACCCTGTCATAAGAAAACCCATAGGCAAGTATTTCAAGCATGCTTGAAATACATCTTAAATATGGATTTTCAAGAATGCTGCGCCGCTTGTCTAAAAACACATTTATACCGAGTTTATCAAATACGAGAGGCATGATTCTGGAATACACATCTGTATCCCTTGCCAATATCAAAAAGTCGCTTTGCTTATAGCCTTTAATCCTGCACAGTCTATGTATAATTGCCGCGGTCTGTTCCACCTCGTCAAAATGATTTTCCGGTGAATATATAAAGATATTTTCCGGGCTTCCGTCATATTTTTCAGGGTTTATATTAAAATAGTTGTCCTGCAAAAATATAAGGTCAGATTTTCCGCCGTCTTTGACCGGCAAAATCTCAGGCTTGCTGACCTCAATCCCGCACGCTTCGGCGGCTTCCGCAAGCTGTTTGTATGTCAAAGACGCCGAACTGAAAATACTGTCCGGATGAACAAGGTCATCGCATCTTAAAAACAGAACTGTATTACTCATCTTCTTCATCAGTTCCTGCAGCACTTGACACTCCAGAGGCGTAAAACTCTTAAATTCGGTTATAAACAGACACGAGTCCGTTTCAATTTCAAAGTCTTTTATTTTAGGGAGTATTATTGACAGATTATCCTCCGCGTCAGAATTATTTTCGTTGATTAATCTGCTGTATGTATCATAAAACAAAGCCAAGTCTTCCAGCTTTCGCTTAAACTCATCTTTCTCTACCTTTTCGGAAACAGTCTGCAGACTTTCAAAACTCAGACCATACCGTTTAAACTCCGACACAAGCCCCGCCATCAGACTTGAAAATCCTCTCTGATGAACATTTGATTTAAAATACTGCAGTTTATCTTCTATAATCTGCAAAGCTCTGCCAGCAAGAATTTCTCTGCCTGCTCCGTCTATGTATCTCAGTCTGAGAGGCCCCAGGCTGCTGAGCACAAGATTCGAAAGCCTTGAAAAGGTCAGCACTTCCGCCAAAGTCTGAGCCTTAACGCCCAAAGTTTCTATGACTTTGCGTTCGGTAAAAACAGAAAACTGCTCCGGAACGAGCAGATATGACTTTATTCCATTTTTTATATTCGTCCTGACGCTGTCAAACAAATAACCGCCGCTGTCCGCACGAGCCGTTCCATACACTGTTTTAAACACAAAATCACCCTTTTATCCGTTCAGTAAACTTAATATATCTATTATATCTCCAGTCACATAATCCGCTCCGGCTGACTTTAACTTCTCTTCACTAAATGAGGTTGTGACCGCGGCGCACTGCATTCCTGCAGCCTTTGCCGATTTTACTCCGCTTAAAGCGTCCTCGATAACCAAGCACTCAGCTGGGTCAGCGCCCAGCTTATCGGCCGCAAGCAAATAAGGAGCAGGAGACGGTTTCTTCTCTGTCACATCATTGCCTGAAAGTATAACCGTAAAAACCGACGGGTCAATCTCGGCGGCTTTTAGCGAGGCCATAAGCTTTCTTTCCGCGGCGCTGCTCACAAGCGCCAGCGTGTATCCCAAATTTTTCAGTTTTTCGATAAGCGGCTTTGCTGATGGGAAAACCTTCATTTCTTTGATGTTTTGTTCAAAATTTCTAAACATTTCATCCATTATTTTTTCTGTCAGTTCCGCTTTATCCGCCCTTTTGCACGGCTCAATTATAAAATGCTCTTCGCCGGCTCCGATATAGGGTATAAAATCTTCTTCAGACGCTTCTATTCCGCCGGTCTTAAGAGCGTCAAGCGCCGCTTTCATAATGACAGGTTCGGAATTCACTATAACCCCGTCCATATCAAATATAATATATTTCATTAAAACCTCCAAATTTTTTCCTTAATTATAGCACATAGTGACAATAGTTTCAATTGTTATATTTTTGTATTTGAATTTTAAAAGAATCTGTTGTATAATACCTGTTTGTGTAGTAACCTATAATATATATAATATATTAAGGAAACAGCATTGTAGAAATTTGGAGGAATATAGTATGCAGCTTTTTCACAACTCACATGATACAGCTTATAGAATGCCATTTGGCGCCGCAGCTACCGGCAGTAAAGTTAAACTTGCTTTAAAGATAATTTCTGATACCCAGCCTGACGCGGTTAAAATTCGGCTTTGGGAAAACGAGGAAGAAATATTTTATGATATGGCGCCTAAGAACAGCAGGGAAAACCAAAAACAGTCCCTTTCGTCATCAGGCAGTGAAAATACTGCAGAAAACGAGTTCTATTATACCGCAACAGTTCCTATGCCTGAAAAAGAAGGTTTGGTATGGTATTATTTTATAGTTGAGACAGGAGGAAAAGCCGTTTACTATATAAATAATAACGATTCTTTGGGAGGAGTCGGACAGACGCAGACCGAGCCGGCAAATAACAGCTTTCAGATAACTGTTTACGATAAGGACTACAAAACACCTGACTGGTTTAAAGGTCAAATAATGTATCAGATTTTCACTGACAGGTTTTTCGGAGACCACAGTGACACAAATGGAGTTATACCCAAGAAACGTAACGAATATATAATCCACAGCGACTGGTATGAGCCAATCTCATTTAACGCCCATCCTTTCGAAATGGGGCCTGCCTGCAACGATTTTTACGGCGGAAATTTAAGCGGTATAATAGACAAACTAAAATACTTAAAAAGTTTGGGCGTTGGCGTTATATATCTAAACCCAATATTTGACGCATATTCCAACCACAAGTATGATACTGCAGATTATATGAATATAGACCCGATGTTCGGAACAAATGAAAAATTTACAGCTCTGTGCGACGAGGCGGAAAAACTTGGAATCAGAGTTATTCTCGACGGCGTATTCAGTCATACAGGCGCTGACAGCATATATTTTAACAAGTATGGCAATTATGGTAATAATACCGGAGCATACAAAAATCCACATAGTCAATATAAAGAGTGGTACCAGTTTACTAACTATCCCAATTACGAAAGCTGGTGGGGCTGCAGTAACCTGCCCAACGTAAACGAAATGACTCCTTCATACCTTGATTATATATTAAGAGATGAGGATTCTGTTATAAAAACCTGGCTAAAACGCGGCGCCAGCGGCTGGAGACTTGACGTAGCCGATGAACTTCCGGATGAATTTATTAAAATTCTGCGCCGGGAAGTAAAAAAACAAGACCCTGACGCGGTTATAATAGGCGAGGTTTGGGAAGACGCGTCTAATAAAGTCTCCTACAGTATTCGCCGCGAGTATCTTTTGGGAAAAGAGCTTGACAGTGTAATGAACTATCCGTTTAAGGATAATATGATTGCATTTCTCTTAGGAAACATAGACGCTGAATGCCTGAACGCGCATTTTATGTCTATTTTTGAGAATTATCCAAAAGAGACGCTGTACTCCCTGATGAATATAATCGGAACTCACGACACAATGCGTATAAAAACTCTGCTCGGCGGTCTTTCGCAGGACTGCGGAACACAGAAATTGTCCTCAGGAAACGAAGAACTCGCAACCTATCGGCTAAAAATGCTGTCTTTTGTACAGATGACATTTGTGGGCGTTCCATGTATATATTATGGTGACGAAGTAGGAATGCAGGGAGGCAGCGACCCGTTTAACAGAGGAACTTATCCATGGCGGGCTATTGACCCTGACCTCAGACAGTGGTATACTGACCTTGGCGCACTGCGAAACAATTCCGACTGTTTGACGCTTGGATATTATAAAACAGTTTATGCAAGCGGCGACCTATATATATACGCCCGTTTCACAAAAAACGGAAAGAACGCATTTGGAAACTGCTGTAAAAACAGTTTGGCAATTTGCGCTGTAAACCGGAGCTTTGAATCCAAACATATTGATATTGACATTTCAGAGTTTGGTGATTTTTCATTTTTCTCTCACGGCATATCAAATCCTGAAATAGTGCCTGTCAGAGATAGTATAATAGAAATCGACGTCGCTCCCGTCGGCTGTGAATTTTTCATAAGCGCCGACAAATTTTAACAGCATTTTTATGCTGCATTGGTAATATAGGAGGAAAATATTATGGAAGCTCCTGATTTTGAGCTGTCATCTAACAATAGGACATTACAAAAACATAAGGCAACCTATACCCAAATAATTGCTTTTGGTTTTTTGGTTATCATAGTAGTCGGGGCAGGATTACTTTCACTGCCTATTTCCTCAAAAGATAACACCTGGACGTCTTATTTTGACTCGCTGTTTACGGCTACCAGCGCCACATGCGTCACCGGCTTAGTTCTATTTGACACATATACGCACTGGTCTGTTTTCGGTCAGCTGGTTATTCTTTTAATGATACAAATCGGCGGTTTGGGATTTATGTCCGTTATTACAACGGTTTCTATATTTATGGGCCGGAGAATTTCTCTTCACGAGAGAAAATTATTGATGCAGTCCGCCGGAAATACTAAACTCAGCGGAATGATACAGCTTGTCAGACGTATTTTTTTCGGAACATTAATATTTGAGAGCGCAGGAGCGATTTTGCTGGCAACAAGATTTTGTCCTGAGATGGGGTTTTTAGAAGGTATATACAACGCTATCTTCCACTCAATCTCGGCATTTTGCAACGCCGGTTTTGACCTTATGGGAAAATTTGAACCTAACTCTTCACTCATACATTATCAAAGCGATCCGGTTGTTAATCTGACAATCTGCGGTCTTATTGTTATCGGCGGCCTGGGATTTATGGTTTGGAATAATATAATAAAGGCTAAGCTCGATTTTAAACACTATTCGCTGCACACAAAAATTGTGCTCTCAATAACTGCGGTTTTGTTAATCAGTTCTACGGTACTGTTCTTTATTTTGGAAAAGAATAAAAATTTTGCAGGATTATCCACTGCTGATAAATGGCTGCACTCATTTTTTCAGGCGGTTACACCCAGAACTGCCGGATTTAACACTACTGACTTATCCTCGCTCTCAGAGAGCAGTTCTCTGCTTACAACCGTGCTTATGCTGATAGGAGGAAGCCCCGGTTCAACAGCCGGAGGTATCAAGACTACAACTTTTGTTGTTTTATTTCTTATGGCGTTTGCTTCATCAAGGAAAAACAATAACGTTGTAATCTTTAAACGCCGTCTCAGCGACGACACACTGAAAAGAGCCAGCGCTATATCATCAATCTATTTAACGGCTGTTTTGGTATCAACTTTTATTATTTGCTCAATAGAGCCATATACAATAAGACAAATACTGTTCGAAGTCAGTTCCGCAATCGGAACAGTCGGGCTTTCAATGGGACTCACCCCGTCGCTGTCTGTTGTGTCCCAGTCAATACTGATAGTGCTGATGTTTGCCGGCAGGGTAGGCGGACTGTCTCTCATGCTGGTGCTTGCCGAAAACAGAGAGCCTGTGGCTCTTATGCGGCCTGTTGAAGATATATTAATAGGATAATAAGTTTTTATATAAGTTTTGGAGGTCTGATTATGAAATCTATATTGGTAATTGGAATGGGACGTTTAGGCAGGCATTTTGCAACCAAAATGCTGGCGCTTGGTAATGATGTTATGATAGTTGATAAAGACGATTCGACTATCGAGCAGTTTTCTTCAATATTCACTGATTCACAAATCGGCGACTGCCGGCAGGAAGGCGTTCTTCGGGCTTTGGGAATAAACAATTTTGACCTGTGTTTTGTAGCTATCGGAGAAGATTTTCAGGCTTCACTGGAAATAACATCTATGCTCAAAGACCTGGGGGCAAACTATATAGTTTCAAAGGCACGCGAGGACAGACAGGCTAAGTTCTTAAAATTGGTAGGCGCAAATGAGGTAGTGTACCCTGAGAAGGAAATTGCAGAAAAACTGGCTATGCGCTATAACGCAAATAATATTTTTGACTACATTAAACTGACAAGCGAATACTCAATATACGAAATACCTGTTGTCCCTTCATGGATCGGCAGAAGCATAAATTCGCTTAATATAAGACAAAAGTATGAAGTAAATGTAATAGGAATAAAACAGGAAAACATTCTAAAACCATTGCCTACCCCTGAATATATATTCCAGCCAAGCGACCATCTTGTTGTAATAGGCAAATCTAAGGATGTTTTCGCACTTACGCAAAAAAAATAGGGGATCTTTATTACCTGCCGGAGTTTCCGGCAGGTTTTTAATTGCAATTTTTTTGTTTAATTTATTTCTTATTATTTTTTTAATGTAAAACTTTTTTAAATAAAAATCGTCTTAATAAAGTAAGCTTTTATAATAAAATAATATTCATAGGTGATTATTTACATTTTATTTAAATATCTAAATTTTACTGTAATGTTTATTTATTTTATTATATAATAAAGTATTGTGTGAAAAAAATATACATGTGTCAAGGAATAAATTTAAAAGAAACACTCAAGTGTTTCCTTTTTGGGGGTGATGTATATACCTGACAAACTTTGTATATAATATAAAAAGAATTTTAATTGAAAAGGGAGATTTTTGTGTCGGAAGAAAACGCATCTAAATTTTTTGAGAATTACTTTGATAGTGACCTTCAGGAGTACATCTATGACATTCTGTACTATCATCAAAAAAACAGTCAAAAATATAATGACTTAATCCACGAGCAGGAGATTTACAAAAGCTCCTCCGAAGCTGTTAGACAGGTATTAGAACGCTTTATTCCTCAAAAACTTAGCGAAGAAGAATGTAAAAACGTCATTAAATTTATAGAAAATAATAACCTTATGATGATTGAAGAATGCAAAGCGTCTTACCGTCAGGGAGTTATAGACGGAATGAATAGAAAAAAGATGCTGTCTGATGAATAAAAAGAGGGGCGGGCATTACGCCCGCTCCTTATTTCACCTAACCTTAAACCTATCCTAAACTCAACAATTTTCTCCATCATCCGTCATTGCGTCATATCCTGATTCTCCAGTTCTGACTTTGACCACATCCCGTACGTCATAAACAAAAATTTTTCCATCTCCGATATGTCCGGTATAAAGTGTTTTAACAGCGGCTTTAATAACATCTGATACGGGTACTCTGCACACAACTATATCCACTTTTATTTTAGGCAGAAGAGTAGCCTCAACAGGTACGCCGCGATAATACTCACTGCTGCCTTTCTGCATTCCGCAGCCGAGCACGTGCGTGAGAGTCATTCCTGTTACTCCGATTTCATTTAGAGCGTGCTTTAGAACTTCAAACTTAGATTCTTTACATACCACCGTAATTTTTGTAATAGTATGACCGTCCTTATCAACTTTCTTTTCCGTATTATCCGGCACTCTAATTATCGGCACAGCAGATTCGGGAGTTTCCTGTCCCACTGTCTCTGATCTTCCTGTCAAAATAGTCGGCACATTTGGCATAAAGTCCGCATAAGAAGAGGCTAGGCCATGTTCATGTATATCAAGCCCTTCTATTTCTTCTTCAGCACTCGCTCTAAGCCCCACAGTATGCTTAATAATTAGAAATACAATGGTCATCGTTACAGCGACCCACGCTATTACTGTTATAACTCCTAATGTCTGAATACCTAAAAAGCTGAAACCGCCTCCGTAAAATAAACCGCCTTTTGCTGCAAACAAACCCGTCATTATTGTCCCGGCAGCTCCGCAGCACCCATGAACGGCCACAGCCCCAACAGGATCGTCTATCTTAAGCTTCTTGTCAATAAACTCCACAGCAAACACAACCAAGATACCTGCCACAATACCAATTACGGCCGCTCCGAGCGGCGTAACCTGGTCACAGCCAGCCGTAATCGCAACAAGACCGGCTAAAGCGCCGTTTAGAGTCATAGAAACATCAGGCTTTTTATATCTAACCCATGTAACAACCATAGTAGCAACTGTAGCACAGGCAGCGGCAAGATTAGTCGTTACAAAAACTGAGGCCGCCAACGACGAACTATCTGTATCTGACATAGCTACTGTTGAACATCCGTTAAATCCAAACCAGCAGAACCAAAGTATAAATACTCCGAGCGCCCCCAAAGTTAACGAATGCCCGGGTATTGCAACGGATGTCCCGTCCTTTTTATATTTTCCTATACGTGGACCAAGAATTTTTGCGCCTACCAGAGCGGCCACTCCGCCAACCATATGTACTGCTGTGGAACCCGCAAAGTCATGAAAACCTAATTCACTGAGCCATCCGCCGCCCCAAACCCAATGTCCTGAAACAGGATAAATCACTGCGCTTATAACCATACTGTAAACAATATATGCGGAAAATTTGGTTCTCTCTGCCATTGCTCCCGAAACAATGGTCGCCGCGGTGGCGCAAAATACTGTTTGAAATATTAAAGTTGCAAAATTATAATCACCGGGCAAAGCGTTTGCTCCCTGGAAAAATGACGGAACCGACAGCCAACCGCCAAAGACATTTGCTCCAAACATAATTCCAAAACCTAAAATCCAAAAAATTGGTGTTCCTAAACTAAAATCCATCAGGTTTTTCATAATTATATTACCCGCGTTTTTTGCTCTTGTGAAACCGGTCTCTACCATAGCGAACCCTGCCTGCATAAAGAATACCAAAGCTGCTCCCAGCAGCACCCACGCAGTATCTAAACCCGTTGCCAAATCCATAATGTTCATAACTTTTTCCTCCTTATTTTTAATTCCGGCTGTTTCGCCGTGTATATATAAAAGAAAATGGGGCCTGAGAAAATTACTCTCAGACCCCATTGTCTATTATCTTATTATTTACTTTTTAAAACCTATAACTTAGAAATATTTTGCCGGAATATTATATTACTCCTGGATAGAGAACAGCAAATCTCCATAGGTTGGGAACGGCCAGTATTCTTCAGGAGTATAAATCTCCATTTGGTCTGCTACTTCCCGAACCTCAGCCATATCTTTCAACACTTTTTCATTGTAAAATACAGCCTGCTCCAAACCTTCTTCCATAGCAAGGGCTTCCTGAACGCTTGAATCAAGAGCTTCAACCGTTTCAAACAGTCTAAGTTCTAACTCAGAAAGCAATCTAATCATCTTTTCTTCAAACACGCAAGAAACCGAACCGCCCATTTGTCTCTTAGAAACAACAGTATCGCTGAGTTCTTTAACATATTTCGCGACAGCAGGCGAAATATCGCGTCTTGCCATTTCAAGCATCGTCTTTGCCTCAATATTGATAGCCTTGCTGTAATTCTCAAGATTTATCTCGTATCTTGACAGCATTTCATCACGGGTGAGTATACCGTGCTTAACAAATAAGTCTATACTCTTTTCAGTAACAAAAGCCGGCAATGCTTCAGGCGTGCTCTTTAAATTGCAAAGACCCCTGCGTTCAGCTTCGGCAACCCATTCGTCTGAATAGTTATTACCGTTAAAAATAATCCTTTTATGTTCTTTCATAGTATCTCTTACTATGTTATAAATCTCGCATTTAGGGTTTGACGATTTCTCAAGTCTGACAGCAAACTGGTCAAGTATCTCGGCAACAGCTGTGTTTATAATAAAGTTCGGTCCTGAAATTGAAAGAGCCGAGCCGGGCATTCTAAACTCAAACTTATTCCCTGTGAATGCAAACGGCGACGTTCTATTTCTGTCGGTTGTATCCTTCGCAAAATCAGGCACAGCGTCGATACCGGAGTTCATCACCTCATTACATCTGTTCTCAAAATCACTGTCCTCTTCAATAGAATCCAGCACTTCTTTGAGATCATCTCCAATAAATACAGAGATAATAGCAGGCGGAGCCTCATTTGCGCCAAGTCTGTGGTCGTTTCCTGCCGTTGCCACAGACGATCTTAAAAGATCCTGATATTCGTCCACAGCCGCTATCACAGCGGACAGGAACAATAAAAATCTAGGATTGTCATGAGGGGTCTTGCCGGGTTTCAGCAAGTTTTCGCCCTTGTCTGTCGAAATCGACCAGTTGTTATGCTTGCCGCTTCCGTTTATTCCTTCAAAAGGCTTTTCGTAGAGCAGGCATTTCATACCATGTCTTTCAGCAACCTTTTTCATTATCTCCATAGTAAGCTGATTATGGTCAGTGGCTATATTAGCTTGTGTAAAAATAGGAGCGAGTTCATGCTGTGCCGGCGCCACTTCATTATGTTTTGTCTTTGCAAGTATACCCAGTTTCCAGAGTTCCTCGTCCAAATCCTTCATATACTCTGAAACTCTTCTCTTAACCACTCCAAAATAATGGTCGTCAAGCTCCTGTCCTTTTGGAGCCGGAGTTCCGAACAAAGTTCTGCCCGTATATGTAATATCTTTTCTCTTTAAAGCTACCTTTCGGTCTATTAAAAAATACTCCTGTTCAGGACCGACTGTCGTTATAACTCTGTTTACGTCAGTTTCCCCTATCAGGTGAAGAACCCTGACAGCCGAGTTACTGAGAGCTTCCATTGAACGCATAAGCGGCGTCTTTTTATCAAGCGCTTCGCCTGTATAAGAACAGAATACAGTTGGAATACACAGTATACCGTCTTTAATAAAGGCGTTTGATGTTGGATCCCACGCGGTATATCCTCTTGCCTCAAAAGTTGAACGCAGACCTCCCGATGGAAAACTGGAAGCGTCCGGCTCGCCTTTAATCAATTCTTTTCCGCTGAACTCCATAATCACGCTGTCGATACCGTCAGGCTGTATAAAGCTGTCGTGCTTCTCAGCCGTAACGCCAGTCATAGGCTGGAACCAGTGAGTAAAATGAGTTACACCATTTTCTACCGCCCAGTCCTTCATTGCGTTGGCAACAACATCAGCAACCTCACGCGTAAGAGGCGTGCCCTCCTCTTTGGTCTTCCTAAGCTGTTTGTAAATTCCATCAGGAAGTCTGACCTTTTGCACCGAGTCTTCAAATACGGCACTGCCGAATAACTCGTTCATTTGATCCATAACAAAACATTCCTTTCTTTTTAAAAGTAAATAGAAATGACTAAATAAAAAATAAGGCGCTGCGAGCAAAATACTCACAGCGCCTTTGCTGTCTACGGGATAGATTATACTACGCTGTGAGACCTTTGTCAAGTAATTTTTTGCCTGACGACAATTTTTTCAGCACACTAAACGAAATGCACATTGCAAAGTTTATCAGATTTTAGCAATAATAACGTTTTAATTATCAATATATATGTCTTCTGCTTCGAGCAAAATATTACAGCGCATTTGCTGTATATAAGTAGAAACATCATACTGTAGTATGGACATATTATTTAAAACGATATATAAAATTCCGCCTTAAGTATCTTTTTAAAATTGTATCTTTATATACTGTCCGCTCAGCTCGCCTTACGTGCCGCAAAAGCGGCCTGCCGATGCTCGCTATATTCCTGTCCTATAGTTTTTAAATAAATAAAAAACATAAAATTGTAGGTATTCATCATACTGCGGAAGGTGCACCCAACTTGTATAAGAACGGAAAAAACTCATAAAAACGTCCATTTATATTTCTGCCAACTGCTACTTAGTTTTATAAACAGATGTATCAACTAAACCCATTAGGTTTTTGCTAGATACAGCTTAATCCTATAATCAGCTGTTTTAACTAACAATTTTTGGTCTTTAATGGCGGCCGCTTAGGTATATAAACAGCATGTATTTACTCGACAAGTTGTTTTAATTCGTCAAACCCAATACTGCCCGACAGACACAGACAGAATTATTTTTCGCAATATATTTATTATCTGTAAAATTTAAACTATTTCATACAGCTCTCTGGCTTCATCCTTTTTTACATTCTCTTTTACATTTAAGACCCTTATATTCAAAGGTTTTTCACCAAATAATATTTTTATTTCATCTCCGGGCTTCACGTCATATGATGCTTTGACAGTGCGTCCGTTTACGGAAACGCGGCCTCCGTCGCAGGCGTCATTAGCCACCGTCCGGCGCTTGATTATCCTGGACACCTTTAAAAATTTATCCAAACGCATTACAATTTTCTCCTTAGTGTTTTTTCAAATAGATTTAATTTTCTCCATTCTCAAACTTCTCAAATTCATCTGTGAAACTCTCAGTATAAGAAGCGAGAGCCAGTTCCGGATCCACACCGGCTCTGCGGCAAAAGTTTACCGCCGCAAACAAGAGCTGACCGCAGTCCCTCTCCGGGGCATTGTCAGCTTCGGCTACATCATCCGAAATTACAGACAAATTTATCTCATTTTCAAACTTATAACCGGCCTTTTCGGCCTTTTTCTGAATTTTCTCAGCTCGCATAAGCGCCGGCAGATATTTTGATACTCCGCGCAGTTCCTCAGCAATGCTGCTCTGCTCCCTGTCAGCACGTTTTATAGCGTCCCAGTTTTTAAGAACCTCTCCGCTGTCCGCTACTTCGACTTCACCAAACACATGCGGATGTCTGTGAATAAGTTTTCGGCAGATAGCGTCGGTAACGTCATTTATTTCATATTCTCCGCTGTCTTTCCCGATTATTGCATGAAACACTACCTGCAGCAGTAAATCCCCGCTCTCGTCGGCTATTTTTTCAGGATTCCCGCCGTCAATTGCCTCAATCAGTTCATACCCTTCCTCAATAAGATTTTTCTTTATACTCTGATGAGTCTGCTCCCTATCCCAGGGACAGCCGCCCGGTGCACGCAAAAGTGAAACAATTTCAACCAGGTCATCAAACGTATATTTATCTTTCGTATCTTTAAAATTCATCCTCTTCAGCTCCAATTATTTTATCAGTTTAAACTTTTCCAGTATACCGGCTATTTTTTCGCCCTTAGGCATATTCATAATATCCTCACGTTTTATAGCCCGAACAGCGAAAATCATTATTACATAGATTAGTCCGCAAACAAGAATTTCTAAAACAGTGAGAACTCTTGAAGTTGGAAGAATACCGGATAAAAAGTATCCGCATACACCCATAACGCCGGCCGCAATCAATGGTTTTATAAGTATATCAAGAGGTTTAAACCTTATGTTTGCAATACGTACTATCTGAACGGTATTAAGCACCGCTATGATTAAATAACAGATAAAAGTTCCTATAGGCGCTCCGTCAATACCTAAGTACGGGATTGCTATATAGTTGAAAATTACCTTGGCGGCTCCGCCTATCAACATATTTACAACCGGATAATAGACTTTTCCGTATGACTGCAGTATTGCATTTGTGACTTGTACTACGGCAACCGGTATTATTGCTATTGACAAAATGCTTAAAACCACATGCGCATTGTCGTCACTAAACAACAGACCTAAAACACCGCTGGACAGCACCGACATTCCTATAGCGCACGGCGCACCGAACAGCATGGCAATTCTTATAGCGCTCTCAGTGATGCTTCCTGCCTCGCCTTTTCTGGCTCTAGCCAAAGCTGATGAAATTGCAGGAACTATACTCATTCCCAGAGCCACAACCAAGGTCAACGGCAGGTTAAACATAGTCAGAGCTTTTCCCGTGTACATTCCATAAAGAGTTGAGGCTTTCTGTGAATCGAGCACCGCACCGGTCCATCCTGCTCCAACAGCCTTATCATAGAATGACGTCCCTTGTTCAAACATAAATGCGTACTCGTTAAACACGTTCGGATTAGTAACCAGCCTACGGCTTATTGTTGTCATATCTATAAGAGTTGTAAGACTTGAAACAGACGCCCCTATAGTTATTGGTATTGCTATCATTATCAGTTCTTTTAAAATGGTTCTTTTCGGTCTCAGCTTTTCCTGGGCCGCTGTCATCGGCGCGATATTTTTAGCATGCCGCTTTGCACCTATAGCCAAGCATATGTATATTACTGACAGTAACAGGAACGATAAAAGAGTTCCGGCAGTCACACCAAAAATGGCTCCGGCAGACGCATAAACTGTACGCATATGGGCGGTGTCTACCTGGCGTGTCACAAAATCTATCACCTTGTCCAAATTCGGAACAATAGTCATCCCCATAAAGAACGACGCCATGAGCAAGCCTATAACCATCTTACCGCTGGACTCTATTACTTCAGAACCTGCGGTTGGGAACATATTTTGTCTGCCTTGAAAATAGCCTCTCATTGACGACGCCAAAGATACAAAGAAAACTGCCGGCGAAATAGCTTTTATGCCAAGCTCTGCATCCGGAATTCCAACCAAACCTGCCAGCTGTTTTGCAAAGACAAATAGAATTATACTGCCGGCCAATCCTATAACAGCCAAAAATGAAATCGCCGTCTGAAATACTCTTTTGGCATCAGTTTCATCATTTCTAGCCATACTCTCTGCAACCATTTTTGATATAGCTATCGGAAATCCGGCCGTAGCGACTATAAACATAAACGTGTATATTTGATACGCCACATTAAAATAACCGCTTCCGTCATCGCCAATCAAATTAATAAGAGGTATTTTGAATACTGCGCCTATTATTTTTACAATCAGGCTGGCTATACCCAAAACTAAAGCCCCCTGCATAAAATGGCTTCCTTTTGAACCGCCTTTTGTTTCAACTTTAGTTGCTTCTGTTTTTTCCAAAAAATCCTCTCCTCAATCGTAAGTTAAACCGCTTTATCTGTAAATTATAAACTTCAAAAAGTCACTCTTTTTATTATATTATATAAGATTTTAAAAAACAACTCTGTTCTGTCATGATTTTATAAATATTATATAAAAAAATTATTAAGTTTTTATAACCGAAACTTCTAGTCTTCAAACCTCCGAAACATCCAGCTGAATACTGTCCCGTTAACAAATTTTCTAACTGCCCACGCAATGAGAGCGGCTAATGCTATGCCGCCCAATACATCAGTAGGGTAATGGACATATAAATACATTCTTGAAAATCCAATTAAGCAAGCTAAAACTATAAGCGGTATTCCTATCTTTTTTGAATATCCAAAAATTATAAACGCCGTTGTAAAAACAGCCAGGGTATGTCCTGACGGGAAGGAGTAGTCCCTGGGAATCCTAACAAGCATATCTATACTGTCATTTATCCAGCAGGGTCTCATTCTGCCGATAAGCGGTTTTAAAATGATGTTTCCCAAAACCAAGCACAGCAGCAGTCCAATCAAAACCGAAGCCCCGCATCTTCGATATTTTTCAGTGCATAACATTATGACTCCCGCAGCAATCCAAAGCAGTCCTCCGGAACCAAAATCGGTTATGATAGGCATGATGTAATCCATAAAAGAACTGTTTAATGTGTTTCGAATAAATTCCAAAACCGCAAAATCTATTTTTGTAATAAATTCTATCAAATCCTGTCCTCCTGTCATAAATAAATCACGCCTAGATTAGTTTAACGCCAAATTTTCGATATATCTTGCAAAATTATGTCATATAATGTAAAATTAGTTATTATATGCGAAAGGTATCATAGTCTATGAATATTTTGAGCCGCCTTGTAAATCTTGTTTATCCATCTAAATGCAGCTTCTGCGGAAAGTTAATAAGTTTTCAAAAATCCGGCATTAATATATGCAGTGAATGTATGGATAAGATAAAATTCTGTGCCAGCCGCAAGCGCTGCAAAGTCTGCGGCACGCCGCTTGGAAACCCTCGTTACCGCCTCTGCCAAAGTTGTTTTAGAAAAGCTAAGTCAGATATATGCACCTATTATAATGGTATTACTGCTGCTGTGGAATATGACCGAAATTCCAAAAGAGGAATAATTAATCTCAAACACGCCCGAAGCCTAAGTTCAGTGAACACATTTTCAAATTTAATAACAGCAATGGTTAAAAATGATTTTGGCAGCGTCAACTTTGATTATATCACAGCTATACCGCCACGGCGCCAGCGTATGAAAGAAATAGGGTTTGACCAAAGCGGTGCGCTGGCAAAAAAGACTGCCAAACTGCTCAGTGTAAAATATTATCCAAACCTTTTTAAACGAATCAGACAAACCAGTAAACAAACAGAGCTTTCTAGCTTTGAAAGACAGCAAAATCTGAACGGAGCTTTCGGTCTCAAAGGAAACAGCGGTAATATTAAAGGCAAAACCATCCTGGTTATTGATGATGTTACGACCACAGGCGCAACATTCAATGAATGTGCAAGAGTGTTAAAACTTTCCGGCGCCAAAGCTGTGTATTGCGCGGCAATAGCCACAACTGAGAAAAATAACGGTGACAGAGACAGTTTCACTTAAAAATATATAAGACATTTCTTATTTTTTCTATACAAAAACGGAGCAAAGCGAACTTTGCTCCGTTGTGGTGGAGGGAGATGGATTCGAACCATCGAAGCAAGATGCAACAGATTTACAGTCTGCCCCCTTTGGCCACTCGGGAACCCCTCCATGTTTAATTAGCGCCGTTTATGCTGTCTCGCGTTAACGACCTGACTATGATAACATATTTAGAATAGTTTGTCAATACTTTTTTGAAAAAATTTTTTTAAAAATTAAAAAATTTACATATCTTATAACATTTGACAGATTTTTTCTGCAACTATCAACTGTGCATAAAACTCTACATCATATTAAATATAAAAAATATTTTCCAAGGTATTTAATTTATCTACATATAATTTAAGTCACTATTTATATTAAATTTTATAAGGTGATTTAATAGTATTTTCTTATCCTAACACAAAGGCGGGCTGCGGCAGTCCGCTTTGCGGCTCGTTATGCAAGCTGCGCGGTCGGTATATTAAAATGTTATTTTACTTTTATATTTCTATACCAAAATACTTATTGTAAAATATTTTTTGTTGAGTTATAATATTAGCATAAAAATTTCTGGAGGTATTATTATATGGAACTTAATATTAAAGAAATAATGGATATAATCCCACATAGATATCCATTTTTGCTTATTGACAAAATAGTAGAGTTTGAGGAAGGTTCCCGAGCTGTTGGACTTAAAAATGTTACTATGAACGAGCCGTTCTTTCAGGGACATTTTCCAGGGAATCCAATTATGCCCGGAGTTTTGATTTGTGAGGCTCTCGCCCAGGTTGGCGCTGTTGTTATACTGAGCAAACCGGAATTTAAAAACAAGCTGGCTGTGTTTACCGGAATAAATAATTTTAAATTTAAACATCAAGTGGTGCCAGGCGAGACGTTAAGACTTGAGGTAGAACTCACAAAGTTCCGTTCAGTAATGGGCAAAGCTGACGTTTGCGCTTATGTCGGCGATGAAGTAGCGGCAAAAGGCGAAATTTCCTTTGCTTTAATAGATAAAGATTAATTAGATACAGACCGAAATCGTTTCGGTCTGTTTTTTACTTAAACAATAATTTATATATCTATAAATGTCATGTTTTTCTGTTATACATTTAGTTTAAATAACTTATGAGTTCATAAAACTCTTAATAAAATAATAACTATAAACCTATAAATCAAATTTTGTGTTTTACAGCATAACACATCTATTTGGTTAATGAATTCAATTGATTTGTGTTAATTTAAAATTATTTTTATTTATTTTTTGCATCTCCGCGGCTACGCACCTAACGCGGTGACCTTCGGTCACCCTGCCGATGTTTGTTATATACAGCTCTATTTATTTTTTAATTTATATGTAAATTGAATTTATCAAAATTGTTATTTCACAAAAAAATATTTAAACAAAGTGTTTATGAAGATAAATTTCATATCATATGATTTCCTACTAAATTTGTAGCATTTTCTTTTAAGCAAAGTTCACAAAATTTTCAGCTATTTTTTTCAAGAACTATCACGACTGTAGATATTGTGAAAGATGTATCAATGGTTGTAAAAATCTATTTGACAGAGCCAAATATTTGAGGTAGAATTGTGATAAAATAAACTAACTAGAAATTTGTTTAAATTTTTAAATTACTAGTATGAATTTTAGGAGGATGAATATGGCTGAATTTACAAAGTGCAGTAATGAAAAAGTAAACAAGTGGCTGGAAGAGCAAATTGCTATGTGCCAGCCTGAAAGTGTTGTATGGATTGACGGAAGCGAAAGCCAGCTTGAGGCTCTCCGCGCTGAGGCAGTATCAACAGGCGAGCTTATTAAGCTTAACGAGGAAAAACTTCCGGGCTGTTACTACCACAGAACAGCTGAAAACGACGTTGCCCGTGTTGAGGACAGAACATTTATCTGTACTCCGACAGAAGAAGAAGCCGGCCCAATCAACAACTGGATGGAACCAAGTCAGATGTATGATAAGCTCAAGGCTCTTTATACAGGCGCAATGAAGGGCAGAACAATGTACATTATCCCTTATTCAATGGGACCTGTCGGCTCACCTTTCTCAAAAATCGGTATAGAGCTTACAGACAGTATCTATGTTGTTCTTAACATGAATATCATGACAAGAATCGGTCAGGAAGTTATGGACGTTCTTGGAACAGACGGAGATTTTGTAAAATGTCTGCACGCTAAAAAGGACGTTAATCCTGAAGAAAGATATATCGTTCACTTCCCGCAGGACAATGCGATTATGTCAGTTAACTCTGCTTACGGCGGAAACGTTCTTCTCGGCAAGAAGTGTTTCGCTCTGAGAATTGCCTCATATCTCGGAAAGCAAGAAGGCTGGATGGCAGAACACATGCTTATCCTTGGTCTTGAAAATCCTCAGGGAGAAGTTAAGTATATTGCTGCCGCATTCCCAAGCGCTTGCGGTAAAACAAATCTCGCTATGCTTATTCCGCCGGAATATCTCCAGGAAAAAGGATATAAGGTTTGGACAGTCGGCGACGATATCGCTTGGCTGAGAATCAATCCTGAAGACGGAAAGCTCTATGCTATTAATCCTGAAGCAGGTTTCTTCGGAGTTGCTCCGGGAACAAGCGAAAAGACAAACTTCAACGCTTTGGAATCTACAAAGAAGAACACCATTTTCACAAATGTTGCTCTTAACAATGACGACCTGACAGTATGGTGGGAAGGTCTTGACAAGAATCCTCCAAAGAACTGCACAAACTGGCTGGGAGAAAAGGTTGACGGAACAACATACGAAGGCAACCTCGCTCATCCTAACTCAAGATTTACAGCTCCGGCTATAAACTGTCCATGTATTTCTTCTGAGTTTGAAAACCCACAGGGCGTTCCGATTTCTGCTATTGTATTCGGCGGACGCCGCGCTAAAACTGCTCCGCTGGTATATCAAGCACGCGACTGGGAACACGGTGTGTTTGTAGGAGCTACTATGGCTTCTGAAACTACCGCTGCCGCTGCCGGCGCTGTAGGCGTTGTAAGACGTGACCCTATGGCTATGAAACCATTCGTTGGATACAACATGGCTGATTATTTTGGACATTGGCTCGAAATGGGCAAAAAGCTCGGTGACAATGCTCCTGCAATATTCCACGTTAACTGGTTTAGAAAAGACGATGAAGGCAACTTTATGTGGCCCGGATTCGGCGATAACATGAGAGTTCTTCTTTGGATACTCGACCGTGTTTCAGGCAAGGCTGACGCCCATGACAGTGCTATCGGTCTGCTTCCCACAGCTTCTGACATCGACACAACAGGTCTCGGCATTTCTGCTGAAGAACTTGACGCTCTGCTCAGTGTTGATAAAGAAGTTTGGAAAGAAGACGTTGAGAATATTAAGGAATACTTTGCTCAGTTCGGAGACAGACTTCCGGCTGACATTAAGAAACAGCTTGAAATCCTTGACAAAAATCTTAACGACTAGTTATAAACAAGCCTTAAAATATTATATAAAAACCGCACCGGACTATTCTGCAGTTCCGGTGCGGTTTTGTTATTACTATTTCTGAACTTACTTTTGAGCCAATAATTCGTTTCTGCACTCCTCAAGCTCCTCTTTATCTTCTTTGGAGACTTCAGGATACTTTGGATTCATTTTTTTAAGCGTCTTTAATATTATTTTTGAAACTAAGTATCTTGTAAACCATTTCTGATCAGCCGGGAGCACATACCATTCCGATGTTTTTGTTGCGGTTTCGTTTATCATATCCTCAAAGGCCTTCTGATACTCGTCCCACAACGCTCTTTCAGATAAATCATCAGCAGAGAATTTCCAATTTTTTGCCGGGTTGTCTATTCGCTCTAAGAAACGTTCCTTCTGCTTTTCAGCCGAGACATTAAGAAATATTTTGATTACCCTATATCCGTTGTCACTGAGATATTCCTCATAATTTCTAATATGCTTATAACGGTTTTTAAAGAAATCTGCGGCGGGCATATCTACGCACCGCTTAGGCATTTTATAAGTTTTTTGCAGATTATGCACCTTTACAACCAACACATCCTCATAGTATGAACGGTTCATAATTCCTATATAACCTCTTCTAGGAACAGCTTTTTCCGCCCGCCACAAAAAACCGTGAGCAAGTTCCTCAGATGAGGGCTGTTTAAACGCTGTTACAGACACGCCCTGGGGATTCACTCCGCTCATCACATGTTTAATAGTGCTGTCCTTACCGGCCGCGTCTATAGCCTGAATAATAATTATAAGCCCCTCTTTGGCTTCGGCATAGAGTTTCTCCTGCAAGTCTTCTATCTGAGGTTTCATTTTTTCGGTTTCGTCAATTATCCGTTCTTTCTCCACATCATATGGCTTGCTTGAGGTTGGAACATCTTTTATTTTAATTTTCTTATCACCATAATATGCAAACTTTTCTATATTCATATTATATCATCCCTTCCTGCCTAATTCTCTTATAAAAATATTTAACATCATAATAGATAATTATACTCGTATTTTATTTATTCTACACCGTTTTAACTCTATTGTCAATTTAACCGGCTATGTACAAAATATAAATTTTGTGGTATAATTTTATGATACAAAATTTCAATCAATAATTCCCCATAAAGGAGGAAAACATATGTCTAAAACTCTCGTCTTAGCAGAAAAACCATCCGTCGGAAGAGAACTTGCACGGGTCTTAAAGTGCAGCAGAAAATCTGACGGATGCCTTATAGGAGACAAATATATAGTGACATGGGCTCTCGGTCACTTGGTCACTTTGGCCGACCCGGAAGCCTACGGAGATGAATACAAAACCTGGAGCCTGGAAACGCTCCCTATGCTGCCGGGAAAGATGAAACTCGAGGTCATAAAGCAGACTTCAAAACAGTACAGCATTGTAAAACGCCAGCTGCGAAGCTCAGAGGTCAGCTCCGTTATTATTGCAACCGACGCCGGGCGTGAAGGCGAGCTGGTTGCCCGCTGGATAATTGAGAAAAGCGGAGTTAAAAAACCAATAAAAAGACTTTGGATATCGTCACAGACTGATAAAGCAATAAAAGAAGGCTTTCAGAAACTAAGAGACGGCAAGGAGTATTATAATCTCTATATGGCGGCCCAGGCAAGGGCTGAAGCCGACTGGCTTGTCGGATTAAATGTTACGAGAGCCCTTACCTGCAAGTTTAATGCTCAGTTATCCGCCGGACGTGTACAAACTCCTACACTCGCACTATTAGTGCAGAGAGAAAATGAGATAAAGAAATTTGTTCCTAAGGAATATTATACAATAGAAGCCGATATAGGCAAATTATTTGTTTCCTGGCGCAGCAAGGACGGCGGACTATCCACATTTGACCGTGAAAAAGCAGAAAGAATATCCAAAGAGATTAAAGGCAAACCGTTCAAGCTCACATCTTTAAGAAGCTCTGACAAACAGACGTATGCGCCCATGTTATACGATTTGACCGAACTCCAAAGAGACGCAAACAAGCTCTACGGTTACTCTCCGAAACAAACTCTCAACATAATGCAAAAATTATATGAACAGCATAAGGCACTGACGTACCCTAGAACTGATTCACGCTATTTGACTGACGATATAGTTCCGACATTAAATGAACGTCTGCGTGCTGTAACCATCGGCGACACAAAGGCGGCGGCTGAAGATATACTCCGCAGGAAATTAAAAATCAACAAAAGCTGCATAAATAACAGTAAGGTTTCAGACCACCATGCCATAATACCAACTGAACAAAAGGTTCCTATGATTTCGCTCTCAACAGAAGAAAAGCGCATATATAATCTTGTGGTCAAACGGTTTTTGGCCTGTTTTATGGGTCCGTATAAATATAAACAAATCAAAGCTGAATTTGAGTGCGAAAGTGAGAAGTTTACAGCAGGAGGCAAAGAGGAGGTTTCTCTTGGCTGGAAAGCAGTATATTCCTCAGACTACTCGTTTGATGATGAAGATACTGCTGACGCACAGGAAAGGAAACAAATACTCCCCAAAATGAAATACAGCGACGAGTTTATCTGTAAAAACACATTCGTCAAATCAGGCAAAACAAAACCTCCGGCACGATATACGGAGGCAACATTACTTTCGGCTATGGAAAATCCCTCCCGTTTTGTAAACGACAAAAATATGAAAGAATATTTGGGCGGAGGGCTAGGAACCCCTGCCACAAGAGCCGATATAATAGAAAAGCTATACTCCTCATTCTATGTAGAAAAGCAGGGAAACAGCATGGTTCCTACTTCAAAAGGCGTTCAGCTCATAGATTTGGTGCCGCCGGATTTAAAAGAACCCCTGCTCACCGCTAAGTGGGAACAAGAGTTAGAAAAAATTTCAAAAGGCAAAACTCAAAAGCAAAAATTTATTGCTGAAATAGAAAAGTATTCTGCCGACCTTGTTAAGACCGTTAAAAACAGCAGCGCCGAATACAAACATGACAACATGACCAAAAAGACTTGTCCCGACTGCGGAAAATATTTGCTTGAGGTAAATGGTAAAAAGGGAAAAATGCTGGTCTGCCAGGATAGGGACTGCGGTTACCGCCGTTCAGTCAGCATAATAACAAACGCACGCTGTCCTGAATGCCACAAAAAGATGGAGCTTAGAGGCGAGGGTGAAAAAAAGAGTTTCTACTGCTCATGCGGCTACAGGGAAAAATACTCCGCCTTCAAGGAGCGGAGAGGACAAAGCGGCGCTTCCAAAAGAGATGTGCAAAATTATCTTCGCAATCAAAACAAAAAAGAAGACGACTCCAACAATCCATTTGCAGCAGCATTTGATAAGCTAAATCTATAATTATTATAACAGCGCGCATTAAAATAATATGTTTATCATTGATTAATCAGGCGCTCAATAATATTATTTATATACTTTATCAACTAAATCGCGTTATTTTTTGTAAACAGATTAATTTCCTGAACACTCGGGTTTATATATGCAAAATTATTAAAATTTTTATTTTCGAGATATATAATCAAAAGGCGGGCTGTAAGTTCCTGACAGCTCGTCTTCATTATTGAATAATAAAAATACACCTAAATAAAAGTTCATCACTTTTGAAATAACTCAAACCTTTTAGGCAGTATAAGGACATATTTGGGATATAGTACAATAATCTAATTACAAAGTATAGAATGATTAAAAAAGTCGGTCCGGTTTATAAAACAAACAGTTTATGACAAACAATATAAAACTGCATCTATAAAAATGGCACGGACAGGCAAAAAAATTATTTATGAAACAGTAAAAAAATTTGGAATCAACAATATCAGTACGTATCGTTGAATTAACAAATATGATAAACATAGTTAAAGTAGCTTTCGAGGCATAAAAAACGCTTTTTTAATGCTGAATACGAATTAAAAAACTACAAAAATATAAAGAATTAATACTACAAAACAAATCTTTTTAAGTGCAAAGTATGTATATAATTTCAGTTTTATAGGAATTTTAGAAAATGTGTGATATCAAAAAAGTATACCGTTTCAAAAAGTATCACGTTTCGGTTATTATAAATATCTGCGCCGCAACAGAAAATAGCAAATTGAAAATATACATAAAAAAGCATTTTAATATTTTCAAAAAACAGGAACAGATATGGTTCACTTCCCATTTACCGTGTTTTGCTGCTGGACAATAATATATAAGAAGCGCGTATCAAGGATTAAGAAAAAATAAGACGTGACTGCCAAAGACGCTTTTTCCAAAAATGTGCTATTTCTATTAAACCTTTGCGGTTATTGTTCGGCTATTCCGGCGTTAAGCATTACTGTTATTTTCTCTTAACAGCAAAAAATATATCTATTTCCGGAGACTTTCCATCACTCTTCTCAGTATGGTATTCATATTCCATATTCAGCGCCGAATATCGGCTTTTAGGCAGCCATTTGGTATAGAAATATCTCTTTGCTTCGCCAATAGCCAATCCCCACAAAAATCCCAGTTTCGGTTTTATAGTTATCCTTGCATATTCACCGTTTGGAATAATTAAAGATTCTAACCCTTTTTTGTCTATTGTGCCTCCCACAAACATTTCAAAATCCTTACTCAGTTCGTTATAATTCCTTGACAGCACGAAATAGGGGAACACTTTACTGCCCGGCGACGACACCTTTATGTGATATTTTTTAGAAAGATTCTTTATATCTTTTGAAACTGTGCTGTCATTTGAATTTTTCCATAGACCATATACTGTTTGCTTTTTTAAATTTACTACACTGACTTTTATTTCTGACATGATCTCATTCCCTTTTCTTTACCATTTAGAAACGTACTGCAACTAATTGCCGCCGCTATTTCGGCACTCACTGCACTCTTTATCATGTATGGAAATTATGCCGCCGCACTTTGCGCAGGTATATTTATTCTTTTGCTGCCGCATAAAGTATTCTATCCCGCATTCTTTAACTAATCTGGTATTTTCCATTAAACTAACCTCATACCTTTTTATATAGCTTTGCTCCAAATAATCAACCTGTTTACAAGGATAATTCGCACATTCAAAACAGTATGTTACGCCCTTATTCTTTGCGCAGTCCTTGATCTTGCATACACGGCAGTGTTTCGGCTTTTCAGAACCAATTTTCAAACATCCGCCGCACGAATTTTTATGAGCCAAGTGCTTATAACAAACTTTACAGTTCATTCCGCATGGAGCAAACATAAATGGTTCAATTTCTTCAGGCATTTTCATTTGGCGATCACCTTTGCGGTCAGTCTATTTGTCTAATATTTTGACCTTGTCATTGTCAATAAATATAGCTTGTTTATCGTTAATAACTTTTAAATCCAAACTTTCTGAGTATTTATCAATTATTATCTGTGCCGCTTTCCCCATCTCCCAATTTTTATAATGGGGCACAACATAAAAATCAACAACATTAAGTCCTGAATAATCTTTCAGATCCGGCGCTTTTCCCACATTATCCATTTCTGCAGAATAACCTATATCCGGCGCCGTAAGTATTGCGCCTGCCGACTCTCCTATGTAAAGCTTGCCTTTGTTTATTTCATCGGCTAACAACTTATCGGTTCCGGTTCTTTTTAATTCCTGCAACAAGTAGAACGTATTGCCGCCGGCAACATATATAATATCATTTTTTTCTAGTTTACTTTTGGCAGTCTCATAAGACGCGAAGGATGTATCCAGCTCATCAACAGTCAGCCCCAATCGCCTCAATGTCCACTTGCCGATTTTTACAAAAAAACCTAACTTTTCAGCCTTACTGGCAGTAGGGATATATGTCACAGTTTTATTTTTTAATTCAGGTTCCACTTTTTTCAGTATACCTGTAACGTTCTGAAACATTGATACTAATAACATCTTTTTCATACTATCCCTCTATTCAGCTCCCATATACGGCTTGTATTATCGGGTTATCATGGTTCCTATACCGCTGTCGGTAAATATTTCAAGCAGCAGACAGTGCGGTATACGTCCGTCAATTATATGTACGTTATTTACCCCTCCTGCCAATGCTTCAAGTCCGCCTTTAACCTTTGGAATCATACCGCCGGCAATGGTTCCGGCTTCAATCATCTTATATATTTCTTTTTGGTTAATTTCATATATTATATCATCAGCGGTCGGCGAGCTTTTTATTCCCGGGGTGTCTGTCAAAAGCATAAGTTTTTCTGCCTTTAGTGCGGCGGCTATCGCGCCTGCCACAGTATCAGCGTTTATATTATAGCTTCGGCCTTCCTTATCCACTCCCAGCGGCGCAACCACGGGGATATAGTCGTCGTTAGCCAAAAACTCCAGAACTTTTTGGTTTATCTTAATTATCTTTCCAACATAACCGATATCAACAATTTTGCCGTCAACATTGGCATACTGCTTCTCGCATTCAATTAGCTCTCCGTCAATTCCTGAAAGACCCAATGCTTTGCCGCCTTTTTGTGAAATCAGCGAAACAATTTCCTTATTGGTTTTTCCCATAAGCACCATCTGAGCCACGCGCATGGTCTCGTCATCGGTGACTCTTAACCCGTTTACAAACTCGCTTTGAATTCCAAACCTTGTCAAAGTCTCCGAGATATCAGGACCGCCGCCGTGTACAAGCACTGGGTGCAAACCTATAAATTTCAGCAAGGTTATATCTTCCATAACCTTGTTTTTCAGTTCTTCGCTTATCATAGCGTTGCCGCCGTATTTGATAACAACAGTTTTTCCGTTCAATTTTTGTATGTAAGGCAGGGCTTCAACAAGTATACCGGCCTTTTTAATAAGTTCTTCCAATTTCTAATCCCCCAATCTTTATAAATACATTCCGGCTGCTCTAAGTCCTGTTCCCTCATCAATACCGCAAATTAAATTCATGTTCTGGACCGCTTGCCCTGCGGCGCCTTTAATCAGATTATCTATACATGACACTACAACCGCACGGTTCAGACGCGGGTCAACAACCACTCCTATACCAACATAGTTTGAGCCGGCTACATGCTTTATTTCCGGTAGGCTCCCCTCGTCATAGATACGGACAAATTCTTCACTCTTATAAAATTCTTTATATATATCCAAAACTTCACCCGTTGTCATCTTTTTAGTAAGATTGGCATAACAAGTAGCAAAAATACCCCTCTGCATCGGAACGAGATGCGGTGTAAATGAAAGAACTATATCCTCGCCTGATAATATTGAAAGCTCCTGCTCTATTTCAGACGTATGGCGGTGGGTGGCCACCTTGTATGCTTTAAGCGATTCATTTACTTCACAGAATATATTAGGCAGGCTCGCGCTTCGCCCGGCTCCTGTCACTCCTGACTTTGCGTCAATTATCAAATTTTTTGTGTCAACAATCTTGGCCGCGGCAAGAGGGGCAAGTCCCATAATAGAACAAGTCGTATAACAGCCCGGATTACCTATCAGTCTATGGGTCTTTATTTCATCTCTATGAATTTCGCACAGACCATAAACCGATTCCTTTAAAACCTCGGGCGCCGAGTGAGGTTCTCCATACCACTTTTCATAGACGACCGGGTCATTATATCTGAAATCGCCGCTCAAATCCACGATTTTCAAACCCTTTTCATACAATGACGGAATAACGGTCTTAGAAGCGCCGTGAGGCAAAGCTGTGAAGACAAGGTCACAGCTGCCGGCTATATCGTCAATATCCAGCGCTGTACAGCATAAATCGCATATTCCCTTCAAATTTTGATAAACATCCGAGATTTTCTGCCCCACAAAACTTTGCGAAACCACTCTCACTATTTCCGCCTCCGGGTGCGCGGTCAAAAGTCTGACAACTTCAATTCCGGCGTATCCGGTAGCGCCTAATATTCCGACTTTTATCATTGAAATCAACTCCGTATAAATTTTTAAAAACAGCTTCTGATAGGCATTGTGAGCAAATCGACAGCATTTTATTTCATGTTTAGCATTATACTATCAAAGACAAAATATATCAAGTGAAACCCAAAAATTTGTATATATTTACCCGAAAGTATTTAAGTCTTAAAAATAGCTATGCAAAATCACTAAAATCTTAATTTCAAATTTGGTGAAATACGCCCTTTTCTTATTCTCACAATTATGTTAGAATAATGAGGTAGTTAAATTCTGTGATACATATTGATTCAGAACAAATATAAAATCAGGAGGTCATTTAAAAATGGCAAGTTTAAGTCTTAGAGGAATTTACAAAACATATACGGGAGGATTCACAGCTGTTAAAGATTTCAATCTTGAAATCGAAGATAAAGAATTTATAATCTTTGTTGGTCCTTCAGGCTGCGGTAAGTCTACAACACTTAGAATGATAGCCGGTCTTGAAGAAATCACCGAGGGTGAACTTTACATAGGCGATAAGTTAATGAACGACGTCGTTCCAAAAGACAGAGATATCGCTATGGTTTTCCAGAACTACGCTCTTTACCCGCATATGACTGTATTTGAAAATATGGCGTTTGGTCTGAAACTCAGAAAAACACCAAAGGATGAAATTAAGAAAAAGGTTATTGAAGCCGCTCAGATTCTTGGTATTGAGCATTTGCTTGACAGAAAGCCAAAGGCTTTATCAGGCGGTCAGAGACAGCGTGTTGCTCTCGGACGTGCTATCGTTCGTAGCCCTAAAGTATTCTTGATGGATGAGCCTCTTTCAAACCTTGACGCAAAACTCAGAGTTCAGATGAGAACAGAGATTGGTAAAATACATAAGAAGCTTCAAACAACATTTATCTATGTAACGCATGACCAGACGGAAGCTATGACAATGGGTACCAGAATCGTTGTTATGAAAGACGGTATTATTCAGCAGGTTGATTCACCGTCTAACCTATACCAATATCCTTGCAACATGTTTGTTGCCGGCTTCATTGGTTCTCCTCAGATGAACTTCTTGAACGTTACAGTTGACTGCGCTTCTAACGGCACATATCTCAAATGCGGAGATTTCTCAATTAAACTTCCTGAAGGCAAGGGCGGCAGATCAGAAATTAAGCAGTATAACGGCAAAGAAGTTATTATGGGTATCAGACCTGAAGATATTTATGATGACCCTGCATTCATTTCAAGTGTTCCTGACTGCTGTTCAAAGGTAAATATTGAATTGGTTGAAATGATGGGTGCTGAGACTTATCTTTATTTCAAAATTGCCGGAAATGACTTTACTGCAAGAGTTAATCCGCGTTCTACAGCAAGACACGGGGATACCGTTACGGTTGCTCTTGACGCAAATAAAATTCACTTATTTGATAAAGATACTGAGAATATTATTTCTCACTAAAAATATTTAAGTTAAAAGATATGAGCCGCTAAAATTTTAGCGGCTCTTTTATTATGCCAAATTTGTCAATCATAAATTAAACCAATAGTTTTTATAATTACTATATTTAGTGTTAGTTTCTGTACTAAGTAACATCAATATTTTTAAGGCGGCCAAAACCGCTAATCAACTTAATCGAGTGAAAATAATTGACTGCTGTATAATAATTATAATCTAATTGTAACAAAAAAACAAAGTACATACCTGCTTTGTTGGCGTAAAATATATTAAGACCGCCAAATGGCAAGGACTTATTTAATTGTCTTTTTCTATGTATTTTTTATATATTTATAAAGTTATCATTCCACTATTAATATATAACTATCTTAATTGTCTTATTTTCTTATTGTCTTAACTAATTATCACCTTAAAGCCTTATTTCCGCATTGTTTCAGCATCCGAACATATTTGCTGCCTAAACGGCACACTGCTATTTAAACCCAAATTTTATTTTTGTTATACTCAATATTACACATACCGTTTTATTAGCACAAATTAAAGTTACAGAATAAATTTTAAAAGTATATTTTTATCCCATTATTATAATTACCGCGTCATTTTTAAGATTAATTATTATCTTTTTCATTGCATCCTCGTCTACCGCAATACAACCTGAAGTTCCCTTTTCTAAATTATCGGTGCAGTGTAAAAATATTGCTGAGCCTTTGCCCGGAATACCATCAATATTATAGTCTACAGCAACTGCATATTTATATTGAATAGGATAATCTGACAAATGTTCGGCGCTGGCAAAATCAACTTTGCCTTTCCCTATATCTACCAGCTGATTATAGTGTTCAGAATTGAAATCATCGACCCAATACATATCGTCATTTACCTTTAGATAATTATTCTCTGTTCCCGGATTATCCGCGCACCCAAAAATTGTTCCTAATGTGAACATTCCTGACGGAGTTATATTATCACCTTCTCTTTTTATATCAGCTATTCCGCCCGCTCCCACTGAACATGGATACGAAAACAGCCTTATCCACCGGTTATCTCTCTTTTCAAACATACTCAGTCTTCCGTTATGCTCGCCGTTTCCAACAACTGTAATAATCTGCTTCCTATCCTTCACTGAACTTATACTTTCGATTCTGCCTCGCATTATTATCCCCTCCGTTTAATTATATGCAGTTATTACTTTAATGCCCTGCAATGAGCTAAAATTTAATTAAATCAGCGCATTTTATTTACTTGAATATGTACTGCCGTTGTGATAAAATATATAGATAAAAAACTTATCCGGGGTGGTTATTATGGAAGAAATTTCAATACATACAAAACCTGTTAAAATCGGAAACATTACAATAGGCGGCGGAAATAAGGTCGCTATACAGTCAATGACAAATGTTCCGACTTATGATATAGAAAAAGTAACTAAACAAATTAACGATTTGGCCTCAGCCGGCTGTGATATAGTAAGATTTTCCGTTCCGGACAAAGAAAGCGCTGAAGCCGTTGAAGAAATAAAGAATAAAACAAACGTTCCGCTGGTAGCTGATATTCACTTTGACTACCGCCTGGCCTTAATGTGTATTGAGCGCGGAATAGACAAGGTTCGTATAAATCCCGGCAACATAGGCGGTGAAGAAAATGCCGAAGCGGTAGCCAAGGCCGCGGCAGCCAAAAATATTCCTATCCGTATCGGTGTGAATGCAGGCTCACTTGAAAAAGGTCTGCTTGATAAGTGCGGCGGAGATTTGCCGAAAGCAATGGTCGAAAGCGCAAAACGGCATGTCGAAATCCTAAACCGTTTTGACTTTGATAACATTGTGCTGTCAATGAAATCCTCCAACGTTGCGGCAACTGTCAAAGCATACAGGCTTGCCAGCCAAACTTTTGATTATCCGCTGCATCTTGGAGTAACTGAGGCCGGAACGATTAAACAGGGGATAGTAAAATCCTCCGTTGGTATTGGCTCGCTCCTTGTTGACGGAATAGGGGATACGATAAGAGTATCTCTGACAGACGACCCTATTTTGGAAGTATCCGCGGCCAAATCAATACTTAGAGCTTTAGACTTAGACGAAAATTATATCGAAGTAGTTTCATGCCCAACCTGCGCCAGAACCAAAATTGACCTTATTTCCATAGCCAACGCTGTCAACGACGCAGTGGAAGGAATAAATAAAAATCTGAAAGTCGCCGTTATGGGCTGCGTTGTCAACGGCCCCGGAGAAGCCAAAGACGCGGATATAGGAATAGCCGGCGGTGATGGCTGCGGCGTATTGTTTAAGCACGGAGAAATAATTAAAAAGGTCAGTGAAGACGAGATTATTCCATGTTTGATTGATGAAATTAATAAAATGGTTTAACCGAATAAAATGAAGTTTTAAAAGGAAGATGATAAAATGAGCCCAACTATACTGGATATTTTTGACAGGGTGACCGTGCTTGAAAATTACGCGTCGCTTTTGTCAAGCTATGAAATAGTATCCTGTAATATAGATACAAATTATAATAATATAAAGCTTTACTTAAAAGGGCAGAATCTGCTGCCAATCCCGGAAACAAAAGCGTTTATAAACATGACCAAACAATCATATGGTCTGAACGATTTTGAAATATTTGTTAAGTATCCCGGTCTTGATTTTTCAGACCAATATTTTTCTTACCTGCTGGACGCTTTTCTCGCAAGCCATGATGCTGGAAAGGCATTTTTAATAGGAGCCACAGGGGAGCTTAATGATAATACTCTCATTGTTAAAAATATTAACGGCTGTGAGTCCGCTCTGAATAACATGAATTTTTCAGCCTTTATGCGTGAGCATATTGCGTTTGGAATCGATCTTAACGTTACGGTTAATCTTTGTTTTGCTGAAACCGACCGAGAGGAATATCTCAAGCGGCAATCAGAGTTAGAATCTAAGCTTGTGGCCGCTTCTATCCAGGAAAGAAGACCCGAAAAGGCGGCGGCTCCGTCCGAATCGCCGAAATCATTCGGAAAATACATAGATGAAAACCCGACGCCAATAATTAAACTGACCGAAGAAACAAAATATTGCGTTGTTGAAGGGGAAATTATTGATTTCGAAAGCAGAGACATAGTCCGCGGTAACCGTTCCAACACCTCAATAAAATTTTCTATAGGTGATGACGAATGGGCAACCACCTGCAGCGCTTTCGGAAATTCTGAAAAAATGAAAGCCCTGACCGGAATGCTTAAAGAGGGCAACCGTCTCAAGGTAGCAGGAAACTATGAATTTGACGAGTATCTTCACAGTTTTGTAATCAAAGTGACCTCTGCACTGCTGATACCGGCTCCGCCTGTCAGACAAGACACTTATCCCAAAAAGCGCGTTGAACTTCATATGCATACTAAAATGAGTGCTATGGACGCTGTTTCATCCGTTGGGTCTTTGGTTGACAGAGCGGCTTACTGGGGGCATCCCGCTGTCGCTATAACCGACCACGGAGTTGCCCAAGGATTCCCTGACGCCAGAAAGGCAGCAAAGGCTCACAAAGGTCTGAAAATGATATATGGAATGGAAGGCTATTTAATCGACGACATAGATTCCAAACGCCTTAACGACATAAGGGAAATGAGGAAAGGAACATACATAATCTTTGACTTAGAGACTACCGGTCTGAGTTCAGACCGTGACAGAATAACTGAGATAGGCGCTGTAAAAATCAGAGACGGTATTATAGTGGATAAGTTCTCGCAGCTTGTTAATCCCGAAATGGAAATATCGGAGCAAATTACAGAACTCACTGGGATTACCAATGAAATGGTCGAGGATAAACCAACGATTGATAAAGTTCTGCCTAAATTCCAAAAATTCTGCGGCGACGGTATAATGGTCGCACATAACGCAAAATTTGATATGGGGTTTATATACTCAAATGCGCGCCGCCTCAAATTATATTTTCCTAATAAAACAATGGACACGCTGGAAATGTCCAGAAATATATTTAAAAATGAAAACAATCACAAGTTAAATATTATATGCCAAAGGCTGGGCGTTGAGCTTAACAACCACCATAGAGCGGTCGCAGACGCCACGGCAACTGCCTACTGCTTCATGAAAATGATGGATATGACCGCATGGAAAGACGCGGCGGCGGCTGAAGCTGAGATTCCCGAACTGGATAAAGACAATCCGGTCGTGAAGACCAGGAAATATCACATTATACTTCTGGCGCAAAACTATGTCGGGCTCAAAAACTTATACCAGTTAATATCCAGGTCAAATCTGGACTACTTCTATAGGAAGCCCGGAATACCCAAAAGTCTGCTCCACAAATACCGCGAGGGGATTATAGTAGGCTCAGCCTGTGAATCCGGCGAACTTTACCGGGCTATTATAAATAAGAAATCCGAAGACGAGCTGGCAGAGATAGCAAAATTTTATGACTATCTTGAAATTCAGCCATTAGGAAACAACGCTTTTATGAAGCGTAACGGACAAGTTAGAGATGATAATGAACTAATCGAGATAAACAAAAAGATTGTGAGCATTGGCGACAAGATAGGCAGGAAAACTGTTGCAACCTGCGACGTTCATTTTCTTGACCCGAAAGACGAGATGTACAGGCGCGTGCTGATGGGCGCTCAGGGCTTTGAAGACGCTGATAACCAGGCCCCGCTGTACTTAAGAACCACCGCCGAGATGATGGACGAGTTCAGTTATCTTGGCGACAGGGCAGAAGAGATAGTAATTGACAATACTGTTGAAATAGCTGACATGATAGAAGATATTCAGCCTGTTAAGGACGGCTCATACCCTCCGACCATTGAAAACTGTGAGCAGGATTTGATTGATATGTGTCACAGTAAGGCTCATGAAATCTACGGCGACAACCTGCCTGAAATAGTTGAGGAGCGAATGGAGAGAGAACTGGGCTGTATTGTTAAATACGGATACTCGGTTATGTATATGATTGCGCATAAGCTGGTTAAAAAATCAAACGACGCCGGCTACCTGGTTGGAAGCCGAGGAAGCGTCGGCTCCTCCTTTGTTGCATTCTTGTCCGGTATAACAGAGGTAAACGCGCTCTGTCCTCACTATGTGTGCCCGGACTGCAAGTACAGTGAATTTTATGACAACGGCGAATACCCCACCGGTATGGACATGCCGAATAAGACCTGTCCGAAATGCGGCGCGCCGCTCAGAAAAGACGGTCTTACGATACCGTTTGAAACATTTTTAGGCTTTGAAGGCGACAAGGTTCCCGATATTGACCTGAACTTTTCGGGAGAATATCAGGCGACGGCTCACAAATATGTCGGCGAGCTTTTTGGAGACGGGTACGTATTCAAAGCCGGTACTATCGGCACCATTGCCGACAAGACGGCAGTTATGTTTGCAAGAAAATATTATGAGAAAAAGGAAATAGTGGCCCCTGACGCTGAACTAAAACGTATCTCAAAGGGTATTGTCGATGTGAAGAGAACGACAGGACAGCATCCTGGCGGAATCATAGTGTGCCCCAAGACCATGGATATACATGACTTTACTCCTGTTCAGCACCCGGCTGACAAAAAGGATTCAGACATTATAACCACACACTTTGATTTCCATTCTATACATGACAACCTGCTAAAGCTGGACATACTCGGACACGATGACCCATCAACAATAAGAATGCTGGAAGATTTGACAGGTATAAACGCCTTGGAGATTCCTCTTGACGATAAAGAAACAATGAGTTTGTTCAGCAGCACTGAGGCTCTTGGCATCAAACCCGAACAGATTGACAGTAAGGTAGGAACCTTTGGCGTTCCTGAATTTGGAACCAACTTTGTCCGCGGAATGCTGGTTGACACTATGCCGACAACCTTTGTGGAACTGCTTATAATATCCGGGCTTTCCCACGGTACTGATGTTTGGCTTAACAACGCGCAGGACCTTGTCAAGAATAAAACCGCAACCCTGTCTGAAGTTATAGGGCTGCGTGACGATATTATGGTATACCTTCTGCACCATGGTCTTGAACCCAGCATGGCGTTTAAAATCATGGAGTTTGTTAGAAAGGGCAGAGCCGCAAAAGAGGGTATGCCGGAAGACTTTGAAGCCGCTATGCGTGAAAATAACGTGCCTGAATGGTATATTAACTCCTGTAAAAAGATAAAGTATATGTTCCCTAAGGCTCACGCCGCCGCATATGTAATGATGGCGTTCAGGATAGCCTACTTCAAAGTTCACTATCCTGCCGAATTCTATATGGCCTACTTTACAGTTAGAGCCGACCTTTTTGACGCCGCTATTATGGCGCACGGAGAAGAAAAGGTCATTCAGGAAATGAAAAAAATAAAAATAAAAGGCAACTCGGCCACCGCAAACGAGAAAAATCTGCTTACTATATTAGAAATATGTCAGGAAATGTATGAGCGCGGTATCGACTTTGCGCCCGTAGATCTTTACGAAAGCCACCCATATAAATTCGGAAAAAAGGATGGAAAAATACTTCCGCCGCTTAACGCCTTTGCCGGAGTTGGAACAAACGCTGCCGAAGCAATAGCGTCAGCCCGTGAAGACGGTGACTTTATGTCAAAGGAAGATTTAAAAAACAGAGCCGGAATAACTAAAACGGTTATAGAAGTTCTCGGCGAAAACGGGGTTCTTGACAGTCTCCCTGACAGTTCGCAGATTTCGTTTTAAAATATAGATATTAAGGAGAAATTGATACATGGATATACTAAAGAAGCTTGCAGAGGAGTTTAAACTTAACGCTTGGCAAGTAGAAAACACTGTGAAGCTAATTGACGAGGGGAATACTATCCCATTTATTTCGCGGTACAGAAAAGAAGCCACCGGTGAGCTTAACGATGAAATACTCCGCGACTTAAACGAAAGGCTCAGTTATCTGAGAAACATGGAGGAACGCAAGGCGGACGTCAAGCGCATTATTGAGGAACAGGGCAAACTGACCCCGGAACTGGCTGATGCAATTGATAAAGCAGAAAAGCTCACAGAGATTGAGGATTTATACCGCCCATACAGACCCAAGAGGAAAACCAGAGCCACTATAGCCAAAGCAAAAGGTCTTGAGCCACTCTCAGTGCTGATATACTCACAAATGCTGAGTGATGAGGAACTTGAAAAAAGAGCGGAAGACTTTGTAAGCGAGGAAAATGAGGTATTATCAATTGAAGACGCTTTGAACGGGGCTATGGACATTATTGCCGAACAAATATCCGATAATGCTGAACATAGAAAAAAAATCCGAGACATAACCTTCCAGACGGGCGTGATTACTTCAAAGGCAACCGATCCCGAGGCTGAAACAGTATATGAGATGTATTATGATTTTTCTGAAGGAGTATCAAAGATAGCTCCGCACAGAGTTCTCGCAATGGATAGGGGCGAAAAAGAAAAAGTCTTAAATGTATCAATCATACCGGACACAGAGAAAATAATCAATTACTTAAAACGGAAAGAACTTGACGGCGGCGAACACAAATATTTTGACGCCGCTGTGGACGACTCTTATAAGAGACTTATTGCCCCGTCTATAGAGAGGGAAATACGAAACGAACTGACTGAAAACGCTCAGGAACAAGCGATAAAAATATTTAAAACAAATCTGCACAATCTTCTTATGCAGCCGCTTATCAAGGACAAGGTGGTTATCGGCCTTGACCCGGGTTACAGAACCGGCTGTAAAGTCGGAGTAGTCGACGGAACAGGCAAGGTTTTAGACACAGGGGTTATTTATATTACACATTCGGAAGCGCAGAAAAAATCAGCCGTCGAATTTATTAAAAACCTTATAAAAAAGCATGATGTGGACTTGATTTCCATAGGAAACGGCACGGCTTCGAAGGAGACTGAGATATTTACAGCAGAACTATTAAAGACCATACCAGGTACAAAAGTTAAATATCTTATAACAAATGAGGCAGGCGCCTCTGTGTATTCTGCTTCAAAACTGGCAACCGAGGAATTCCCGGATTTTGACGTCACCCAAAGAAGCGCTATATCTATTGCCAGAAGGATTCAGGACCCGCTGGCTGAGCTTGTAAAAATCGAACCTAAAGCGATAGGCGTAGGACAATATCAGCATGACATGAACCAAAAACGACTGGCCGAAGCGCTCGGTGGCGTGGTTGAGGATGCGGTAAACAGTGTCGGTATTGACTTAAACACCGCATCAGCACCTTTGCTCAGTTATGTTTCCGGCATAAGTTCGGCTATAGCCAAAAATATAGTCAGTTACCGTGAGGAAAACGGAAGATTTACTGACAGAAAACAGCTGAAAAAAGTGTCTAAACTTGGTCCTAAAGCCTTCGAACAGTGCGCCGGATTTCTCAGAATAACAGACGGAAAAAATATTTTGGACAACACGTCGGTCCATCCGGAAAGCTATGACGCCGCCAAAATGCTGCTTTCTGAGTGCGGTTTCAAGGATATAAGCAGCGATGGTCTGAAAAACCTAGATGAAGCAGTAAACAAGCACGGCCTTAAAAGTCTTGCGCAAAAGTTAGATATTGGAGTCCCCACATTAAAAGATATAATAAAAGAGCTTCAAAAACCCGGCCGCGACCCGCGTGACGATATTGAACAGCCGTTGCTCAGAAGTGACGTTATGAGTATAGACGACTTAAAACCCGGCATGATAATGACCGGAACTGTGAGAAATGTAATTGATTTCGGTGCTTTTGTGGATATAGGCGTTCATCAGGACGGTCTTGTTCATATATCCCAGCTGTCCGAAAACTATGTTAAGCACCCGACCGACGTTGTTTCTATCGGAGACATTGTTCAGGTAAAAATTATTGATGTTGACACCAAAAAGAACAGAATCAGTCTGTCAATGAATTTTAAAGACTAATATAATTGAACCACAGTTATATATTTTACTATTTATAAACAATATTCGAAAATTACCAATGCACATGGGTATCAAATAAAAACCACGAAATGTATAGGACAAGCCTTAACTAATATCTAAATAAAAAATATATTGGAGGTAAAACAAATGCGTTTTGATAATACTACAATCAGAATTCTGGTTCGGAAGAATTATGGAGAATGTTTTGACTTTTACACGGATAAAATCGGCTTAACTCCGGTATGGGGTGACAGAAACGGTCCTTATACCTCTTTTGCCGTAGAAAAAGACGCTCCGCCTTGCTTTGCAATTTTTAACGGAGAAAATATGAGTATGTTTAAAGGCTATAACCAGCCCGACTGCAATACACAGCCCGATACAGTTGTGACCGTTATCCCCTCAGATGACCTTGAAAAAGATTATAAACGTCTGAAAGAGGCAGGAGTACAGTTTTTAGGAGAACCACAGACTGTTGAGGATTGGGGTATGCGCTGCACCTATTTCAGAGACCCTGAAGGCAACCTGTTTGAACTCAATGATGCCAGCGGAATATAAAAAATTATTTAAACATAACAGACAATAATAGCAGTTATGGAAATTCAGAAATATATAGAAATAATCCTTAAAATTTTTATTCGCAGTCTAGACACTATAATATTTCTGTTAAATTAACTTGTCCTTAAAATATAAAACAATAGACTAAACACCTTATGCTTTCAATAAATTGTATACCAAAAGTCAGAACTATTTGGAAATACAACATGAACGTATACGGTGTTTTTCATATTACAGTATAAATAAATCAGCCTATTAATTATTAATAAACGTATAATTCAGCGCAAAAACAATAAAAAAATTTATATAGTTTCTTGCATATAGGCAATAAAAAATAAAACTTCTTTATAATGATGTGACCCACGAAAGTTAGACCAAAAATCTAACTTTTTCGTGGGTCACCATCATTATTTAAAGTCCTATTATTATACACCGTCAAAATAAATTAGATGAATCTCCCAAACTTGCGGCAGTCTCCTCTTTATTCTGCTTTTAATATATGGTGTATCCGTTCTTTCCTCTCTGCTTGGTACGGTACAGAGCAGCGTCCGCCTTCTCATACAATGTTTTAAAGTCGTTTCCGTCTTCCGGAGCAATCGACACGCCTATACTTGAGGACAGCTTCCACTCCTTTTCCTCTCTTACGCAGTTGAAGTTTAAAGCTGCTGATAACTCTCTCGCTTTACTTTCCACCCATCTGGTATCAGGAATCGGTATAAACGCCACAAATTCGTCTCCGCCGATACGTCCCAATATATCACCTTCCCTGAAATGGTTCCTTATAACCTCAGTAAACTCTTTAAGGCAGTAATCCCCAAATGAGTGACCAAATTGGTCGTTTGCCTGTTTAAAATTATCTATGTCAAAGATAAAGAACGCATATAAGTCCTCCGGCTTTTCAGATAATTCAGACATAATAGAATGCTCAGTCGCCGTTTTAGTAAGGAATCCGGTCATCTCATCTGTCGACGCCCGACGCTCTATTTGTTTTTCCGCGTCTATATTCTTACGATATGTGAACATGTGAATACAGTTATCCTCTTGTGACAGGAATATATATGCGTCAATACGCATCCAAAAATAGTCCATATCATTCTGAGTAATCAAAAAGTCATAACTTAAATGATTATTTCCGCTCTCAAATTCTTTAATGACGTTTTCGGGCGAAAACGTTGAAATATATCCCTCTCTGTATTCTTTTTTAATCTGCTTCTCAGCCACAACTTTAAGCGCCTTGTTATACGGCAGACCCTTTGCGCCCAAACTCTCAAAGTACTGTTTTGTGGGAGCGTTTGCATAACCATTTTTAGTTATATTCAATTCATAAATATTGTCATAAAGTTCCTCAGTAGCCTTTTTAAATATTGCCTGACGTTCCTCCATGAGTTCTGATATTTGCTTTATAAACTTAAATAATACTAAACTTATTATTATCAATACAATAATAATGATTCCGATAATAATAACTGCTGTCAAATAAAGTCTTATTTTCATCTGACCGATTATACTTCCGGTGTCCTGCTCAACTACCAAGTGCCATGACAGCTCCGGAATATAACGTGAAGCCACAAAACTTTTTTCCTGACTGTTATCCTCGTTTTCAGTCCAAAATTCTAAATTACTCTTATCGCTCTTCCATTCAAGCACCTGACTGCGTATAGATTCCCTGTCGTATTCGCTAAACCAATCGGTTCTGCCATAACCTGTATGCGTAGTGGATATTTCGATTATGCCGTCCTCATTTACCAAACAGGTTCTCAGATGATATTTTTCCTCATAGGTCTTCAAAAAGTCCTTAAGATAGCTTATTCTTATTCCTACTCCGACTACTCCCAAAACCTTGTTATTCTCTCCGTATATCTTGCAGTTTACAAAAACAGTTATGGCGTTGTCTGCGCCGTCAACTTCATCGTTATCAACATTTAACGAATATTCCTGCCCGCTTTTCATCAAATCATAATACCAAACGTTTTCAGGATTATCCTCAGTCAGAACGCGGTCTACGCCGTTAAAGTTATAATACCGTTTAGTCGCTTCGGAGACAAGAAAGACAGAGTCAAAATTATATTTTCCGCGGTATGTCTCAAGGTAATTTTTCAGTGTTGAGATATATTCCTCATTATTCATCTGCTTTGTTTCTTCATTAAGCTGGGTAACCAGGAGAGTGTCTCTCGACATAGTAAGCGAGATGTTAACAGGACGTGTGAACATAGTAGTCAGCTGATAATATATACTTTCGGCCGTCAGAGACGACACCTGCTCCACATTACTGAGAGAGGTTCTGTAATTGGCGTTATAACTCAAAAATGAAGTTATAATGAAGCCAAATACCAATATAATACTTACCAGCAGGTTAATTTTTAAAAGTTTTCTCCCTTTCAACATCCTGCGCCCCCAATTCTGATATACTGCACCAATTTTTTAAAACTATTATAATAACAGTATAGCATATATCAGTAAAAAAGTCACTAAAAATAAACAAATAAAAACTTATATTAAATTTATTTTTTGCTGAGAGCACAATTTTAATCATCGATATTTTCACGCTCGAACAGCGGAGAGTTAAAAAAGTCTATAAGACTTATACCAAATCCCTCGCTGATTCCATATAAAACTTGCAGCGTCACACTCCGATGTACACAGTGCAGAACTGAACTTATTGTTGTCATAGGAACGCCGCTCCTTAAGAATAATCCATATTGGTTTATTGATTGTTCCACACAAAGCATACGAATACGTTTGGCAACAATTTGATTTAATTGCATAGAAACACCCCTTTAATATTTTATATAAAGCATTATAACTTATAAATATTTGCAGATACTTTGAGTACACGATATTTTTTAAAATTTTTACAATTTATTTGTTGAAGCGGTTTTCAAACCTCGGTAGGGTGGTCGCAGACCACCTCGTTAGGTGCGTAGGCGTGGAATAGTATATTAGTATAAACTTTTAGTTTTATATCCTGCCCGCGTTGCTCGCCTTACGCGCCGCATAAATGCGGCCTGCCGATGCTCACTATAAACCTCTTTATTTGTTAATATTTCTTTAAATATTCAGGTAAATTGTTTAGATTGTATATATATAAATATTAGAAAAATCTTTTAAAAAAACTTAGAGATAATACATTAAAAAAACTTGAAGATTACGATAATCATTAACTTTTATATATTAAACTTTTTTTAGGTTTTGGGGACAAACCTCGGTAGGGTGGTCGCAGACCACCTCGTTAGGTGCGCAGGCGTGGAATAGTATATTAGTATAAACTTTTAGTTTTATATCCTGCCCGCGTCGCTCGCCTTACGCTCCGCATAAATGCGGCCTGCCGACGCTCACTATTCACATACTTTTATTTTAATATTTATATAATTTTCACCTGCTATAATATATTAACATATATGATTTTTCGACATATATTGATATTGAGCGTAATGCTCAAATTATTATAAGGTAGGTTATAGAAATGGGAATAATTAGTTCAAATAAATCTATAGGCGGCGTTAGCTCCATCAATTGTCAGGGTTCTTTAAATGTTACAATTGGAATCACCGCCGCACCGGATATCACCACCAATCCAACCGATATTGTTTTAGTCCTTGACCGTTCCGGAAGTATGGAAGGTCAGCCGCTCGCTGATTTGAAAACCGGCGTTAATACTTTTATAGATATTATCTCCGACGCTACCGACGGAGGTCCCGGTCAAATTGGTTCCGGCAGCCGTATTGGTATAGTTAGTTTTGCAGATACGGCAGTTCAAAATACCGGACTTATCACTTCTGTATCAAATTTGAAATCAGCTGCAGCGTCACTGACAGCCGACGGACTAACAAACCATGGCGACGCTTTCACACAGGCAACGTCGCTTTTGAGCTCATCAACCAACAACCGCGTCATTGTTATGTTTACTGACGGTGAAACCACAACCGGTCCAAATCCGTCTCCAATTGCTGCCGCTGCAAAAGCCATGGGAATTACAATTTACACAATTGGTCTCGTTGGCAATGGCGGAATCGATATTAATGCTCTGAATAATTGGGCGTCAGACCCCGATATAACACATGTTTCTATTGCTCCTGACAGCTCCGAACTGGAACAATTATTTGCAGATTTAGCGGCAAATATATCGGTTCCCGGCGCAACTGATATAGTAATAAATGAGGTAATAAATCCTGATTTTATTATTACCGGCACTCCAACAGCTTCGGTGGGCACTATATCAATGCTGACAGGAACATCATTCCGATGGAACATTAGCCAGCTTGGCTCAACTTCTACCGAAAGCGCAACGGTTAGATTTACTATTAAGCATAACGCCACTACTTCAGGTATTAAAAATATTGACCAATCTATTTCATATACAGATAATGAGGGAAATACTGCCAGCTTTGCTAATCCTTCTGTTTTTGTAGATTGCCAGTCTGTAGTTCCTGTTGACTTATGCTCTACACCGATAGACATACCGCTGACCGGATGCAACGAGTTTATACAGTTTGACGCAGGTAATTTGGAGCTAAATGACACAGGCCGAATTTTACAGCTGGATGTTAATCTGCTAAATGTTTGTCCTGACAGGCGCGTTGCTTTAGCGGTCATTTTGACAGAATTAGATCCAAACAACGAAATTCAGCCCCGTGGTATGAAAACCTTTGTCATTCCGCCGCACGGATTACCAACTTGTTCAGATGTGCTTGTTTCATGCATACAGTTCATTCTGCCGGACGAGGGCTTTGGACTTTGTTCAGAACGTGTTGTCAGAGCTCAGTTTGTAGCAAATTATATTGACAATAATTATTCGTGCTGTTCCGGTTTTACGACAGCTTCTTAGAAAATAGGAAATTATGAAAGGGGAACGGTTATCCCGTTCCCTTTTTTTGAAAGGAGACAAATATGCAATGCCGACAGACCTTTCCTGCAAAGCATTAAATAATTGTAATAATACTGACGCTAAACTGAACTATAAATTATTTTGCACGAATAGCATTCGTATGTATGATATTACTTACGGCGGCTGCAGCGGACTATCGCTTGTCCCCGGTTCTGCAACAAACATCAGCAATCTAATTTGCTGCCGTGACGGTGATGAAATCATTTTACCGGGATGCGAATCATTTGTAACTGAACAAAAGACAGTTCAGATAGATAACCCTTGCCAAACATTATGTGTGAACAACTGTGCATGTGATAGTTGTTTGATTTGGACCAGTACCAATAAAAGAGCCAGCGTATCAACTGCTAAAATAGGAGATACCATAACCTATACAGTAGAGTTTACAAATCACTCGGCTGTAATGCTGGACACAGTTCAAATTTTTGACACGCTTCCGCCCGGAGTTTCCGTAATCCCCGGTTCTATACAGCCAGCGCCAAAACCTCAGGAAACACTGCAAACCGGAATTTCAATCGGCAGTCTGCCGCCGGGTCAAACAGCCGAGCTAAGATACAGCGTGTCTGTAGACTATGCTGTATCCTGTGATATAGTAAACCGAGCTTTCGTCAGGTATTGCTATTTAGACTGCAGCAACTGCTGCAGATATGGATTAGGAAGCTGTAAATGCAGCTCTGTTAGAATTGTTAATGCCGGACTTAAAATCACAAAGCACGCCGACAAGACCTCCGTGTGCTGTCTCTGCGAGGAAATAGTCTACACTCTGAAAATATCCAATCCCTGCGGTACAGCGCTTACTAATGTAGTTGTCTATGATAATATTCCGCAAGGGTTATGCTATAAAACAAGCTCAACAATAAAAGACGGATGCGGACCAACAAATGAAAACCCGCAGAATGGTATTTATATTGGAACGTTGTGTCCCGGTCAAATTTCCACAGTTTCATTTGTATTATATGTTTGCTCAGAGCCATGCTGCAAACAAACTCCTGTCACGTTTGACAACACAGCATACGTATACGGAAACATCTGTGATGATGTCATATGCGCAGAAAGCAATTCCTGGACTGTCGAGATGAATAGCCGATGCTTGTGTCAATGCATACAAAAAAATATTTCAGTCTGTGATTTAAAACGTTTCATACTATGCTATGTTTATAATACAAATATGGCCTGTTATGACATTGGGCGAACAAAAAGGGTTGTTGCAGGATTTGGAATATGCATAAAATATATTGACTGCAATGGAAAAATAAAAAAAGGATGCTATGAAGACCACATATCATTTAATAATTTGCCGAATCGTTTTAATCCTCACAGTTACAACGTAAAATTTAAAAATCTAGTTTGCAGCCTTGATTGTGACGGAAAATTAAATACAAAATTTGAAGCGAAACTGCGTTACTGCTTGATATAGAATTATAATTTGAGGAGCAATTTTATCTGGTGTAAAAATTTATATAAAAATTTTCTATTAAATAACAACAAATAATAACGGTTTTAAACTTTACAACATTATAAAGCTAAAATAAATTTATTAAAAAATCGAACCCATAAACAACAGAGATAATCTGCTGTATGCGGTTCGATTTGTTATAGCTTGGCCAGCGTGAATAATTTAAATATATTTTGACTTACCCGATAACTCCTAGGCTCTCAAAATCTGCTGTTTTTCTTAAAAAGAAGAAGTAATAAAGAATATGTAAATTTTTGAATAAAAAACGCAGCAAAGTTCTCTTTGCTACGGTATGGTGCGCCTGGAGGGATTCGAACCCCCGACCTAACGGTTCGTAGCCGTTCACTCTATCCAGCTGAGCTACAGGCGCATACTCTTTATTCAAACAACCATATTATTATAACACCTTTTTCTATTAAAATCAAGTTCTTTTAATTAACTTTTATAAATTAATTTTTCACAATTATTCAACTAATATTAACCTATCGTTCATTAATTATTAACAATAAAGTGTTATGATATAGGTGTAAAGAAAAATAATACATTTTATTAATAAGGATAAGCCAACTTGAATATACTACTTGAGAAAGGAGTGAACTATATGTTAGTTGATGTTGAAAGCGGTAATGTAACTCTATTACTTTCGTTGATTACAGGAGCCGAGGAATCTGTTATCGAAGAAATGCTTATGAACGGTATTATGCCGGCGGATGTGGCTAATCAATTTGGTAAGTATGAAGAGTATCGTGCTTTTTTGAAAAGTAATATTGCCGCAAGGCTTCAGGTCTTGATTGATAACGACGAAATAACTGTCAAAGAAGCCAATGAACTATTTAACCGAATCAGTGAAAATTGAAACCTAACCTATGATAATATTTGATAACAACATCACGGATCATATAAAAATATAATATAATGTACCGGTGATTTTACATATATAATGATTTAAACATACTACAGGTGAAAACATGAATAAGATAAATTATCAACTGGAACTTGATAAGATAATTAATAAAATTGAAGGTGAAAATACAACAAAATCGCTGTTATTGCATAGCTGCTGCGCCCCCTGCAGCAGCTATGTTTTGGCGTATTTAAATAAATATTTTAATATAACGGTTTTTTATTATAACCCAAACATAACAAATAAAGAAGAATATCTAAAACGCAAACAGGAACAAATAAGACTGATTTCTGAACTTCCGGCGATAAATAAAATCAATATATTAGACGCTGATTACAACCCGGAAAAGTTTTTTGAAATTTCAAAGGGTTTGGAGAACTGCCGCGAAGGCGGCGAAAGATGTTTTAAATGCTACAAGCTGCGGCTAGAAGCTACAGCTAAGGCGGCAAAAGAAAATAGTTTCAATTACTTCTGCACTACCCTCACTATAAGTCCTCTTAAAAATGCACAGAAAATCAATGAAATGGGCCAAATGTTGGGCGATGAGTATCAAATTTCATTTTTACCTTCTGACTTTAAGAAGAAAGAGGGATTTAAAAAGTCAATAGAGCTTTCATCCCAATATAATCTTTACAGGCAAAACTACTGCGGCTGTATATATTCAAAACCAAAAGAGTAATTTTGTTTTACGTGAAACATTTTGTCGTAAAAATAAAATGGCTTAAAAAATCTATAGTCCAATTTTTGTATAACAAGAAAATATAAAAAAACCATTGTATTTAGGCTGTGTTAAGCCTTTTACAATGGTTTTTATTAATCTTCCATAACAATGACTTTTTAAAGTCTATTTTGCAGCTATACTACTAGTCTGGCTTAATTACTGTCTCGCCGCCCATATACGGACGCAGTATCTCTGGTATTGTAACCGTTCCGTCCTCATTCTGATAATTCTCCAGTATTGCGGCTGTTGTTCTTCCTATGGCAACTCCGCTGCCGTTAAGCGTATGAACATACTGAGCCTTCTCTTTAGGTGAGTTTTTAAACTTTATGTTCGCACGGCGCGCCTGAAAATCTTCAAAGTTTGAGCACGAAGATATCTCCACATATCTGCCGTAGCTTGGCATCCAAACTTCTATGTCGTACTTCATTGCCGCTGTAAATCCCAAATCTCCTATACATATTTTAACTACTCTATAAGGAAGTTTAAGTCCCTGAAGAACATACTCCGCCTCGGCTGTCAGCTCCTCCAGTTCCTTATATGAATCCTCGGGTTTTGTGAACTTAACTAACTCCACCTTATTAAACTGATGCTGTCTTATCAGACCTCTTGTATCCCGTCCCGCGCTTCCTGCCTCTGCTCTGAAGCAAGCTGTATATGCGCAGTATTTAAGGGGCAGGTCATCGCCGTTTAATATCTCATCCCTGTGCATATTTGTCACCGGAACCTCGGCTGTCGGTACTAAGAAATAGTCGGTATCAGCAACTTTGAATGCGTCCTCTTCAAACTTAGGAAGTTGACCTGTTCCCAGCATACTGTTTCTGTGAACCATAAAAGGAGGAAATATCTCATCATATCCGCGGCTTGTATGTGTATCAAGATAATAATTCATAATAGCTCTTTCAAGTCTCGCTCCGCCCTTTTTATAAACATGGAACCTTGCACCGGTAATCTTTGCCGCGCTCTCCGGATCGAGAATACCTAAATCCTTGCCTATATCCCAATGAGCTTTTGGCTCAAAATCAAACTTTGTCGGCTCCATAAACTTTCTGATTTCAACATTGTCCTCATCGGTGTCTCCGTCAGGAACAGTCTCATTAGGTATATTAGGGATTGTATACATTATTGTCTGAATTTTTTCGTCCAGCTCACGAACTTTTTCATCGTCTGCCTTGATACTATCCGATAATTCTTTCATTTGGGCAAAAATTTCGGTTGTATCCTTTCCCTCTTTTTTGAACTGTGGTATCTGTTTAGATACTACATTCTGCTGAGCCTTTTTTTGTTCCACGTCAAATAATAACTCGCGGCGCTTATTATCAAGCTCCAGCAATCCATCTATGTCCACCTCTTCTTTTCTTCGTGCCAAAGCCTTTTTGATCCTATCGGTTTCTGTTCTTATTAACTTAATATCTAACATTTTTATCCTCCATCTTTACATTATTACTGAGCGTTATTTTCTGTTATAGGCTGCTTTGTAGCGCTGTCAATACTTAAAATTTTACACAAAGCCTCATAGTATCCCCTTTGAATATCATCAAATGATGAAGAATCCAAAGAAATAATATCCTGTTTTGCGCCTTCCGTATCTCCCATATTTATTTTTGTCCAAATATTGCTCATTACCTCAAGCACTGCTTTATACTTTGTCTCTTCCTCCATCTTGGAAGCATTTTTTTCCTGCTCTTTTTTCAGCTTATAGTTTTCTTCACGCAAATTTACAAGTTCATTTTCGAAGCTTGCGTTTGTCTGTTCAGTTTCCATAACCCTATTTCCTATTTCTTCTTCGCGGTTATCAGCCATAGCTGCTATTAAAATAATAATAATAACACAAATTATCATAACAACTGCATATGTTGCAATATTGCTCTTCTTTTTTGGGTTAGTATTCTTTTCAGACTTTATAACCTTCTCACTTTTAGAACTTTCAGATTTTATAACATCTTCCTTTAATTTATTCTCTTTTTCCAATGTCATTCCTCCTCTCAAAAACCAATTTCTTATATAACAGCTAAAAACATGTCCAGAATCAATTTTGCCTTCTTTTAATATAATTACTCAGGACATTATTCAAATTTGCAAATTAGGTATAAATTTTTAAGTCGGTTTTTAAAGTAAATCTACTATATTTCATATATAACTACTTTTTTAGTTCAAATAATATTCTTTCCAAATCGTCCTTAGAATAATACTCTATTTCTATTTTTCCCTTATTTGCACCTTCACTAATTTTAACTTTAGTGCCCAATCTGGAACCCAGGTCATTTTCTACCTCAGAAAAATATTTTTTCATCATTCCGGTTACTTGTTTAGTTTTTGGTTTCTTTTTATTTTCTGAAGTATCAGACACAAGTTTTTCAACCTGTCTTACATTCAAACCCTTTTCTATTATAAATTTGGCTAATTCAAACTGTTCGTTATCATCAGTTATAGATAAAAGTGCTCTTGCATGCCCCTGTGATAGTTTTCCATCAATCACCATTTGCTTTACTCTTTCTGATAAATTATTCAGTCTGAGAGAGTTAGCGACCGCACTTCTGCTTCTTCCCACTTTCTCCGCTACCTCTTCCTGCGTAAGTTCACAAGTCTCCATCAAACGTCTGTAGCCCTCCGCTTCCTCAATCGGATTTAAATCCTCACGCTGCAGATTTTCTATCAATGCAATTTCCATTACAGCCGGCTCGTCCAATTCACGTATGACACACGGAACCTCTTTTATTTTTGCTAATTTTGCAGCTCTCCAGCGCCTTTCACCGGCTACTATCATATAAGTTCCGTTTATATTTGGCTTAACTAAAATTGGCTGTACTATACCGTGAGCGGCTATAGAACTGCTCAGTATTTCCAATTTTTCTTTATCAAACGTTTTTCTCGGCTGATTTTTATTTGGCTCTATATCACGAACTTTTATCATTTTTATACTATCGCTGTCTGCGATTTCTGTATCGGATAGATCGGATAAAAAATCAAACCCTTCGCTGCTCTTCTCCGACTTACTGTCATCAAAAAGCGCTCCAAGTCCTCTCCCAAGCCCCTTTTTAGATTTTGAAGCCATCTGCTCACATCCTTATAATATTTTGTTTCACATTAAACAATTCATTATTTCTTATTTTTTTTAATTACTTCGGCAGCCAATTTTTTGTAGCACTCAGCTCCTTTTGAATTTTTATCATAAGCAATAACAGGCATACCGTAACTGGGCGCCTCAGACAGTCTCACATTCCTGGGTATAACAGTATTGAATACAGTTGAAGAAAAATATTTTTTCACCTCTTCCACTACCTGAACTGATAGGTTTGTCCTGCTGTCAAACATAGTTAAAAGAACTCCTTCAATACTTAAATCCTTATTAAGACTTTTCTTAACTCGCTTAATTGTCTTAGTAAGCTGTGATAATCCTTCAAGCGCATAATATTCGCACTGAATTGGCATAATCACACTATCACAGGCGGTAAAAGCATTTAGAGTTATCAGACTGAGTGACGGCGGACAGTCAATAATAATAAAATCATATTTATCCTTTACATTTTCAAGTGCTTTTTTCAACTTATACTCACGATTATCCTGTTCAGCCAAATCAAGGTCTGCACCGGCCAAATTCATATCTCCCGGGCATATCCACATATTTGTATATTCTGTCTCTATTATAACGTCTTCAATAGGTGTATCATTTACTATAAAATCATAGCTCGAATATTCAGCGTCCTCAGGTTTTATACCAACCCCGCTTGTAGCGTTTGCCTGCGGGTCAGTATCAATCAGCAAGACTTTTTTTCTTTTTAATCCTAAACATGCGCTAAGATTTATAGCAGTAGTCGTCTTCCCAACTCCGCCTTTTTGATTTGCTACCGCAATAATTTTTCCCATAATATGTACCATCCTTCTTCACTGTCACTTTATTATAACACACCTGGTTATATTTTCAATAGCGTAAAATTAAAATTTATATAGATATATGGCGAATTTTTATTTATTTTGTTTCATATGAAACATTTTATATCATTTTCATATAGATTCTGCAAAATTTTTCAGAGCTTTGTACCTATGACTAATTTTATTTTTTTCATTTGAATCAAGTTCTGACAATGTGCACTGTTTTTCAGGATAATAAAATATCGGATCGTAACCAAACCCGCTTGTTCCTGCTCTTTTTTTAGTTATATATCCATCGCATTCACCGCGGAAAAACTGTGTATTTTCTGATACATTTTTATCAATTACCGCTATAACGCAGACAAATTTTGCAGTCCTGTTTTCCTCATTAATTTCTGACATTTCAAGCAGCAATTTATCTATATTTTCATCATCTGTCGCATTTTCTCCGGCAAAACGGGCTGTAAAAATTCCCGGTTTTCCTGACAGCGCATCAACACATAACCCGCTGTCATCCGCGATAGTGGGCAAACCTGTGGCTTTAAACACCTCAATAGCCTTCTTTTCAGCATTTTCTTCAAAAGTACTACCGTCCTCAATAATTTCTAAATTTCCTATTCCGGCCTCATCCATAGTCTGAATTTCAAAATTTTCACCTAATATTTCTTTTATTTCATCCGCTTTATGCTTGTTTTTGCTTGCTAAAACATATTTTTTCATTTTATATTACTCCTGTGTTTCATAAATTATATTCGATAGTTCAGCTATTTGTTCTATATTTAGTTTTTCACCGCGTACTTTCTCATTCAATTCCATTTGTTTTAAAACGTCGATTATTTTATCTTTGCTAAGATCCAAATATGGGCTGCCTGATAACGAGTTCACCAGTGTTTTTCTGCGCTGTGAAAAAATAGATTTTACAATTTTAAAAAATTGTTCCTTATTTTTCACATCATATTTTGGCTTATCATATAATTTGAGATTTACAACAGTCGATGTCACCTTTGGCTGCGGTGTAAAACAATGAGGCGAAGCCGAGCAGATTATTCCGGGTTCAGCATAGAACTGAACAGCAACCGAAAGAGCACCGTAATCCTTTGTTCCGGGCTCGGCAAGAATACGGGCTGCGACTTCTTTTTGTATCATTAGAGTCATTGAATTAACAGGAAGTTCACTTTCAAGAAAATTCATAATAATTGGAGTTGTTATATAATAAGGCAGATTTGCGACTACAGTAAAGCTTTCATTGTCGAATTCATTTTTTATCAACTCATTAATATTCAGCTCCAAAATATCACTGTTAATGAGATTAAAATTATCAAAATCGGACATTACATCATTTAAAATTGGGATAAGAGCTTTATCTATTTCAACCGCTGTAACTTTCTTTGCTTTTAAACAAAGTTCTCTTGTAAGAGTTCCTGCTCCCGGTCCGACTTCCAGTACATTTGTATTCTCATTAATACCTGAACCGCTGACAATTTTGTTTAAAATATTCTGATCAATTAAAAAGTTCTGTCCCAAACTTTTTGAAAAAGAAAAATTATATTTATTGAGAACTGACATCAGTTCAGATTTTCCGGATAGCTTCATATAATACCTCAATATTATTTAAAATTTTTATTTTATTTTAAAAAATAAATTTTCGAGTTTAATTTAATAATTATAACATATATATATTAAATATGCAATTCCAAACTCTGTTTAAGTCATATAAACGAACACGTGAATCAAAGATTTATTACATAAAATAATAAAAATACTTAAATTTTGATTATTATTCAAATTTATTATTGCTATTTTGGGAAAAGTTTGCTATCATAATTAAATATAAGAGTTTAAACAGGGAGGGGGAAGATATAAAATGAACTTTATTACTGAGCTCGGAAATTCTTTGTATTCAACATTTGTACTGGATAACCGGTGGCAATGGTTTTTGAGCGGTCTTGGCTACACGCTTTTAATTTCATTTTTTGCTGTTTTGGTAGGTCTGGTCATTGGTGTTGTAATGGCCTTCGGCAGATTATCAAAAAATAAATTATTCCGCGGTATCTCTGGTTTATATATTGATATTATCCGCGGAACTCCAACAATGGTTCAGCTCCTGATAATTTACTTCATAATTTTTGCTAATGTCAATATTGACAGATGGATGGTCGGTGTTATTGCATTCGGTATTAACAGCGGCGCTTATATTGCTGAAATAGTAAGAGGAGGAATCCTATCTATCGACCAGGGACAGACTGAGGCCGGCAGGTCGCTGGGACTAACGCAGCGCCAAACAATGACTTACATAATAATACCTCAGGCGGTCAAAAATATACTTCCTGCGCTGGGAAATGAATTTATTGTACTTATAAAAGAGACTGCTGTTATCGGTATGATAGCCAATATAGACCTCGTAGGCGCCGCCAGAAAAGTACAGAGTTTAACCTATGATTATGTAGTGCCTATGCTTTCAATTGCACTTATTTACTATGTAGTTATTAAAATAGTGAGCATATTGCTAAAAGCATTTGAAAATAAATTGAGAAAATCCGATATACGATAGAGGAGGGCTGCAGATTGATAAAAGTAAGCGGTCTAAAAAAAAGTTTCGGTGATTTGGAAGTTTTAAAAGGTATTGATCAGCATGTATGCAAAGGTGAAAAGATAGTGCTTATTGGCCCGTCCGGGTCAGGCAAATCTACTTTTCTTCGGTGCCTGAACCTTTTGGAAACTCCAACGGAAGGCGAAATACTTATTGAGGGTGAAAGCATAACAGCCCCCAAAACCAATGTTAATAAACTGCGTGAAAAAATGGGAATGGTTTTTCAGCATTTCAATCTTTTTCCGCATCTCAGTGTAATTGAAAATATAACTTTAGCTCCAATAAAAGTTAAGAAAAAAAATGCCTCTGATGCAAATAAAAAGGCTATAGAATTATTAAATATTGTCGGTCTTTCTGATAAAGCGAATTCATATCCGGGTCAGCTGTCAGGAGGACAGAAACAGAGAATAGCCATAGCCAGAGCTCTTGCAATGGAACCGGATATAATGCTTTTTGATGAGCCAACCTCGGCTCTTGACCCGGAAATGGTAGGAGAGGTTTTAGAGGTAATGAAAAATTTAGCTAACGCAGGAATGACTATGGTAGTAGTAACTCATGAAATGGGGTTTGCGCGTGAAGTTGCCTCCAGAGTATTATTTATGGACGACGGAATGGTAGTGGAGGAAGGAAGCCCGGAAAAATTATTTGGGAATCCACAGAATCAGCGCACTAAAGATTTTTTGGGCAAAATTTTGTAAATAATTATAAAATATAAATTAGGAGGAAGAAGAATGAAACAATTTTTTAAAAGAGCAGCTGCAATAGCTGCAGCAGCAGTAATGACAATGGGGGTTCTGTCTGGCTGCGGAAGCAAAGACGACAAATTAACGCTTGGTACAAACGCCGCTTTCCCGCCGTTTGAATTTACAACAACTAATGGAGTAGTCGGAAATTATGACGGTATTGATATATGTATAGGCAAGGAAATTGCCGGCAGCATGAACAAAGAGCTTCAAGTTGAGGATATGGAATTTGACGGTCTAATTGCCGCAGTAAAATCAGGCAAGGTGGATATGGCAGTAGCAGGAATGACAATCACAGAAGAAAGACAACAGAGCGTTGATTTTTCAGATACATATTACACAGCTTCACAGGTTATTATTACTAAAGCCGACAACACTGATATAAACAGTGCAGAAGATTTAAAGAATAACAAAACAGTCGGCGTTGTTCTCGGTTACACAGGCGACAGCATAGTAACAGAAGATCTCGCAATTGATGACAGTAAAATAACAAGAGCAAACAGAGGAATTGATATAGTTCAAGACGTTAAAAACGGTAAGCTTGATGCTGTTGTAATCGACAAAGCTACAGGAGTTGCCCTGGCACAAAAAGAAGGTCTCAAATTTGTTGAAGACCCTGAGGTTTTTGAAACAGAAGAATATGCAATAGCTGTAAGAAAAGATAATAAAGAGCTTCTAGACCAAATCAACAAAGTTTTGGCTGAAATGAAAGAAAGCGGAAAGATTGACGAGCTTTCAAAGAAATACAATCAGGAATAAAACAGCCAATATCAGACCAAGATGTCGCGGCTTGCCGCAGATATCTTGGTCTGTAGTATAAAATAATTTATTTTGGCAAAAATATAAAAGTTGAACAGTGCATTTTTATTTATTTAAAAATATTTACTTATAAAATATAAATAAATTAAAAAAACACTTGACAATATGATTTAACAGTGATATAATTTAAAAGCTGTGTAAGTAGTCACGCCGGAGTGGCGGAACTGGCAGACGCCCGGGACTTAAAATCCCGTGGGAAGTAATTCCCGTACCGGTTCGATTCCGGTCTCCGGCACCACACAGTAACAATATATCGCGGGGTGGAGCAGTCTGGTAGCTCGTCGGGCTCATAACCCGAAGGTCGTTGGTTCAAATCCGGCCCCCGCAACCACTAAAAAAGCATGTAAGTCATAAGACTTACATGCTTTTTGTTATGTTTTTTTACTTTATAAGTTTTTTATATACTGTTAATTTAAAAAAATATTAATAACATTGACTCAATAATAATTATAGAGTATAATAAAAATGTATTAATAAAAGATTTGGAGACTAACTATTATGAAAAAATTATTCAGTTTAATTTTGTCATTGTTATTATCGCTGTCTTTTCTTCCAGCAAAAGCGGCGAAAATTGGGGATATAGCCGGAGAAGTTATTTATACAGATATTTCAGCATATATAAATCACTATCCTATATCGGCTTACGCATATGACGGAGGTATGGTAGTTGTAGCCGAAGATTTGAAAAATTTCGGTTTTGATGTAAATTATAATGATGATACAAGGAATCTTAACATAACTCCAAATACTTCTATTAATACTCTTAATGGGATGGGAACGGTATATAAAAATGGTGCAAGATTAGGAAAACACTTTTCGGATGCGCTATACAGCGATATAAATGTTTATTTAAATGGATCATGGATACCTTCATGTGCAATAAACGGATATATGATAATTAAACTTGAAGATTTAGCAAATGAATACATAGGTACAAGTTTTACATGGGATAACAGCACGCGAAGTGCAAAATTATGGCTTGATTGGGCAGGTATAACTGAATATAAACCTCTCACAGAAAACCCGGATTATATTGATTATTCAAAATATATAGGAAGTTATTTTATACCATCAAGCACTACGCGGCCCTGGTTTGGAGATAGTCTCGAAATATATAGTATTGATGGAAATACAATCAGTTTTGATTATCAATATTCTAAATCCGGTCATGCTGTCGGATACACTGCAAATCTCGGCCATTTCACTGATGCAAAAAATGCTTTTGCTACTGGTACAAGTGGTTACGGAGATGTCCCACAATGGCAGTGGGTATATATAGAATACAGATTTAAGTTTTATAATGATCGAATAGTCTTAACAGTTGGAGACACATATAAAAACGATATAATTTTTTATTTGAACTAAGGGGGAAAAACATTATGAAATTAAAATCTAAAGTGACAGTTCTTATAATATCTTTTATAATGATTATTTCATCATCTTTGACAGTATTAGCATACGATGATATGACACAAAATTTATTAAGGATTACAGATTACTATAACCAAGGATATTATTATGAAATGCGTGATGAAATAACATGGGCAAGATGTCTTAATTTATCTGAAGAGGATATTAATATTCTGAATACATGGTCTGAAATCGCTGACTATGTTATAATAAACATGAACAAAGTGGATAATAATTTGAATAAAGCGCAGCGCTACTGTGACAATGGTATGTATTTTGAAGCGAAAAATACACTTGACGATTTAGCTAACACGATTTCTATGACGCCATCACAGCTTGAAATTTGGAGCGCCAAAAGAGCCGATGCGATTGCCGGTATCAATAGATGGAACGAATATATTAATAATGGATATAATTATCCGAGCAATATAAGATATGTAATGCAGCAATTGAATGTTCCGTTCGGAAAAAACATTACATATACTGTTTCTTCATCATATTACTGGGACGGAGCCGGAATATATTTAGTATATGTTGATTTTTATCAAAATGGAAAACTATGTGCTTGTGCGGAAGTTGACGTAAATACCTATGAAATAATGTCCGGTATTTTAAAATACCGTGGGATTTAATTTAATAAAAAAAAATAACACTAAATACTATTCTATTATATATTACCTATATTTGATACATGAATATCAGTAAACAATACAATATTTCAGTATCTGATCTTAACACATATAATTCTAAAAAAACATAAAAAAAATGATAAAGAAATTAATTAAGGGAGAAATTTATAGTGAAAAAATTATTAGCAATTCTAGTATCATTATCTCTATTTTTTAGTATAACAACATTCGCTTACAATCAATTTTGGGATGTGCCTCATGATTATTGGGCATATAATTATATTACAGAACTTTCAAACAGAGGAATTATTAATGGGTATGAAAATAATGCCTTCAGTCCCGAAAACGCCATAACACGAGCAGAATTAGCAAAACTTTTAGTTACCGCAGGAAATATTGATACTAAAAATGTTTATGTACACTTAGCATTAGAAAATTGTGAGGATTTAAGTAAAAATCATTGGGCAGCCGTATATATGGTTGCCTCAAACAAATATTTGCCGCCTGTAAATAAAGATGGCATAACGTATTATTATCCTGAAAGACTTGCAACACGTGAAGAAGTGATAGTAAGTATTGCTAAACTTAAAGGGATAAAAAAGACTGACACTTCTATTTTAAATCAATTTACAGATACGAATTTTATGTCAAACAGTTCTAAAGAGTACATAGCCGCCGCAATAAATAAAGGCTGGATAAACGGATATGATGATCATACTATCAGAACTGATTCTGCAATATCCAGAGCTGAAATCTCAGCTCTATTGTGTAGAGCATTTGAAATTGTATCAGATAATAAAATTTATTAATAGATTATTTTTAATACAATTACGATAAAATAGTGGTTTGTCTAATTTTGTTGAGCTTTGAAAAAGTGCTGTAATATATTTTATGTTTATAAGCAGACCAAATATATATAATTAAAATTATTGATAATAAATTTATAGTGACTACGGCAAATTATAAAAAAAACAATAATTTTAAATAATATGACTGTTTATAATATGTAAAAATAAATAAACACAAATTAAATCATATTATTTAATATAAATGCAGGAGAAAATAATTTTAAGTAACTAATAGATCCTTATTTTAAATTATAAACGCATATGATTTAAGATATTCACATTATAATAATAATACTCACAATTGTTTAACATATTGTTTATAATATAGTTGTTTTAAAAATTATTACTACAAAAATACCCTGCATATAAATGTAGGGTATTTTGTAAATTTAATATATTTTATATAAAATTATTTTATATTAACATAAATCGCACCAGATATTATTCCATGAAATTAAGGATATTCTCTGAGCATATATCTGCGGCGGCATACTGTTTGTCATAATACCGTCAAATTCAATCCGAACAAAATTTCCAGGTCTAAACCGGCGTGCTCTGCGCGTTATCACAACAACTCTCTGACGGTTTTCTATGTCTAATACAAACAAACGGTCATTTTGTACGCCTATTACTATAGCCCGCATAATCAATTTTAACACCTCCTTTGCCCATAATATAATTATGCTGCTTGAAGGCTTATTGAACCATGTCCTTAAATATATTAGATAAATATGATTTTTTATATATAAAACAAACTTAATAGTTAAATTACTTAAAAAACAATCCACTATGACAATAAAGGTAATGCACATATTGTACCAGCAATGCCAAAATGAATGATGAAATTAAAAAAAATAAAAAGGAGAGTTATATATGAAAAATAAACAATATAATAAATTATTACCTATATTTAAACATTATTTTAAACAGATTATCGAATAGGATAATGGACTTAAAGTCAAATGCAGATCTTTTACAGGTATATTTGAGACTGATACTGAGCCTGAAGATGATGATTACATTGGTGAGTATGCTGCCGCCGTTCACGAAGTTAAGATATTGCATAAAGGAAACGATAACTCTGTTAAAATATATAATAACTGTATAGAAATAACATTAAAAAATATTCCTGAAAAAATTTCTAATGAAAATGGCACAATTATTTGGAATAGACCTTCCGAACTAAAGTCTCTTTAATAGATTAAGCAAATAATTTGCTGATTACTATTGATTGAGTTTTAAAAAACCGCACCAAATTTATTTAATTATAATATTATTTATTTTTTAATGGTATGCTTAGCATAAAAGTATATCCACTGTTAAGTCCTTGTTTTATATTAATATTACCGTCTAATTTTTTTAAAGAATCTTTTATAGAATTTAACCATTCATAATTTTTATTGTAATTCTTATTTTTATTACTTGTTTCTATACCTTTTATTATAAAATAGATTTCATCTTTATTAGTTGTAAACTTATTTACACCAATACTAAAAACAAGATATTCCGCTTCTTTTAAATATTTTACAGCTCCTACAAAAAATTTAATAAGCACATGTTCCAGTTCTTTTTCATTCCCTATATAAAAGTCATTAATCTCTGAAGAAACTTCTATTTTATAAAAATTTTTTTGTTCTTCAGATATAATTTTTATAAGATTTTTAAGTCGAAGAATAAGTTTTTGCATATCAAACAAATTTTCTTTTATTTCAAGTTTATTAACCTCTAAATCTTTTTTCTCTTCAAAATTCATAATATCCATCCCTTTATACTTTTAAATAATATAACTACATAATTTTGATTATGTTGTAATAACTTGCCATAAAGTATTATTTTTTATAACAAAAACTATTATTATTTTTTATAAATAATAATTTAGATACAATTTAATAAATTTTTGCATAACAAACAAGCGGAATAAAAATATATATTCATTCTGCTTATTTATGTTGTCTATTTTAAAAAATATGTAAAATTTTATATTATTAACTTGTAATCAAATAAACAATTATGTTATAATAATATTGAAATTAGTCACATAGTTATTCAATTATTTAAATAGATACAACATAATCAAAATTATGTGATAACTAAGTTCATCTTATCAAGCTGTCTTAAATGAACCGAACCGCTTTCCATGGTATATATCCGCGTTGTATTTATATTTGTATGTCCTAAAATGTCGGCTAACCTTGATAAATCCTTTTCTTCTGAATAATATATTTTTGCAAAAAGATGCCTGAGATTATGTGGAAAAACCTTTTCTGATTTTACTCCTGACGCTTCACATAAATTTTTCATCTCTCTCCATATATTTGACCGGTCTATTGGTTTTCCGCTCTTTGTTATAAAGATACATCCCTTTGAAATGATTTGTCTTTTTATATATATTTTTAAAATTTTACAAAGTTTTACAGGAATAAATATTATTCTTCTTTTTCCTTTATTGTTAATTTCTGCTTTACCTTTATAAACGGCTTCAACAGTTATATAACTTAACTCAGAGACTCTGATTCCTGTAGCACATATAGTTTGTATAATAAGAGATAGTCTTTTATTATTTAATTTTTCAGCAGTCTTAATCAATCTAAAATATTCGTTTTTAGATAATTCTTTTTTCTCATCGCAAAATATATTTTTCTGAATCTTTAACGGTTTTATTTTTAAATCGCCCCAACCGTTATATTCTAAAAAACCGTTAGCGGCAGCTAATATTGTATTAACGCTTGAAGCGGAATAACTTTCTGCCAATAGCTTTTTCCATTCAATAAGCAGTATTTTACTCAATTCTTTTTCTTCAAAATATTTATACATTCTTTTTATATCTTGTATATACTTTCTTATTGTTGACAAGCTTTTTTCTTGTTCCATTAAATAAACTTCATATTCTTTAATTTTCTCTGACCTTATTATTCTTTCCTCAGCAGTTATCATATTTTTTACCTCCTTAAATACTTATTTTATCTAAAATAATTAAAATACATACTAAAGATCTAATATGAAGTCAATTTCATACTAAAATTTTTATTTTGTCAAAAAAATAATCTTAAAATTTGATAATTTTTTAAAAAAACTAATATAAAAAAACAATTATTTAATTTGAAATACAAAACATACTGTTCTTATACAACTTAATTCAAAACATAAAAAATTTTTATTAAATTATGAAATTTTTTAAAAGTACTATTGACAACACTAACTGTATATGTTATAGTCACAGTATAATTGTATTTAAAAAAGTCACAGTTTATAAATAATGAATAGGAGTAACAAAATGACGGGAAATTTCTGTGTAGCTGTTCACGCATTAGTCTATCTAAACCATAAAGGTGAAACTGTATCAAGTGAAAAATTAGCTGAAAATATCTGCACTAATCCTACGCGCGTCCGAAAAGTTATGTCAATGCTTAAGAAAAAAGGTCTTGTAAAGTCGCAGGAAGGCCTTGACGGGGGTTATATTTTATCAGACAAAAAAGAAAATATATCTCTAGGTCAAATACTCGACGCTATAAATGAGAAAACTGTCTGTCTTAATTGGCATAGCGGCGATGATGATATGGATTGTTTAATAGCCTCAGGTATGGCCGGAATTATGGACAATATTGTTGAAAACTTAAATTATTCATGTAAAGACTATCTGGATAAAACAACAATAAAAACAATTGACAGCAAAATATTTAAATAAAAACACGGTATGTTAATCCATTTAAGTATAATTAATTATAACTAAGATAACAATATAAAATGTTATGCTAATTTAATAAATTAACTTTAAAAATTATAATAAGAGGTGAATTTATGCCATTTTCATTAGAGCAGGGAATTTCAATTATAACTGTATTTTTTCAAGGTATTATAAGTTTTTTCTCTCCGTGCACACTTCCGCTAATACCACTTTACATAAGTTATTTGGCAGGAGGAAGCAAATACACCGACAGCGATGGAAAAATAATTTATCCCAGAAAAAAAATATTTATTAATACTATATGTTTTGTATTAGGAATAAGTTTTACCTTTTTTCTGCTGGGCTTTAGTTTTTCTATGCTGGGTCAGTTTTTTAATAAATATAAATATGTTTTTATGATAATAAGCGGATTAATAATGATAATATTCGGATTATACCAATTTGGAATATTTAAACGCCGTAATATTATAGAATCAGAACACCGCCTGCCCTTTAATATCGGAAAGTTTGCCATGAACCCGCTGACCGCGTTTGTTTTAGGTTTCACTTTCAGTTTCGCATGGACGCCATGTATAGGTCCTGTACTCAGCAGCGTATTATTAATGGTATCGGCTTCCGATTCAAAACTTATCGGCTTTTTACTAATAGGTGTATATACGTTAGGATTTATTATACCATTCCTGCTTGTCGGTCTTTTTACCGGCACTGTACTTGATTTGTTTAAAAGACATCAGAACATAGTAAAATATACCGTTAAAATAGGAGCCGTTTTGTTAATTTTAATGGGAATAATGACAATAACAGGATTTATGAACGGTATTAACAGTTATATAGCATCTGTCACAAATACAAGCAATTCTGAAAGACAAACCGAAAATAATAATTCTGCTGAAAATAATATAACCTACCAAACACCAAATCCTGAAATAACTCCTGCCCCTACAAAAAAACCTAAAAAGAATACCTCACTGGCTCCTGACTTTGAATTAACTGATCAATATGGGCAAACTCACAAACTGTCCGATTATAAAGGAAAAATAGTATTTATAAATTTTTGGGCCACATGGTGCGGATATTGTAAAGAAGAAATGCCTGATATAGAAAAATTATATCATGAATATGGAGAAAACAGTCAAGACGTTATTATATTAGGCGCGGCAAATCCGCGTTCAGAAAAATACCCTAATAATTCAGATGTCAGTCAGGAAGAAATTCAAGAGTTTCTTGATGAATATAACTTAACTTTCCCGGTTCTCATGGATAAAACAGGAGATGTTTTTAAATCGTACAGTATCATGAGTCTTCCTACAACTTTTATAATCAATAGGGACGGAAGCGTTTTTGGATATATACCCGGCGCTATGTCGGCTGATAATATGAAAGATGCTATAAGCAAAGCAATGCAATAAATAAAATTCATAAACTTTACAATATATCTTTGATATGATATAATTCACCATAATATAACAATATATGGAAGTGATAAAATGTTAAAACTACAAAATATAAATTGGACCCTAGAAAACGGAACTCAAATAATTAAAGATATAAATCTTGATATACCTGATGGCAAGCTGATAGTTATAACCGGACCGAACGGCGGCGGAAAAACAACGCTGGCAAAAATTATTGCCGGAATAGAAAAGCCGACTTCAGGAAAAATATTTTTAGATAATACAGATATTTCCGACTATGATATAACTGAACGTGCAAAAGCCGGAATAAGCTATGCTCTGCAGCAGCCTGTCAGGTTTAAAGGCATAACAGTCAGAAATCTGCTTGAACTCGCTTCAGGAAAAGAATTGTCAATAGATGAGCTCTGTGAACTTTTAGGAAAAGTAGGGCTTTGTACTTATGATTATATAGACAGGGAAATCAATTCTTCACTTTCAGGAGGAGAGATAAAAAGAATTGAGATAGCCAGCGTACTGGCAAGAAAAACTAAGCTGACTATTTTTGACGAGCCTGAGGCAGGTATAGATTTATGGAGCTTCACCGGACTTATAAAAGTTTTTGAAGAACTAAAATCAAAACATAAAGGCACGCAGATAATAATTTCACACCAGGAAAGAATTTTGGAAATAGCAGATGAAATTATAGTTATTGCCGACGGACTTGTCAGAACAAACGGTCAAAAAGATGAGATAATGCCAATATTGCTGGAAAATGAATATGGACAGCACTGTCCTGAAGGAAAGGAGGAAGTGTATAGTGAATAAAATTACTGATGAACTTTTAAAAATTGTTTCAGACTTTACAGGTGAATTTAAAGGCGCGTTCAATATCAGAGAAAACGGTGAGTGTGCAGGAAGACAATCAAGTAAAAATATTCAGATTGAATCCAAAAAAGATGCTCCCGGTCTTGTAATAAAAATTGCTGAAAATACAAAAGATGAAACAGTTTATATACCCGCCTGCGTAACGCACGGAAACTTTGATGACTTAGTTTATAATGATTTTTATGTAGGGAAAAATGCTGATGTCACTATAGTTGCCGGATGCGGAGTTCACACTGATACAGAAGAAGACGCAAGACATAATGGTATACACAAGTTTATTCTTGAGGAAAATGCAAAAGTTTTATATCAGGAAAAACATATTGGAACCGGAAAAGGCACAGGAGCTAAAAAAATAGACCCTGTAACCGAATGCGAGTTAAAAAAGGGTTCTTCCTTAACTATGGATACAATTCAAATAGGAGGGGTGGATAAAACTACCCGTAAGACTACAGCAAGCCTGGGTGAAGATGCAAAACTGATAATCCGTGAAAGAATCATGACTGACGGTGATGAAACAGCCGATACTGATTTTACAGTATCTCTGAACGGAAAAAATTCAGCTGCTGACGTAGTTTCACGTTCTGTAGCAAAAGGAAATTCAAAACAGAGTTATATTTCTAATATAATTGGCAATAATATATCTAAAGGACATACTGAATGTGACGCTATACTTGTTGATAACGGTACAGTTACAGCTTCACCGAGACTGACGGCAAATAACTGTGATTCTGAATTAATTCATGAAGCGGCAATTGGAAAGATAGCGGGAGAACAATTACTTAAACTCAGAACTTTAGGATTAACGGAAGAAGAAGCTGAACAGAAGATAATTCAAGGTTTTATAGGTGAATAATAAACGACCATACTATTATTGTTATTTTTATAATGATTTTAGTATGGTCTTTATAATAATATATAATATATATATTTATAGTTGAAGATGCTGTTGTTGGTACGGTGAGAAATGTAGATAACTTATTTTTATAAACGCTGTAACTTAATTTTAACATGTTGATAAAGTGTTTGTAAACGAATTGAAATATTAACATTTTATACCACAAAAAAGTGGGTTTAATGTTACACACATTTTACCAACATATTACAAATATTACAAATGTGTATAACTTTGATTATATTTATGTAATATTTTATTTAATTTAAATCTAGTGTTTTAAATCTCTTAAATAGTCAATTAATACAACTAACATCCACAGCATTCCAAGGGAACCTAGGATATAGTAAAGGTGTTTTACTAAATATGCAAAGTTTATCATAGAAAACGGCAGGATTATTACAAAAAGTAATACTGATATTATTATTCTTCTTTTTAGAGTTATTATGTTAAAATAAGATAATATTCCATATCCTTCTGATACAGCGGTGGTAAAGATAGACATCATCAGACAGATTGAGTAGATACTTTCGAAATTTTTGTCTATTAAACCTGCAAGTTTTTGCAGAGGAAAGCTTTCATACCAAACAGTGCTGAAATTCATACCGATAGCAAACCAAACCAAGAATATAAGCAGACCGATTATAGAACCTGCTATTGCTGAACTTATAAGTATTGTTTTTCTGTCTTTTACCTCTTTTGTCAGCGGTGACAGTACAGAAGCCGCTGTCAGGGTATTATAGCTTACATAGCACACAGCAAGAAAAATCATATTTCTGCCTGAACCTGATAAAAAGTCTGTTAAAAAAAATGTTGGGGAGTATATTTTAGACAGTATTGAGAAAATTGATATAAAAAGTATAGTTACCGTGATAATAGGAACTAAAATAATATTTATTGCCGCAATACCTTTAATGTCAAAAATAAAAACTATAAAACAAAGTGCAGACAGGATAACAGCCCCTGCAAGTTTTGGGATACCAAAAACGTTTGTAAATATTTCTCCGCATGATGAAAGCATGACAATAAGACCGCATGTCAAGTCGAAAAATATTAATACAAGAAAGAACTTTTGAAGTATCTTAGAGAAACTCAAAGTATGTTTTACATAGTCTGATATAGTATAGAGTTCATACTTCATTGACTTTTTTAATATAGCGTAACAAACAAATATAAATAAAATGGACGCTATACATACACCTGTATAGTCAGTATTTGAACAAAAGTTGAAATATTCACAAATTTCTCTGCCGGAAGCAAATCCGGCTCCAATTATAAGGCCTATATAAACAAAAATAATTTTAAGACAATTCATATTATCACCACTTTGTATAAAGTTAAAATCAATATATTTTGTATGAGCTTTTATAATATAACTATATATAGTGGACATGCTTTTATATGAATAAATATGGGAATTTTTTTAAAAAATATTATTGACAAGCGTAGAAATTTGTGTTATTATTGTATCTGCCTCGTGAAAGAGGCTTTATTTGTGTTAGGAATTTGAGGTGATAATTATGCAAACAAAGATTACATTAGCTTGTACCGAATGTAAGCAAAGAAATTACGATACTACAAAGAATAAGCAGAACTGCCCTGACAGACTTGAGCTTAAAAAATACTGCAGATTTTGTAGAAAACACACTGTCCATAAAGAAACGAAATAATTAGAGGTGTAGAGAAATGGAACAAACCAAACCGAGTTTCTTCAATAGAGTTGCAAAATACTTTAAAGAAGTTAAGTCTGAAATGAAAAAGGTTATCTGGCCTACATTTGCAAAAGTTAGACAGAATACTCTTATTGTTATGCTCTATGTTGTTATAGTTGGTATAGTTATTTGGGGACTTGACGCTCTCTTTACTTGGGGTATGTCACTTATCATTAGTAGATAGCAAAGGTGATTTTTTATGTCAGACAAAAATAAAGCGAAATGGTATGTTGCCCATACATATTCCGGTTATGAGAATAAAGTTATGGACGATATTTTAAAGACCGTAGAGAACAGAGGAATGGAAGATGTTATCCAGGAAGTCCGCGTTCCTATGGAAGAGGTTATCGAAATAAAAGATAACAAAAAGAAAGTCTCAGAACGTAAAGTATTTCCCAGCTATGTTATGATTAAGATGATTATGAATGATGACAGCTGGTATGTGGTTAGAAACTGCCGCGGTGTTACTGGATTTGTAGGACCCGGATCTAAACCGGTAGCTCTCACACAGGAAGAGGTTGAGAGTATGGGACTTGAGCATACAGTGATAAAATTTGACTATAACGTTGGCGACAATATTAGAGTAAAATATGGAGCTCTTGAAGGATTTTTGGGTGTAATCACTGAGATAAATCTTGATAAGAAGAAGGTTAAAGCAACTGTTTCAATGTTTGGAAGAGATACGGATGTTGAACTTGAGTTTAACCAAATAGAATCAATAGCATAAATTTGTTACCCACACGGATTATTCCGTTTATATATACCGAAATTAATCGGTCTGTGGGAGGGGCCTAGTCCCGATAATACCACGCATGTGTACAAGGAGGTGTAAATCACAATGGCACAGAAAGTTACAGGTTATATTAAATTGCAGATTCCTGCAGGAAAAGCTACTCCTGCTCCGCCGGTTGGTCCTGCACTTGGACAGCACGGTGTAAATATTATGGATTTTACAAAGCAGTTTAATGAGAAAACAAAAAATGACGCTGGCATGATTATCCCTGTTGTTATAACAGTATATCAGGATAGATCATTCACATTTATTACTAAAACTCCGCCGGCACCGGTTTTAATTAAGAAGGCCTGCGGTCTTGATAAGGCGTCTGGCGTTCCGAACAAAACAAAGGTTGCAGAACTTAAAAAGGCAGATCTTAAAGATATTGCTGAGAAGAAGATGCAGGATCTTAACGCCGCTTCTGTTGAAGCCGCTATGTCAATGATTGCCGGAACAGCTCGTTCTATGGGAATCACTGTTGAAGAGTAATTATTAGTTCCGAATAAGACGGATAAGTTTGGTGGGAGGAATATTATTATTCTGCTGAACCACAATAGGAGGATATAGAATGAAGAAAGGCAAAAAGTATCAAGAAGCCGCTAAGCTTGTTGAAAAGGGTAAACTTTATGACCCTCAGGAAGCTTTAAGCGTTGTTTGTAAAACCGCAACGGCTAAGTTTGATGAGACAATTGAGCTTCATGTTAAGCTCGGTGTTGATTCAAGACATGCTGATCAGCAGGTTAGAGGTGCTGTTGTACTTCCTAATGGTACCGGTAAAAAAGTAAGAGTTCTCGTGTTTGCACGTGACGATAAGGCTGAAGCTGCAAAGGCAGCCGGAGCTGATTATGTCGGTGCTGAAGAACTGGCTCAGAAAATCCAGTCTGAGAATTGGTTTGATTTTGATGTAGTTATTGCAAGCCCTGATATGATGGGTGTTGTTGGTAGAATAGGTAGAGTTCTTGGTCCTAAAGGACTTATGCCTAACCCAAAAGCAGGTACGGTTACTCCTGATGTTGCTAAAGCTGTTGAAGAGGCTAAGGCAGGTAAGATTGAGTATAGACTTGATAAGGCAAACATTATTCATTGTCCTATCGGAAAAGCTTCTTTCGGACCTGAAAAGCTGGGAGCTAACTTTAACGTATTGATGGGAGCTATTATAAAGGCTAAACCGTCTGCTGCTAAAGGTACCTATTTGAAGTCAGTTACTATTGCTTCTACAATGGGTCCAGGAGTTAAAATAGCTGCAAATAAGCTTGAAAACTAATTTATTTTGGGTTGACAAGTTATAGATATTGTGTTAAAATATCGACTTGTCAGAATAATTAATTTGTAAAATTATCTTTTATATTCCGTAGACAGCAGGTGGCAGACGCCATAAATCCTGCCGAGGATGATATGATTATGTATAATTATGTCCCTCGCATGTCTGCGAGGGATTTTTTTACGGAAGGAGGATTTAAAATTGCCAAGTGAGAAAGTTTTAGAAAATAAAAAAGCGATGGTAAAACAGCTGACAGAGAGACTGCAAAATGCACAGGCCGGAGTTTTGGCCGATTATAGAGGTCTTACTGTTGAGCAGGACACAGAACTTCGCCGTAAGCTTCGTGAGGCAAACGTTGAATATACAGTTTTAAAGAACAGTATTATCCGTTTTGCTGCTAAAGAAGTTGGTCTTGAGGATTTAGACAGCGTTTTAGAAGGTCCTACAGCTATTGCTACAAGTAATGACGACGTTATTTCTCCGGCTAAGGTTCTTTGTGACTTTGCTAAGGGAAATGATTTGCTTGAAATCAAAGCCGGTTTTGTTGAAGGAAAAGTTATTTCAATTGATGAGGTTAAGCAGTATGCTTCAATTCCATCAAAGGAAGTTCTCATTTCAAAGATGATGGGTTCATTGCAGTCACCTATCAGCAAACTTGCTCGTACATTGCAGGCTATCGTTACAGAAGAAGCTGTACCGGGCGGAAAAGCAGAAGAAACAGCAGCACCTGCTGAAGAGGCTCCTGCTGCAGAAGCGACAGAAACACCTGCCGCAGAGTAGTAAAATATTAATTTGTATAAAATAAGCTATTAAATTTAGATAATGGAGGAAAATAAAATGGCAGATATAACAAAAATTCTTGATGAAATAAAAGAACTTACATTAATGGAAGTAAACGATTTGGTAAAGGCTTTAGAAGAAGAATTCGGCGTTAGCGCTGCTGCTCCTGTTATGGTTGCAGGTGCTGCCGGAGCTGCTGAAGGCGGAGCAGAAGAAAAGTCAGAGTTTGACGTAGTTCTTGCTGGAGCAGGCGCTCAGAAGATAAAGGTTATTAAGGTTGTTCGTGAGATTACAGGTCTTGGTCTTGCTGACGCAAAGGCTTTAGTTGACGGAGCTCCTAAGACAATTAAGGAAGCTGTATCTAAGGATGAAGCTGAAGAAATGAAGACAAAGCTCGAAGAAGTTGGAGCACAAATCGAACTTAAATAATTAAAAAATTAAGTTTATACCGCTGTGAAATTAATCACAGCGGTTTTTGTTTGATGAGTTATGGTATAAAAAAATTTATTAACAAAACTTTTAGAAAAAATCATAGTAATAGTAAAAAGGTTAAGGGTCGAAAATATATCATTTAATAAAAAACATTTATATTAGAATCTCAATTACATGATAATTTGCTATTCATATTTCACCTGCTTGAATTTTGATTTAAAATAATTTTCTACATTTTTATAACTTATATTTTAGTTTTATTCTTAATTTGTTTACCAGATGTATCAACTGGATTTTTATCATTTGTCCATACTATAATAAGTAAACTAACTTTATTTTTAATAATTGCTACTTAAAATTCATAATGTATATACCATCATTTAAATTATTATTTAATAAAAACTTATATTATTATAGAGAAATAAATGTCATACAATAATTATTAAGTTATATTATATAGAAACATATTATTTTATAATCCGTTTCCATCTTCCAAAATTAGAGTAAATGGACCATCATTAATTAATTCTACCTTCATGTCGGCTCCAAAAATTCCGGATTCAACTTTCTTAAATTTCTGTTTTGCATATTCAATAAAATAATTATATATTTTTTCGGCATGAGATGGTGAACCTGCGTTTATAAAACTTGGTCTGTTACCCTTTTTGCAGTCAGCGTATAATGTAAATTGTGAAACAACAAGCAGTTCCCCATCTATCTCTATTGATGATAAATTTGTTTTACCATTACTATCCGGAAATATTCTCAGCTTTGATATTTTATCAACTGCTTTTTCAGCTTTTTCTTTATCGTCGTTATCAGAAATTCCCAAAAGCGCCAAATATCCGTTTTCTATCTTGCCTGTTATCTTATCTTCTACGGATACACTAGCTTTTGATACCCGTTGTAAAACTATTTTCATTTTATTTGCTCCTTCTGTTAATTAAAAAATATACAAAGCCAATTGCATTTTGTGGTTTTAATTACTCTATGTTTTGTATGTTTCTTTATAAGAATATTATCACCCGGAGATAGTTTAAGAATATTTAAATCTCCATCATCGCTCAATATTTCTAATTCTGCATATCCGGTAAGAAGACAAACAAACTCATCCTGATCTTGGTCATACCACCCGGTTGTATGGCCGTCTGATATTATTTTTTCTATTCTAATGTTTGTACTGTTTAATAGAGTATTAACTATTTCATTTTCAAACTTATATGTTGGCCGGTCAAATAAATTTTCTATACTACCAAATCCTTTCATATTAATAGATTATATTTTATACTTTTTTTGTCAATTTGTAAATATATTAAATTAGAGCTTTAATTAATGTTGTAGATTATTAAAGTTTATATACATTATTTTCTGTTTTTTGAGACTACGCACTTAAAGAGGTACCTATCGGAGCTCTTCCGATGTTTGCTGAAAACAATTTTAATATCTTTGAAATTAATTTATTATGGTTTTACATAAGCTATTTCTGTTTTCTGAGACTGAGCACCTAAAGAGGTACCTATCGGTGCTTTACCGATATTTGCTGATATAATCTATTTGCTGATATAATCTTAATATATTTATTATTAATTGATTATGATTTTACCTAATTATTCTGTTATCCATAACTGCGCACCTAACGAGGAGTCTGTTGCCGCCCTGCCGGTGTTTGTTAAAAAAACTTTATAATTATTAATTTGTTTATATTAGATGTTTAATTACATAAATAATATTTAATAATTATAGGTGTATAACCAAAATTGTTACTAAAAATAATTAATTAGTAACAATAAAATGTTTTTAGTAAACATCGGCAGGGCGGCAACAGACTCCTCGTTAGGTGCGCAGTCATGGATAGCAGAATTATTTTATGAAAATTATAAACGATAAGAAATAAATATATAAAAGTGATTACTAGCGAAAATTATCAGCTCCGTTTTAAATGCATAGTAGTAAAAAGAAAAATTATATAATTAAAATTGAGAACTATAAAAAATAAGATAATTTTCAGCAAACATCGGCAGGTGTGACCACACTTTTTTAAAAGTGTGTGTGATACATACTAAATTGTTTTTACATTACCTGCAATGTCATTGATATGTATACTCAATGCAGGCGGCAGACGCCTCGTTAGGTGCGCAGTCATGGATAACAGAATTAATTTAGATAAAGTTATAAAAATATGTTAATATAAAGGTTATATACAATAAAAGAAATTTTATTTAATGTAAAGTAGCTGTTTGATTATTAAACATATTAATAATTATATTTTATTATTTTCAAAAAACAATTAGAAAAAAATAAATTTATAATTTTTAATAATTTAGACTAATATATTAAAACATTATTATAATAAATTTTATATTATATTTTTATATAATACTAAGCCCGTAAGAATCAATTTATTCTTACGGGCTTAAAATAGATTTTAAATCAAAAATTAACCTAGCAGCCTATTATACATATCCTGATATTTCTTTGCCGATTCGTTCCATGAAAAATCTTGTCTCATAGCATTTTTAATTAAATCGGTCCAGGCTTTTTTATCACTGAAAATTTTAATGGCATATCTTAATGTATACATCATATCATGAGCAGTATACGGATAGAAACTAAATCCGTTTCCCTCTCCGGTGAATTCATTATACGGCATAATTGAATCCTTCAATCCCCCGGTTTCACGAACTACAGGAATTGTTCCGTAGGCAAGTGAAATCATTTGACTGAGACCGCAAGGCTCAAACATTGACGGCATTAGGAATATATCGCATGAAGCATATACTTTGTGTGCCAGCTCATTGCTGAACATTATATTAGCAGACATTTTTTGTGAATTGCACCACGCATTATGTCTAAACAGATTTTCATACTTTGCTTCTCCGGTTCCCACAACAACCAACTGAATATCCATATTCATTAGCTCGCCCATTGCCTCTGCTATTATATCAAAACCTTTTTGGTCAACAAGCCTTGATATGATACCAATCATTACTTTTTCGCCGTCTACGGTCAATCCAAGCTGTTGCTGCAGCTTCATCTTGTTTTCTCTTTTTTTATTTACAACGTTTCTTGCATCATAATTCTCAAATATATATTTGTCCGTTTTAGGATTATAAACATTGTAATCTATACCGTTTAAAATACCATACAAAGACTGTGATCTTGCAGATAATAATCCATCAAGCTTTTCGCCGCCCATCGGGGTTTGTATTTCTGACGCATATGTCGGACTTACAGTAGTGATATAGTTGGAATAAACTATACCGCCTTTTAGTAAATTCGCACAGCCATGAAACTCCAATTTGTCAGCTGTAAAAAAGTCACGGTTAAGTGAGAAGAAATCCGAAACGATGTCAATAGAGTAAATTCCCTGATAGCGCAGGTTATGAATAGTAAATACAGTTTTTATTCCCTGATAAAACGTGTCTTTATTATAATATGCGTTAAGCAGAACAGGCACCATACCGGTCTGCCAGTCATGGCAGTGTATGATATCAGGCTTCCAGTCAAGATGTTTTAATATTTCCAGTGCTGCTTTGTCAAAAAATGCAAATCTTTCGAGGTCGTTCCACTTGTATAGATAAGGGTCGCCGAAATAATATTCGTTGTCGATAAAGTAATATATAACGCCGTCTTTTTCAAGCTCAAATACTCCGCAGTATTTTCTTCTCCATCCGAGCGGTATATATATAAAAAACTTAAACTCCATTTGTTCCAGATATTCATGAGGAATACAGCCGTATTTGGGCATTACAACCCTGATATCATCTCCCAGCTTTCCGAGTGCTGACGGCAGGGAACCAACAACATCTCCTAATCCGCCTGTCTTTGCAAACGGGGAAACTTCTGATGAAACCATAAATATTTTACTCATTTGAAAACACATCCTTTCACTAAGCTTTTCTTCAGTAACATTAACCGTTTATAAAAAAAGTGAGTTAATAATTACACTATAATTTCTTTACCGATTACCATTGGATATGTATCTTGACCCACAAGTTTCTTACCGCTTCTCAGGATTACACCCTTGTCAAATATGACGTTTTCCAGGAGACAGTTTTCCATTATCTCAGAGTTCTGCATAAGAATGCAGTTTTCAACAGTGGCGCCTTTTGCGACGTGAACACCGCGGAACAAAATACTGTTCTTAACCGTTCCTTCTATTTTACATCCATCCGCTATAAATGAGTTCGTTATTTCTGCGGATTTAGAATATTTAGTTGGAACGGTGTCTTTTATTTTTGTAAAGATAGGATTGTTTGTGTTTAGACCAAACAATTCATCTCGTATATCCTTTTTAAGAAGGTCCAGATTAAAACAGTAATAGGACTGTATACTGTCAATCTTCTTTTTATAGCCGCTGAACTCATATGTAGAAACTTTTAAACCTTTGGAAACAGCCGTAAGCAATATGTCTTTGGAAATTGTATGTCTTCCGTGTGTGACTGCATATTCTACCATATCCATAAGCAATTCGCGTCTGGTTATAAACATATGCATATATGAACAGTCTGTCTTTTGTTTGCTTGGATAAACGTGCATGTCAGTAACAATTTTTTCATCATTGATATCGAGCAAAATATGTTTTTTTACATCTTTAGCGCTCAAATGTTTAGCTTTTGTATAAACCAGTGTAAAATCAGCTTCATTTTTTAAATGTTCTTCAAGAACCATGTCGAAGTCTATATTACAGATTGTATTACAATCAGAAACAAGAATATATTCCTGGTTACTTTTAGCTAAAAATGAAGAAATACCATGTAATATATCCACACCGCCGTGTGTTTCAATACCTGACTCACCGGTGTCTTTCGGCGGCAGTATGTAGAGACCGTCGTCCTTTCTATCCATATCCCACGCTTTTCCGGTGCCTAAATGGTCGGTAAGCGACTGATAATTAACAGGAGTTGTAATCCCCACTTTTATTATTCCCGAATTTACCATATTTGATAATATGAAATCTATAATTCTGTATCTTCCTCCAACCGGAACAGCGGCAAGAGCTCTAAGACTTGTGAGTTCGCCCATACTGGCTTCCGGGTTTTCAGAAAATATAACGCCCAGCATATCGTTTTTCATCTATATCACCTCTACTAAATTTCTATTTCTACTTTTCTTCATGCACGGATTATACATTTTCTGTAACCATTGAGCATACGCCGATTTCAATCTTGTCTCCTATCTCTATGCCTGGTCCTATCAATGTAATGTCATCGCTGCATATTTTAGTATTATAAAATGATTTGTTTGCGTTATCGGCAGTGCTTCCTATTGTGGCTTCTTCACCTATTACGGCGTCTGAACCAATAATTGATTTATTTACAACAGCGCCCGGTTTAACAGCCGCGCCCGGAAGGATAATAGAGTCTTTAATAACAGCCCCGTCTCCGATAGTTACGCCTTCAAACAAAATGGAATGTTCAACCCGACCGTAAATTTCACAGCCCTCCGTAGTATAGCTATTCTTAAGAGAACCGTTTTCGCCCACATATTGAGGGGGCTTTACAGGATTTCTGCTGAATATTTTCCATGTATCATCATCCAAATCACAACCCGGTTGGTCGTCTAAAAGTTCCATATTGGCTTCCCATAGACTCTGTATGGTTCCAACGTCTTTCCAGTATCCGTCAAATCTGTGAGCCATAAGCTTTAGTCCGTCATTAAGCATAGCAGGAATAATATTTTTCCCAAAATCGTTTTCTGATTCGGGGTCGTTTTCATCCTCTGTTAAATATTTCTTAAGAACATCCCAAGAGAAACAATAAACTCCCATAGAAGCCAAATTGCTTTTAGGCTCTTTTGGTTTTTCCTCAAATTCAACTATCTGCATATCGTCGCTTGTGTTCATGATACCAAATCTGGGCGCTTCATCCCATGGAACTTCAATAACTGCTATGGTTGCGTCAGCATTTGCTTTTTTGTGCACCGACAGCATTTTATTATAATCCATTTTATAGATATGGTCACCCGACAAAATAATAACATATTTAGGATTAAACTGTTCCATAAACCCTAAATTTTGATATATTGCGTTTGCTGTTCCTTTATACCATTCGCCCTTTTCTGCGGATGTGTATGGAGGAAGAACAAAAACACCTCCGTTAGTACGATCCAAATCCCAAGGCTGTCCATTTGCAATATATGTGTTCAGCTCAAGGGGCTGATACTGCGTCAGAACTCCCACTGTGTCAATACCCGAATGAGAACAGTTACTGAGCGGAAAATCAATAATTCTATATTTACCGCCAAATGGTACTGCGGGTTTTGCTACATTTTGAGTGAGTATTCCGAGCCGGCTTCCCTGTCCGCCGGCAAGAATCATAGCAACACATTCTTTTAACCTCATTTTATCTCCTCCTATTTTACAATTAACGTTCGCTTTACTTCCAAGAATAAATATAGATTTATTTTTCGGATTTTTCAGTTTCTGCAAGCGCTTTGGTTTTATTTTCTATTGTTTTTATTTCGCTCGTCTGTTTTTTAACTAAGCCTACAACTTTTTCTTTCTTAACCTTTTTAGTTGGAGGCAGCTTTTGTATATAAAGTGCTGTAAGCGCCGGCAAGGTTATATCTATTGAATAATCAAACTCGTCGCATGGTATTTTTTTAGCATGATATGTTTTACTGCCGCTTCCATCCCCACCAAACTTTTTGTCATTACTGTTTAATACAACTTTGTAATCACCGTTTTCAGGTACTCCTATAGTGTAAATAGCGTGGTCTATAGGAGTAAAGTTTATAGCAACCAATATCTCGTCTTTCTTGTCTTTGGAAAGTCTCAGATAAGCGAGAACACTGTTTTCGCAATCTTGAGCTTTAAGCCACTTAAAACCTTCCCATTCGCCGCCTGAAAGCTCGCGTTCAATTTCAAAGAAGGCAGGATGTTCCTGATAAAAATGCCCTAAAGCTGCGGAATATTCCCACATCTTTTTATGGTTATCATATTCTTCAAGCCTCCAGTCAAGCTGTTCGGCAAAACGCCACTCTATAAACTGACCAAATTCACCGCCCATAAACAATAATTTTTTCCCGGGGTGAGAATACATATAGGCGTATAATAGTCTCAGTTCGCTGAATTTTTCTTCATATGTTCCCCACATCTTGTCAATCAGACTGCGCTTTCCATGAACAACCTCATCGTGTGAAAGTGCAAGAATATAATTTTCAGCAAAAGCGTACATCATCGGAAATGTAAGTTTATAGTGGTTTCCTTTCCTAAAGTATGGGTCGCACTGCATATAGTCAAGAACATCGTGCATCCAACCCATATTCCATTTAAAGTTAAATCCCAGACCGCCTTTATTCACCGGAGATGTTACTCCTCCCCAAGCGGTTGATTCTTCTGCAATCATCATAACGTTCGGCAGGCGTTCAAATACTGCCATATTCAGTTTTTGAAGGAATTCTATAGCTTCTAGATTCTCTTTTCCGCCGTATTTGTTTGGCAGCCATTCTCCGTCATTGCGGTTATAATCAAGATATAACATGCTGGATACGGCGTCAACTCTCAAGCCGTCGAAATGGAATTCCTGCAGCCAAAATAAGGCGTTGGAAATTAGAAATGACCAAATTTCTGTCTTTGTCCAGTCAAATACTAAGGTGCCCCATTCTTTATGTTCGCCTCTCCTGCTGTCAGGATGTTCAAACAGGCATTCGCCGTCAAATTTGGCAAGGGCAAAGCCATCTTTCGGAAAATGTGCCGGAACCCAGTCCATTATTACCCCAATATCATTTTGATGGCATTTGTCGATAAAGTATTTGAGTTCTTCAGGTCTTCCAAACCGGCTGTTTGCGCTGTAATAACCTGTAACCTGGTATCCCCATGATGCGTCAAACGGATATTCTGAGAGAGGCATAACCTCAATATGAGTGTATCCCATCTTTTTCACATACGGAATAAGTTCGTCCGCCATTTCGGTATAAGTTAAATAGCTTCCGTCCTCGTGCGTTTTCCATGATGAAAAGTGCATTTCATAAATGTTTATAGGTTTGTAATAAGGCTCTGTTTTTGTCCGTTTATCTATCCATTTTTTGTCATTCCATTCATAGTCAAGTTCAGTTGTGATAGATGCGTTGGCCGGTCTGACTTCGCTATAGAATGCGTATGGGTCTGATTTAAGAAATATATCTCCGCGGAATGTTTCAATACTATATTTATAGCACTGTCCCGGTTCAATTCCTTCCAAAAAAACTTCCCATATCCCAAAATCCATATGTTTGTACATTCTGCCCTTGTTTCTGTCCCATCCGTTTCCGTCACAAACTACGGATACGCTTTTTGCATGAGGAGCCCAAACAGCAAACAAATAACCGTCTTTTCCGGAAAATGACTTGCCCCTGTGGGCTCCCAGCATACGGTAGGATTCATAGTTTACTCCCTGGTTAAACAAATACATTGGAGCATCGTCTATATAGGTTCCGGCATCCCTCTTTTTTCCGTTTTTGTAAATGTCAAAATCATTCATAATTGTGTTCTCCTAAAAATTTATTCTGCTCCATATTAAAACAATACTTATAGAATTATTATATATTTTATACAAGTTTATTTTATCATAATTAGAAATTTTTGTCTATTTTAAATGCTCAGAAAGTTGCACAAAATATACTTTTCATTTTTGTACGTATTGATAAATAATATTATTTAATATGAGCAAAAAACGTCATATCTTGTGGTTGGAGAAACTTTTTTTTAACTTTTGCCAAAATCAACAAAAAATTTGAGATTTTAAACAGAAATTTATATTTAATACAGTAAAAATTATTTGACAATTCTGTATCAATAATATTATGACCTAAATTAAAATATGTACAAATAAAAAAATTAATTTCAAATATTTTCAAAATAGTTATAAAAGTTTTTTTAACTCGTCCAAAGTTATTGAATTAAGTTTATCAATCTTTGATTTAAGCAGTTCTTTTCCAATTAAAGCGTCCTTTTGATTTTGAAGAAGCAGGAAATTTCGTCTGAGTTCATCAAATTCCATGAGCTTAGGCCGGTTCAGCGTTATCCCCAACTCTTCGTCTTTGGAAGTCAGCGAATCGTCATGAAATCGATAAAGATAAAGAGGTTCTGAGAACTCAGTATGCCTTATGGTGAAAATTTCATTTATTCTCATCCAGTAGTCATAATCTTCTATACCAAACCTATCGTCTGAATACTCGCCGATTAAATCCGCAACAGATGCTCTGTACATAAATGCCGCGCCAATAGTATTATTGGCAGTTATATTTAGATTATCCGTTCCGGTTGGAAGTATTACATTGCCGCTCATGGGCGGATACTCATACCAGCCTTTCCCTCTTAATACGTTTCCATTTTTGTCAATCAATTTCATATTTCCGTAAACCATAGCGGCGTCCTTATAATAATCAAGTTCCTGTACCATTTTTTCTATGAATTTCGGAAGCAAAATATTGTCATGGCTTATCCATGTTAAATACTCGCCTTTTGCCATTTTAAAACCTGAATTAAGTGCGGCCGGAAGGAGTCGGTTAGCGTTATGAGAAATAACAAATATATTGTTATTATTTTTGGCGTATTCTTCGGCAATACTTCCGCTTTTATCATCTGAACCATCGTCGACAATAATTAATTCTATTTTTTTATAACTCTGTGATATTACTGAATTTATTGCATATTTTAGGTATTTTTCACCATTATACACAGGTAACACAATTGAGACCAGCCCAGTTTCTCCTAAGTTTTTAAGGTCTCTTACAGAAATATTATAAATATTATTAAATTTGTTTTTATACTCGGAGAAAGTTAAATGATGTATGTCATTATTCTTATTCGCAAATCGAGTCAGCCAATTCAATAAAGCCATTTTTTTCACATTCCTTATAGTATAATTCCAGCTCGTCAGCGTTGCTTTTAATTAATTTTTCGATTTCACGCTCTGCTATATTTATTCTTTCCAACGCATAGCTTTTATCCCAAGCCGCCGGGCTGTATCCATCTTTGTACAGACGGTAAGTGGTAAAGATCCCGGCTTTTATGGTCTCTTTTATGTGTTCTTTGGTATAACGGGTTTTATCAACGTCATGATAGACAACTGCTTTTGGCTCTATGCCTATTTTGCAGCCGCAGTTTAATACTTTAAAGCATAGAACGGTTTCCTCTCCTCCTGCATAGTTGTTCCCCACACGACCATAGCTTTCATCAAAGCCGCCGACAGCGTTAAATATATTGTGCCTAACTGAAAAGTTAGCCCCGAACGGAAATTCATATTGCTTGTTTATCTCACGGTATTTGGTGTAAGGAACGGTGTATTCACTCCATAAAGTTTCTTTTCCCTCAAGTATAATATTTGGTTTGGGTTCCGGTGTTTTAAGAATTATTTGTCCTCCGATTATTCCGGCATTGCTGTGTGCGTCAAAAGCATTTTTTATTGTTTCAAGCAGACGCGGTTCTGCAATAGCGTCGTCATCAATATAGACAAGGTATTTTCCGTTGGATACTGTCGCACCCAAATTTCTTGCATAAGTCAATCCTTTTCGTTCTTCTTTAATTATTTTTATATCACAGTCATTGTATTCTTCAAAGGTATTGTTAAGTTCCTCGCCGTTGTTTACAATAATAATTTCATATTTCTCCGACGGAAGGGTTTGACCGCAAAGTGACTTTACAGCATTGGCAAGTTTTTCAGGCCGATTGTATGTGCACACAATAACGGATATATCCAGTGGGTATTTGTTATCGGCAATAAGCCGCGGCGGCGTCGTTTTGATATTACGGCGCTTATAGCTTTTAAGATCGCATATAAGTTTTTTAATCCATAAACGAATATTGATAATTTTTCCGCCGGCGGCGTTTAACAAAGTCATTGTGGGCTTCTTTTTGCGTTTCAAATTATCACCTCACATAAATTTTGCATGGAGCGGATATTAATCCAAAAGTTTGCGGAGGAGCAATTGACTTAATTTCCGCTGCTCCTTCAATATACTCGTAATAAGTGATGGGGAGACTGTTCTTGTTTTCAAGACCTGCCGCTATTGTGTACTTGCCTGAGTTAAGGCGGTTTTCAAAACAAAAATTTATTTGATTGGTTCCGTAATGAAGCGGTTCGTCAGTTTGAAAAACTATCAAATCAAGACCAAATTTGTCTTTTAGCGCTATAGACACTCCAAGACTATCAAGGCTTATATCATCGGAAATATATACATCGACTGTAATCCTAACGTTTTCATGCAGATAAAACTCCCCGTTTTTTGGTATAGAAATGTTTTTTATTGCTCCAATATGGTTTCCGTAATGGTTTAAGGCGCCGGTGAGTCTCTGTTTTTGACTGTAAGCTTTATTGCCGGGATTTACGCAGCTTTCAATATATTTTGATGTAACAGTTGCAACGTCGCCGTTTGCAATAATTTTACCGTTATCTAACCAAATTGCTCTGGTGCAGAATCTGCGGACTGAATCAATATCGTGCGAAACATAAAGAATTGTCTTGCCAATTTCCTTAAGCTCCTCAAATTTTTTAAAACATTTTGTTTGAAAACGGTAATCACCGACAGCCAGGGCTTCATCAACTAAAATAATATCTGTATCAAGCCATATTATGGACGCAAAACCCAAACGCACCAGCATTCCGGAAGAGTAAGTTCTAACAGGCAATTTGGCAAATTCAGGTGATATTTCCGCAAAATTCAAAATTTTATCAATGTCTCGGGTAATAAAATTTTTACTGAGACCATTAACAGTACCGTTTAAGTATATGTTTTCTATGCCTGTATATTCCGGGTTGAATCCAACGCCGAGCTCCAGCAGGGAGGAAACTGAACCTTTTACTTCGCATGATCCATTGTCATAGCCGGAAATTCCTGATAAGATTTTCAGCAGTGTGGATTTGCCCGAGCCGTTTTTTCCAATGATTCCGACGCATTCTCCGGGTTTGACACAAAAATTTATATCATTGAGAGCATAAAAAAGTTCTGCAGAGTTAAATTTTTGAGAACCAAATAAAGAACCAAAAATTTTTTTAAATGGACTTTTGGATTTTATAAATGACTTGTTTAAATTTTCTATCTTGATAATATTCATAAATTTTGTCCTAAGTGTAAAGAATATAATTGTATTTTAAAATTATACTATATTAAAAATTCTCATGCAACACTTGCCAAAAATATATTTTTTAAAAAATTTTAAAAAAAGTGTTGACAAGCATTAAATTCTGTGGTAATATATCATTCGTTGACGCGTTAAAATATTTTAACGGCAGCTGTGCTGGTGTAGCTCAGTTGGTAGAGCAGCTGATTTGTAATCAGCAGGTCGCGGGTTCGAGTCCCATCACCAGCTCCAGAAATTTAATATTAAACCACTGCTTTTTAGCAGTGGTTTTTTGTTTAATAATCTTTTTTACTCTTCGCCGAATAGATTTATACGGAGACTTTCAAGCTGTTCATAAAGTTCAAAAAAACTGCCGCTTACAGGCGTCCAGCGGTATGCCATATGATAATTTCCATCTTTTACTGCTTCAATTATTATATCCATCCCATCAGCTCCGCTGCGGTGAACCTTTAACGGCATATTCCAAAAATCAGTTTCAGAGAATTTTTTCGTTACTAACTGAGTTTCTTCTTTAGTCAATGTTTTTTCTTGGATTTCATTTGTATTATCCATTCTTGACAAAGTTAAATTATAAACATATTTTACGGTTGAAGTACCGTCAGAATTGAGGTTGATTCTTAAAACATAATTGCCGCTAAAGGTGCCGAAATATGATAGTCGGTAAACTTCTCCATTATTTTGGCGAAGATTATCCTCCCCCATACTTTTGAGTATGGATGAGATAGCAGGATCTGAATTTTCACCTATCCCTAAGATTATCATATCAGAAGAAGAACTATCACCAATCCATCTTTCAGTTAGTATTGGATTATAGTTTTGGTCACGTAAATTCTGCATTAATTCTCCCCAATATCCACATGGCACTCTATAGCCTTCTGTTTGATAAAGAGAGTATAAATTAACTAATGAACCTTTTTCAATATTTAATATATTAAATATATCTTCTTTGTTAGAAGTTTTTCTATTATATATATCAGTTATGTTTGTTTGGCTGTCATTATGTTGAGTAACAGCATATCGTATACCATCTACAGATGAATTAGGATCTTCATTCCATATATAAACATCTGCAAGAATATAATTTAACTGAATAGAGTCTTTAGCAACATTCTTAGATGCCGCTTTATCAAAATAGATAATTTCATTATAATATACTTTGTATCCCAAAGCTTCGGCTATAGACCTTAAAGGAATATAAATTTCTCCGTCAATAGTTAATGGCTCATAATCAATCTTTGTTTTTTTGTTATTGACAAAAATCGTATTGCGGTTAACTCCGGCAGTTAAAGTTGTATCATATTCTAAGCCTTTTTGTATAAGCTTAATAGTTTCATCTGTTATTTCATATGAAAAACCGGAATTAAAAATCTTATTACAACAAGAAGCAGGGACATACGTTATACCGGGTTCTAAAACAAAAGGTTTTATATCGCTAAATTCGGTTTCAATGCCGTCTTTTATAAATATTGGAGCTTCTTTGCCTGCAGTATCTGCATTTGTAGTATAGCTCCATAAAAAAGTTAAAACGATAGTTAAAGCAAAAATAAAAGCCATTTTTTTCGTAATGTGTTCCTCCTAAAAGGATATTCATTTCATACTTATTATACCATACATCATTCCTAATAACAATATAGCAGTATAAATATAAAGCTTTTATTATGTTTGTATAAATTATACAAAATCGTAAATGGCGAATGAGCAAACACGAGATAAAGAGAGAAAATAGCTAAAATAAAGAGTTTGTGTTTAGCTAAATTAATTTTTTGCAAAAAAGTCTTGACAAAATTATGAAACCGTATTATAATAGCTAAGCAAGTTAGAGAGGACGTCTTTAAGGAGACGTCATTTATTTTGTAAACTTATTAACTTAATTATAAATTTAGGAGGTATTCATTACTATGTCAACTTATATGGCTAAAGCTAATGAAATCGAAAAGAAATGGTACATTATCGATGCTGCCGGCAAACCTCTGGGTAGAGTTGCAGCTCAGGCTGCTACAATCCTGAGAGGAAAACACCGTCCGGAATATACTCCGGGTGTTGACTGCGGCGAATATGTTATCATAATCAACGCTAAAGACGCTGTTCTTACCGGAAACAAGCTTCTTCAAAAGAAATGGTACAGACATACCGGTTATATCGGTCACCTTAAAGAAGTTTCTTATAAGGACTTAATGGAGCAAAGACCTGAAAAAGCTATGGAATTAGCTGTTACAGGCATGATTCCGCATAACAGTCTTGGCAGAAAAGAATTAAAGAAACTTAGAATTTACGCAGACGACAAACACGAACATGCTGCTCAGTCACCGATTGAGTGGACACGTGAGTTTTAAGAAAGGGGACTTATATAATTATGGCAGATTCAGTACAGTATTACGGAACAGGCAGAAGAAAGAGTTCTGTTGCCAGGGTTAGATTGGTGCCCGGCACAGGTAAGATTACAATAAACAAGAGAGATATTGACGATTACTTTGGTCTTGAAACTCTGAAGGTTGTAGTTCGCCAGCCGCTGGACGCTACAAAAACCTTAGGCAAGTTTGATGTTTTGATTAATGTTAACGGCGGAGGATTTACAGGACAGGCCGGAGCTATCCGTCATGGTATAGCAAGAGCTCTTCTTGAAGTTGATGATGAGTTCAGACCTGTTTTAAAGAGTGCAGGATACCTCACACGTGACCCACGTATGAAGGAAAGAAAGAAATACGGACTCAAAGCAGCCCGCCGTGCACCACAGTTCTCAAAGAGATAATCAGAAATATAATTTTAACCTCCCATTGTTTGGGAGGTTTTTTATTGTATCAGAATATATTTGTTATCTAAATTTTAAATACTCAATAAACTTATTTACTGCAAGCGAAGCAGTTTTTCTGTCCTTCATTGCAATCCCGATATCTCGGTGTGCCGGTACATCGAGTTCTTTTATTATAATATTATATGGAACCCTTTTTAGTATCAGTTCAGGTAAAATGCTGACGCCTAATCCGCTTTCTATCATAGACATTATTGCGTAGTCGTCCCAGGTGGTGAAATGAACAGACGGGGTTAAATCATTATTTTCAAATATCTCCGATACTTCGGCTTTTGCGCCCTTTTCCAGAAGCATAAAAGGCTCTTTGCAAAGAGCTGAGACCGGGACATTTTTGTTCCTGGATAACTCATGATTTTCAGGCAGTACAGCCAAAAGCCTGTCGCTTTCCAAATATAACGCGTCAAATTCAGAACGGGTTGGAAGACGCAAAAAACCGCAGTCGACGCGTCCTTCTGATATCCAGTTTTCTATTTCAGTGTAGTCTCCCAGTAATAATTCATAATCTATATTTGGGTAATCCTTTTGAAATTCTTTTATTATATTGGGAAGCCAGTGAGTGGCTACACTTGAAAAAGTTCCAATTCTTATAAGCCCTGATTGAAGTCCGTTTAATTCATCTATCTGCATTTGAAGTTTTTCATACTCTTCACAGACGGATTTAACATATGGAAAAATTTTTAAACCGTCCGATGTGAGCTTAACGCCTGATTTGCTCCGTTCAAGGATTGAAATTTTCCACTCGTCTTCTAAGTCGTTAATCATTTTGCTAACAGCCGACTGAGAATAACTGAGCATATCGCCGGCTTTAGTAAAGCTTCCGTATTCCACCGCGGCAACAAAGGCCATATATTTAGATATATTCATTAGTAAAGCTCCGTCCTTATTTATTCTAATTAGTAATGTAAAACATTATAAACATTCTCTTTTGGAAGTGATATAAAAATGATATAATAACATATAGAATTTGTCAACATAAAAAGGACAATAAATCTTTTGAAATAAGTGGGGTATAAATATGAGCTTACATAATAATCGCGTTGTTATTAAAGTGGGAACATCGACTTTGACGGTGCTTTGAAGGAAGAAACGAAACTAATAAGAAAAGTTACAAAAATAGATAAAAATGTTATGCAGGCGGCAGGCGGAGCGAGTTTTGGTACAGGAGGTATGAGAACCAAGCTGAAAGCGGCAAAGCTGGCTGTTTCCAAAGGGATTAACACTGTACAAATGGTAAATCACCTGATATTCTTTATAAAATTTTAGACGGTGAAAACGCAGGTACATTGTTTGTGGGAAAGGATTAGACTATGAAATTTTCGTATGTTAAGTATATATTTGCTCTTTTGCTGTTTGGGTCAAATGGGATAGTGGCAAGTTTCATTAATTTAAGCAGCTATGAGATAGTATTTTTTAGAACTTTAATAGGAAGTTTGTTTCTTATATCTATATCTTTTATCGCCGGAGGAAGGCTGACGTTTTATAAACATAAAAAGCAATTTTTATATGTTGTTATATCCGGAGCTGCAATGGGAACAAGCTGGATATTTCTATATGAAGCGTATCAACAGATTGGTATAAGTGTTGCATCTCTTGAATATTACTGCGGACCTGTTATAGTTATGGCGCTGTCGCCTATAATATTTAAGGAAAAATTGAGTTTTACTAAAGGGCTAGGGTTCGTTATTGTCGTTTGCGGATTGTTTTTGATAAACGGGTATACAATTGGAGAACAAAAAAACCTTTGGGGGTTGTTTTGCGGTCTTATGTCAGCGCTAGTATATGCCGTAATGGTTATCTTTAATAAAAAGGCGTCGGATATAAAAGGGTTAGAAAATTCAATGCTGCAATTATTATTTAGTTTTATTACTGTCGCCGTGTTTGTCTGTCTTAAACAAGGTTTTGTAATAAAGACTAATATTTCAAGTCTGCCGTTTATTTTAATTTTGGGTTTATGCAATACAGGTATTGGATGTTATCTTTATTTTTCATCCATAGGCAAACTGCCGATACAGACTGTAGCAATTCTGGGGTATATAGAACCTTTGTCAGCAGTTATATTTTCTGTTATATTTTTAAAGGAAGTTATGACGTTTACGCAAGCTATCGGAGCTTTGCTGATAATAGGAGGAGCGGTATTGGGTGAATGTATATTTAACAAATCAAATTATCGGTGTAAAAGAAGATTATAGGCGAAAGTTTTTTACATAATTATAGTTGTAATATCAAAAATAGATTGCTTTACAAAAAATTGTTACCTGAAAGGTTTGATTATTTAGGATATAAAGTAAATAGTTATATTCATAACCGCACATAGAATAATAAATACTAAACAAAGCATAAAAATTTTAAACCTTTTTAAGCAGAAAGATGAAGATATTTTTATTTTTTAAATATAGTTTATAAATTGTAAAGTATCCAACAGCATTTATAAAAATTATAGTATTCACTTTTGTATTTCTAAATTCTTCTTGAATAATTCACCTTGTTATGTTAAAATTTTTTATAATGGCGGAAGCAATATTTTAAAATACTCTCGTCATTTATGTTGTATAGACGTTTGATTGCGAATCATTATTAAAATTATAAGTGTTGTTATAAAGCAAGTTTTATATTTTAATAACTGAATTTTTAAATATATTTGATTGGTATCCCGGTTATAAGTAGATTATTTGGGAATTAGACAGGGTGGAAATTATGCTTGAAAACGTAGGTCGGGTTTTAACAAAAATAGATGATTTTGTATGGGGGCTTCCTCTTATACTTTTAATTATTGCAGTTGGTATTTATTTGACTGTTCGGCTCAGGGGTTTGCAAATTAAACATTTGCCCAAAGCGCTGAAATTTATAGTAAAAAACGAAGAGAACGGCGACGGAGAAGTGTCAAGTTTTGCGGCTTTGTGCACCGCTTTGTCGGCGACTATAGGAACCGGAAATATTGTTGGTGTGGCGACTGCAATTTGTGCCGGAGGTCCGGGCGCGCTTTTTTGGATGGTTATTGCCGCACTGTTTGGTATGGCGACAAAATATTCAGAGGGTCTTTTGGCGATTAAGTATAGGGTGATTGAGCCGGACGGACATGTTTTGGGCGGCCCGTTTTATTATATAGAACACGGAATGGGCAAAAAGTGGAAGTGGCTGGCAAAGTTGTTCGCGTTTTTCGGCGTCTGCGTCGGTCTGCTGGGACTTGGAACATTCACTCAGATAAATGGAATATCTTCTGCTGTAAACAATTTTTTTGACCCTAACATGAGCAATACGGTTAAAATATTCGGAATGGAATATTCATGGACGGTTATTATAACCGGAATTATTGTTACTGTTTGTACAGGACTTGTAATCATCGGTGGAATAAAGAGAATTTCAACAGTATCAGAATTTGTCGTTCCGTTTATGGCAATCTTATATGTTACGGTCTGCGTAATTATTCTTATTGTAAATATAAAGGCGATACCGGCGGCGTTCGGGGAGATTATAGCCGGAGCGTTCGGTTTTAAAGCGGCCGCAGGAGGTATGCTTGGGGCAATGGTTTTGGCTATGCAGAAAGGCGTAGCCAGAGGAATATTCTCGAACGAAGCTGGTTTGGGTTCCGCGCCTATAGCGGCGGCGGCAGCCCAAACAAAGGAACCGGCGCGCCAGGGTCTTGTCACTATGACCGGCACATTTATTGATACAGTCGTTATCTGCACTATGACCGGACTGTGTATAGTTATCACCGGAGCATGGAGACCTGAATTGGCGCTTGAGGGGGTAGGTGTTACTACATACGCTTTTCAAAATGGACTGTTTTTTCTGCCCGGTGCAGTGCCGGCCTTTATAATCATGCTGTGTCTGGTGTTTTTTGCATTTACTACTATTCTCGGCTGGGATTATTACAGTGAAAAGTGTCTTGAGTATTTATCGGGTGGAAATTTAAAGGCTGTAAAGGTCTATAGATGGATTTACATATTAGCTGTCTTCTTCGGGCCTTATATGACTATATCTGCCGTTTGGACAATAGCCGATATATTTAACGGTCTTATGGCGCTTCCTAACCTTATAGCGATAGTGGCGTTAAGCGGCGTTATTGCGTCAGAAACAAAGAAGTATTTTAATAAGTTTGGAAACAGATAACTATAGACTTAGTTTAAGAAGAGTTGACAAACAGCAGGGCGCATGATATAATTACTTAAAACATAATAGAAAAGCTGAGAAGGAGAGAGTAGCTTTTATTAACCATTCAGAGAGAGGGACGTTTGCTGAGAGTCCCTTATGGAAGATATTTGTGAAAACCACTCCGGAGCCGCATATCTGAACTTATAGTAAGATTTGCCGTACGCCTGCGTTAAAGGATAGGGTTTGATTGAACCTAAAGTTAAAATTCTGAGGTGGAACCGTGCATTGAACTTTATGCACCCTTAGGACACATAGGTTATCTATGTGTTCAAGGGTGCTTTTCTTTTATGTTTAATAATTTTTAGGAGAGATTATTATGAAGATTATTGAGAGAGACGGAACTGTAAAAGAATGCGAGCCGGAGCAAGAGCTTCATGTTCTGCGGCACACCGCGGCGCATGTGATGGCTCAGGCAATAAAACGGCTTTACCCCGAAGCCGATTTTGCTTTTGGGCCGGCGACAGAACGTGGTTTTTATTATGATGTGGATTTAGGAGATACAAAACTTACCGACGAGGACCTTTTAAAAATCGAAGATGAAATGCGCCGTATAGTAAAAGAAAATCTGCCCATAAAACCGTTTATATTGTCTCGGGAAGAGGCGGCTGAATTGCTGAAAGAGAGAAACGAAAAGTATAAGCTTGAACATATAGACGATTTGCCTGAAGACGCCGTAATAAGCTTTTATCAACAGGGCGAATATATAGATATGTGCGTGGGTCCCCACCTCTGCTATACAAAGGCTTTAAAAGCTTTTAAAATAACGCAGCAGTCAGGGGCGTACTGGCGCGGTGATAAGAATAACAGGATGCTGACCCGAATAAATGGAATAGCTTTTAAAAATCAGGCCGAACTGGAGGAATATTTGAAGCTGCGTGAGGAAGCGGAGAGGCGTGACCACAGAAAAATCGGCAAAGAAATGGAGCTGTTTATGTTCAGTGACGAGGGGCCCGGATTTCCGTTTTTTCTTCCAAAAGGTATGGAGTTAAAAAACGCTTTAATAGAGTACTGGCACGAAATTCATAACAGGAGCGGTTATTCAGAAGTTTCGACCCCTATGATTATGAGCAGAAGTTTGTGGGAAACCAGCGGTCATTGGGAGCATTATAAGGATAATATGTATACGACGCGGATTGACAGTGAGGATTATTGTGTCAAACCAATGAACTGTCCGGGCGGCGTTTTGGTTTATAAAAGCAGACCTCACAGCTATCGTGAACTTCCGATTAGATTGGGCGAACTTGGGTTAGTTCACCGCCATGAAATGCGCGGCGCGCTTCATGGTCTTTTTCGAGTTCGCTGTTTCACTCAGGACGACGCGCATATTTTTATGAAGAAAGAACAGATTAAGGATGAGATTGTCAGCGTTATTGACCTAATAAGCGAGGTTTATACAAAGTTTGGGTTTAAGTATACTGTAGAACTATCAACAAGGCCGGATGACAGCATGGGAAGCGATGAGGACTGGGAGAACGCAACAAATGCGCTTATAACAGCGCTTGAGAGCAAAGGGCTGCTGTATGAGGTTAATGAGGGAGACGGAGCGTTTTACGGCCCTAAAATAGATTTTCATTTGGAAGACAGCTTAGGGCGTACATGGCAGTGCGGAACCATACAGCTTGATTTTCAAATGCCGCTGAATTTTCAGCTTGAGTATATAGATGAGAATGGGTCAAAACAGCGTCCGGTTATGATACACAGGGTGTGTTTCGGCTCTATAGAACGCTTTATAGGTATTTTAACAGAGCATTATGCGGGGAAATTCCCGGTTTGGCTCGCTCCGGTGCAGGTAAAGGTGTTATCGATATCTGACAAAAATTTGGAATATGCTGAAAAAGTATATCAGAAGCTGTCGGAACTTGGAATACGCTGTGAATTGGATTCCAGAAACGAAAAAATAGGGTATATGATACGAGAGGCAAGGCAGATAGACAGGGTTCCGTATATGCTGATTATCGGCGGAAGAGAAGCAGAAAATGAAACTGTTGCGGTTAGGGACAGAGCAACAGACCAAACGGAAAGTATGACCTTTCAGGAATTTGCTGAACGTATACAGTATGAGATAACAAAAAGATTATAAAATAACTGTTAAAAGCCCCTTATGGTAGTTTTTGTTCTGCCATAAGGGGGCCGTTTTTTTGCTGACCGTTTTAATTACAGTTTTTAATGGTGTTGTTCATTTTTTGTTCTGTCTGTATAAACCTAATCACGGTTACCGGTAACAGTTAAACTTTTATTTAGATATATCAGGCGGGCCGAAATTATAAATTTCATAATACGACTCAAGTTCTGCGTCGGTTATAGGCTCAACCTGGATAAGACCGGTGCAGTCACCGCTGCTGCAGGCGTTGCCGAGGTTAAACTTTCCTTCTATATCTTTAAGCTTTTTTCTTTTTTCAAATTCTTTCATAAAGCTTCAGCTCCTTAAATACTTATATTCTTAGTATTTTGTCTGCGGCGTTATTCTAAAATTTGTTGCGGTTGTTATTGAAAATAAAAAAAATGCCTATTGACCCAATTATATATTTCCCACTTATATCTTAAAATATACTTTAAATAAAAAAACAAAGGTTTCTTGTGTTTTTTACCAATTTTGCTGCGAAAAATTTTACCATTATGACATTGAAAATCAGGCGCTTATCTGCTATAATAATTTGTATAAATTTTATATTATTTATTTAATATGTCAAATATTTTTATTTATTATCTCCTAAATGTTTTTGATGTTTAAATTATAAAATAGAGAGGGTATTTTATATAATATTGAAAAAATTTAGGGTTTAAGTTATTAATTAGTCGAAAGGGGATAATCACTTTGGTAAAAGGCAATGTTGTTGTAGGTCAGTCCGGAGGTCCGACCTCTGTTATTAATTCAAGTTTGGTTGGTGTATTTAAAGCCGCAAAGGATGCGGGAGTAGAAAAAATATATGGTATGAGAAACGGAATCGAAGGGTTTTTAAATAAAAAAGTCGTTGATATGTCCGAATACGTAAAAAATGAACTGGACATTGAGCTTCTAAAGCGCACCCCGTCGTCTTTTTTGGGTACATGCCGTTTTAAACTGCCGTCTGTGGAGGAAAGCGAGGCAACATATAAATTATTGTTCAGTATTATGGAAGAGCTTGATATAAAATATTTCTTCTATATAGGCGGAAACGATTCTATGGACACTATAAAAAAGCTGTCAAATTACGCCGAGGAAATAGGCAGCGATATTAGGTTTATGGGAGTGCCGAAAACTATTGATAACGACCTGGCTGTTACAGACCACACACCGGGTTATGGAAGCGCTGCAAAATATATAGCGTCGGCGCTGAAAGAGATAATACGCGACGTAAACACTTATCCCACAGAATCGGTTACAGTTGTGGAAATTATGGGCAGAAACGCCGGCTGGCTCACTGCGGCGGCAGCTCTTTCAAGGGCTGAAGACTGTCCTGGACCCGACCTGATTTATTTGCCGGAAGTAACTTTTGACTACGACAGATTTTTAGAGCAGGTGAAGGCTGTTAAAAAGAAAAAAACCTCTGTAGTCATTGCGGTTTCGGAGGGAATAAAGCTGGCTAACGGCGAATATGTTTGTGAAGACAATAAACAGGCGACATTCGAGGATTCTTTCGGTCATAAATCACTTGGCGGAACCGCTTTATATTTGGCGGATTTTATTGGCGCCAACTTAGGTGTTAAGTCCAGGGGTATTGTGTTCAGCACGCTTCAGAGATGCGCGTCGCACATAGTGTCAAGGCGTGACATTACCGAGGCTTTTATGGCTGGGAGCGAGGCTGTTCAGGCGGCCTTAAACGGCGAGACAGGCAAGATGATTATATTTACCAGGACGTCAAACGAGCCATATAATATAATATGCTCTACATATGATGTAAATAAAATAGCCAATATTGAAAAGGTTGTTCCGGACGAGTGGATAATAAATGACGGAACATATGTTTCGGATGAATTTTTGGCATACTGCCGTCCGCTTATAATAGGAGAACTGACTCCGTTTATGGTTGACGGACTGCCGCGCCATTTGTTCCTTGATTAATTTGTTCTTTGAATAATATAAATTATTTGTTAACTTAAATTATAATAAGATATAGATTTGTTAGGGTTATAATAGTTGGCTACGACAAAAAAATTTATGTTTTTGTTTAACATAAAGATAGCGTGTTTCTTTATTATAAGATTATACTAAACTTTGTCAGAAGTACCGGAGCATATCGGCTATTAATAAAAGCTGCCTCAGGAACTGAGGGGTGCTAATTATTGGCGGTGCGGAAAGCATAGTAATATTTTTTGAATACATTGATTTACGAATTAATATAGTTGAATTAAAAGTTAAAGTAAACGCAAAACAAATATCAGCCGCACTTTGTATTCGTTACGAAGTACGGCTGAGTTTGTATATAAACCTATACTGACTATATTTATTTGTTATAATGTAAACACATACTGTTAATTTTTTTCTTTATATATAAAAAATAGTCTTGTAACTTGCTGATTGATTTTGTGTACTGTTGTGAAAAAAGACATTTCGAGTCCATATTGATATAATTCACTAAAAAGTCGGAGTTTTAGTGAACATCGGCAGGCTTGTGTTAACAAGCGCGTGAGGTGAGCTATCATCTGAACACGTAGTGTTCAATATATAAATTTGATATATAATATTTTGTTTATTAAAAATAATATATATCTACTATGTATATGACCCCATATAAAAAATTTATTATTACATAATAAGGTGTTTGA
>ERZ827471.24-NODE-24-length-185833-cov-8.303507_pt1 | contig 185833 bp, 204 predicted proteins | sample MGYA00519772_ERZ827471 | MGnify/ENA primary metagenome ERZ827471 (study PRJEB31778, sample SAMEA3449315) | human gut metagenome | biome: human gut; feature: human-associated habitat; material: faeces | place: United Kingdom | collected 2010/2012 ...
AAACTCCCACTCCTCAAAGAGGCGGAGCTTCATCTCCTGCTGGTAATCACGAAGAGTGTCGTTTGGGTAATACATAAGCGGATGCCGGCCACCACCGGCAATAAAATCCCCATGGGGCGATGAACTACGTACAAGCGGTCTATGATTTCCACAGCAACAGTGCGGATAATAAGAAAAATCATCCCGGCAAAGGCGTGGAACGTTCCGGCAAGGAGCCGGTACGAGCTTGTTTCCTCTCGTAGGACGAGGAAACGTTGATACGGAGGAAGATTAAAAATTGAGAATTTAAAGATGGCAGTTCACACCGGCTCTCCCAAGCAGGGACAGTGGGGACAGCAGGGACAGACTCCAAATTTCTCACACACGCACGCGCGATATAATTAGGTGGGAAAATCATCTTTCCCCCTGCCTTCCCACAGGATTATGTCCGGCCGGAACTTCTGAAAAAAACGCACGACAGGGAGGATAACCGAAAGCACCGTCCTCCTTTGGGCAAACGTTTCACCAAATAAGAGGTACCGGTAAGTGTGGACGGCAAGGGAATATATCACCCAACTTATTCTCCCTTTATAAGTACACGCATACGTGTGTGAGGAAAAAAGGGGGTGTCCCCACTGTCCCCGTGTCCCCGTAAACTCCCTGCAATCCGCCAAGGGGTCAGAAGAGATCACGCCGCACGGACGTGAAGTTATCTTTGCAATGTCCAAAGGAACTAGCCGCCACCCGTCACAAGATTACAAAAACTTTGGTACAAGATTCCGCGGATCTTGTACCAAGTTTCACCGGATATTGCAGCAGTGTGCACCTCTTTTCTTCGGACTCTATTTTCTTTCGATATTTTCATTCTTCTACTATCCACTTTTCGATATTGCGGGTTTCAGCACTGAAGTTCACCCCTATTTTAAAGAGCTTCCGTCCGTCCGAAGCAAAAGGAAGCGCGTAATGCTTGTCATGAATCTGTTGCAAAGCCTCCTCGGCCGTGCCGTCCAGCTTGAATTCTATCACATAGATAAACTTGTCAGTTTGCAGGACAAGGTCAATGCGTCCTTTGCTTGTATGATATTTCACTTGGGTGTAAAAGCCGATAAGCTTGAATACGATGAAAAGCACATTCTCGTAATGTAGTTCCTGCTCGCGGATCACTTCGTAGGTAGTATCCGCAAAGAAACTTTGCAGACGGCGGAAGAAGGAGTCATAATCACCGGAACGCACCTCACGGACAAATTTCTGAATCTCAAAGGGAGATTCCACCTTATTTACGTTCGCGTAAAAAGGGAGCAGGAAACGTACAAACCCCTCTTCCACTTCCCGGTTCGGAAAACCTAAACGGTACATTCCAAATTCTTCATCATATCCCTTTATAGTGAGGTATCCGCTCTGATAGAGCAGAGGCACGATGCTCTCCATTTTCTCCGTAGGCGCATCAAAATCAGAAGCCATGGCTTGCATGCTGTGCCCCACCTCGGAAGGAAGGACGTGGAACTTACGCAGCATCTCTACCAGATAAGTGGGCGTACCACTGCCAAACCAATAGTTGTCTATCTTCTTTCTTTCCAAGGCATTCAGCAGGCTGAACGGATTATAAATATCAGGCGAAGGCCAAGTGAAATGATAACCGTCATATTTCTCTTTCAATTTCAGTCTGGTTTCCTCACACGTCATCTCCAGCGCACCTGCCAGACATTCAATGTGTCCTAACATCCGTTCCAGCATCTCCTCCGTAATGCCGCAAACGGCAGCGTAAGGCTCGTCCATACTGACATTCGAGATATTGTTCAACTCGCTGAAGATGCTGAGCTGGGAAAACTTGGTGATGCCGGTCAGGAACACAAAGCGCAGATAAGGGTCGCATGCCTTCAGCGGACTGTAAAAATTACGTATCACATTACGAAGTACGGGGAGATTCTCCTCCTCGTGCATCACATCCAGCAAGGGCGCATCATACTCGTCGATGAGGACTACCACCTGGCGGCCGGTCTGTTCGCAGGCACGCATGATGAGTGTCTTCATCCTGTCATTAAGAGTAACCGCCCTTTCCGGCTTTCCGTATATTTCTCATGTTCAAAGAGCTGCACATCCAGCATGCTTTCCAATGTTTCCTTGTCCACATGCTTGGCCAGACTCATGTCAAAGTGCAGCACCGGATATTCCGTCCATTCGGTTTCCAGCTTTTCGATGGCAAACCCTTTGAAGAGTTCCTTCTTCCCGGCAAAATAACTATGCAGCGTGGAAACCAGCAACGACTTACCGAACCGGCGGGGACGGCTCAGGAAATAATAATTGGAAGCACCGTGTGCCATACGGTAAATGTATTCCGTCTTATCTATATAAAGGTAGTTCCCCTCTATGACTTTCTCAAAAGTCTGTACCCCTATCGGGCATCTCTTCAACTGCTGCTGTTCCATGATTCATCGTTTTTTTGATTGTACTACAAAGGAACAAAATCTAACCGGAAATTTCTAATAGGAGCCTCTTTTTTATCATTTCAGATGAATCTTGAAAACAATACCACCAGAGAAGTATCGGCAACGGTTCAGTTCTACTATGGCGTTGATGTAGTCTTTCCAGAAGCTGTACTCAAAGCCGCAATTTATCGATTTGCTATCGTATTCTGCCATCAGATTCAAGTTATTTACCGCTTTGTTGATAAAGGAAGTCGGGGACAGAGAGAATCGGAAGTTGGCACCGATGGCGGGACCATTTAACGGATAATCCTTCCGCCTGTTATAAACATATGCTAAATGAACACCTAGCTCTCCCATATTCTTAAATGTTAGATGTTTAGTTGCGACAATGAAATAGCGGTTCCAAAATCCATTGCCTGTTCCCTTCGGATTTGAAAAGTTTGTACTACTGTCATCACTGGGGCGTGTCGTAACATCATTGGAACCAATAACAATTGCCGGCATATATTTCCACCATTGTCCCTCTTTCAATAAACGTAAACGAACAGAAAAGTTCCTATCCTGATTTACGAACTTACCATACGTGGACGGAACCCAGAATCCACACCCATAAACAGGATCACATTTCATCGCCTTATGAAGTGTACAATCGTAAGCCACCTCTAACCATGGGAAAAAAGTGATATTGATATAATAGTTAAAAGTATTGTATGTCCATCGTGCTGGTGTGGCATGTTTCTCCAGAAATCCACCACCGAACATAAACGTCTTGTCACGCTGCATTTCGGCTGTAGGCATATTAAGGAGTCCTGTTGTTCCTGTTGTAAACTGGGCGTATAAACTCATATAGGCTAATGTCTCAACAAGAATAAGAAGTATTTTTCTCATTAAATTTATTTCAGATAAAGATTGTCATTATCTTTATACCAATCAGCTATCGCTTCCTCAAAAGAATAATGGAATTTGTATCCCGAAGCTGAAAGCTTTTTCCCACAAATATTCGTAGATATCATCAGTTTTTTCACACGGGCAGGACAAATTCCCATGGGTGCGCCCAAACCGCCAATTACTGCGGCGGCCGGCATCAGCACCCATGCGGGTATCAATGGTATCCCCTTTTTCAAACCTGTCACTTTCTTCATTGTTTCAACTATCTGTTCAATAGTATAAGCCGGTTCAAAAGTGCAGTTATATAATTCCACTCCCTGTTCATGGTGTTCCAATCTATATAGCATAAAACGGACTAACTCCTTCACATAAATACATGCCTTTACAGTATCCTTTCTTCCGGGATATATAAATTTTCCGCCACGTATTCCCCAATAAAGACGAGTGAAGTTTCCATTTTCCCCCTTACCGAATACCACACCCGGACGAACGATCGTCAATTGTCTTTCTGCCTGATTCCTGGCTTGCCAAATCATGTGAATCTTTTCAGCAACCAATTTTGATATTCCATAAGGAGTATTAGGAGTAGGAACTGTAGTTTCTTCCTTCAGTTCTTCCGCTGCACCATATGGAGCAATGGAGGAAGTGAATACAATTTTCTTTATTCCATACTTTTCCGCAAAAGCCGTCACATTCTCTGCACCAAGAACATTTGTTTCAAAGTAGGCATAATCAGGATGTCCCGGAGTACGATGTACGGCAGCAAAATTAAAGATAACATCATCAGCCGTGACATTTACCCCTTCAAGCACAATAGGCTTGCGAACATCACAGCGAATGAATGTTGAAGCCAACTTTTGCCCCTTGCGCAATGCAGACTTATAATCCTTCACACTAGGCAACGGTGTACCCGGCTCTACTATATCAAGATTATATACATTACATTCTGGGTGCAATTCTTGGAGCAGGTTGGTCAGGTGGGTACCTATAAAGCCAGTCCCACCTGTTATAAAATAGTTCATACCCAATTATTTATTAAATTCTTTATATTTCTCCTCTACAAATTCTTTTATTTCCCTTTTAAACCGTTCCTCTGAAAATCTTTCTGCCCAACTACGGCAATCCTCGTATTTGAAAGGAGCATTCCCCATCGTTTCAAACTCTTTCACTGCATTTACTATGGCATCGGCCGTCTGCTCATAAAAAAACATTCCGGTTTTTCCATCACAGACCGTTTCCAATGAACCTCCATGCCCATAAGCTATCACAGGGGTACCACAGGCTTCAGCCTCTATAGGAATCATACCGAAATCTTCATCTGCTGCAAAAATAAAAGCCTTGGCATGTTGCATCTTCTCTTTCAGCACATTAAAAGGTTGATAGCCCATCACTGTAATATTTTCATTGGCCAATTCTTTATAATTCTTCAAATTTGGTCCTCCTCCAATTACGATCAATTTCTTATCGGGCATCCTATTGAAGGCTTCAATGATGATGTCTATCTTCTTATATGCTACAAGTCTGCTACTCGCCAAATAGTAGTTCTCTTTATCACTGCAATATTCAAAGTTCGAAATATCAATATTAGGGTGAATCGTCACAGAGTTCCTGCGATAAGTTTCTTTGATGCGCCTTCCCACATAATCTGAATTACTGATAAAATAGTCCACACGAAAGCTGGAAAGCATATCCCACTTCCTGACATTGTGTAACATATACCTTACAAGCCAGCTCTTGAAACCTTTAGCCAGATTGGCTTCTTCCAAATATTCATTATACATATCCCATACATAACGAATGGGAGAATGGCAGTAACAAATATGCAACTGGTCGGCTTTTGTCAGTACTCCCTTTGCCACCGCATGACTTGAAGATATAATCACATCATACCCGCGCAAATCAAATTGTTCTATTGCAAAAGGAAACAAGGGAAGATATGCTCGATGCTTCTTTATCCCCAACGGCATCTTTTGGATAAAAGATGTATGTACTCTTTTCCAATCAATCCCCAATTCATCACAGACTTCTTTCTTGGCTACCAACGTAAATATATCTACATTTGGAAACACATCAGCTATAGCTTTGACCACTTTGTCGGAACCTCCAACGGTTACTAACCATTCTTGAATAATCGCTATTTTCATACAATAAAGATTTTCAAAATAGTAGATTTAAACAAATCGTAATCAAAGAGAGAAACACTCTGATAGGATTCTTCTGCCAGCTTATTGTATAAAACTTTATCCTTAACCATCATTTCAATATATTGCTTTATGCTAAAAAAATCTCCAACAGGAACAAGGAACCCGTCAATACCATTCCTTATAATTTCTGCCTGACCACCAAGATTAGTTACTATTGCAGGTATTCCTACACTCTTAGCTTCAACAAGCACTAATGGCAAAGCTTCAGGAATAATAGTCGGCACAACTACAATATCAATAGATTCATACAGTTCATTCATTATATTTTCACTAAATCCCATAAATTTCACTTTACCATTTGATAATGTTTCCAAAGTATCATGTAGAGGTCCTTCACCATATAATCTAAATTCGATAGGAAGTTTTTCCGAAGTTTTATCAGCAGCCTTAATATAATATTCAAATCCTTTTATCTTGATAAGACTTCCCATCGCTGCCACTACAAATTTGTCTCTATTTTTACGGCCTTTAAAACCTTTATTATTAATGTTAGGGTTGTACAGCAAAATTTTATTCGGTAATTTAATGGTATCATACACTGCTTTTGAAACACATAAAGACATCTCAGCCTTTTTCAAACAAGATCTATATAAAAAATAAAATATTGATTTCGTATTTTCAACTAAATGAGCATGATATATGAATGGGACACCATATATTACTTTCATCATATATGCATACAGTAATCCTTTCTTTGTCGTAACATAAATCAATGTTTGCTTAGTAACATGATATTTAATCTTTCCCAAATTTCCAGGAAAGAAACACGTCAACACCACCAAATCTAATAACCAATTCAAATACTTAAAAGGGAAAAAGAAACTTCGACCTTTTAGCAATATTTTAGAAGAGTCCGGAAACTTTTCATTTATCATCTGTTCAAAACGAGTGCCTTTTGCAAAATCTACAAATACAAGTTCACAAGTTTTACTCAAAATCTCAGCTACTTGTAAAGTTATTTTTTGACCTCCACCAAAATTTACCTTACCGGAATTTTCTATAATTATAATTCGACTCATAAACGCATCTCTTTTTGCAATTTTCTCATATCTTTATCCTTATTAACTCCCCAAAGTCGCTTTATAAAGCGACTTCCCGAGTCACATAAATCATAATAAATTCGTATCCATTGTGTATGCATAAAATAGTCCAATAACAAAGTGCTTCCAATTCTCCTCTTAATTCTCATCAAACTTAGTATAGGGCCAATAAGATTCATCCAATATTTAGCATCAATATAATTATCCTTCAGTATTAAATTGAATTTACGTGCAACAAATATTCTCGCCTCAATATTAGAAATATTTATTTGGGTACAAATAGAACCAGAACGTATAGTACAACAATACAAAACTCTTTTATCTATTTTCAACTTTGTTGCATATAGACCTGCCAATCCCGAAAATAGGACATCATTAGATGCAGGAGTTTCATCACACAAAATGTTTTTTTCATCAAGAAAATTCTTTAAAAACATTTTACCCCAAACTGAATGAGACATGAATCGCAAGACATTTTCATCTTTTGTATCAACATATTTTTTAAAAATATCTTCCCTATTATATGTTTTTACTAATGTATCAGAAAACACAGAATAAGAATCAAAGTACACAACTTCGTAAGATGATTTTTCATATGCCGATATTATATTATAAAAATCTTTATGAAAAAAATCATCTGCATCTGCAAATAACACCCATTTACCGCAAGCATACCGAAGACCTAAGTTCCTAGCAAAACCTGCTCCATGTTTTTCTTTAAGAAAAATACATTTTACATTTTCTCTTTCCATCCCTGGGAAGCACCTAAAATCAACAATTTTACCATCACTACAATCATCCACTATAATAATTTGAAATGAGGGCAAATTTGGAATCGAATTTAAACAACGTTGCAAAAGTTCTGGTACATTATAATGAGGGATAATTATAGAATACAAAATATTAACTTTTTCCATCTATTTTGGATTGATTATTTACTAATATATAAGAGGGACCTAACATAAATATAAACATTTCAGATATCCAAAAAGGATATGAGCGTTGAATAAATGCAATCACAAACAATAAAAATGCTCCAATCATAAAATACCTATTCTCTTTAAACAGATACAACATATAGAAATAAAAGAAGAAAACAAAAACAATTGACAACATACCAAACTCTATTAAATACATTTTATATCCGCTACCACCACCATACATTGCAATCAATTTATCAAATTTATCATGTGACAATCCTAAAAGATATTCATACAAACTAAGATTATTTTCAATATAATCTGTTAAATATTGAGAGACTCTATTATCACCTTTAATAGTACCAGCATCTTCATCATAAACCAATCTTTTTAGTACATATTCATATATTATATTATCACTAGATAAAATATCAACCAATAATACATAAGAATAATACAAAGAGAATCCAACAATTATTATTAAAAGCATTTTTTTTGCACTAAAGTCCGTAATATAGTTTATAAGCCATCCGAATAACAACAACAAATACCCTGCTAATGACAATGTAAATAATAGGTTAATAATCAACAGAATGACATATTTATTACGCATATCATATTTTAGGAAATAGAGTAAAAAAGAAATTATCATCCCTACATGTCCAGGTTCACAAAAAATACTATGAAATCTAACACCATAACTACCATATAATGTAAAAATATAATTATTATATACGTATATATCCATATTACCATATTGGATAATTCCTAAACTTGGTAATTTTATTCCTAATAATAACAAAATATGAAATCCTAAAGATATAGTTAACAATATAGCAAACCATTTATACAAAATATCAAAAAAAGATGCGCGTTCTAAATCAGTACATGAAAATATGGAAATGACAGATAATATAAGAAATATATGTGAAATAATAGAAAAAAAACTACAATTTGTATGAGATATAGCTGCAATCAGCAGTAGAACAATCAATATCAAATATTTGCGTTTCACACAAAATGCTGCATTCGATTTATAATAATAAAAACTTAAAAAAACAATAGCATAAAATATCCCAGCTTTAATATGCCAAAAAAACCAAGGTTGCAATGAAGATATAAAAGAAAAAAACAGAACTATAAACAAAAAAAATCTTTTCGACTGCATCTTTTCTCTTATTATAGGGCCATCCATTTTTTTGGAAAAATATTAGGCTGTTTCAAATTTGTTCTTACCCACTTTTGGGGATAAATGACAAAAGGATTATTCTTATTCAAATAAGCTCCCCAAAAAGAAAAAGTACTATTCGCTATAATATTTGCAGAACATTGACTCATCAAATACATATCCCAAAAACTATTCTGCCCCTTATTCCAATCAACAAAATAAACTTTATTAAAAGTAAAGTTCTGCTTAACCCAATCAATATCATCTGAAAAAACAAAAAATACAGGTTCCGAAATCTTTTCTTCCACTTTTCTTATAGACTTTAGATAATACTTAACAGTACAAACTTCTCCAAATATTTTTTTGAATTGTGGGAGCATATAGTCCCCTCGTCGAAAATGAATTGCCACAGAATTACATTTCAAAATTTCGCCCAATAACCATGTATTTTTTTCAGATATGACTAAATCTTTTTTATATGAGATATTAATTCCACTAAAAAAACATTGATCTTGCCAATATCCTACAAACATTGTTCTATTCATTTCAAAATCATCATCTTTAGAAACTCCACAGCTAAAGCATTTATATATAATGCGTAAATATTGTCCATACAGATTAATCCATCTAGTAGAACGAGGTAATTTAACATCAAAAAAATGCTCTATTATAATTCCCCCATGCTTTTCTAACCATTTCTTATTATAATACCCATATATCTTCTCATTCGGGAATTTATTCAATAAATAACGATAAAAACAATATTGAAACAGCTGATTCCCTAACCCAGCCGTAAAAGACACTAATTTCATAAAAACACATTATTAATTCAATAATTATAATTTTTTAAGCATAATCTTTTTCACAAAATCAAACAATTTTCTTTTTAAAAGAAAATACTGTTTACACATATAATAATGACACAAATAAAAAAAAGGCATATCAAAATGGATAAATTCTTTTTTAGTCAACAATTTATTATACAGAATATTATATGAATCAATGGTTGTTTCAATACTAAAATTTTCCAATGTTGTTTCACGTGCTTTTAGCCCTAATTGCAATCTCATTTCTTCGTCCTTTGCTAATTTATTACATAGAACAGAAATTTCTTCCTTGTTATTAGCTATTAACGAATTGTATCCATGTATCAAGCGTTCTTTTGGAGCTTCAGGTCCATAATAGATGACAGGTTTCTGTAGTAACATAGCTTCACCTAAAGTACCATCTATCGAAGAATATGCTTTCAAAGGTAGATAATACAAGAAAACATCAAAACTATTCAATACTTTAATCCATTCTTCATACCTAAGATTATCTATAAGTTTAACGCTATACTTTTTTCTTTTATTTATCTCTCGGATAATCCATTGTTTCTTTCCACCTCCTACTATAATAAAAGACTTTGGATAATTTATTTTATCAAAAACATCAAACATATCTTTTGGACATTTATTGAGAGAACTTCCTCGTCCATAAATAATTTGATTAGTTTTAACATAAGACGTATTTTTTCTAACCTTATCTATGATTTCTAACAAATCCCACCCAAAACCAAAATATATCATTGACTTTTTTGAATTAGGGATAAATTGGAATAAAGCATCATTATATGCAGCTTTATCTATAAAGACTAAATGGTTTGAATAACGAATTTCACAAGGAGATAACAACAAAGATTTACAAGAAGGTTTTTGGCATATTGTAGTAAGTATAGGAAACCTCCACTCATACTTGCACATTTCTTTTATTAAATCCTCAAAAAGACAATTTCCATTAGCCTTAAACCAATGAATCAAATCGAACTTTTTCCTTTGAAAAAAGCTCAAAATATCATTTCCCTTTCCTACTATTATTTTCCCCTCTAACGTTCTCTCATTTCTGATAATATTTCTACAAAATATAACATAATCTTTTATTTCAGGATTATTTTTTATTAAACTCATCAATGCAATTGTCGCCCCTCCCCCTACATTAAATGTCTCAATGCAAAAAATGATCTTATAACTCATAAAAAAATCTTATTTCTTGATATCTTTTACTAGAATTCTAATTAAACATCTCCCTTAATTTAAACTTTTAAACGACAATTATCAATCAGCTTCATATACCATTTCTCCAAAATGCTTCATGCGCAAATAATCTATGACTGTGCAAACGGCATATACCATCAACACACTATATATAGCATGAAGAACCATGGTATTTGTACCATATTGACCCACGTTATTGAGAATGTCCTGCCACAGCCACTGTCGCATAATATCGCTATTTGCATGGATCAGAAGCACACCAAAAGTACTTGCCCCAATCAAATTTATCACTTTACTGTATCCTATATTCAAGTCCTTGAAAAACATAAACGAGCAAAGAGCAGTAACCAGAGCCATAATATGATTACTATCAGCCACAAACCAAAACACAGGTATATTTTTATTAACAAAGACAGTGGACAACCACGCCATGAACACCACGCTTGCCATAGAAATCAATATAGACAACAAGGTCAACCATCCCCAATTCCTATTGGATATTTTTATTGGAAATCTGTAAAGACGAATATAAGAAGCTATGAAATACAACACGACAAACCATGAGATATAATTTACTCCCAAAGTGATCTTAGGTATAGTACCTATCACACTATACACCAACAGACAAAGAAGAATAAGCCGTAAATGCAACTTAGAGTTCATGGTTTGTATCAAAAGATTAAGAAAAGGGATCAACAAATAGAATACCACGAAGCACGCCACGAAATTCACTCCAAAACTTTGTATCGGTACCAATGCATAAAAAACAGTACTGAAAGAAGGAGTGCAATATCCCGTAAGCAGAAAAGTGCCTGTAATAATAAGGTTATAGAAATAAATCTCAAACAACAGCTTCATGAATTTTCGTAAGCTGATATATGGGGATTTACACATAAAATAACCGGTAATCATCACAAAGCAATTGATACCTGTTTTCCCCCACATTCCAAATAAATAAAGAAATATGGACTGGATATGAAGCGGTTCCTCTTTCATCACAGACATTAAGCCGGAATTGACAACATAGTGATGGGCCACAATAAGCAGCATCACAATGATCCGATAAAGTTCCAGATTAGAGTTTCGTTCTTTGCGAGACGATGTTTTTTGTAACTAATGAAGTTCGGAATACTGGTGATGTTTGCACGTATCGCAATGTAGGCTAGCAAACGCATGTGTGCGCGGTAACTGTATCAGGCAGCATGTGATAGATAACATATTTTTCTTCAATAAATTATATATTGAACATATTGTTTTTTTAGCATAAAATATTAACTAAATCAAGTAACAAACTAAATTGTTCCATTATCCACCCTGACCTCAACTCCTGTAATACTACAAGCACCATCAGACAGTAGAAATGCTACAGTTTCTGCCACTGAACGGACCGAAATCGCAGCTTTCATCGAAGTGCGTTTATAAATACGATTCTTCTGCTCTTCGGTAAGTGTTGCACTCATAGCCGTTTCCATAAAACCGGGAACCACCACATTGCTGCGTATTCCTAATTCCCCCCACTCTCTCGCCGTATTCTTGGAGAAAGCTTCAAGTGCACCTTTACTAGATGCATACATGGCCAGCCCTTTATAGCCGGTATGTGCTGAGATAGAGGAAATATGAACAATACTTCCTTTGGTATGATGAAGCAGCATATTACGTAAAACGTATTTGGTTATCATCATCGGAGTAAAAACATTGACCGAATACATGGATTGCAATCTGTCCAGTTTCAAGTTCGTAACAATATCATCATAAGCCATCGCGGCATTGTTGACATAACCATGAAGCTGAATCCTATTATTTACAAAGTCCTTGAACACATTTCTGTGCACATTCTCACTATCACCCAAGTCTATACTTTTAAAGAAAAGTTTATTGTCAAACTCTGATTCCAGCTTTTTAAACTCATCCGTATAAGAACGGGCCACACCATACACGGTATGTCCTTGCTCCAATAGTACCCTGCATATTTCAAGGCCTACCCCACGCGAACATCCTGTCACTAAATAGTTCATAATCTTTTTAATTTTCCGGTTCTTGTTAAAGTAAAAGACTCGACAAACTTTATCCTACGAGGAATCTTGAAATCCTGCAATTTATTCTTGAGTTGACAACGGATATCAAGCTCTTTCAACAGAACACCTTCCTCCAACTGGATATCAGCACAAAGCACATTACCCAAAACGGAGTTGGACTTCCCATAAACCAATGACTGACGGATACCGTCAATGGCATTAATGACAACCTCCACTTCTCCGGGATTGACTTTATATCCCCCTACATTTATCAGTTCATTCTTGCGGCTTTTAAACCTAAAGATACCCTCCTGCTGGTCCACCCATTCTATCAGATCATTTGAATGGTAATAATCTCCATCAAAACTAAAACTTTCCGATCGTCCCAGCAATGAACGGTGAATAAGCAATTCATCATCCACAACCATAAATTTATCCCGTATGGATGCAGGTATCTGAAAACAATCACCTTTTGCCGCAAACAAGGACCCCGCCTCTGTAGAGGCATATATATTATTTATCTTAGCCAGAGGGAATATGTCATGTATAACATCAAAAAGATGCCGGTCACTTTTCTCCCCCCCAAAAGTAATCCGCTGTACGGAAGAATATTCTTTTTCAAAGGGTAATAACAGTCTATAGAAAGTAGGAGTAGCTGAAATATGAGTTACAGAATACTTCTCTATCAGGCTATAGACTTCATTTCGGGCAAGACTAAACACATTTACCAAAGTATTCTGGTTTTCAAAGGCTTGAAAGAACACTTGCAATCCTGCCATGTGTGTAGGATTATAGGCATAAGCCCAAACCTGCCGTCGATATCTTTCGGCACAACGTACTGAACGGGTAAGTCCCTGCACGCTATGAATGACCTTTTTGGGCTGTCCGGTTGTCCCGGAAGTAAATATCGTAATTTCAGAAGCGGATTGCTGTAAAGCCTTAACCACTTCATTCATTGACGAGAATTTTTGTGTCCGGAGCTTCTCTATGACATTAATCTTTTCTTCATTTATCCCACCCAGTTCGGACAGACTCAGATCAGAATCAAGCAATACCAAAGGCTTATTATTGACCAATGCTTTTATCAAGTTGGAAAAATACTTGAAAAGATCATGCGTCTTTAATAAGGGAACATAGTCGTCCATACATACAACCTTTAAAAGGTCTGCATAGTTATATGACTGCTCTCCATTGTATAAAAACATAATCATATCGTTTTTATTTTTCCAACTTTGCAAGAACTTCTCCAACAGTGTTCACAAGTCCATCCTTAAAAATGTCAATATCAAACTCATCCTCAATGCGGACTGTCAGTTCTGCAAGATCAAATGAGGTCAAGTCCAAATCATTACGCAAATTGTCGTTTACATTAAGACTTGATACAGCCGATAATTCTTTTGTAGCACGAATCTCATTTATGATAGCCAATACTTTTTCTTTCATCTCTCTATAATTTGGTTTCTAATTTTTTATAATCTTTTGAACGAGGAATTAGTTTTTTAAGTGGATTTCCAGTATATATCATATTGGATTTACAATTCATTTGAACCAACGACATTGCACCTATAGCAACCCCTTCCTCCAAAATAACTCCGGGCAGTATTGTTGCTCCGCATCCTATTATTACATGTTTTTCCAAGACAACAGAAGCATCAGTAACATTTGTGAAGTTCTTAGGAACCATTGGATTTGTCATATATTTGCCTGAATAATCATCACTACTGGAATATATGCTTACACGACCCGATATGGAACAATAATCTGATATGATGATATTACCATTTCCAATCAATGATGAATAACACGCAATATGAACATAATTACCTACCTCTATTAAGGAGCCAGCTGATAATATACAAAAATCATCTATACGAACATGATCACCTATGACTATATTCTCTGGACGATAAAACCTTGCATATCTACTGATCAAAACATTAATCCCATACGATTTAAAACCTATTGATAGTAATTCTTTTTCTGAATAAAAAGATGTCATTTCCTAATACAATTTAATATACGATATATATTTTCTTGATTCAACGCATGGTGCATCGGCAGGCAAATCACACAGTCAGCCATCTTATGCGCGTTAGGAAGATTTTCCGGTCCGGCACTCTGTAATCCTTTATAGGTAGAGAAAGTACTTATCAACGGATAAAAATACCTGCGTCCTAACACATTATGCTCTTTCATCCTGTAATAAAGTTCATCACGGGTCATACCATATTTCTCTGCATCTATAAAAATGGGGAAGTATGAATAGTTGTGCTTCACGCCCGGCATATCATCAAAGAATGTGATACCATCCACCCCACTCAACGCTTCACGGTACTTTATGGCAACCTGACGACGTGCAGCAATGGCGGAATCCACCTGCCTCAGATTCAGCAGTCCGTATGCGGCACGCACTTCATCCATTTTACTGTTTATACCCGGAGCCACCACGGTTACCTCATCAGCAAAGCCAAAATTCTTCAGATAGTCTATACGTTTCTTGGTCTGTTCATCGTGCATGACCAAAGCACCACCCTCTATCGTATTATAAACCTTGGTGGCATGGAAACTGAGTGTGGACATATCCCCCGCATTCAGAATGCTTTCACCGTTTACTTCCACACCAAACGCATGGGCCGCGTCATAAATGACTTTTAAGCCATACTTGTCAGCTATCTCCTGAATACGCACGGTATCACAGGGCTTTCCATATACATGAACCGGCATAATGGCCGTTGTTCTGGGTGTAATGGCAGCCTCTATCTTATCCGGATCCATATTACCTGTAGACGGGTCGATATCCACGAAAACCGGAGTGATACCATTCCACCAAAGGGCATGGGTGGTAGCCACAAAACTATAAGGGGTGGTTATCACCTCTCCCGTTATTCTCAAAGCCTGCAAAGCTGTTATCAATGGCAGTGTCCCATTGGTGAAAAGACTGATAAAAGGTACTTTCAGATAAGCAGCCAGTTCCTTTTCCAGTTGCTTATGAAAAGAACCGTTGTTTGTTATCCACTTGCTTGCCCAAATTTCCTTGAGCATTGCGTGAAAATCGTCAAGGTCCGGCAGTAACGGAGACGTTACTGTTATCAAACTTTTATCCATATCATTTTTTTTAATTTATCTTTTTGAGAACAATGAGAACAGTTCCTGTAGTTCCTGAAAACGGAGAATCCTTGTTACAGCCAGATAAAACCCACTGCCCAAAATGATGCCGCCCAGCAACTGGGCATACAGATTCTCAGTCATCCACTGAAGGGAAAACACAAGGACAAACATCAGCAAGGAAACCGCCAGAGTGGGAAACAAGTCGCGCATCTGCATGATAAAACCGACTTGTATCAGCTTTCCTGTATAAAAGGTATTGATTACCAGACAAAGGAGGGAACTTACCACTCCCCCCAGGCACATGATTTTCAAGCCTAGAGGAATGGTTAGGAAAAGAATGATTACTCCTATTGATTTCTTTATAATTTCCAACCGCAGGAAAAGATCAGAACGTCCCTGCACCTGTAACAGGTTCAGATTGATAGCATGAATGGGATACCACATCATCGAGAAACAGATGATTTGAAGCAGAACCGCACAGAACATCCATTTTTCACCCAACACAATCCGGATAAACGGAAAGGAAACCGCTGCAAGTCCTGTCATAAGAGGAAAGACCACATAAGCGGACAACTTGAGAAATTTACGATAAACTCCCCGTAATCTGTCAATATCATTTTGTATGCTGCAAAGCACGGGATAAGTCACACGTTGCAGTATCCCTGTAATATTAGAAGAGGGAAAAACAGAGAATTGCTGGGCCCGTGTATAATGTCCCAAATCACCGGCGGAAAAGACCTTGCCTATGACAATGGGATAAATATTGTTGTAAGTGGTATCCAGCAGACCGGACGCCAACAGTTTGGAGCCAAAGGAAAACAATTCCCTGAAAGATGTCCAGGAATAGGCTCTCATGGGCTTCCATTTTGAAAAGATCCATAATAACAAGGTGTTTATCCCCAGATTGACCAGTTGCTGGCATACCAATGCCCATACGCCAAATCCTGTATAAGCCAATATGATACCTGCCATACCGGAGATAACAGCAGCAATCAATGATGCCTTTGCCTGGGTCTTGAAATCTATCCTGACTGTCAGTAGTGCACGCTGGACTACAGCCAGTGAGTTAAAGATTATACCCAGGCATACCACTCTCATCACTAAAGAAAGTTCGGGAAGTCCATAAAAATCCGCCACCCAAGGCGCGGAGATATAGAATAACAGATAAAGCGCAAGACCGACAGCTATATTGAAATAAAACACAGTAGAATTATCTACTTCTGTCCGGTTTTGTTTACGTATCAAGGCCTGGGAAAATCCACTGTCTATCAATGATTGGGAAACAGCCAAGAATATGGTCAGCATTCCGACAAGGCCGTAATCCTCCGGAGTTAGCAGTCTGGCCATGATAATCATGATTACAAACTGAATACCTTGCACAGAAAAGCGTTCTATCGAACTCCAAAGAACCCCCTTGGTCGCTACTTGTTTTAAAGAATTGGACATATTATTGTCATTCTGTTAAATAGAGAATATAATATGTACCTAGTCCACCTTCTCGAACGGAAAAGCATGAAGATAGCTGATAGCCACCGTCATATTTCCAAAAGCGAACACTAACCTTGTATTGCGATGCAGCCGCATAATGCACCCCTCCTTACCATGAAAAATACCACCGGTAATGCGAATACGTTGCTTCTTCTGAAGATAAGCCTCCAAAGGACGGTTCAACAGTTCAATATTATAAGGCATGGATTCATATAGATAGATGAATTCCTCCATCTGACACTGGGGAATGACCGCAGCACGATGGGTAACGTAGTCCGTTACCAGATATTGGCGGGGGAGCATGGCAGACAAGATGCGCTGAAGTTGCTCCAAAGGAGCGCACACAAATAACCAACCGCTACCTTGTACTTCCTTTTCATCTGTCAGGGCATTGAGTTGTGAGGCAGAACCGGTGGAAAAGGCCTCCTTCACGATTCTGGCGGATTCACGGCGAGCAGCATACTCTTGTTTAGTATAATCACACTGTTCGAAACGTTTCCGATGACCTGCCTCGGTATAAGAAAATACTTTGAAACAGAAGTAACATTCCTCGGTTATCCCTTCCGAAGTACGGAGCTTTACTGCTTTTCTGCCACTGAAGACTGCAATATAACGCTTCAGTTCCTTATAGGAAAGATACATATAGTACCACGAGAGTTCAGGGTGTTCTTTCCCTATTCCAGCCTGTGGCTTGGTTACTGCATTTGACCCCGGGTCTGAAGCAGAAGCGATTGAACTGCAGAGCAGTAACTTAGGCGCTTCGCTCGTTATGTCTTGATTGTCATTTGTTGTTCCCATCAAAACATTACATTTTATCATACCTTTATTTGAAAAAGAGGAACAGATTTGCTATCAGATATCCTCTATATTTTGGGGTTCTCTTCGTAAGAGAACCCCAAAGTCAAGTTAGATCTCTGATAATTGAATATTTACTGGTTTTGTCGTATGCTATTTTTATAAACGAGATGCGCCTGTTTGCAACTTTTTCTTATTTTTCTAGAACAAAAAATTGCGTTTAAAGCAAATATGGGCTATATTTGCACAAAAATGGGGTTCTCTTACGAAGAGATTCCCATTTTTTATTATACCTAAATATGCAAGAAACACCTTTCTGCAAGCCCATTATACAATAACTCATCACTGCAACAAACCTATTTTCCCTATTATGTTTCTTTTTACAAGAGAGAAGTTAAAAAGAAGTAAAAATGGCAGACATACACAATGCCTTAGAATAAAAAACGGACTGTACAGTCTTTCTTTTCTGTACAGTCCGCTTAAATTATATACAATGTAAAGAGATGACGCTTATTCTTCGTCAGCAAACATCGGGTCCCATGCCGGAAGACGGATAGGTTTCTGTTTTAAAATATCCAGTACCTTGGCAGGAACATATTTCTTTTCTGCCACTACACGGAACATATATTCATCAAACCACTTATCTGTCATGATAAGGTGTCCTCTGTATCCACTGGCACTGCCCCAACTGTTTTCCACCATCCATTTTTTCGATTTTCCCGCTTTATCCAAGTCCACCGCCATCAAGGTCATAGCATGGCTGCTGCCACTGGAGAAAGTTTGGATACGTTGTTTCTTGTCCATGCCGAAGGTGGTTCCCATCAATGATTCGTAATCATAATTATCAGGATCTAACAGGCCACGTTTGCTGTCGAGGAACTTGCCTACATCGCAAGAAAAGTACATCATGGTACTGTCCTTGATGGAAGCAATGGCTATTTCTTTGATATCTTCTATAGGCAGATTGACGTAGGTCCAGTTTTTGCCATCATAACGGTGACGGTCAAAGTCTATTTCATAGCATTTATAGAATTCGCGGCTGGGATCATTCATCAGCATCACGTAGTTGTTGGTCAGATCATTTCCCAAGAACTCTCTATAGAAAGATATCGGAGTGTATTCTTTCGCTTCTCCACCCTTCAGACTCCATGTAAAGGTGGAAACAGGTTCGCCAAGGGTCAACACCAGCATACGATAAACCGTTCCCAGCATTTCTGTCTTTTTCTTTTCCAGTTCGACCGGCTTCACTCCGGCAGCGGCAGCTTCTCGTAGTTGTAAACCAAATTCCTTCAGTTTTAATCCTATCAGGTTACTCATCTTTCCGGTATTCTCACTGCTGAAAGTTTCCACCATTGCACTCTTGGGGACCAGTCCGTATTTCTCTATAATATCCGAAACTCCTGTGAATTGTCCTCCATCGCTTAAAGGATGCTTGAACAGCCATTCCACCATTTTGTCGTCCATGGGCTTTCCACTGGTATCAATGATTCCCTGTAAGAATAAGTTTGCTTTTTCTAATTGGTCGTAGAAAAAACAATAGTTCTGTGAGAACTCCATCTCATCCAGTCCGTATTTGGCAATCATCTGGCTGCGGAGCACGTTCAGTCCGGTAAAAAGCCAGCAACGACCGGAAGATTGTTGGTCGGTTATCCCCTTGGATAGCACCTTGTGTGAAAATTCCGTATCAAAATCGGCACGGTTCTCTTGGTTCAATGCCAACGTGTTGATACTTGTTCCGCCTAAGGCGTTACGGATGGCTTTGTCGGCAGGGGTTGCCTTATAACTTTGTTTGATTTGATTCAGCATTTCACCTGAAATGCCTCCCTGCTGTGCCTGGGCTGTCAATGCAGCCGCAAACAGAAGAGCGAATGTGATGTGTTTCTTCATATTATTGTAAAAATATAAAATGATTTATTAGGGTGGGTAAATGTACAAGTTATTTTTGAACCCTGCTAATCTTTCACGTGAAAGATATATAATCATCAGATCCTATCATTATTATGACAGGCCCGGCTGTTCTGCTTTTTTCTTTATCTTATATCCCAGTATAGCAATTGTGATACTCATCAAGGGACTGATAATGTTAAAGAAGGCGTAAGGCAGATACACAATGGTGGGAACACTAAGGATAGTAGCCTGTGTCATACCGCATGTATTCCAGGGTATCAATGGCGAAGTGACTGTAACAGAATCTTCCGTCGTGCGGCTCAGCAGTTTGCTTTCATAACCGTTTGCACTATAGATGTCTTTAAACATATTACCCGTCAGGATAATGGATATATATTGATCTGCTGTAGCAAGATTCAGGAACAAGCCCGATGCAACTGTGGATGACACCATTCCTACCCGCTTTTTCGTAAAACGTACAAAGACAGAAGTGATACTGCCGAGCATTCCTCCGGCTGTCATCGCCCCTCCGAAACACATGGCGCAGATAATCAACCAGATGGTATTCATCATACCTGCCATTCCGCGAGTGGATATCAGTTCGTTTATTTCCGCATTACCGGTTTCCAATTGGGTTCCACCATAAAGCATTCCCATTCCTCCTTTGAACAAGGCGGCAATCCCTTCGGCTCCTTGTCCGGCGATTTCGCATAATAGTCCGGGCTGGAAAATCAAGGCAAAGACGGTAGCCAGAGCCGTAGAAACAAATAGAGTGATGATGGAAGGCACTTTACGTGCAATCAGTATCGCTGTGACAACGGGGACAATCATCAACCACCATGAAATATGGAACTTATCACTCAATATACGGGTGTATTCGGCGATATGACCGGTATCAGTGGCTTCATGTGACAATCCAGCTATGGTAAAGATTATCAAAGTGATGACAAGTGACGGAACGGTGGTAATCATTAAGTAACGGATGTGAGTGAACAGCGGTGTATCCGTTACGGAAGATGCCAGAATGGTGGTATCCGAAAGCGGAGAAACTTTATCACCGAAATAGGCTCCGGAGATAATCGCACCTGCAATCCAACCTTCACTGAAACCTTGCGCCTTCCCTATTCCCATCAGTGCGATGCCGATAGTGGCGATGGTAGTCCATGAGCTGCCTGTCATGACAGATACTACCGCACAAATAATGCAAGTGGATACCAGGAAAAAATGAGGATGAATAACCTGTATGCCGTAATATATTAATGTAGGGACTACACCGCTGACCATCCATGCTCCGGACAAAGCTCCGATGATCAGCAAGATAATAAGTGCGGTACTTACCCCGGCTATATTATTGGTGATAGCCAGTTCGAAGTCCTTCCATGGACGATGGAATCCCGCCATACCTGTCAGCACACAAACTGCTGTAGCCACTAACAGACAGACTTGGCTGCCACCGGACAAGGCATCGCTTCCAAATGTACGGATAGTGACAAACAATAATAAAATAAGTACGAATACGGGTAAAAGGGATACTAACGGTGAAGGGATTTTGTTATCTTTCATTCTTTTTTTATTCATTTTTTTATTCAAAATGTAAATAGAACTATCAATTTAGTTTTCAGCGTGCAAAGTTCGGAATATTTTTTGAGTTCTAAAAGTCAATCGGCGGTATTTAAAGACTTTTTTTGTATTTGTAGGTAAACCTTTTTGCAAAGGGGACGTTATTAGTTCAAATTATAACCTAAAACTTAACAAATATGAATGAATTAGTTGGTGGCTTAGGCTACGCTGTAAAAAATTGGTGGATGTCCCTGTTGCTGGGCTTGCTCTACATTGCGGTAGCACTATGTTTATTGTTCGCTCCTGTGAGCAGTTATGTGGCACTGAGTGTCATCTTCAGTATCTCGATTCTGGTCAGTGGCATTCTGGAAATCTTTTTTGCTGCCGGAAACAAAAAAACAATCAGCAGTTGGGGATGGTATCTTGCCGGAGGTATTATTGATTTACTGATAGGTATTTATCTGGTATTCTATCCGTTGGTCAGCATGGAGCTGATTCCGTTTATTGTCGCTTTTTGGTTGATGTTCAGAGGGTTTACATTGTGTGGCTATTCCACAGATTTGAAACGCTATGGCACGAAGGACTGGGGATGGTATCTGGTGTTTGGCATTCTGGCCATTCTTTGCTCTATGGCTATCATCTGGCAACCCGGACTTGGCGCTGTCACCGTGCTCTACATGCTGTCCATCACTTTCCTTATTATCGGATGTTTCCGTGTCATTTTCTCCTTCGAGTTGAAAAGATTGCATAAAAACAAGTAAAAAAAATCGTTTATTTTGGGCTACGTCGTACGTTATTCGTATTTTTGTTAGCCCAAAATAAACAATGATTTCTAGTAAGAGTCTTAAGTACACTGTGCGTATTCTGCTAGGTACACTGATTGGTGTCTACCTGGGAATAATTGTGCTGCTGAACATACCGTATGTTCAGGGCAAATTATCTGTTTTTGTAACTAAAGAATTAAAAAACATACTGAATACGGAGGTTTCTATAGGACGGATTGATATGGGTTTGCTGAACCGCATCATTGTGGAAGATGTCCTTTTGCATGACCGGAAGAATCAGGAGATGCTGAAAGTAGCCCGCTTGTCGGCAAAATTCGATCTTCTTCCTTTACTGAACGGTAAAGTCACCATCAGCAGTGTCCAGCTTTTTGGATTTACGGTCAATTTGAACCGGGAAACTCCAGAATCTGCCCCTAATTTCCAGTTTGTGTTAGACGCTTTCGCATCCAAAGATACGGTTAAAACAAAATCTAATTTGGATTTACGAATTAATTCCGTGTTGATAAGGCGTGGCAGAGTGACATACGATATATTATCGGAACCGGAAACTCCCGGAAAGTTCAATGCCCATCATCTATCGGTAAAAAATCTCGCTGCGACGCTTTCACTGAAAGCATTGCGCAGCGACTCGTTGAATGCTGCCATCCGGCGGGTCAGCTTTGACGAACAATGTGGTTTTTCATTGCAGAAATTTGCCATGAAAGTTACAGCCAACAATAAACGTTTGGATATTAAGGATTTTGGTGTGGAACTTTCAAATACCGCTTTAAAGATAGATAGTCTGACCTTGAAGTATGACAGCCTGCCCGAATTGCCCCAAATGACAGAAAATGTAAGATACGATGGCTCTTTGAAGGCTTCAGTTATACTGAAAGATTTGGCTCCTTTTGTGCCTGCCTTGTCACGTTTTGAAGAACCGTTGGATCTAAATCTTGTTTTCTCCGGTCACGGCAAGCATTTGGACTGCCCCACCCTGCAGCTGGCTAACCACCACGGATTGATGATTGCAGGGGAAGCGGCCCTGAGTAACTGGGATGCAGGCATGGATATGTACATTTACGGCAAACTGGGTAACCTGATCATGACGAAAGAGGGCATAAACGTTCTGATGACGAACCTGACGGGAAAGGTTCCTCCCATTTTGCAACGTTTGGACTATATTCGTTTTAACGGGGAAGCGGCGGGCTATCTGCATGATCTCACACTGACAGGCTTGTTCTATACAGGGGCAGGCATGGTGAAAACGGACGTGATGATGAGCATTGATGAACAAAGCATGAGCAGAACCTATTCGGGTAGTGTAGCAAGTGCTGACCTGGATTTGGGAAAATTACTTAATCAGGAAAAGAAATTCGGCAAGGTGGATTTCAATGTGGAACTGAAAGGTTTCAACTATAAGAACCGGTATCCGGAGTCATACATCAAAGGAATCATATCTTCTTTTGAATATAGTCAATATCAATATGAAAATATCATGTTGGATGGCGTATATAAGGATGGAGGCTTTAACGGGCGCTTGTCCATGGACGACGCAAACGGTTCTGTCCAGATAGACGGTAATTTCAATGTTGCCAAAACAATCCCTGACTTTAATCTGAAGGCATCCGTAAAGAACCTGCGCCCCCACGACCTCCATTTGTCGGACAAATATGAGAATGCCAGTATATCGCTGGGACTCACGGCCGATTTCACCGGCAAATCCATTGACGACATGAACGGGCGTATTTCATTGGACAGCCTGCAATTAAACGCTCCCGATGAAAGAGGGTGTTTTCTTGACAATCTGACTATTACAGCCGGACAGGTAAGCGGTGAAAAAGAGTTGCGCATAAATTCATCCTTCATGACAGCAGTGATACGCGGTGACTATTCCTACCACACCATTCCGGCCAGCGTGGTAAAGACGGTACAACGCTATATTCCGTCCTTACTGACAATAAAGGATAATATGCCCGAGCCTCATAATAACTTCCAGTTTGATATCTGCTTGGAGAATACCGAAGTGCTATCCAAATTATTTCAGATTCCATTGGAATTATATTTGCCGGCATCTTTAAAAGGATATTTTAACGATGGCGAGGAGAAGTTGCACGTAGAAGGACATTTTCCGGAATTCAGATACAATGGAACACGTTATGATTCAGGCGTTTTATTTTGTGAGAATCCTTCCGACCGGTTCAAATGCTCACTGCGAGGCGGTATGTTAATGAAAAGTGGTGCAATGCTTAACTTCTCAGTGGAAGCCAATGCTAAAAACGATCATTTGGAAACAACAATTAACTGGGGAAACAATACTGATGTGACTTACGGTGGTAAATTTGCCGCCGATACCCGTTTCTTCAAAACGGAAGGCCCCCATCCTATTCTTCAGGCAGATATAAACATACAGCCCACAAAAGTAGTGCTAAATGATACGGTATGGAACATTCATCCTTCGCATATCGCCATAGATTCGGGACGCGTATTCATTAATAATTTCCTGTTTGAACATGAAGACCAATATTTAAGGATAGATGGTAAACTGACCAAGAAAGAAAGTGATTCCTGCTGGGTGGATTTGAGAAATATCAAGCTGGACTATGTACTGGATATCGTGCAGTTTGACGATGTAGAGTTTGGCGGACTTGTAACTGGAAAGGTTCATTTGAAAAGTGTTATGAAGAACCCCGTGATGCGAACCCGTCTAAATGTGCACAATTTCTGTCTGAACCGTTCTTTATTAGGAGAAGCCGATATTACAGGTGTATGGGATAAGGAATTGGGCGGAGTACGACTGGATGCCCAAATAGCGGAAAAAGGAATTTCCTCCACTCATGTGACAGGGTATGTCTCTCCCAAGTTAAAAGGTCTTGACCTGTTGATTCGGGCAGATAGTACGAATCTGGGATTCTTACAACCTTTTATAGAAGGAATTTTCAGTGAAATAAATGGTCGTGTCAACGGGAATGTCCGTTTATATGGTGATTTCAAGCATTTGGATCTGGAAGGTGAAGTGCGGGCCAAAATGGATGCTAAAATTGATGTGTTGAACACCTATTTCCAAATCCGGGATGACTCCATACATATATCTTCGGGCAGTCTGGATTTCAGGAATGTAAAAGTCTATGACCGTGAGGGACATGACGGACTGGTAAATGGTTATCTGCATCACACAAAGCTGAAAAATCTAATGTACCATTTCAATATACGAGGAAACAACCTGTTGATGTACAATACCTACGAAGCCGGGAATATGCCTTTTTACGGAAAAGTATATGGTACAGGAAATGTGGTGCTGGATGGTGGAAATAATGCGATGACAGTGGACGCTTCACTGACTACAGGCAGCAATACCAGCTTCACTTATATAACCGGAGTGACCACGGAAGCAGCGAGCAACCAGTTTATTACTTTTGTAGACAAAACTCCCAAGCGCATTCACGATGATGTGGAAACCGATCTTTACCACCACTCTAATGTGCGTAAGACTAAAGAGGAAGACGGACCTCCTATGGATCTCCGCATCAATATGTTGATAGAAGCAACTCCCAACGCTACCATGAAAATTATCATGGATCCTGTAGCGGGAGATAATATTACAGCAACCGGAAATGGAAATCTGCAAGTGAATTTTTTCAATAAAGGTGACTTTCGTATGTTTGGTAGTTATGTTATAGATCAAGGTATGTATAAACTAAGCATGCAGGAAGTAATACGCAAGGACTTTATCTTGAAATCGGGTGGTACGGTGACTTTCTCAGGTGATCCTTATCAAGCAAATCTTGATTTACAGGCGGTGTACACGGTTAATTCAGCTTCTTTAAGTGATTTGGTAGTAGATCCCTCGCGTAACCAAGGTACGGTGAAGGTAAACTGTCTGATGAATCTGACAGGAAATTTATCCAATCCGGATATTAAATTCGATTTGGAACTGCCCACTGTAAGCGAGGAAGACCGGGAATTGGTACGTAGTGCTACCAGTACGGAAGAACAAATGAATACACAGATTATTTATTTGCTGGGAATTGGTAAGTTCTACACCTATGATTATGCCAATAATGACCAATCCTCTAATGCGACCAGTTCTTTAGCCTTCAGTACACTTTCCGGTCAGCTGAATAATATGTTGTCCCAATGGATGGGCAATAAAAACTGGAACATAGGTGCCAACTTAAGCACCGGTGAAAAAGGTTGGACAGATGTGGAAGCAGAAGCTATGTTGTCCGGCAGGTTATTGAATAACAGGCTAATGATAAATGGAAACTTCGGCTATAAGGAGAATGTGATGGCAAATAGCAATTTCGTAGGAGACTTTGAAGCGATATGGTTATTGACAAAAAACGGAGATTTCCGTTTGAGAGGATATAATCAGACTAATGACCGCTATTTTACTAAATCTACCCTGACCACTCAAGGAGTAGGTCTCATGTATAAAAAAGATTTCAATACTTGGGACGAACTGTTCCGCTGGTTCTTATGGAAAAGAAGGAAAGGTTCGTTACAAAAACGAAGCGATGACTAATCAACCTATAAAGTTTATTTCATATCTTTGCGAAGTAAATTTAAAAATATGAATATGTCCTATTTACCTGCCGAATGGCATAAACAAAGTTTGATTCAACTAACGTGGCCCCATAAAGACACAGACTGGGCATACATGTTGGAAGAAGTGAATACCTGTTTTCTTAAGATAGCTTATGAGGTTTTGAAACGTCAGAATTTGTTGATTGTGGCTCCAGACCCCGATTCCATAAGAAATAGTATAGATAATTATGGAGCTGATATCCAAAAACTCATCACATCAAAAATCAACACAAACGATACTTGGGCACGCGATCATGCTTTTATCACCTTGTTGAAAGAAGACGCTACTCCCCTACTACTGGATTTCTGTTTTAATGGTTGGGGAATGAAGTTTGCCGCAAATTATGATAACCAGATTAATAACGAACTATATTTTCACCATCCTGTTCTGAAAGGTGAATATGTTTTCTGCCGGAATTTTATTTTAGAAGGAGGTTCCATAGAAAGTGATGGGAAAGGAAGCCTGCTGACTACAGAGCAATGCTTGCTGGCTAAAAACAGAAATGAAATGAACCGACAGGAAGTGGAGGATTTTCTAAAAGAAACATTCAACTTAAAACAGGTCCTATGGTTGAAACATGGTTATCTGGCAGGTGATGATACAGACAGCCATGTGGACACATTGGCACGTTTCTGTCCGGATGATACCATTGTGTATGTAAAGTGCACCAATGAAAAAGATGAACACTATAAGGAACTGGCAATGATGGAAGAAGAACTAAAAGCGTTCCGTACTTTGAACGGCAGGCCATACCGCCTGCTTCCGCTGCCTATGGCGAGTGCTGTTTATGATGAGGAACATCATCGCTTGCCGGCAACTTATGCCAATTTCCTGATAATGAATGAAGCTGTACTCTATCCTACTTATGCTGATTTTGTAAATGATATGTGCGCTAAAGAAGTATTGGCGGAAGCATTTCCCGGAAGAGAAATAGTAGGTATTGACTGCACTGCTTTGATAAAGCAACATGGCTCGTTGCATTGCGTCACCATGCAATATCCCGAAGGTGTATATTAATAAATATATGTATGAAAAGAACGATTAAAATAGGAATTATCCAACAGACATGCACAAATGATATCCGTCATAATTTGAGCAAACTGCATCGCAATATAGAACAGGTGGCGGCGGCAGGTGCACAGCTGGTTGTATTGCAGGAGTTGCACAACACCTCTTACTTCTGTCAGACAGAAGATACGGATATGTTTGATTTGGCAGAACCGGTTCCCGGTCCTTCTACCGGTTTCTACAGTGAGTTGGCTGCCGGATACGGCATTGTACTGGTTACTTCGTTATTCGAGAAGCGTGCTCCGGGACTGTATCACAATACAGCCGTCGTTTTTGACAAAGATGGCAGTATAGCAGGAAAATACCGCAAAATGCATATTCCCGATGATCCCGCTTATTATGAGAAATTTTATTTTACTCCCGGTGACCTAGGATTTGAACCCATTCAGACGTCACTGGGAAAACTAGGTGTACAAGTCTGCTGGGACCAATGGTATCCCGAAGGTGCACGGCTGATGGCACTGAAAGGTGCTGAAATTCTTATATATCCTACAGCTATAGGTTGGGAAAGCACAGACACTCAAGAAGAGAAAATCCGGCAACTAGATGCATGGGTAACTGTGCAGCGTGGCCATGCCGTGGCAAACGGTCTGCCGGTTATCGCCGTGAACCGCGTAGGACATGAGCCCGATCCTTCCGGTCAGACAAATGGTATCCAATTTTGGGGTAATAGCTTCGTGGCAGGTCCTCAAGGAGAAATACTGGTACAAGCCAGCAATATGGATGAAGAAAATATGGTAGTGGAACTGGATATGACCCGTAGCGAGAATGTTCGTCGCTGGTGGCCTTTTCTCCGTGACCGGCGTATTGATAAGTTTGAAAATCTAACCCGACGCTTTATAGATTAAATACAAACGTTATCGTTATATAAATTCACATATTCGTTAAACAATTCATGGTTAAAGCTGTTTTAGTTATCAGAATATTCAAAAGATATTATTGATTTACTAAACAGCTTAATTATGAAAAAAGTATTATTTTTAGCCGCATTGTTACTCGTTTGCTTCAGCGGAGTAACAAATGCACAAACCAGAAAACAAAGAGAAGACGCTAAACGTGAAGCATGGAAGAAAGAACGTCAGGAAAAGAAAGCCTTGGAAGCTCAGCAGGACTCTGTATCCTACGTCCAAGCAATTAATGCTTTAAAAAACGGTTCTTTTGTATTAGAAGCTGATAACGTTGTATTCCGTAATGGAATAATGCGTTTTGTTTCCTCTAACACGAATTATGTGGAAGTAAACGATGGGCAAGGTATTATTCAGACCGCCTTTACTAATTTTGTGTATAACTGGAGCCCGAACGGCTTGGGAGGTGTCACGGTTCAGGGAAATGTGAACGGAATAAGTATGCGCCAGGATAAAGACGGTAATGTGTACTATAATTATGGAATTAATGGTATTGCCGTTTCGGCCACCGTTTCCATTGTACTGACTGGCGGAACCAATCAGGCTAGTGTTACTATAAATCCAAATTTCTCGGGCAACACGCTGACAATGAACGGGTATCTGGTTCCTTATAACGAAAGTAGTGTATTCCAAGGAACAACATGGTAATTCATTAAGAAGATATGATAAAAAGGAATGGGCATTTTCATCACCCATTCCTTTTTATTTATTATTACAGCATTGGAAATGTTTCTTGTCTGTTCATAACATTAACCGAGGTTGTGATTCCAATTCCAATAAAAACTTTTTAGCGGACAGTCCGCCTCCATATCCCGTCAGCGAGTGGTCACTACCGATCACACGATGGCAAGGTGCAAAGATTGATATGGAATTTGCACCATTAGCATTGGCTACCGCACGAACTGCTTGGGGCCTCCCGATATGCTTGGCCATTTCACCGTAAGAAATTGTTTTGCCGAACGGTATCTTTAGCAGTTCATTCCATACTGTTTTCTGAAAATCCGTGCCCACAAAAAGAAGCGGCACATTAAATTCTTTGCGTTGTCCTGCAAAATACTCGTTGAGTTGCTCTATTGCTTCTTCGATTATTTCTGACGTACTTATTTCAAATTCGGCACACAATATCCGCTTCAACCGTTGGTTCACACGATCGCAGTGTTTTTCCACCTGCCAGTCACACAGGCAGAGTTTTTCGCCAAACGAACCGAGCAGCAACACTCCGCAGGGTGATTTATAACGCTTTATCTTGATCGTATTTTTCTCTTTCATACGCTTGATTTTTATATGCTTCCTTCATTTGTTTGTAATCTGTTTCAGCTTATCGGACTACTTTAAATCAAAAAGATAAAGCGTAACGAATTAGCTGAAACAGTATTCGCTACGCTATGTTCGGATCCCCCGTTATCGGTCTTTTATACAAGACTCTATAAAAGCAGACAAAACTTACTTTTCCTCTTTTATATCAACGACCAGATTCAACTCATCCAATTGTGATTGATCCAAAGCAGCGGGAGCATCCAACATCACATCGCGCCCACTATTGTTTTTAGGGAATGCTATGCAGTCACGAATACTATCAAGTCCTGCAAACAAAGAAACCCAGCGATCAAGGCCATATGCCAAACCACCATGAGGAGGTGCTCCGTATTTGAATGCATTCATCAGGAAGCCGAATTGTTCCTGTGCTCTTTCCGGAGTAAAACCCAAAATCTCAAACATCTTGGCCTGTAATTGTGAATCATGGATACGAATTGAACCGCCTCCTACTTCCACACCATTTACTACCATATCGTAAGCATCGGCACGAACAGCAGCCGGATCTGTATCCAACAAAGGAATATCTTCTTCTTTCGGATGAGTGAACGGATGGTGCATGGCCATCAGACGGCCTTCTTCTTCACTCCACTCAAACATCGGGAAATCAACTACCCACAGACAAGCAAATTCATTCTTGTCACGTAGTCCCAGCTGACGTCCCACTTCCAGACGAAGTTCGCATAACTGCTTGCGAGTCTTCATGGCATCAGGACCGCTCAGAATCAGGATCAAGTCACCCGGCTTGGCACCGAACGCTTCCTTCATCTGCTGAAGGACTTCCTGTGAATAGAATTTGTCTACACTGGATTTTACATTGCCATCAGCTTCCACACGGGCGTAAACCATACCTTTCGCACCGATCTGAGGTCTCTTGACAAATTCGGTTAATTGGTCTAACTGTTTACGGGTATAACTTGCAGCCCCTTCCGCACAGATACCACCAATATATGCTGCATCATCAAAAACAGAGAAACCATGACCTTTCATGATATCCATCAACTCCACAAACTTCATGCCGAAACGCAAATCTGGTTTGTCACTACCATAATATTTCATGGCATCTGCCCATGTCATACGCAGAAACGGTTCGCTCAGTTCGACTCCACGTAACTCCTTGAACAAATGTTTTGCCATTCCTTCGAAAGTGGAAATAATATCTTCTTGTTCAACAAAGCTCATCTCACAGTCTATCTGAGTAAACTCAGGCTGACGATCTGCACGAAGATCTTCATCACGGAAACACTTTACAATCTGGAAGTAACGATCAAAGCCGGAAACCATCAGCAATTGCTTCAGTGTTTGCGGAGACTGCGGTAGTGCATAAAACTGTCCCGGGTTCATACGTGAAGGAACAACAAAATCACGAGCTCCTTCAGGAGTAGAACCTACCAACATAGGAGTTTCCACTTCCAGAAACCCTTTGCTGTCCAAATATCGACGCACCTCCATTGTCATTCTATGACGGAGTTCCAAATTTTTACGCACACAATTACGGCGTAAATCCAAATAACGGAATTTCATACGGATATCATCACCTCCGTCACTATTATCTTCTATCGTGAAAGGAGGAGTTACCGCTGAATTAAGTACATTCAATTCCGATACGATGATTTCAATTTCACCTGTGGGAATATTCATATTCTTATTTGAACGTTCGTTCACTTCACCGGTTATTTGAATAACAAATTCACGCCCCAAGTGATTGGCACGTTCACAAAATTCGGCATTCACCGCTTCGTTGAATACCAATTGGGTAATACCGTAACGGTCACGAAGATCGACAAACGTCATCCCTCCCATTTTACGTGCACGCTGTACCCAACCTGCCAACGTTACACTTTTGCCTGCATCGGAAAGTCTGAGCTCTCCGCAAGTATGACTTCTGAACATATATTCTTTAATATTTAATCAAATGTTTGGCAAAGGTACGATATGTTTTTCATTGTACAAAACCGCCTACAAGAAAAAAAGTCCCGTAGCTGCATACCAACGGAACTTTTTTAATCCATACGGATGTATGGATCTCAACTCTTAAACATTTCAATGACATCTCTTAATTCTCCCGGGAATAGTTTGCCTGTTTTTTCCCACAATACCTTGTCCTTACGTTGGAGGACAAAGCTGGGGGCTATTTCTATTTCATAAGTATCGGCTACCTTCCGATTGACTTCTATATTGACTCTCACAATGTTAACCCGCTTTTCAAATTCATGTACCAACGGTTCAATCCATTCATAATGAGGAGACCAATCTGCATAGAACACCAGCAGCAACAATGAATCCGATCGTTTCGCCTCTTCAATTTGTTCAGTTATACCCATCACTGTATCCAACTTTAAATTACCCTCTACTCCCCAAACTGTTCACATCTGGATTCAACTCTTTTACCGCTGCTTTCACCTGTTTCTTGGTAGGCTTACCAGTATTGGACACTTGTTCAACAGGAAACCGCTGACCACTATTCGTCAGCTCATTCTTTTGTTCCATCTTTTTCTTTTTTTCTTTATCCATATCTTCTCATTTTTAAGGTTTATGCTAATAATGCAACAAAATAGATATAAAGATGGTTCACATAAAAAGTGAAAAAGGATGCCTGAGAATTATTCAGACATCCCTTTACTACTACATTTAAAACTACGTGAAATTGAGATTATTGTACTTTACGTTCGCAATAACGTTTGCATTGTGCACAAATATCATACCCCAGCATAGCTCCAAGAATAAAATCCTGCTCGGGTGACAGTTTGTTCAGTGGCTGAGTCACTAGGAAACGAATGGCATTAATGCATTCTTTTCTACCGAAAAACAGGTTTATCTTATCATTCCCCACAGGCTGGATTATGTAATTAATCTTTTGATTGGTCAGCCGTTTTACAGCAAAATCTTCATACTTCCTATTGGTAGTATAGAGTACCATCTGACGTACTCCTTTTTTAAATTCATAAATATGATTCAGAAATACTTTCAATTCTACCGGGTTAATGTCTGAAGCTATCATAAGGCAATTGTCAAAATTACAAGTTCTTCTTTATTTCTTCAATCCAATTGTTTATACGTTCTTCGGTCTTGCCACTTTCGTTCACGTCATCAAGAGCCAAACCTACAAATTTTCCATCGATTACCGCTATCGAAGATGAATACGAATACTCATCGGCAGGAACTGCTCCTACAAAAGTGCAACCGGAATTCTTTAACTGGTCATATATAACTCCCATACCGTCACAAAATGTATCACAATAGGACTCTGAATCTCCACAACCAAAGAGAGCAACGATTTTACCATTCAGATCTGCAGTCTTCACCGTTTTAATAGCATCATACCAATCGTCTTGCAATTCACCGTCCCCCCAAGTAGAAGTCCCTAATAATAAGATATCATAACCTCCCACTTTTTCTGTGGTAATTTTGCTTGCATCAATTACATCAACTGATGCCACACCTAATTTTTCAGCTATTGTCTGTGCGATGCTTTCACAAGTTCCAGTAGAGGAACCATAAATTATACCCATTTTTTTCATACAGCAAATCATTTAATTTGTTTGCTGCAAAGTAAAAGGTTTGAAAGAAATTCTGAAATACCTAGAAATAGTGATTTTAATAAAGTTCAAGAGACAGACAGTGTATAGAACTGATCTGCTTCTTGATATGTTTTTAGAACTGGTATGCAGTTCCGAAATTAATAATTCCTTGGTCAAAATCATCAATCAATTGGTATCCGAATTCAACATTCATAGTCCAGTTACGTCCCAAAGCGAGTTCCTCCCCGACTCCGAGACTAACCCCGATACGGAATTCACTATGGTTACCCCCATATTAACATGAACATGTTCTCCATCCCAGTCAACATCCAGATCATGCATATCAAACATCCAATTGGACATGGTCAGACCGAACAGCGGATAAAGTTTAACACTTTGAGCTACCCAACGTTTCTATCTTCCGTTTTTCAAGAACTTTGGCTATCAATACACTATCTGCTTAATGATAAAACGACCGATTAAATATATCAGAATAGCGACAAATATATCCTTACCTACATCCATCCCAAAATCTACCATTTTTTCCAGTACCTGCTCAATTTCACTACCTGAGGCTGCATTCAATAATAACAAATTTATATTCCTGTTCGTTTAACAAATAAAAATTAATCAGCTTGTCACTGCCATATTGTAAATGTGCCAGCCCATCTTGATAGTATAGTTTTGCAATGTTTCAATAAATAAATCATCCGATATGTTTTTACATTTCCTAATAGTAGGAAATGTAAAGTTGCAAAGATATCATATATAATTGATAAAACTAAACTTGTCACTTAAAAGAGGGACCTAAGGCCTGTATTAAATATACGATTCCAAGACAATATAAATATACAATATTTAATTTTAATCATTCAGTAAAATTGTCGAAACATTGATGAAAGACCTTATACCAAGTGAAAAAAGGTACGGCATGAGATAAAACTAATCAAAAATATTCAGTAAGCAACGTAAAATCAGCCAACAAACTCACACTTAAAGTTCCATATTAGTTTACTTTTTTGTTTTTAGGCGTTTTTCGTAAATAAAATTTAAAAGCAAGAAAGAGAGAAATATCCTAACAAGAATATAGCTAAAGTACAAAACTTTCAGAGATTCACTCTACCTTTTTTGGGGGACAGAATTCGACATTTTTGAAGAAATATCGCAAGAATTCTAATGAGAGTAAACTTGGAAAATTTTATTCCGTTGACGAAGTAACTCACTTCCATTAAAAACATTACTTACATGCTGTACCACAGAAAGACAACCGATATATCATAATATCTTCTGATTTTTCTTCTAAATTTTACTTCATATCTTTCATACGGTTAATTCACTATATAATAACGAGATAGTAAACTGCTATAAGGGAAAACAATATTTTCCAAGTAAACATTTACAATATTTTTTTAAGATATTTGTAGACTCTGATAAAATCAATACCTTTGCATTTTCAATTTATGCATAAACAATGTCGAAATGCAAATTGAAATATTGCAGATAACAAAAAAATGACAAAGAAATATGAGACTTATAAAAGTGACAGGTGGGTTGGGAAATCAAATGTTTATTTATGCTTTTTATTTGCGGATGAAAAAGTACTATCCAAAGGTGCGCATAGACCTTTCGGACATGATGCATTATAAAGTGCACTACGGATATGAAATGCATCGTGTATTCAAGCTGCCCCATACAGAATTTTGTATAAACCAGCCTCTGAAAAAAATTATCGAATTTCTTTTCTTCAAAAAAATATATGAACGGAAACAAGCCCCCAATAGTTTAAGGGCTTTTGAAAAGAAATACTTTTGGCCTTTACTTTATTTTAAAGGGTTTTATCAGTCGGAACGTTTCTTTGCAGATATAAAGGATGAGGTCAGGGAAGCTTTCACTTTTGACAGAAGCAAAGCCAACAGTAGAAGTCTTGATATGCTTGACATTTTGGATAAGGATGAAAACGCAGTTTCTCTACACATTCGTCGTGGAGATTATTTGCAACCCAAACATTGGGCTACTACTGGAAGTGTATGCCAGTTACCTTACTATCAAAACGCAATAGCGGAAATGAGCAAAAGGGTTACCTCTCCGTCCTACTATATTTTTTCGGATGACATTGTTTGGGTAAGAGAAAATCTTCCATTGCAAAATGCGGTATATATTGATTGGAATACAGGTGAAGACAGTTGGCAGGATATGATGCTTATGAGTCATTGCAAGCATCACATCATCTGCAACAGTACATTCAGCTGGTGGGGAGCATGGTTAAATCCTAGTATAGACAAAACAGTAATTGTGCCTAGCCGTTGGTTTCAGTATTCCGAAACCCCGGATATCTATCCTACGGGATGGATAAAAGTGCCAGTGGATTAATATATAGAGCTCATAAGTACGCGTTATCTGAAAAACGGATTTTATTCGGTCAAGAGTATTAAAACCGTGAATTCCAATCAAAACATCGCTTTGCTTCAGAATACAAAAATACAGTAATGTATGCAAAAAATTGAAAGCAGACGGATTGAGTTGTGTATTCACAACAGTATGACGGTTACAGGAGTAGTTTTGAGATCCAACTAATCCCAAATGTTGGGTATATATTGGGAACTAATAACAAGCAAGACACAAAGAAGTCAAAATTATTATTTATAACTTATTTATTTTCCGAGTTGTTAATCAATGAAATGAAGTCCTCTTTGGAAGCAGGAGGAAGTATAGATTCGATTTTGCCACACAAATAAATGATAATTAAAAGTCGTTTTTTTATTGATCAAATGGAACGGTTGAACTGGAAGCAGTATAAAAATCAGTAGCCCCAACAGCTTCCATAAAACAGAGCACCTGCAAGATGTAGGAAGTGTAGTGGAGCAGTGTTTTTCTGTGGTACAAAGCACGCTTTTGTACGAGTTATACATCCACATGTACAAAATTATAGATACGTAGTGAGCCTAAAGGATACTTGCATCCCCCAATCCTTTGTACTCATCAGATGGGCAATTTTGACATCTTTTGGAAGTTCCTTCTCTATAATTTCGAGATAATCGTTTATTTCACCCACTACTTCATTGGCATTGGAACCTGCCGTTTGAAATATCATGCAAGTGGCTGCCGGATGCCCGTCTATCTGTCCGTTGATAACATAGTTTTGTGCACCCAGCTTAATGGTTGCCACATCTTTTAACCGGAGAACTTCTCCGTTGGGTAACGACCGGATAACCATGTTTCCAAACTCTTCGGTTTTTTCAAGCCGCCCTTTGTATTTCATTGTGTATTGGTGTACGTTTTTGGAATTTTCCTCCAACGAGCCGGTTGCGACCTCCAAACTCTGTTCTCCCAATAAAAAGGACTCCAATAACCGGAAAATCCCCGCCACCAATAAGGTGAAGCGGTGTATCCCACAAATGGTAGGTACTGGTGTAATCCCAAGTCGGCCTTCTCCTTGCTTGCTGCACGACTGTAACCCCGTTCCTGCATGTTATGGTGACAGGTGTTCAAGATTTGTCAAGATATTGTAATATCTTATCTTGTCCGATAAACAGAATACTGTCTGCCAGATAATATGACCGGAACTGACTGAAATCCGTTTCCGGATCATAATCAGTCATTACGCGGTAGTCGGCATCCAGTTTATTCACTTCTTCATCTTTTTGGCAGGAGTATAGGGTTCCTGCCAGGAGCATGAATACCCCTATGTACAATTTAGCTGTCATACTTTTCTTGGTTAGTTTGTTTAATGATCAGAAAGTTGTTCCTTTAAATACGGAACTTTCCTTGAACGGAACCAGTTGCCCGTCCAATGTAACATTGAGAGAATTGAAATTGGGGATAATCGTTGCTGTGGCACGGTTGTCCGAAGGACTGAGTGTCACTGTAACTTGTGCCGATATACCATTTCCGGTGACATTCATGGAAAGGCGGGTGATGCCTTTCTTGTCTGTTTCCATTTTCAATCCGGTCGGAGTGCCTTCCACTGTGATACCACCCACGCCGTTGGGACCGCCGCCTGATTGGAACGGTGAGATTTGCACGGTCGCTCTCCCGTCATGCAAGGCAATGAAGTTGGTGGTAGAATTTACATATCCATGTTCACCATGCTTTAGTGTCAGTTCGTCACTTTCCAGTACAAACTCTTTCCTTTGCAAAGCATTTTCGGCCTTTATATGGACAATCGAATCCATCAAGTGTCGTTCCTGTCTGGCTATTAAACGTGCATTCTCAATGAAATCTTTCCATTGTTGCAATTCACTTTTCTTTCCTTCCTGGGCATTGGCCTGTATCGCTCCTGTTATAAAAAGAAGGAGCAAGATTTTTTTAAAACATTTTGCTACCATATATCATCAAATATTAAATTGTTTACGGTAGCAAAAGTCGTCATTTCGGACAATTAGCTCTTGTCTGTAAATGTCAAAGCCATTTGCCTTTAGAAGTCTATGACCATAGAATATTTCAGGGTCACTGATTCCTGAACTCTTTTGGGGTCATTCCCACATACTGGTGGAATACGCGGGAGAAGAATGAAGGGTTCGGGTAATTCAATTTTTCCGATATTTCGGTAATACTGATGGTCGTTGAACGTAATAACAGCTTGGCTTCACGCATAATAAACTCAATTACCCAAAAATGAAAAGTCTGTCCAGTGGATTTCTTCAGTACACGCATCAGATACTTATCCGATATATATAATTTATCGGCGTAAAATGAAACAGACCGTTCTTTCTTGTAATGCTGATGGAGTAGAAAGAAGAAATGATCTGTCAATTCGTCTTGTCGTGTATTCGATACCGACACATTTTTACCGGAATATAACCTGCTGATTTCAAGAATAAAGGAAAACAGCAATCCTTTGGTAATGGCAATGTACTCATTGCTTTCCTGATAACGTTCAGCTATCAGGTCATAGTATTTCTTCACCAGTTGCCTCTCTTTATCTTTTAACTGTAAGCAAGGATTTTTTCCTACATATTCTGAAATATCTGCCTTTAGTAATAAAGGAAAATCCGAGAGGAATTCAAACTCGAACCAAAGATATTCAAGTAGCAAATCTTCTGTATGAGATATTTGTCTGACCAGATGGTTTGGATACAGATATATCAATGTCCCGGTATATATTAAATGGTTCTTCCCGTCAATTTCAATCATGGCTCCACCTTGTAAGACTATAGCGAGAAAAATCTTATTTGAGGGAGTACGTTCCGCTTCCTTTTCCGGAAATAATACGGATAAATGTCCGGTGGAAGGACATTTTCCAAACTTGTTTGTCATATCTTTATTAATTGGCATCGAATATAATACAAGTAAGTTCATACAAATATAAAAGGATTTTACGGATTATTGTTTATCTGCTTGCAAATATCACGAAATGGACAATAACAAATTTGTCTCTCAGCTTCAAAGCCGTTTACAGGAGAAAGTCAGACTAAAATAGATTTCTCTAATCAACATTTGGTTACTATCCGGACAATCCAGACATGGAAATGGACAAAAGGATGTGACAGAATGTTATGAACTTTGCAGCAGAAAATAAAAGTATAAATAAATTATGATGAAAGAAACTTTAAACTCAAAACTGTATATCCTGGTTGTTATCGGGATTGTTTCAGCTTTTGGTCCGTTTGTGACCGACTTTTACCTGCCAGCCCTTCCGGTGCTGGCCGGATATTTTGATACTACGGCATCGCTCGTACAGCTTAGCCTGACTTTTAGTATGGTTGGACTGGCCGTCGGGCAGTTGGTTATCGGGCCGTTGAGTGACAAGTATGGACGTAAAAAAACATTAATGGCCTCCCTTGTCCTGTTTTGTATATCTACAATAGGTTGTTTATACGCTTCGGATATATATGTATTTATCTTCTTCCGATTACTACAAGGATTGTCCGGAGCCGGTGGAGTAGTTATTTCCAAATCCATCGCCACGGATCTCTACGAAGGGAGAGAGCTTACTCGCTTTTTTTCTATGCTTAGCTCCGTGCAAGGCATTGCCCCGGTTTGTGCCCCCGTATTGGGGGGTGTTTTATTGGAAGTGACTGACTGGAAAGGTATCTTCTGGATATTGGTATTGATAGGCATATTATTGATTATGGCATTGGCCTTTTTTAAAGAGTCCTTGAATAACGAGCAACAACATTGCGGTGTGTTTGCCACATTTCGGAATTATATACCTGTGTTTCAAAATGCTCAGTTTATGCGCTATGTATTGGTACAGGCGTTCGCTATGGGGGTAATGTTTACATATATTGCTGCTTCTCCCTTTATCTTTCAGGAGCATTTTAACATGTCCCCGCTGGCGTACAGCCTGTGTTTCGGTGCCAATGCGATAGCCATAATGCTGGGCAGTCTGACGGTTTCATTATTCCATGACGCAACCGATGCATTGCGTGTAGGTTCTATAGGATTCGGGATAATGAGTTTGTTTGTAGCCGCAGCTTTATTTTTCTCCACTTCCGTGTGGCCGGTGGAAGTATCGCTGTTTGTTTTTATGCTCTTCCTGGGAGTAATATTGCCCAGTTCTACAACACTTGCCCTTGATTTGGAGAGAAAGAACTCCGGAAACGCCTCTGCATTGCTTGGATTTTTGATGTTCCTGTTCGGTGGAGTGCTTTCTCCCTTGACCGGATTGGGAAATATGCTCTATACAACCGGAATTATCATCGTTGCTTGTTGCATCGGTACATGGTTTTGCAATCATATTGCAACCTCGCATATCGCTTTAAAGGTAACCAAACAATAAAGGAGATTCACAAATGAAAAATAAAATGATTCCAGACTATCCTATTATGTATAAGATGAATTTCACCAACGGGCGGCTTATGAAATTCCAATTTGATGATTTTTTATTCTTATATGTCTATTCGGGAGAAGGAACAATATGTGTGTCAGGGATTAATCACCCGCTGAGCAAAGGATGCGGCTGGATATTGGCCCGTAACGAACATATTTCATTTCACACGGAGAGTTTCATGCAAGTAGTACATATCCGCATATCGGAAGAGGCTGTAACAGAATATCTGTTACGTGCTACGTCTCCGGCTATGACAGATGCAGAAAATGAAGTGGAAAATGAAGATATAAATGTAATGACAGTAACCAATCATGTACTCCTTCAGGGTCTGATATCAGGCATTGAAGCTGGTGTTGATAATAATTTCCGGGCTAACCAACCATTGACTTATCTCAAGATACAGGAGTGCATAAATGTCCTGACCTATCTCCGTCCGGGATTACATAATTGGTTTTCTCGTATGAACAGCTTGCAGAGAATTAATTTGAAAGATTTCATGGAGTGTCACTATCAGGATAACCTGCCATTGGAACAACTGGCGCAGGCTTCTGGACGTAGCTTATCTACATTCCGCAGAGACTTCTTAAAAGTGTTTGGTACGACACTCGGAAAATGGTTGTTGACAAAGCGACTGGAAGAAGCTTATGTACTCATTAAAGAAAAGAAAATCAAGCCGTCAGAATTTCTATTGGATTTAGGATTTGAAAGTTTCTCACATTTCTCCCATAGTTTTAAGGCGTATTTTGGCATACAACCCTCCATTCTGTTAAAAGAAAGTATTGTGAAATAGAAATGAAATTTAAATAAAATATAAGTATATGGTATTGACCGTATTGCCCTTTTCTCTTAAGTATTGTTCAAAATTACGAAAGAATGTATAGGTAAGATCCTTGAAGTCCAGCCCGGAGCAAAAATCATGCAGGACCGCCAGTGTCGAGTGCAGGTTGTCCTTGGTGGACTGCTTCTTGTCCGAATTGTCAATGGCTGATTTGGCAAAAGTGGAGAAGCTGACATTCACCGTACTTTTCTTCTTGACAGCATCCTTCAGTAGTGAGAGTGTGGCAGGTATTCCGCGCTTCCAATACCCCAACTCTATGCCTTGCAGATACAGGATGTATTCATAGAGCATTGCGTTCAACTCATTTGACTGGGGATGGTTAATGACTTGTACCCCTTCACGGCTCCAGCACTCTGGTTTGAGGTACACGTTTGTCTTCAGGTAGATTTTTCTTTGGTTTAAATAGGCTTCAACCTGTACAAGGGTCATGCCTTGCCTGTTTAGTGTGTTCTGGCGGTTATATACAAGACGGTATCTGATTTTATCCATTTTTCTGCAAAGGTGCTATTTAATGCACAAACGACAAAAAAATGGAGTGCAAATTACCGACTTTCTATAAGAACATTACATGATCAAACAATGTTGTGTGAAGAATAGTATATGGTTGTTACAGTATAAAGGACGCAAAGAATATCCGCGTCCTTTATATATTTAAATTAAATAGAAATCTCAATTCCGATCCCAAGTACCGTCAGACTTGATTTTTTCAACATTGGAAACAAGGGAATTGTAATTGGTTTCCATGGTTGGAATAACCGCAGTCCATGCATTTTTATCGGCAGGACCGTAGTTTCCTCCGGTTGTGGTGTTCTTCTCGGCAAAATAAGTGGCCCAGCTTCCGCCTTCTGCCCAGGTTTTGCGGACCATCGGGTCTCCCCAGCGTTTTAGGTCGAACCAGCTGTGGCCTTCGTTGCAGAGATCAAATTTACGGTATGCTTTAAGCTCCTCCCAAAGACTGTCACCACTTTTTGTGCAGGTATAATCCGCATTATAAGGCTTGACGGTCTGCTCAAGAAGTGCGCGTACGGCCTGTTCGTTACCTAAACGGTACTGTGCCTCCGCCTCGTTATACATCATTTCAGCGGCACGGAAAATAGGAATACATCCGTCTCCTGTCCCGGATTTTACAATGAACTTGGTGGAGAGATAATAGAAGATTGTCGTGGTGCTGTATATGCGTCCGGCGAACTCCTTCTTCACACGGTTGTAGAAATCACCTTTGGTCACCTTACCCGAGCCGCTGACTTTGGAAACATCGCCCACTTCTTCCGGAGTCGGAATGGCATAAATGGCGAGCCGCTTGTCTGCGGGATCAATCGGATCTACTATCTGTTTGCTTATACATGGTGGATAAGTGCGGGATGCAGAACCGAGACAGCTGGCGCTCATATAGTTATAGAATGAATAGTAATGAACAGGCTGTGTGTCATCCTCGAACACCTCCCATATCCATTCTTGATTGGCTGTGTTGAATCCTGCCTTATACTCATCGGGAGTCATGATGGAGTAGTTCCTGCGAGCTTCCTGTGAATGGGTGATGACCGTCTGCCAGTCATTACGTATAAGAGCTGCCCGTGAATAGACGGCATGGGCCACATCAAGGTTCGCCATCCACCTCTTGTCCACATCGACAGGCCGATCGTATCCGCATGATGTGAAAAGGCTGATGGCCTCATCAAGGTCATGGTAGATCAGTTCGAATGTCTCCGCCATAGTGGAGCATGGCATTTCGTCATTGTTTACTGTGGTACGCAGTACAAGACCGCGCTGCAAGCCGTCTGCATCTGTCCATCTTCGACTGTACAGCTGTGAGAGCATGGTGTAGGAGTAGGCACGGTAGACCAGCGCCTGTGCCTTTATATAGTCCCATTTACGTTGCTCCGCCACGTTGGCAAGCCCCGTCTTGCAGTTGTCTAGAATCTGGTTAGCATTTCTGATGAGTTTGTAATAGTAGTACCATGTTACATGGATGTTGCTGTTCGTACTGCTGGTAAAATAGTTGCCTTTCGCGAGATTCTGCCAGCCGGTGTAGCTGCCTTTCTGTATCACATCTCCAGGATATTCGCCCTGATACGCATAAACGGTACCTTCTCCGTTGTACCCCTGTGTGTCCAGGTACTGTGTGCTCATGATCCGACCCAGTCCGTTCACGGCGTATTGTGCGGCATCGGCATTCTCAAAAATCACCTCGTCTGAAACGCTTGATTCCGGACTGAGTTCAAGATACGAATCTGAACAGGCTGCTGTACAGAAAAGCAGAATTGCCATTGAAACTATATTATATATCTTTTTCATCTTTCCAAATGTTAAATGGTTGCATTAATACCGAATGTGAAGACACGGGCCGGAACCAGATAATTGCTCTGGCCGCCACCTATTCCCATCATGGGGTTCATACCTTTACGGGCCGACCAGAGGTGTATGTTCTCGGCCGAGAATAAGAAACGGACAGTGGAAAGGTTGACCTTTGCTGTCCATCTTTTCGGAAGAGTGTAACTTATATTTAGATTCTTAAAGCAAAGATAGTTACGGCTGACCAACCAGCGGTCACTTCCAGCATTATTGTCGGTACTGGTCAGATTATTGATCTCGGGATTGGTGTTGGGATTGATACGTCCATTGCCGTCCACAGCCTTGTTTGCCGCATAATATCCGGCATAGTTCGCCTCTGATGTAGTCTGGCCTGCTGCAATAGCAGCATTGTAGGCGTCATCATAGGCATTCTTGTAAGTGGTTATCATGGCATTGGACCTGTCGTTGATCCGCCAGGCGTTGTTGTACAGGTCCACATGGTAATTTCCGGCACTTTGTCCGGGTGTCATCAGGCTGGAATAAGGGCTGTCGTATATCTTTCCACCAAGCGAATAGGTGAACATTGCAGATATGTTGATGTTCTTCCAGCGTATGTTTGCCGAGAAGGAACCGTATGTGGTAGGAAGCGCGCTGCCTGCCCATTTCTTTTGGGCATAGGTGGTCTTGAGCACATAATATTTCCCGTTGATCAGCCTGTAGTTCTCGGGAGCAAGCTCGGTGGCTCCCTGGACGGGATTGCCGTTGGCGTCCCACATCAGTTCTCCTTCATCGTTGAGTTTCTGCTTGCCACCAAGCTGTGACCCGTCAGGAAGTACAATATAATAATCATTAAGATTTGCCTCGTAAAGCGACTGTCCATCCATCTCGTCCACTCCTGCCCAATGGTATGTATAGTAGTCATATCGTGACTTGCCTTCGGAGATGAGATAGCTGCCGGAAGTTATGCCGACAGGCAGGTCCTCCCTTTGTCCAAGCTTTCCTGATGGATCAATGGGATATACGGTTTTCTTTTTATTCTGTTCGGGAAGTTTGACGATCTTGTTCTTGGTGGTGGTAAGGTTTGCGGATACGCTGACAGTCCAATCCTTGCTCTTCACGATATCGAAATCAGCGGAGATCTCCCAGCCGCGGTTGGAGATTGTACCTATGTTCCTGTCTGTGGTTGATGTGGAGGAACCTGTGCTGGTACCTCCTGCTGAACTGGGGGCATATACGCTGAAAATAAGGTCCTTATTCCTTTTGTCAAAATATTCAACGGAGAGATTCAGCCGGTTGAACAGACGTCCTTCAACAGCTGCGCCCCATGATTCTCCGGTTTCCCAATGCAGGTCTCTTGCCGGATTCTGACTTACAACGTATGCCGGCTTGGAATTCTGGGTCCATGATCCGTAAAGGCCATAATATGCGTAGTAACCGGAGCCGGAATCATTACCTACCTGTCCCCAGCTTGCCCGCAACTTGCCCTGATTGAGCCATCTATATTTTTTCATAAACTCCTCGTTGCTGAAGACCCAGTTGGCACCCAGCGAACCGAAGTTTCCCCACCGTGATTCCTTTGCGAAACGGCTGGAACCGTCACGGCGGAATGAGGCTTCGATATTGTACCGGTTGTCATATCCATACTGTACGCGCGCCAGATAGGATTCAGTGCGGTAGCGGGTTTTGTATCCCGAGATACTTGCCATTTCAGAGAAGTTGGAAAGCGCATACCTGTTTGGAAAAGCCTCGTTGGTCTTGCTTGTATAGGTATAGTCATAACGATAGCTGTAGTTCTCGTGCCCAAGAAGGACTTCGATGTTATGTCTGTCATTATAGGTCATGTTCCAGCGCAGCTGCTCCTGTAGAGTCCAGTTCTTGTAGGTATAGAGGGTTTTGGCAAGAGCCCCGTTGCGACCCGAGATGGAACCGTCCTCGGAAACAGTACCACGTGCATCACCGATGACCGCATTCTCGTATTTGTAATAATCGCTATTACGTGTGTTCACATTTGCTTTAAGGGTTGCGGTAAAGCCGTAGGGCAGCACGAGATCAAGATAACCTATCCCGTTGAGTGTATTGCGTATTGTCCGACTATCATTCAATTCCGACTCCCATATCACGTGGCGGTCACGGTTCTGATTGCGGGTTATGACCTCCTGAGGGTTTCCGTTCTGGTCGTAGATGATATAGCTTCCGCCGTCCCATTGCGGGTTTCCGGCACCGTCAAGCACATAATCCCCCTTATTCACCTGTATGGGGGTTCCGGCATTGTCATATACCGTTCCAGTTTCCGTATAGTGCGAGTGTACCGGATAAATGGGAGCCATATAGCGGCAGAAATAGAAAGGATTGCTGTATGATGACGAGCCGTCCCCGACACCGTTTGACGTGTTCTGGAACTTCTGATGTGAGGCGTTGATGCTCATGCCGGCCCGTAACCATTTCACAGGTTTGATGTTGACAGCCATGCGTCCTGTCAGACGGTCAAACCCGGAATCTTTCATATATCCGTTCTCATCAAGATAGGAGAGTGAGAAGTAATAGTCGCTCTTGCTTGTAGCACCCGATCCCGAGAACTGGTATTCCGAACGATATCCTTTGCGTGTGGCCTGGTCAAACCAGTCCAAATCGCCGGCATACCCGTCAATGATAGAGGCGTCGGCAGCCATTTTCCCATCGAGGGTGAAAAGCTGGTCGTCTGGTTTGTTGAAGATGTTGACATAAAGTCTGTCGGGAATAAGTGTGCTGTTCACGGCATTTAAAATTGCCTGTTTGTCCGTACGGTCACCTCCGCCGTGTACGAATGCGTTGGCTGCGTTCTGGTATTCAACCTCCATGAACTGGAAGGGATTGGTACGCTCATATTCCGGCAGAGCACGTTCGTACCAGCCCTGGTTGGTCTTGAAATTGAACTGGATACGTTCACTCTTTGACTTTTTGGTTGTGATCAGAATCACTCCGTTTGAAGCCCGGTTGCCATAGAGTGCGGCCGAAGCGGCATCCTTCAGAATGGACATTGTTTCAATATCCTCCATATTAAGGTCGGAGATGTTTCCTCCGTACGGAACGCCGTCTATCACATAGAGGGGAGAGGTACTACCATTTACTGTGCCGATACCTCGGATAAGCACTGTGGGGTCACTTCCAGGCGAGCCGTAGTTGCCTGTGACCGTAATACCCGGTGTGGAGCCTTCAAGGGCTGAAGTGACGGATGTCACAGGACGTTTCAGGAGTTCCTCATTTCTGACCTGGGTGATGGCACCGGTAATCGAAGACTTTTTTTGCGTGCCGTAAGCGACAACAACAACTTCGTCAAGTGCCTGGCTCTCTGCCGTAAGCTCGATTGTCATTTCTCCGGGAGTGATAGCAACTTCGCGAGTTGTCATACCGACAAAAGAAACAGTGATTGTTTTGACATTGTCGGGGATTTCCAAGGAAAAATGACCTTCAATGTCAGTGATTGTCCCCTGTTTTGTACTTTTGACAAAAATGGACGCTCCCACGATGGGTTCCTTGTCAGACGAGTCTATAACCCGCCCCTTTACAATTTTTGCCATTACCGTTCCTGTCATAAGGAACAGGCATGCCAACAAGAACAACAAATGTTTTTTCATGGTCGTTTAATTTTTGAATATTTAAAACGGTTTGTTTTTGCTTCTCAAAGCTAATCAAATTTATATAATAAAAAAACATTTTGCTTAAAAAAATTAATTTGGGATAAAAATAATGTTCTGGAATGCTAATCCTTGGGTTGGAGCTATAGTTTTATAGACTAGATTGATTGTTAATGGATATTTTTGATAAGTCCAGCTTTGGTATACAAAGATTCAGAAGTAAAGACAAGCTCTGATTAGCCGGACTAGGGTTTGAGACAAAGGAGGTGAATTCTAAGTCTTCTTTATCATAATTTGAAATGAGTCCGTAATTTGCTAAGGCTATGCAAAATTTCTTATTGAATATCACCTTTTATTCATTTATGGTCATGGCATTGATGGTGCTCATGAGATAGACAACCGATTCCCGAATCTGTAAGTTTTCCGTTCAGATAGTCCGTTACAACATTCAAAATATTTCTGGAACATCCCCACAGATTCCCTTAAGATAAAATCCTTCAACTGTGTGCATGAATAGATACCAGAATTATCTATTTTGTCTAGTCTTTCCTGATTACTTATTGAGAAGATTACGCAATTTTGTATTTATCATTGCGACATCCGAGCGTTTTACCACCTCTCCGTTCTTGAACTGGAAGAGATTATCTATGATAAACCGAATGATAATATAGCAAGTTTCCTGCTTATGGTAAACGGCCACTCTAATTTTATGTCTGCCATCCTTAAAAACTTTTGCTTTGAAAATTGTTAGTTTGAGAATTGCCATACTGATTAAAATTAAAGGATAAGTTTTGTATCCATTGATGAGCAAAAACTCCTTTTTTCAATCAATAAAATGAAGATTTTATAATAAAAAAAACTTTGAAAACAGCTTTAATATCACTGCTTATCAAAGTCTTTTTCTTTTGTCGGGGTAGCGGGATTCGAACCCACGACCCCCTGCTCCCAAAGCAGGTGCGCTAACCGGACTGCGCTACACCCCGAATCTTTTTATTTTTTCAATTGCTCTGTTTCTCAAAATCGATGCAAAGGTACGACTTTTTTTTATATGTGCAAACGTTTGAAGTGATTTTTTTCCATTTTTTTTCGTGCTATTATTTATTAAATTATAAATCAGCATATTAACTTCATTTTTTTCATCCGCAACAAAGAAATTTCAGTGTAAAACAACTCCCCTTCCCTATTTCACTACTTGCCGAGATACTTCCACCATGTAAATTCATAATTTGTTTGCATAAACTGAGTCCGATACCACTACCTGTCGACTTCGTTGTGAAAAAAGGAACAAAGATTTTATCCAAAACTTCAGGAAGAATACCACTACCATTATCACAGACAGAAAGGAAAAATAGATGTTTGTCTAAATCACAATGTGTACTAATAATAACTTCGGGATAGGTTTGCTCTACACAAGCCTCACCTGCATTCTTTAGTAAATTGATTAATACTTGTTCTATCTGTGAACGATCTAGCATCAGAATCGTTTCTGGGTTTTCTACTTTATATATATATTGTATGTTTTTATTAGGGAATAGTTTTTTCATATCACTCAACAACTCACCTATATTTACTGGAGCCAGTATCGGGACAGACAGACGAGAAAGTTTACGATAGTTTTCCACAAAATTCAGTAATCCTTTACTTCTTCTATGAATAGTCTGCATCCCTTGCAACATGATATTGTAATCTTTCTCATTCATACCATTTTGCACAGCACGCTCACTTAATGTTTCACTTAATGAAATAATGGGTGCAATGGAGTTCATTATTTCATGAGTAAGTACACGAATCAGCTTTTGCCATGCTTCCATTTCATTTTCCTCCAATACAGCACGGATATTCTTTAAATTAACTAACCGGAGTTCCGTACCATGTTGAGCGGAATATTCGGATACCGTAACAGCCAATTCTTGTAGAGTATCTCCTTTATGTATTCGTACTGTTTTAATTTCTCCAGGCTGTAATGACAGGATAATAGTAGGAAATTCAGAATTTAACAGAGCCAATTCCCTGACTGAATGAATACAATAGCCGCACAAATCCTGCATGGCGGCCCGGTTCATCCAATGTATATTGCACAGACTATCTACTACCAGCAAACTGCTGTCAACAGTATTCAATAATGTTTCATAATATTGATATCGCTCTTCATTCTCGGACAACCGAGTACGGAATTCAGCAACAACATTATTTATTTCTTGTGCCAATCGTTGTTCTGTACGAGTTTTGTGCTGGGTAGAAAAACTCAAAGAGAAATCTGCATAACGAATACCTTCTATCATTCGTGATATCATACGGGTCGTTTTATATTGCCACTGACAGATATAGATGATAATACTTGCCATAATCATCAGCGAAAATAACAAGCAAAAATAGAGTGAATGTTGATAAAACAGATATGCAGCTATAGCTACTACCCCCATCAGTAACATACAAGCTATCATCCGTAAAGTTTGTAAACGATTCATAAACCTAATTTTTCAAGTTTCCGATAAAGAGCGTAACGGGTAATCCCCAAATATTCCGCTGCACGACTCAAGTTTCCTTCGCTGCGCTTCATAGCACGTTCTATGGCATTGCGTTCTAATTGTTCCAAGTTCAGTATCTCATCCGTATTCACCCTCTTCTCGGGTTGTGGCTGCAACATGAAATTTGCAGGCTTTAACAATGGCGAGTCCGAAAGAATAATCGCCCGTTCTATGGCATGCTGTAATTCGCGTACATTACCCGGCCAATGGTAACGCATGAGTTTCTGCTTGGCTTCGCGGTTCAGTCCGTTTATCTCTTTCTTATATTTATGAGTATACCGTTGTAAGAAATAATCAGCCAATAAGAGCACATCCTCTCCCCTTTCCCGCAAGGGAGGAATGGCAATCTCGATCGTATTGATGCGATACAACAGATCTTGACGGAAATTGCCCTCCTCCACCAATTGTCGGATATTTACATTCGTTGCGCTTATCAACCGAACATCAATAGGAATTATATCCGTTGCTCCCAAACGTGAAATCTGCCGCTTTTCTATGGCTGTTAGCAATTTGGATTGCATAGGTAATGACAAATTCCCTATCTCATCCAAAAAAAGCGTTCCTCCTGATGCCACCTCCATACGTCCCGCTTTTGCTTTACGGGCATCTGTAAAAGCCCCTTTTTCATAGCCGAACAATTCACTTTCGAACAATGATTCTGGTATGCTCCCCAAGTCAATCGTTATAAAAGGACATTCACGACGAGGAGAAAAATAACGTAGAGAACGGGCCACCAAATCTTTACCGGTTCCATTTTCACCCAATATCAAAATATTAGCATCAGTATCCGATAATTTCCGAATAGTATCAAAAACCTCTCGCATAGGCGCTGAGTGCCCTATCATCTGAGGCATCTCTTCATCCTGCCCGCTCAATGCTACAACTTGTTCTTTCAGTTGCCTGACCTCTTTACGAGAATCACGAAGTTTGATAGCCGACGAAAGCGTAGCAAGTAGTTTTTCTTTTTCCCAAGGTTTGGGAATAAAGTCAATAGCTCCAGCTTTAATAGCCCGTACAGCTTTATCTGTATCTGCATAAGCAGTCATAAACAAGACAATAGCCTGCGGGTCTAATTTTAATATCTGTTCTAGACAATTGAACCCTTCCTGCCCGCTGATAGCATCCCGGCGGAAATTCATATCAAGCAGAATAACATCAGGTTGAAAAGTAGTCATAAAATGCTCAATACGAGTCGGTTGAGTAGTAACTTTTATTTTTTCTACGTAGGGTTCCAATAAAAGGTTTAGTGCAAAAAGCACGTCCTCATTATCATCTATAATCAATATTTTTCCTTTTGTATTCATTATTTTATCCTCATATACATTATTATACGAATAAAAGATTTTCTATCCGCTATTTTGCAAAGATATTGTTTTTTTTAGTGTGTTGTCTGTGCGAATACGCACTATTTTTGTGCGTATCCGCACAGAGACGTTTTTATTTTTTAGCCCACAAAATTCTGGTAAACAAAGAGATAAGATAATGGCACACTATTTGATTAGTCTATAATACTAATATATTAAGTTATGAAAAAAAAATCAATAATAGTTATCAGTTTATGCCTTGTAGCAAGCATAGTAATTCTATCCAGCAATAAGATCTATATGCTTTATATAGGTGACTGCCGTCAATTGTGGGAAGAAGCACAAACCCACTATGTCAATCGACAATATGAAAAAGCACGCGAGTTATTAGAAAAGATAGCTCGCATTGATACGGCCCATCATGCCCAATATCTGACAGGCGACATGTATTTAAAAGGCTTAGGAGGTGAAATTGATTATGATAAAGCTTTGAAACTTTTTCATCAATCGGCAACGGGCGGAAACACTTATGCTGAAAACAATATAGGTTTTATGTACACATATGGTTTGGGAGTCACTAAGGATTACAGCCAAGCATTCAAATGGTTGAACAAAGCTGCCACTCAAGGAAATCCAGAAGCTCAAATTGGTATGGGGAGCCTTTATAAAAATGGTTGGGGAGTACGTAAAGATTGTTACATTGCTATGACTTGGTACCTACGTTCTGTGGCTCATGGTAATACGGACGCCATGAACAATATCGGTTATTTATATAAAAACGGACTTGGGGTTCCCAAAGACTTTGAAGAAGCTTATTTTTGGTTTAAAAAAGCAGCAGATAAGAATAATCCGATAGCTCAATATAATATAGGAAATATGTATTGTTATGGCGAGGGAATGGAAAAAGATTTTGCTAAAGGAGCCAAGTGGCTGACTAAAGCTGCTTTACAGGGGAATGCTCCTGCACAATATAACCTGGGTCGCATGTATCAGTGGGGTAAAGGCGTAGAGAAAGACTTACAACAAGCCCGGTTCTGGTTCCAAAAAGCTATAGACAACGGTCATGAAAAAGCAAAGGAAGCATTAACCAAAATAAAAAGCGACTTATCCGAAAAAGACACTGAAGACTCGTTCCTGTTTCCCTAACTATAAGACAAAAATACTAATAGGTATAAAGACATAAAAAAACGAACATGAAACTATATTGTATTATAGCACTTTCCCTTCTGCTTCGCCCGGAAACAGCCGCAGCACAACAAGAAGAATTAATGACACTGAGTTTGCAACAAGCTATTGAAATAGCACAAGAAAACTCACCGGAAGCACAAGCTGCCCGTCATACCTATCGGGCAGCTTATTGGAACTACCGTTTTTTCCGGGCGAATTATCTTCCCTCCGTCACATTAACTTCATCTCCTACCCTGAATCGGGAGATAAACAAAATTACCCAACCGGATGGAACAAACCAATTTATCCAGCAAGACCAGTTAAGCACAGACCTCAGCCTTAAAATAAATCAAAATATATGGTTCACCGGTGGCAGCTTGTTTGTAAAAAGTACCACCCAACGCATTGATGAATTTGAAGATAATCATACAGCGTATAACACCCAACCCGTAGTAATAGGTTACGAACAGCAACTTTTTGGATATAACTCTTTAAAATGGGATCGTCGTATCGAACCCCTTCGCTACCGGGAAGCCCGTAAAGCATATGCAGAAGCATTGGAACTTGTAGCCTCAGAAACCAGCACTCTTTTCTTCAACTTGGCTACTGCACAAACCAATCTTGACATAGCTACCTACAACTATGCTTCTGCTGATACTTTATACAGATATGCCGAAGGAAGATATAATATAGGAACAATAACTGAAAACGAAATGCTACAGCTGGAAATAAACAAACTGACAGAAGAAACCAATATGATGAATGCCCGTATCGAAGTAGAGAACCAAATGCAAACACTCCGTTCCTTCCTTGGCATTAATCGGGAAATAAATTTACGAGTTGTTCCGGAAGACAGTATTCCTCAATTTGAAATCTCTTTACAAAAAGCATTACAACTGGCATTCAAAAACAGTCCCGACCCTGACACTTATAAACGCAAACAATTGGAAAGCCGCAGCGCATTAGCTTCTGCAAAAGCCAATGCGGGTTTGAAAGCTGACCTGTATGTACAATTCGGGCTTTCTCAAACCGGAAATAAATTTGCAGATTCTTACCGAAACCCCATGAATCAACAATATGCCAGTATTGGTATTTCTTTACCTATCCTAGATTGGGGTCGTGGAAAAGGACGCGTCCGTGTAGCTCGTTCCAATGTAGACTTAGTAGATACACAAGCTGAACAGGGAATGAAAGATTTTGAATTGAATGTATGTAAAATGGTCCGTCAGTTCAATCTTCAAGCATACCGTGTAGCAGTAGCCGCCAAGACGGACAAGACGGCCGACCGACGCCATGATGTAGCACGTCGGCTTTATATCTTGGGAAAATCGACAATCCTGGACCTCAATGCCGCCATTACAGAAAAAGATACCGCACGGAGAAATTATATAACAGCTTTGAAAACTTATTGGAGTCTGTATTATGGTCTTAGAAGTATGACGGGATATGATTTCCTCAGAAAAGCAGAGATTTCATGTACTATACCTAAACCTTAACTACACGACAGGTATAAATGACCTTTGTATTATCGCCATGCATTAAAAAAGAAATAAAAAAATTATATCAAAAAACATAAACTAATGGATATAAAAATTGAAAAGAAACCGTGGTACATCCGCTATCGCTACTATATGATAGCTGCACTGGCCTTTATTATCTTCCTTATCTATGTGATAAGCCTTTCATTAGGTCCTCGCAAACTGCGTATCGAAACAGACAACATTCAGATAGCCGAAGTAAAAGACGACAAATTTATGGAGTATGTAGATGTGGAAGGACTGGTGCAACCCATTCTTACCATCAAAGTAAATACTCGTGAGGGCGGCAGTGTAGACCGCATTGTTGGAGAAGAAGGGAATATGATGAAACAAGGTGACACCTTGTTGATATTGACTAATCCGGATCTGATTCGTTCCATTGAAGACCAACGTGACGAGTGGGAAAAACAACGAATCACTTATAAAGAGAAAGAGATAGAAATGGAACAAAAGAGTCTGACACTGAAGCAACAAACATTACAGGCACAATATGAAATGGAACGACTGCGCAAAAGCTTCGGATTGGACAAAGAGGAATTCAAAATGGGAATTAAGAGCAAGGCTGAGCTTCAAGTATCTGAAGATGAATATAAGTATAAACTGAAAAATACGGCATTACAAATGGAAAGTCTGAAACATGATTCATCCGTAACTCTTATCCGCAAAGAACTATTGAGAAATGATCTGGAACGTGAAAGCAAAAAACTGAAACGTGCGGAAGAACGGTTGGAAGACTTGATAGTAAAAGCTCCGATTGGCGGCCAACTAAGTTTTGTGAAAGTTACTCCCGGTCAACAGGTTGCTTCGGGAGAAAGTATAGCTGAAATAAAAGTGCTGGATCAATATAAAATTCATGCTTCTTTAAGTGAATATTATATTGACCGCATCACAACAGGTCTTCCGGCTACCGTAAACTATCAAGGAAAACGCTACCCGCTGAAAATTACTAAAGTAGTTCCTGAGGTAAAAGACCGCATGTTTGATGTGGACTTGGTATTTACCGGAGAAATGCCCGAGAATGTCCGTGTAGGAAAGAGCTTCCGAGTACAAATAGAATTGGGCCAACCCGAACAAGCTATAGTTATCCCACGTGGAAACTTCTACCAGTCTACTGGAGGACAATGGATTTACAAAATAAACTCATCAAAAACAAAAGCTGTAAAAGTTCCATTGAACATAGGACGCCAAAACCCGCTTCAATATGAAATCACAGAAGGTTTACAGCCTGGAGAATTTGTAGTTATCACAGGATATGATACCTTTGGTGACGCGGAAGAATTAATATTAAAATAAAACATGCAAAATGAGAACTTTAAAATATGCCTGGCGCTTCTTAATGCGTTCTAAATCATATACTATCATTAATTTGCTGGGACTAGCATTCAGTCTGGCATGCAGCATCATCCTAATACGGTATATCCATAGGGAACTGACGGTGGATGCACATAGCGTAGATCCGGAACATATCATCATTCCGTTACGGGATATGGAAGGAAACATTCATCCGGGAAGTTTGCAACAAGATTGGACGGAAGCGGATTCTGTTTATATCCTTGACCATCAAATAGTGGAGCAATGCCGTCTCATGCTACAGCAACGAGACAATGTGGTATACGAGAACAGCAACTATGCAATGAATATAGCAGCTGTAGATTCCACTTTTTTTCACTTTTTCCACTATCCGATTGTGGCTGGCGAAGCTAGTTTAGAAGCTCCCAATGACGCCATTATCACCCAACACTATGCTCGTAATATATTTGGCAAAGAAAATCCGATAGGTAAAGTATTGGAATATTATGATAAAAATATCACTATCAAGGGGGTGATCGGAGAATTGGACTGCAAATCATTACTTCGGTTCGATATACTAGTATCATACAGATTGATAGAACGCTGGCAACGTATGGATATATCACTGATGCGTATCCTCCCCGGAGTAAATCTAGACAAAATAAACAAAATCAGCAATGTGTACAGAAAAGATAAAAGAGGAAACAGAATACGTTGGAAGTTTATTGCTTGGAAAGATTTATACTGGGAAAATTCCATCGGCCACGATGACGATTACGATTCCATTATGCAATTCGGGAACCGTACGCACTTGTATATTCTTTCAGGAGTAACCATATTGCTATTATTGGTGGGTATATTGAATTTCATCAATATTTATATGGTATTTATGATGAAACGTTCTAAAGAATATGGAGTAAAAAAAGTATTCGGCTTGCAGCGTCTGCCTTTGTTTTTACAAATATGGATGGAAAATCAGTTATTAGCCTTTGCCGCACTGCTAACCGCCTGGCTGTTGATAGAAGCAACCCAAGTACCAGTCAGCCGGTTGATGAATGAACAAATTAGCTATTCGGCATTCGACTGGAAATTGTCTTTGGGATTCATCATATTATTACCTTTAGTCACTTCTATTTATCCATACATCAGATACAATTATCTCCCTCCTATTGTATCTATTCGTTCAATAACATCAAACCGTCATGCTATCACTGTACGTATGACATTCCTTTTTTTCCAATACGTTATAACCATATTACTCCTTATCTTGTCATTTTACTTTGGCAAGCAACTGCATTTCCTGCTGAATACCTCTCCCGGATATCGGACAGAAAGAATTCTTAGAGCTGAGTTGTTACACGAGAACAAAAATTATCTGCGCTCTGAAACAGAAGAAAAGCGCAATGAGCGCTTTGCCCGCCAAGACCGTATCAAGCAACTATTAAACGAGTGTCCTCACATTGAAATGTGGATGAGTTCCCATTATTCTATATTAAGGGGAAGCTCTATCTGCATGTTGTTAAATGACCAAGATACCCGTCAACCCATGCTCACCCTATTTCCTTCCCCACAATTCTTCCAACTGTATGATTTGAAAGTACTGGAAGGAGAAATCCCCCAAAAATTTGAAGGTTGGAGTGACTATAAAATGGTACTAAACAAAGCAGCAATGAAAGCCATGGGCTATGCGCAACTAGAAGATGCTTTTGTACGCAGCGAATCTCCACTTTGGATTAGTGTCAGCGAAAAAGGAGAAATGGAAGAAGGTGGAACCAAACTTATGCCTGTAGTGGCTGTAATAGACGATTATTACCCAAGCCATCTCACTGAAGGAATAAAACCGATGGCATTTGTCGTGGGGCCCAGCAGTGGCAACAGCGATTTTTTGATTGCCGTCAACCCCGATAAAGAAAAAGAAGTCATAGAATATCTGAAGAAAACAGAGAAAGAAATATATAATACCGAAGACTTCACCTATACTTGGTTGACAGATGAAGTTCACAAACTTTATGCTCAGGACCGTCAAACAGCAAATATTTATTTCGTCTTTGCCTTGATAGCAATCATCATCTCCTGTTTGGGACTATTTGGATTATCCTTATTTGATATCCGACAACGTTATCGTGAAATTGCCATCCGCAAAGTAAATGGTGCAGGGATGAAAGACCTTTACCTGCTATTATTCCGCAAATATATCAAAGTAATAGGTTGTGCATTTGTATTGGCTGTTCCACTTGCCCATTACCTCATATATATGTATACACAGGATTTTGTGCTAAAAACACCTATAGGTATAGGGATTTATTTAGCAGTTCTAGCTATCATTTCCTTTATTTCATCAAGCACAGTAATTTGGCAAATACACAAAGCTGCTCAAATTGATCCCGCAAAAATTATAAGATCAGAATAAACACACATAAAATATGAAAACACTGAAATATTCCTGGCGCTTTTTAATGCGTTCTAAATCGTATACTATCATTAATTTGCTGGGACTGGCATGCAGTCTGGCATGCAGCATCATCTTGATGCGATATATCCATAGAGAACTGACAGTGGACACACATTGCATCGACAGGGAGCATGTGTATGCCATCTGTACCAATACAGAAGGCAACCGGGGACTAAGTGGACTGAAACAATATAACTATGATACCATTTCTATTGACAATCGTTTCGTAGAAGCTATGGCCACCTATATTCCATTGGAAAAGGACTATGTCATTTCCGGTACCAACCGTATTCCGGCACGTTGCCTCGTTACCGACAGTGTCTTTTTTCAGTTATTTCATTATCCTATAGTGCAAGGAAAGCTATCTCTCACAACACCTCAGTCGGCATTATTAACGGAAAAATACGCCCGCAAGATTTTCGGTAATGAAAATCCTATAGGTAAAATACTACGTTATAGTAATGGCAAAGACATTACCATAGAAGGCATTGTAGGAGAACCTGAGTGTAAAACTACAATTAACTTTGATATCATCCTCTCTTCTAAATTATCCCAACATTGGGAAAGGATGAATACGGAGCTCTATCGTTTCCTACCCGGTACAGATATAAATGCCATAAATAAGACAGGTAGTGTTCCACGGTATATAAATGATCCTGAATATGACACTCGCACACATACTTTTTCTTTAATTTCTGTGAAGGATATTTACTGGGACGGTTCTTTAACTGACCGTGAACCTACTATGTTTCTTTCGGGAAACCGTTCTCACTTAATCATTTTGTCGGGCGTATGCCTGTTATTGCTCCTCACCGGCATCTTGAATTTTATTAATCTTTATCTGGTGGCATTATTACGTCGCGGAAAAGAATATGGATTGAAGAAAGTATTTGGCGTATGCGGCAGAACATTGTTTGCCAATATATGGATTGAAAATACATTACTAGTTCTGAGCGCCTTATTAGTATCTTGGCTTATTATTGAAATAATGTCTGCCCCTACTGAATATTTGTTCGACACTCACTTTTCTTATACGGCTTTCGACGGATGGCTTTCGGCAAGTATTTTATTATTGTTACCAGTAATAACTTCTATTTATCCATACATTAAATACAATTACACCTCCCCCATTCTTTCCATTCGCTCTATCGGTGCCCAAAGTCATTCCAAACATTTTCGTATGTTCTTTCTAGGGGCACAGTATATTATAACTTTTTTGTTAGTGGTACTTTCACTTTATTTTAATCGACAACTTGGAATGTTATTAAGTACCGAGCCGGGCTTTCGTACTAAAAACATAATGAATGTAAATTTAGTATATGAATCGAAAGATTTTAGCAGCTATACTTATGAAAGTATGCAACAACGCCGCCAACGTGTCATGCAATTGGATAATGAACTTAATGCATGCCCCTTTATTGAATTGTACGAACCTAGCTATGAGAATATCCTTACTCCTACCTTTGGTACAAATTATCTGAACAATAAAGGAGAAAAGGTGTTTCTAAATATTCATTACGCCACTCCTGCATTTTTCAAATTATATGATATAAAAGTAATTGAAGGTGAGATACCCGATATAAATAAAGAAGACCGGCGCACTGTTTTTGTTGTAAACAAAGCCGCACTGAAAGCATTAGGCTATACTTCAATCAATGGCGTTGGAGTGATTGAGGAAAATCAAAAAAAGGCTAATGCTAACGCTTCTCTTCAACCTATTGTTGCAGTAGTAGAGGATTATTTTGAAGGACATTTGACATCTGGAATCAAGCCTACTATTTATCCTGTCGGAGCACGGTTCAGTGGTGATCTCTATCAGATAGCTTATACACCCGGCAAAAAGAAAGAAGTGATTGATTTCTTACGTAATTTGGAATATAAACTCTATGGAAGTGAAGACTTTGAATATACTTTTCTGGAAGATGATATCAAAGCAATGTATACACAAGACCGCCAAACAGCCACTATTTATTCTATTTTTGCAAGTATAGCTATTATTATTTCCAGTCTTGGTTTGTTAGGGATTTCTCTTTTTGACATTCGCCAACGATATCGGGAAATAGCGATTCGTAAAGTGAACGGTGCAAGTGCCAAAGACCTTTACCGACTGTTATTCCGCAAATATATAACCGTTTTAATTATAGCATTTGTCATAGCTATTCCTTTGGCTTGTTATCTGATAAATACCTATACTCAGGATTTTGCAGTAAGGGCACCTGTCAGTATAGACATTTTTATCATATCATTGCTGTTGGTAATAATCATATCACTGGGCACCTTAGCATACCAAGTACAAAAGGCGGCACATATTAATCCGACGCAAATCATGAAAACAGAATAATTTTATAAAACAACGGAAATATGTTAAGGCATTATATAAAAATGGCAATGCGCCACTTATTAAAATATAAGATACAAAATCTGATATCTATCGTAGGGCTATCTGTCGGGATATTATGTTTTAGTATCTGTCTTTATTGTAGCCGGTTCATCAGCGAAGTAGATTCTTGCTTTTCCAATAAGGAACGCATAGCAGACATAAATTTATGTACAACACGGGGAGATTTGTATTCTGGTATTCCGGCAACAACGATTGAAGAATTGCGTAAACTTAGATTCGATGAGGTTCAAGATTTTACCTTTACCGTTTATCCCCGAGAGCGGAGTTACAACGTAGAGATAAAAGAAGGGAAAGAATTACCATACGATCATTTGATGACAATGGAAGTAGACTCTCTTTTTAGGAAAGTATTCACTCCCCAAATACTACAGGGATCATGGGAAGTAGCCTCCAACACCCCCAATGCCATTATACTGACCCGCTCTTTAGCAAAAAAGATTTTCGGTGAGTCAGAAAATCCCATAGGCAAACGTATGATATTGACACAACGTCTTTTTACAGCACCGGATACCACTCCTCGTACTGGAGGCATAACCTATACCATTCAGGCCGTGATAGAAGATATTCCCCTGAATACCAGCCTGAGTTTTCTTGAGAAACTGGATATGCTAACTTTGAATGACAGTGAAGGAACATTGCAATTCAACGGTCGTGATAATATGACCGGAGGTTTTGGTTTTGCTCTGCTACGTCCAGGTAAAACAGCCCGAAAATTAGAAGCCCGTTTTCGCTCCATAAATATGAAGCACTACATGTATGACGAAGAAACAGCTATAACCGCCTCACCCTTTGGAGAGAAATTTTGGGATAAGTCCATCGCTCCTTATTTTGCAGGAATAACCATGATAGTAGGCCTGCTGATCTTACTGACCGGACTTCTTAATTTCTTCCATTTTCTTATGGGAACTTTCTTGAATCGTAACCGTGAATACGGGATACGCAAAGTTATGGGCAGTGGAAACCAGCGACTTTTTTACCAACTCTTTGTCCAGTCTGTCATCATTGCATTCATCGCTTTCTTGTTTACGTTCTGCTTGATTGAAATAATCAGCCCCTATTTGAATTTCAATTTATTTAATTATGTTCTTATCATTGAAAAGAACCTCTTGTTTATACAGACCACAGAGTATATGATATTCATCTTATTTTTATGTATGATATTATGCTTTATAACTGTATTGCGCATACATTACACATCTATCCAGACAGAGATTCATGGCAGTGAGATAAAACGTCATAAACATGGAATGCGAAATATACTGTTAGGTATCCAATTTTTTATATGCTGGATTTTCGTCGCATTTACCGTAGCTCTTTATATGCAAGCGGAAAAAACGGAATCTACCCTATTCAACACATTGACTGAAAAAGAAAAAGCCAATATACTAAGTTTCTCCATAGATTATATGTTTATGAAGAATGAAGAGAAACTGGCTTTAATAGAACGTATATCCAAATTTTCCGGTGTACAAGACAAATTATTGGCAGACATCAGTTATCTGAAAGGTATATCAGGTACTGGGATGCAAATGGAAAAAGGTAACCCGGAAAGCAGTTTTGAAGTAAATGTCATGAATGTTTCCACTAACTTCTTCCAATTCATGAACATACCTTTACTATCGGGACACACATTAAAAGCCAAAGAGGATTTGGTAGTAGACAAAACATGGGCGGAACGCCAGAAAAAAGATCCGTTAGGAACTATTTTATACAATTACTCGGAAAGCTATACCATTTGCGGTATATGTGGCGATTTTATCGCCAATGTATATAATCAAAGTCCTGGATTTGTATTCTTACCCAGCGACTTCAATTATTATGTAGGTCATTGCTATCTGAAATGCGAGCCGGGGAAAACGGCTGAAATAAAAAAAATGATAGAAAAAACATTGCAAGAAACACTTCCGGAAAGTATTCACCCTCAAGTCACTACATTGCAGGAGGATATATATGAAGCACAAGCAACAGAAAATAAATTGAAAGGGATTATCCTGTTCTTTTCTATCGTCAGCCTGCTCATTACCTTGTTGGGAGTTTATTCGACCATCACATTGGATACGGAACGCAGACAAAAGGAAGTAGCTATCCGGAAGGTAAATGGAGCAGGATTGAAACAGATTATTTTATTGTTTGCCCGCCTTTATATAAGACTGCTGACTGTTTCCGCAGTTATTGCATTTCCATTTATTTATATAGTCATACAAATGTGGAAAAAAGCATATATTGTATTCTTTAATGACGGTATCATATATTGGGCAGGAATTTTCATCGGAATAACATTTATTACGGCCCTCACGGTATTATTCCGTATTCTGAGAATAGCACGAATTAATCCGGCAGAAGTAATCAAGAACGAATGATAAGAAATAGATTCAACTATGATAAAACATTGTCTGAAAATAGCAATCAGGAACTTAGTAAAGTACAAAGTCCAATCGGCAGTCAGTATTCTAGGACTGGCTGTAGGATTTGTCTGTTTTTCATTATCCCTTTACTGGATACATTATGAAATGACATACGACCATTTCCGCCAGGATGCCGACCGTATCTATATGGTACGCACTAATGACGAATATACGGAAGGGAAAATTTCAACACGAGTTCCCTATTCTTTAGCCGCTTATTTGGCCCAGCACTTTCCGGATATAGCAGTTGCCGCCCCCTTTCATCTCATTTCTGAACGAATCAGCGTGAATGACAAATATCAGGATGCCGTTTTTTCATCAGCAGACAGTGCATGGATGAATCTGATGGATATCCGGATTATTAAGGGAAACCGTAACTTTATGCTCCCCAAAGATAATGCCGAAATAGCAATCACTGAAGAAGCTGCAAAAAAATGGTTCAGAACGGAAGACCCGATAGGAAAAGAGGTGAAAATGCTCAGACGTACCAAAAAAATTTGTGCCATTGTCCAAGCTGAAAACAGACATACCAATTTTCCTTTTGACTTTATAGGCAACCCAGAATTGGGAAAAACCTGGTGGTATATCACTTGGAGCATACTGATTAAGGTAAAGCCGGATACAGACATTGAAGAATTAGAATCAAAAATCAATGCCAACCTGCCTGCCGAACTGAAACAAGTGACATTGACCAGAAAAACCGGCATTGAACGGATTATACTTACTCCGCTTTCCAAACTACATTATGCAAAAGATTTCCGAGATGATAAAGAAGCTGGAATAACTTTTCAGTATATCATCTATTTTTCAATAGCCGGTATATTAATCATAACGTGTGCGTTAATCAATTATCTCACCTTATTTATTAACCGCATGAGAGTCCGTCAACGGGAAATGGCACTGCGAATGATACACGGTGCCAACATCCGCTCGCTTGTTTCTCTCTTAACTGTGGAATTTTTGCTTCTGTTGGCGTGTGCAGTTACTACCGGATTTCTGCTGATAGAAATATGCTTTCCATCTTTCATAGAACTTACAGGAATTGATACAGCAAAATCCTCTTTATACGGAGAAGCCTTTCTTTTCATCGGTTTGATCTCCCTAATTATATTGACTGCCATTATCGGACTTTTATATATACTATATCATCGTTCCCTACACCTCTCTTTGCGTTACAATACCGGAAGGAGTACCGGTACACAGTTACGTAGAGGAAGTATAGTTCTTCAATTGTTTGTCTGTTTGTCTTTTATAGGATGTACCGTGTTGATAAACCAACAATTGGATTACCTGCGTCACCGCGATTTAGGATTGAAAATTAAGAATCGGGGCAGCTTCTCTGTTATGGGAGACATGGATTATACTCCTTTAATAAGAAAAATAAAAGAACTTCCCATGATAACCGAAGTTATGCAACCTGACTATTACCCCATAGTATCACAACTGACAGCTATCGGACAATTTGACAATTGGGAGGGACTGGATATTCCTATTGATACGCCAGTTCCGGTTAAGTTATTTTTAGGGAAAGAAGATTTTTTCCGTTTTTACGATATCACCTTATTAGCCGGTGAATGGCTTGATGACCTATCTACTTATGAAGACATCATTATCAATGAATCACTGGCGCGCCGAATGGGATGGAGCCCACAAGAAGCCATCGGCAAACATATTATACAATCATACATTACCTATACAATTGTCGGCGTAGTGAAGGATTGCCATTATGGAGCACCGACTTTACCCATTCCCCATACAGGCTTTCTGGTTGGAGAACAAATGGGATTAATGCAGCGTTCTGCCGGTATCTTATTCAAATATAAAGAAGGAACGTGGAATGAATGTCGTAAAGCCCTTGAACACCTTTACCAGACCGAATGTTCTCCTGAGAATATCTTGCGTCTGAACAGTGAAGAAGAAGTATATAATAATTACCTGCGTTCCGAAGAAATGCTGACCCGGCTGCTTAGTTTCGCGTCTTTAGTATGTATTCTTACCGCCATGTTCGGCATTTATTCTTTAGTAACACTTACTTGCGAACAACGTCGTAAAGAAATTGCAATACGTAAAGTAAATGGAGCCACAGTATGGAGCATTCTATTCCTGTTTTTCCGGGAATATCTAATCATGCTTTGTATTGCTGCACTGTTCGCTTTTCCAATCACATACGTCATTATCAAGCAATGGATATTAAACTATGTCCGGCAGGTCAGTATCAGTCCATTACCATTCATCCTTATTCTTATAGGGCTGGCTCTGACAGTCATAGCAGGAATCAGTTGGCGGGTATGGAAAGCAGCCAACGAGAATCCTGCAGAAGTAATCAAAAACGAATAACTTTTAAAATATAAGATTATGATCAAAACAGTAAACTTGCAGAAAATCTTCAAAACAGAAGAAGTCGAAACATGGGCATTGAACAATGTCAATCTAGAAATTAAAGCAGGCGAATTTGTAGCCATCATGGGACCATCCGGTTGTGGAAAGTCCACCCTGCTGAATATCCTCGGCCTTTTGGACAATCCTACGGGAGGCACTTACGAACTGAACGGAACAGACGTTTCCAAATTTACCGAAGCACAACGCACCAATTTACGTAAAGGAGTCATCGGATTCGTGTTCCAGAGCTTTAACCTGATTGATGAATTAAATGTATTCGAAAATATCGAATTACCCTTATTGTATATGGGAATTCCGGCGACAGAACGCAAACGTCGGGTAGAAGATGCCATGAACCGTATGGCTATTGCTCATCGAGTAAAACATTTCCCACAACAACTATCTGGCGGACAGCAACAACGTGTTGCAATAGCCCGTGCTGTAGTAGCAAATCCGAAACTGATTCTAGCAGATGAGCCTACCGGTAATCTGGATTCCAAGAACGGCAAGGAAGTAATGGAACTTTTGACCGAGCTGAATAAAGAAGGAACAACAATTGTTATGGTTACCCACTCCCAACACGATTCCGGCTATGCAGGAAGAACCATTAATTTGTTTGACGGACAGGTGGTGAATGAAATAAAAATATAAATTAATTTATCATTGAGGTGGTTTAACCACCTCAATGATAACAAAAGGATATTATAACAATGAACATCTTCTTAAACATCAAACTTATTGTCCGCAACTGGTGGCGGAACAAACTTTTTTTTCTGATTTCACTATTCAGTCTTACAGCTGGATTAGGATGCACCAATCTGCTTATGACTTTTTTTATCCATGAATATAATGTGGAAAAATATAATACCGACCGTAACCTCATTTATCTATTACGTCAAGACTCTCCAATGGAAGAAGGTATTAAAGTAGCCTACTCTACCTCAGACGCAGCCACACAGATAAAAGAAAAATATGCTGAAATTACAGATATTCTGCATGTGAACGGAATGTCTGGTAATCTTTGCAAATATAATGGAACAGATATCAAACAGTTTCTTTTTATCAGTGCCGACTCTACTTTAAATCAATTTTTCCCTTATACAACTTTAGAAGGCAGCCTGGAAGAAGTCCTCACGACCCCGGACAAAGTTGCTGTAAACAAAAGATTTGCTCACCGACTTTTCGGAAATCATTCCGGAATTGGAGAAATCCTGGAAATAATCAACGAAGAAGGACAAAGTAAAAGTTATAAAGTAGCAGCTATATTAGAAGATCGTCCACAATCTTTTCTGCATTTTGATTTGCTGACAGGACTATCCGACAAATCATGGGGAGGTCCCGTATTATTAAAACTACAACCAGGTGCATCTCCCTTAGCTTTACAGGAAAAAATTAAAAAAGACAAGATTCCAACTTTAGTACCGGATTCACAATATTATATTGATCCGATAAAAGAACTATACTTTAATACTGGAAAAGACAGTAAGCAGCAACAGTTGGCTTTCTTCCAACACTGTGACGTATTATTACTATATATCAGTCTGATTTCAGCCCTGCTTGTACTTATCATCGCTTGTTTCAACTATACAAATCTGACTCTCTCACGTATCATGCAGCAACTTAAAATGATACATATAGAGAAATTGATGGGAGCAAAATCAAAAGAAATCCGCAGTCAGTTATTTCTTGATGCAGCACTTACCGTTTTATTTGCATTCCTGTTATCATTATTGCTTATTAATGACATGCTGCCGTGGTTTAATGATCTGTTGTCTACCCACCTCTTCTTCTCTTTCTTTTTCAGCTGGCAAGTTCTACCTTTACTTTTATCCTTCATTTTCTTCATGGCTGTCATTCCCGGTCTGTATATCAGCCATAAACTCTCTCAACAGACTTTGAGCAAGTATCGGCAAACTTATACAGGAAGGAAAAAGCAACAATTTATATGGTTGCTTGTTACCATCCAGTTTATATTTTCAATCGGGTTAGTGTATGCAACCACTCTTACACAAAAACAAATGAATCTAATCAAATCCCGTGCATACCATTACGAAAATACAATAGAAATAGGAAATGGCACCCTTCCTCTGTTTCCGCTCTATCAGGAACTGAAACAAATGGATGGGATAGAGTCTATAAGTCTTTCCATGAGTTCTGTACTTTACTGTTGGCTTCGTGAGCTTCCTATCCGACAAACAGACGGTAGTATCCAACATAATTTTATAGCACACATCCCTACTGACACAGCTTTCTTCCAAACCATGCATATCCGACAAATTGCCGGAGTATCTCCCTCCCAAGCCTGTCGGGAATATACTCATCCGGCTTTTATCAATGAAAACCTTGCGCGTCTGCTGAACATAGATGTTTCCCACATAGGCCATAAACTAAATGAATTTGATGGATTCTCGGATTCATTAAGTATTATTGCAGGTATTTTCAAGAATTTCCCATTTAACTCCCTGGAAGAAGAAATCGGTGGTCAACAAATATCTATTGGAACAGAACAGGATTTAATTCAGAAAGGAACATTCATACAAATGAAACTCATTCCTGAATATTATAAAGAAACATTGGTATCTATTGAAAAATTATGGAAGGAAATGAATGGTGACAGAGGTTTCAAATATGTAGATATGCATAAAGAATTTATGTTGCGTAATAACAAAGTAATTATACTCTCCCGAATCCTTATCAGCTACTCATTTATTGCATTGGCCCTGACCTGTTTTGGCCTGTTCGGTATTTCATGGTACGCTGTACGTCATCGTACCCGTGAAATTGCAATCCGTAAAGTGCATGGTGCTTCCAATTGGGAAATAGTATGGTTACTAAACCGTTCTTTTCTATGGCAAATACTAGTAGCATACATCATCGCTATTCCGATAACGTGGTTATTAATGCAACATTGGCTGGAGCAATTTGCTTATCGAATTTCAGCCACACAATGGAATTTCCTGACTCCTATTCTTATTGTATTGGTAATTACAACCATTACGATAACAATACATAGTTATCTTAGTGCACGCACTAATCCGGTAAACAGCCTGAAAACTGAATAGCAAACGTCTATGTATATGTTCTTTTTTGCTGAAAAAGCACCAAACTTACAGAAATCACAACAAGGATTATGCCCAAAGCACTGTATGTAGTAAAGAGTTCATTGAATACAAATACCCCTACCAGGACTGCCGTAAGAGGTTCCAATGCACCCAATAAAGAAGTCAACGTCGGTCCTGCCAATTTTACAGCCTTCACCAACGTGATATTAGAGATCGCAGTTGCAGGAAGTGCCAGTCCCCCAATATAGAGCCAAGTGATTACATTGGTTTCCCAACGGACCCCCTTATCATAGAAAAGTCCTCCCAGCAAAAAGAGCAAGGCTCCCAACCCCATCACATAACAAGTTAATACCGTAGAATTAACTTCCACTGCTCTAGTTTTTCTTATACCTATTATATAACCGGCATAAGAGAAAACCGATATGCAGGCCGCTATCAATCCCACCATTCTATTTCCACCATTATATTCTATATTTCCGGAAGATAAGAAAGATGCTCCTACTAATGATAAAACGATAGCAGCGAAAGTCACAATAGACTTCTTTTCTCTAAAGAAAACGGCCATTGTTACTGCAACAGCCAGCGGATACATAAAATGGATAATAGAAGCAACACCACTTGCAATATTCTGATAAGCTATGACAAGACTGAACGAAGTAAGCGCACGCAGCAAGCTCAGTCCGAAAATTGTTTTAAAATTTTTATACCCTATATGAAAATCACATTTGGTAAGAAAAGCAAAAACAAGCAAGACAACTGTAGCAACTCCCCAACGATAAGTCAGCACTTCAAAAGAAGAATATCCAATAGCCAACAAGCTTATGGAAAAAAACGGTGCCAATCCGAAAGTCGCAGAAGACACTGCTGCATATAGAATACCTTTTATCCGATTCATGTCCTTTTCAAGTAAAACGGATACAAAGATAGACAATAATACATAATAAAAAACAGGTTGCCTTTACAAAGGCAACCTGTGATATCTTATTTTATGATTTCCAACTTCTTAAAGCACTTGGTCAGTTTATCCACAGCATAGTCAACTTGTTCCTTTGTATGAGTAGCCATCAAAGCAACACGCACCAAAGTATCTTGTGGTGCACAAGCTGGTGGAATAACAGGATTAATAAATATACCCTCGTCAAATGCCAGCTTAGTCACTTCGAATGTCTTGTCCGTATCACGAACATAAAGTGGAATGATCGGACTTTCAGTATCACCGATTTCAAAACCGGCCTGACGGAAACAATCCAAAGCATAATTTGTAATCTTCCACAAATTCTCACGACGTTCGGGCTCACTCTTAAGGATATGAAGTGCAGCACGTGCAGCAGCTGTTGCAGCAGGAGTATTACTTGCAGAGAATATATATGAGCGTGAGTTGTGACGCAACCAGTTGATTGTATCTTTATCCGCAGCAACAAAACCACCGATAGAAGCCAGTGACTTTGAGAATGTACCCATAATAACATCTACCTGATCTGTCAGTCCGAAGTGATCGCAGACTCCTCGCCCGTCACGACCGAACACACCCAAGCCATGTGCTTCATCCACCATGATACTTGCATTGTATTTGTCTTTCAAACGAACAATCTCAGGCAAGTTAGCCAAATCACCTTCCATAGAGAAAACCCCATCCACCACAATCAGTTTCACAGATTCCGGTTTACACTTCTGAAGTTCTTTCTCAAGGGCTTCCATATCATTGTGCTTGTATTTCAACTGGGTGGAGAAAGAAAGACGACGTCCGTCTACGATGGAAGCATGATCACGGTCATCGCAGATAATGTAGTCATTGCGGTCTGTCAGGCAAGATACCACACCTTCATTTACAGTAAAACCGGTAGAATAAACCAATGCATCATCTTTCCCTACGAATTCCGCCAATTCCTTTTCTAACTGAACGTGCAGATCAAGCGTACCATTCAAGAAGCGTGAACCTGCACAACCTGTACCATATTTACGGGTTGCAGCAATAGCTGCTTCGATAATCCGTTCATCGTAGGTTAACCCCATATATGAGTTGGAGCCAAACATCAGCACCTTTTTACCATCCATGATAACCTCTGTATCCTGATGGCTGTCTATCTCACGAAAATAAGGGTAAACGCCTCTTTCCATGTATAGTTGAGGCAATCTGAATTTACTTAACTTGTCTTGTAATAATCCCATATCCTATTGTATATGTAAGCCTCGTCGGCCTACTTTAAAATAATGTATATAAACTCACTAATACATTCTGTCTTCAAGGTGTTCCCGTCAAAACAGGCTGCAAAGATAGTAAATTCTACAACCGATTGTACTTTTTTTCAAAAAAATATTTAGGGACATCAAAACTTTTAGGATTTAGGGTAGTTATAAACAAAATGTATTACTTTTGCGTTTAATAAAGAGCTAAACTACCAAAGTAAAAGTATGACCACAAAAAAGAAAATTGTATTTGTCGTTAATCCTATCTCGGGGACACAGGGGAAAAGAGCCATATTAAAATGGATTGACGAACGTATAAACCGTACACTTTATGATTATACGATTGTCAAAACACAATATGCCGGCCATGCTGAAAAAATTGCGGCTGCAGCTGCCAAAGAGAAAGTAGATATAGTAGTAGCTATTGGAGGAGATGGAACTATAAACGAAATAGGACGTGCACTGATACATACGGATACAGCATTAGGTATTATACCTTGCGGGTCGGGAAACGGACTAGCGCGACATTTACAAATTCCTTTGGAGCCCAAGGCTGCTATTGACATTATAAATGAAAGTTCTGTTGCCTGTATTGATTACGGAAAAATAAACAACATACCTTTTTTCTGCACATGCGGAGTAGGTTTTGACGCATTTGTCAGCTTAAAGTTTGCTGATTCAGGCAAACGCGGACTACTAACCTATCTGGAAAATACCTTGCATGAGAGTCTGAGTTACAAACCTGAAACTTATGAAATAGAAAATGAAGAAGGAACGGTAAAATACAAAGCTTTCCTGATAGCCTGCGGCAATGCCTCCCAATATGGGAATAACGCATATATTGCTCCACAAGCCTCGTTAACCGATGGTTTGATGGATGTCACAATATTAGAGCCATTCACAGTGTTGGATGTTCCTTCTTTATCTTTTCAACTTTTCAACAAAACCATAGACCAAAACAGCCGGATCAAGACATTCCGTACTAAAAAGATTAAGATACATCGTTCAAAACCCGGAGTAATGCATTATGACGGAGATCCGATCATGGGAGGAAAGGATATTGAGGTAGAATTGATTCCACACGGACTCAACATCATTGTTTCTGATAAAAAAAAAGAGAACGAACCTTTTAGTCTCTTACAACAAATATCCGAAATATTCAGTGGTATGAAGCCTAAAGCTGAAACTTTTGCTTTCCGGCACAGCCATTTATTTGAGCTTAACAAAAGTTTATTGCGTCGTCTATCCAAAAAACAATAAAAAATATCTTTTTTCTGAACATCAGTAAAGACTCTGCCAAATAAAAACAGTTTCTTTGATGATGTTCAGAATAATCCACCCTCTACATTTTCAAATAAAATTCTTTAGTCAAGGCTATATATTCTTCACTATACACATGACGTGATAATTCGATGGTCAAATCGTCTGTAACACATTTATCCACAGAGAATTTGAAAGCAAGCAATACCCGTCTGGGTTCAGTTCCAGGTTTTGTATGAATTAAAGTCTGGTGTGAGAGATGTAATCCGTAACGAGTGGCAGCCATCAAAAAAGATTCTTTACCATCAGCAGGAATAATCACAGAAAAAACACCTTCGGAATGAAGCAAACGAGCGGCAGATTCTGCTAATTTATCAAAATCAAGAAGATCTGTATGCCGAGCGATATTACGCTGCCTTTCAGGGCATTTCAATGAATCGGTAAAATAAGGAGGATTGGAAACAATAACATCAAAGAGTGTTTCCGATGTAAAATGACAAATATCCTGCAACTCCACTTCTATCCTATCCTGCCACGGAGATGCCGCCACATTTCCACGAGCTTGTTCCACAGCATCCGCATCTATATCAACAGCTCTTATCTGGGCATTGCACCGCTGTGCCATCATCAAAGAAATCAATCCGGTCCCAGTACCAACATCTAAAATATTACGGGCAGAAACCACATCAACCCAAGCTCCCAATAAAACTCCGTCCGTACCAACCTTCATGGCACATCTATCATGATAAACAGTAAATTGCTTAAAAGAAAAATAAGGATTTGGCATACTATATTTATTAAATTAGCTGTCAAAAATAGAAAAATCCATTTAATTACTCCAATTATTAGGAAATATTTGATTTTTAAAACTCAATTAGTTCCCATGAATTTTCCTTATTCGACAAGGAATGATTAACTTTGTCCCCGTTTTGGGCATTGGGCTCAATTTAACACAAGAGGAATAAATTATGAAGAGGAATAAGAAAGAGGATATTTTGTTGAATACTGATAACGATGACATCTCTATGTTAGCTGAAATCCAAACGGATCCGGATGAAGTAACTGCTATGGAATTTAATAAAGAAATACCTGTTATGCCTTTACGCAACATGGTAATGTTTCCATCTGTAGTAATGCCTGTAACCATTGGACGCCCCAGCACATTGAAATTGGTAAATGCTGCATACAAGAAAAAACTTCCCATAGCGGTAGTTTGTCAGATACAGGGAGACATGGATGATCCTGGTTTTAATGATGTGTACCATGTAGGAGTTATCGGGAAGATTCTCCGTGTATTCGAAATGCCAGGTGGAAATACCACAGTAATTATGCAGTCAAACGGGCCCAAAGTACATTTGGACAGTATCACAAAAACGTCTCCATATTTGAAAGGAATAGTGACTCCTATTCCAGAGGCAAATGACCAACTGGAAACGGACGAATTCAAAGCATTGATTGACACCTGCAAGGATTTGACGAGCAAGTTCATAGAGGCTTCCGAGAAGATGAGCCCGGATACTGTTTTTGCAATCAAGAACTTGGACAATCCAGAAATTTTGGTAAACTTTATTTGTGCAAACTTCCCTATTGCGGTAGAAGAAAAGATAAAATTGCTAAAAGCTGGCGATTTGCAAAGCCGCCTGTATATGCTGGTCAAGATCTTAAATCGTGAAGTACAATTGGCTGATATCAAACAAAGCATTCAAATGCGTACACGCGAAGATATTGACCGTCAGCAACGCGAATATTTTTTGCAGCAACAAATTAAAAACATACAGGATGAACTGGGTGCCGGACAGGAAGATGAGATAGATGAACTCCGCCAAAAAGGAAGAACCAAAAAATGGAGTTCGGAAATGGCAGAACTTTTTGAAAAAGAAGTTTCCAAATTGGAAAGGACAAATTCCCAATCACCAGATTTCAATGTGCAACTTACCTATTTGCAAACCCTGTTAGGATTACCTTGGAATGTCTTTACCACTGACAACCTGAATATAAGTAATGCCGAAAAGACATTGAACAAAGACCACTACGGACTAGAGAAAGTAAAGGAGCGTATCCTTGAACATTTAGCAGTGCTGAAACTAAAAGGTGATATGAAATCACCCATCATCTGCCTTTATGGTCCTCCGGGAGTCGGTAAAACTTCTTTAGGGCGTTCCATAGCGGCATCATTGAAACGTAAATATGTACGTATGTCATTGGGTGGTGTGCATGACGAAGCCGAGATCCGTGGCCATCGTAAAACTTATATCGGTGCCATGCCGGGCCGTATCATCAAAAGTTTGATAAAAGCCGAGTCCTCTAATCCGGTTATCATTTTGGACGAAATAGACAAACTGGGCAGTGACCACCGCGGAGATCCCAGTTCCGCTATGCTGGAAGTGCTTGACCCCGAACAGAACAACACTTTCCACGATAACTATTTGGATGTAGATTACGACTTGTCTAAAGTAATGTTCATCGCTACGGCAAACAATTTGAGCACCATCCCTCCTGCTCTGCTGGACCGTATGGAGTTGATAGAAGTCAGCGGATATATCACAGAAGAAAAAGTAGAAATAGCTCGCCGGCATCTTGTCCCCAAAGAACTGGAAGCCAACGGCATTAAAAAAGAATATGTGAAGTTCTCTAAAGCTGCCTTGGAATGTATTGTAGAAAATTATACTCGTGAAAGTGGGGTACGCGAACTTGAGAAGAAGATAAACAAGGTAATGCGTAAAATAGCGTTGGAATTTGCACGTGACGGCTATGAAGTGATGCATGAAATAAAACCTGCCGATGTACGCAAATACCTAGGCACGCCAGAATATAGCCGTGACAAATATCAAGGAAATGAATACGCCGGTGTTGTCACAGGGCTGGCGTGGACAGCTGTCGGAGGTGAGATCTTGTTTGTAGAAACCAGTTTGAGCAAAGGAAAAGGCGGTAAACTGACGTTGACCGGGAACTTGGGTGATGTAATGAAAGAATCGGCTATGCTGGCTTTGGAATATCTTAAGGCACATACCAAACTGCTGAATTTACAGGAGGATATCTTTGACAATTGGAATATCCACATCCATGTACCTGAAGGAGCTATCCCCAAAGATGGTCCGTCAGCCGGTATCACCATGGTGACGTCATTGGCATCCGCCCTCACCCAGCGTAAAGTAAAAGCAAACCTGGCAATGACAGGCGAGATCACATTACGTGGAAAAGTCCTGCCCGTAGGCGGTATCAAGGAAAAGATTCTAGCCGCCAAACGTGCCGGAATCAAAGACATCATTTTATGTGAGGAAAACCGCAAGAACATTGAAGAAATTCAGCCGATGTATCTAGAAGGACTGACATTCCATTATGTCACGGATATTAAAGAAGTATTGGCTTTAGCTCTCACCAATGAAAAAGTAAACGGTGCCATTGATTTTAATATTACCAATCAAAAAACAGAAGAAAAGAAATAAATATGACTTTTGACTTACAATATACAGACCCTAAATCGAATGCCCGTGCCGGATTGATAACGACTGACCACGGGCAAATAGAAACCCCCATCTTTATGCCTGTAGGCACATTGGGAACGGTGAAGGGCGTGCATTTGCATGAGTTGAAAGAGGACATTAAAGCGCAGATAATCCTAGGAAACACTTACCACCTGTATTTGCGACCGGGACTGGATATAATAGAACGTGCCGGAGGTCTGCATAAATTCAATGGTTTTGACCGTCCTATGCTGACTGATAGTGGTGGTTTTCAGGTATTCTCTTTATCAGGTATCCGCAAAATGAGAGAAGAAGGTGTGGAATTTCGCTCACATATAGACGGTTCGAAGCACTTGTTCACTCCTGAACGGGTGATGGACATTGAACGGACTATCGGTGCAGATATCATGATGGCTTTTGACGAATGTACTCCGGGAACCGCAGATTATGAATACGCAAAAAAATCAATGCAGCTTACCCATCGTTGGCTGGACCGTTGCATAAAACATTTCAACGAAACCGATCCCAAATATGGTTATCAACAGTCATTATTTCCCATAGTGCAAGGCTGTGTTTATCCCGACTTACGCAAACAATCAGCGGAATATATTGCCTCCAAGGGAGCTGACGGAAACGCCATCGGTGGCCTAGCCGTAGGTGAGCCAACCGAGAAAATGTACGAAATGATAGAGGTTGTCAATGAAATCTTACCCAAAGACAAGCCCCGCTATCTGATGGGAGTCGGTACACCGGTAAATATACTGGAGGGTATAGAACGCGGTGTAGATATGTTTGATTGTGTAATGCCGACCCGGAACGGACGCAATGGAATGTTGTTCACTAAAAACGGCATAATGAACATGCGCAACAAGAAATGGGAGGATGATTATTCTCCTATCGAGGCCGAAGGGGCATCGTATGTAGATACCATGTACAGCCGTGCTTACTTGCGCCATCTGTTCCACGCACAAGAACTGCTGGCCATGCAAATCGCTTCTATCCACAACTTGGCATTCTACCTGTGGCTAGCAGGCGAGGCCCGTAAACACATCATTGCAGGAGATTTCTCTACGTGGAAACCAATGATGGTAAAACGCTTATCTACAAGATTATAAATTACTAGAAATGAAGAATTGGTTCAAGACAAACACAGATTCATCTCCAAAGGATAAAAAATGGTGGAAGCCGAATATCAGTTGGCTGAAACTGGATAAATGGGTGAAAAGACTGGACATATATATCATTAAGAAGTTTCTGGGAACCTACTTTTTCGCTATTGCATTGATTATCTCCATTGCAGTAGTGTTTGACGTGAACGAAAATATAGACAGGTTCATCAATAATAAAGCTCCGCTGAAAGCGATTGTATTTGATTATTACATGAACTTCATCCCTTATTTCTCCAATCTGTTCAGCCCCTTGTTTGTCTTTATCGCTGTTATCTTCTTTACTTCCAAGCTGGCAGAAAACTCGGAAATCATTGCCATGTTCTCCACCGGAATGAGTTTTAAACGAATGATGCGGCCCTATATGATTTCGGCTGCAATCATTTCCGTTGTTACTTTCGGACTGGGAGCATACGTCATACCTAAGGGAAATGTAACCCGTTTGGATTTTGAGGACCGTTATAAGAAAAAAAAGAAACAGGAATATGTGCGGAATGTGCAACTGGAAGTAGACAGCGGGGTCATTGCCTACATAGAACGTTATGAAAATTATAATAAAACGGGATACCGCTTCTCCTTAGACAAGTTTGATGACAAGAAACTAGTTGCCCACCTTACTGCCCGAAGTGTCACTTATGATACAGCATCTGTACACAAATGGACAATCAAGAACTATATGATACGTGAGATGGAAGGTATGCGTGAAAAAATCACTCGTGGTGACCGTTTGGATACGATCATTAAAATGGAGCCTCAAGATTTCCTGATTATGAAAGGGCAGCAACAAACCATGACAAGCCCTGAACTGAAAGAATATATAGACAAGCAGAAAAGACGCGGGTTCGCCAACATAAAGGAATTTGAAATTGAATATTACCAACGTATAGCCATGTCCTTTGCCGCTTTTATCTTGACAACCATTGGTGTTTCCTTATCATCCAGAAAAATGAAAGGAGGAATGGGACTGCATTTAGGAGTAGGGTTAGCACTTAGTTTTTCATACATTTTGTTCCAAACAGTGTCAGCAACCTTTGCTGTCAACGGAAACACCCCTCCTATTATAGCGGTATGGATTCCTAATATACTTTACACATTTATTGCTATCTATTTATACAGAAAAGCTCCTAAATAATTATAGGAGCTTTTCTAGTTTTTGACGCCAATCCTCGCCGTTCTCCGGTTGCATCGTAATAAAGCCCAGTTCTTTACCAATAACAATATTGGCCGCACCGTCATCTACAAATATTGTTTCAGCCGGATTCAGTTTACTATCTTTTATCATATAGTTAAAGATGCCAGGATCCGGCTTGGTGGAACCGGCTTCGTAGGAAGTGTAAATCTTATCAACATAAGCGTCCAATGGCTTTCCCGCAGAAGTAAATGCATTACTCCTCGCCCATCCCATCACATAAGGATTGGTGTTGCTCAATATATATACCTTGTACTTCTTACGAAGCTCATTCAAGTAATCCAATTTATATTGCGGCACGTCCGTAACAAATCCTTTCCACCCATTTTCCACATCTTGATAAGTCAATTCTTTCCCACAAATTTTACTCAATTCACAGCGGAAAGTTTCAGCGTCCATGTTCCCATTTTCTACTTCCTGAAAAATCCCCTGCTGATGGTATTTCCCTAATAAACTGTCCGCTTCCCTCACTCCTATCCGCTCAAACGCCTTTACAGCCTGTTCACGGTCAAAGCTAATGATAACCCCGCCGAAATCAAACACAATATTCTTAATCTGTTTCATAACCTTTTTATTTATCCGCCGTAAAGGTAAGCATTTGATTGTGAATGATAAATGATGTAAGTCAATAAAATACCATATAGCAAAAAAAACCGTAGATTCCATTGAGAATCCACGGTAATTATTTTTGTTGTATTTTTCTTCCTTTCGGAAATGTTCTCTCAATTCAAATAAGAAGAGAGTTCGGATACGGTGATATCCTTGGCAACAATAACGCCATTTTCATCTAACAAAAAGTTCTTAAAGCCTCTTTTCAAGCGATAAGTCTGATATAGATCCGATGAAACACCAGCCAATTCCACAAAACAATTAGAAGTTGATATCTGGTCTTTTTTAATGGTTTCGTTAAATATCGACTTGTATTCATCAAATGAAACGGAAACCATTTCTACATTGTCGGCCTGCGCGATGGCATGATTCAAAGTAGCATTCTGCATCCTTGACAGAGCATCATAGCTGGCCCAAAAACTTAGCAGTACATATTTACCTCTTAAATCCTTCAAGTCAATCAACTGCTTTTCGCCACAGATAGTAAATGTAGGAGCCTTGTCTCCTATGGTCAAGCCTTCTGTCGGCGTGTTTTTCCCTACAAAAGAGAATGAAATCAAGGAACTAATAATTAATACAACAAAAATCCACTTTACATTTTTAATCATGTAATTCGATCTTAGTTAATACTATCCGAGACTGCCCTTAAACAGTGATTTCCACCCGGAACATTATCTTTAGTACTGATAATCAATACCATTTAAATTAGAAATCTGCGACAAAGGTAAGGAGTTTTGAAATCAACTCCAAGATTTTTTCTCAAAAAATATGTTATATAGCATAAAATCATCCTTTTCATCGAGAAAAAAGAATGCAGAAAATATAGCTGATAAGGATTTATTTACGTACTTTTGCAATATGTAAATAGCAACCACAAAGTATGAATAATAATACTGAACTTATTTTAATCAGAATTACCGGTCTTGATCGGCCGGGATTAACCGCTTCCATTACGGAGATTTTGTCAAAGTATGATGTTACCATTTTGGATATTGGCCAGGCCGATATTCATAGCACCCTGTCATTAGGCATTTTATTCAAAAGCCAGGAAAAAGATTCAGGTAATATCATGAAAGAGTTGCTATTTAAAGCTTCCGCATTAGGCATCAATATCCGTTTCTATCCCGTTACTGTGGAAGAATATGAGGAATGGGTAAATATGCAAGGCAAGAACCGGTACATCCTGACTTTACTGGGACGCAAGCTGACAGCCAAACAAATCGCAGCAGTCACAGGAATATTAGCGGAACAAGGTTTAAATATTGATGCTATCAAACGTCTTACAGGGCGTATTCCATTGGATGAGCGGAAAGCGAATGTACGGGCTTGTATCGAATTCTCCGTCCGTGGCACCCCCCACCAACGGGAAGAAATGCAACAGGCGTTAATGAAACTGAGCAGTGACCTGGAAATGGACTTTTCTTTCCAACTGGACAATATGTACCGACGTATGCGACGCTTGATTTGTTTCGATATGGATTCCACATTGATACAGACAGAGTGTATAGATGAATTAGCCGAACGCGCCGGTGTGGGTGACCAAGTACGAGAAATCACAGAACGAGCTATGCGTGGAGAAATTGATTTCATAGAAAGCTTCACAGAACGGGTGGCTTTGCTGAAAGGACTGGATGAAAGCGTAATGAAAGAAATCGCAGAAAACCTTCCCATCACCGAAGGTGTGGAACGTCTAATGTTCGTGTTGAAAAGATATGGTTACAAAATAGCCATCCTATCCGGTGGATTCACCTATTTTGGTAATTATCTGAAAGATAAATTCGGCATAGATTACGTATATGCCAATGAACTGGAAATAGTAAATGGCAAATTAACCGGAAGATATCTGGGAGATGTAGTTGACGGAAAACGTAAAGCCGAACTGCTGAAACTGATCGCTCAAGTAGAACGTGTGGACATAGCACAAACTATTGCTGTAGGAGATGGAGCGAATGACTTACCCATGTTGTCCGAAGCCGGCCTGGGTATAGCATTCCATGCAAAACCCAAAGTAGTGGCTAACGCACAACAGTCCATTAATACGATCGGATTGGACGGCGTCCTCTATTTCCTAGGTTTCAAGGACTCTTACCTGGAAGAACGCGGCAAACTCTAAAGAAAGAAGTAACTATATATATGAAATTTTCAGAACTAAATTTAGAAGAAGGGGTGCTTCAGGCATTAGATGCCATGAGATTTGAAGAATGCACTCCTGTACAAGAACATACCATACCGGTCATTCTTGAAGGAAAAGATTTGATCGGAGTGGCACAGACCGGAACCGGCAAGACTGCCGCATACCTTTTGCCCGTTCTTAATCAATTAAGCAAAGGCGGATATCCGGAAGATGCCATCAATTGTGTGATCATGTCACCCACACGCGAATTAGCGCAACAGATAGACCAGCAAATGGAAGGTTTCTCTTATTTTCTACCGGCATCCAGCGTAGCTGTTTACGGAGGAAACGATGGTGTGCGCTTCGAGCAAGAAAAGAAAGGTTTAACTTTGGGGGCCGATGTAGTCATTGCTACTCCGGGACGTCTGATAAGTCATCTCAGCCTAGGTTACGTAGACTTGTCTAAAGTTTCTTTCTTTATTCTTGATGAAGCGGACCGTATGCTGGATATGGGATTCTCGGATGACATTATGCAAATAGTGAAATATCTGCCGAAAGAACGTCAGACCATCATGTTCTCGGCCACTATGCCGGCTAAAATACAACAATTGGCAAAAACGATCTTAAACAATCCGGTAGAAATAAAATTAGCGGTCTCAAAACCTGCGGAAAAGATTATCCAAACGGCTTATATCTGTTATGAACGCCAGAAATTGGGAATTATTCAATCCCTGTTCCAGGATCAAACACCTGAACGGGTCATTATCTTTGCCTCTTCCAAATTGAAAGTAAAGGAGGTGACACAAGCATTCAAGCGGATGAAACTGAACGTAGGTGAAATGCATTCAGACTTGGAGCAGTCCCAGCGGGAACAGATTATGCGTGAATTCAAAAGTGGCAGAATCAATATCCTGATTGCTACCGATATTGTTTCGCGAGGAATAGACATTGACGATATTCGTTTGGTAATCAACTACGATGTACCACATGACAGCGAGGATTATGTACACCGCATCGGCCGTACAGCTCGTGCCAACCATGATGGTTGCGCCATTACTTTTGTCAGTGAGAAAGAGCAGACCCAATTCAAAGCTATTGAAAATTTCTTGGGTAGGAATATCTATAAAATCCCGATTCCCGAGGAATTGGGAGAAGCGCCCGAATACAACCCGCGAAGTGGCGCCGGTCGTAGCAATCACAAAGGTGGCAGTTCCAGAAAACAAGGCAATTATAAGGGGAAAAAGAACGGTACGCCCGGTGCCAATAATAGAAGAAACACCCCAAAAGAATAGACGGAAGAGATGATATCTAAAAATCATTGGAGGAAGACGGACTTGTTTTCCTCCAATTTTATTTTATGAAGAAAGTCACTTCATGGCTCTCTGCAAAATAGATGCGGGGCAATCACAAACATCCATTATATGTATTGCTTGTAGGATATATAATCTTTCACCTGTAACATTACTAACCTTACAACCCACACATTAGTAACGTATGAGGTGACACGTTACTAACCTTCCGGTATGCACGTTACTAACCTTTCAAACGTCTTGTTCCTTTCAGAAAAGAACAAGGTCTTTAAAAAAAAGAACAAGACGTTTTCATTGAAAGAACAAGAGCTTTTTAAAATTTGACCTGTTGTTTTTTCCATAACGGCATCTACATGCCGAAACACCTTATTTTTCCTTCAGATCTTTCAGCTATTCCGCAAACGCCCTGCCCATCGGCATTCCGACTGAAGGATATGCATTGTGAAATGTTTCAGCCGAAAAATATCCTTCAGGAAAACCGATTCCCCAAGAATCGGAAGAACCACCAATCCGCCTGAAGGATTCCAATCTCCAGCTGAAGAATTCCCGAGCCCAATCCTTCAGCCGGAATACCGACAGGCAGGGCATTTGCGAGCAGGCTGAAGCTTTTGAAGGATTTTTCGGGGTATTCTCTATAGAGCATGATAGCGACCAAATAGTAATCGCTAAACGAAAAAATGACATAGCCACGACTACCTTACCAACTCGAATGCAAGTCCTCCATCCTTGCCAGCAGTGATATTGACCATATAACAAGATGCGCCGTCAGGTACACATACCGTGGCCTGATAATGATACCCTTTAGAATCGACGCCCATAAAATCCATATCCGACAATATAGCCCATTGCAAGAAATCATCCGGAACCACCCCCTTGAACATCTGCTTGGTGATATCTTTGGCATAAAGACTCTTCCTGCCTTCATACACGCAAATGTGTATGATATTGTCATAATATACATTATCCACCCCAAGTCCTTCCTCCGAAACTCCCGGACGCATTACTTTAATCTTTGACGGGTTAATGTACACATATCCGCGATAACGGACATTATCGTATATCACCACCGAATCTTTCTTAATAACTTCGTTATAAACAGGGATTTCCCGAGTGTGGATAAATGCCAGAGAATCATTCTCTGTATCAGACTTATGCAGACGTATCACATCTCCCACAGCCGAATGAAACCAAAAAGTATGCTCCTCCTGCTTCTCAATCTTATAACCATTAGTCCGTGCACCATACGTAATCAACGAATCGCCTATAATTTTAAAAGCAACGGGAGCTGTAGCGGCATCTGCATAAAACAGGGTGTCGCCTTTCACCCTCAGTAATGCCGTTTCCGTATTATCGTCCAACCATATACCTTCCAACAAAGATTTTGCCTCCTTGTTCTCTTCCAGGGCGGATGCTTTTTGTTGCGGAGTTCCACAAGAAGACAGCGCAACAGCCAACATTATTATCGAAAAACGTTTGTACATGGTTATTCTCTCTATTTTATTTATCGACCGATGCAATGATAAACAAACCCCATTTCCTGTAGTTCGTCACCATCATAAATATTTCGTCCGTCAAGCACTACAGGCTGTTTCATCGCCTTCTTGATTACTCCCCAGGTAGGAAGACGGAACTCTTTCCACTCGGTTACCAGAATCAACGCATCCGCATCAAGAGCCGCATCATACATATCGTGCGCATAATAAACCGACTCTCCTATCCGGCGGCGGGACTCATCCATAGCAGCAGGATCGTATGCGCGGACATTGCAACCCGACTGTTTCAATTTCTCAATAAGTACCAAAGCCGGAGCCTCACGCATATCGTCCGTACCGGGCTTGAATGCAAGTCCCCACAAAGCCACTGTTTTGCCTTTCAAATCTCCATTGAATACCTTTACCAGTTTCTCGAACAAAATGCCTTTCTGATTCTCGTTCACATCTTCCACCGCTTTCAACACCTGCATGGAATAACCATTCTGCTCGGCAGTCTTAATCAACGCCTTCACATCTTTCGGGAAACAAGAGCCACCATAACCGCATCCCGGATACAAGAACTTACGCCCGATACGACTGTCGGAACCTATTCCGTCACGTACCATATTTACATCAGCTCCCACCAGTTCGCACAAGTTGGCAATATCGTTCATAAAGCTGATACGGGTGGCCAACATGGAGTTTGCCGCATATTTAGTCATCTCGGCAGAAGGAATATCCATGAAAATAACGCGGAAGTTAACCAGCATGAAAGGTTTATAGAGCTTGGTCATCAGTTTTTTAGCCCTTTCCGACTCTACGCCCACTACTACACGGTCCGGACTCATAAAGTCGTCGATAGCATTACCTTCTTTCAAAAATTCCGGATTAGAAGCCACATCGAAATCTATCGACTCCCCTCTTTTCTCCAATTCCTCTCGGATGACCGCTTTTACTTTTCGTGCCGTACCCACAGGCACCGTACTCTTGGTCACGACCAAGGTATATTTCTTCATATTAGCACCAATCGTCTTGGCAACTTCAAGCACATAACGCAAATCGGCACTTCCGTCTTCATCAGGAGGAGTGCCCACTGCACTGAACACAATATCCACATTGTCCAGACAACTCTCTAAAGAAGTGGTGAAATGAAGACGTCCAGCCTTTACATTACGCAAGACCATATCTTCCAATCCCGGTTCATAAATAGGAATAATACCCTGTTGCAGATTAGCAATCTTATCCGCATTTACATCTACACAAGTTACGTCTACGCCAGTTTCGGCAAAACATGTTCCGGTAACAAGTCCTACATACCCGGTCCCTACAATCGCTATATTCATTTTATTTAATTCGTTAGTCTAACTTTTTCGCTGCAAAATTACAATAAATTATGAGTGAGTTGTTATTTTCTTCCATAAAAGTTGCGCTGAAACGGAATAAAAATGCTAATTTTGCGATATGATTGAATTGGCTAGACATATAGAAATTCTGTTACTGGAAAATGACTGTGTGATTATTCCAGACTTTGGCGGTTTTATAGCGCACTATCAACCGGCACGGTATATCAAGGAGGAAAATCTTTATCTTCCCCCTGTACGTACTATTGGTTTCAATCCCCAATTGACTATAAACGATGGTTTATTAGCTCAATCGTATATGCAAGCTCATCACACCGATTTTCCTGATGCCACACGCATGATAGAAGAAGAAGTAGCCGGATTGAAAGAACAACTATACCAAAACGGATGTGCAGAAATGCATGGTATAGGGGTCTTACATTATAATATTCATAGCACATACGAGTTTCATCCCAATGAGGACGGTGCATTATCACCTACCTTATACGGACTTAGTTCGTTTTCTATCACCAGATTAGAATATCTTACTTCAACAACGTCTGCAACAACCAGAGAATTACTTCCCCAACAAGAAAAAAGAAAGAGAACAGTACGTTTCAAACGTCAGTGGATAGGAAATGCAGTAGCTGTGGCAATAGCTGTAGTCTTATTTTTCTTCTTGTCTGTTCCGGTAGAGAACACATATGTGGACAAAGGTAATTATGCTTCTTTAGGTACGGATGGTCTGTTTGACGCCATTCGTTCCCAATCTTTGGCAACGACCTTGATAACCGTTCCTTCCAGACCGCAGCAACCCAAGAAGACGAATATCAAAAATAATCAAAACACGTTGAAACCTGTAACTGTAAAAGTAGAAAAGGTAGGAAAAGCACAAGAAGCAGTACCCAAGAATGCTGTTGCAGCAAATTTGAACAGTACAGAACAGCCAGTTGCCAAGCCTGTCGCTGTAAGTAAACCTGCCCTTGAGAAGAAAGAAACAGCAACACCTTCGAGCAGTAAAAAAAATAATTATTATATCATCGTATCCAGTTTACCGACAGCCAATGACGCGCAGCAAGTACTTAATGAGTACAAGCAAAAAGGATATAAGGATGTAACAATCATAGAAGGTAACGGACGTTATCGCCTGTCTTTGTGCAACTTTGCAGATAAAGCCGCTGCTTATAAGAAATTAAATGAACTGAAACAAAATGATGCATTCAAGAATGCATGGATATTGAGTTCTAAATAAACAAGATTATTTTTTATGAAAAGAGTTTTGTGTCCCAAATGTGACAACTATATAACTTTTGATGAAACCAAATATACAGAAGGCCAGTCGTTGGTCTTTGTATGTGACCATTGTAAAAAACAATTCAGCATCCGTATCGGAAAGTCCAAACTGAAAGCAACCCGTAAAGAAGAAATATTGGACGAACAAGCCAATAAAGAGGATTTTGGAAGTATCGTAGTAGTAGAAAATGTATTCGGATACAAACAAGTATTACCCCTGATGGAAGGTGACAACCTGATAGGACGCAGAAGCAAAGGCACTGAAGTGGATATTCCCATCGAAACATCAGATCCGAGCATGGACAGACGGCATTGTATCATTAATGTGAAACGCAACAAACAAGGGGAAATCATTTATACCCTGCGTGATAATGACAGCATTACAGGAACATTTCTGATGAACGAGATTTTGGGGAACAAGGACCGGATACGAATCGAGGAAGGCGCTATCATCACATTAGGTGCGACTACGCTGATTCTGCGTGCCACCGAGAAGTAGAACAATGAAACGTATTATCTTAATCACAGGAGGCCAACGTTCGGGAAAAAGTTCATACGCGGAGAAATTGGCATTAAGCTTATCACCCACTCCCGTTTATATAGCTACTTCCCGTATTTGGGATGAAGAATTCCGCCAACGCGTTATCAAACATCAAGAAAGACGCGGATCGGAATGGACGAATATAGAAGAAGAAAAAGAACTAAGCCGCCATCAAGTAAAGGATAATGTAGTATTGATTGATTGTGTCACCTTATGGTGTACCAACTTTTTCTTTGATTTGGATGCGGATGTAGAGGCTGCATTACAGGCAGTCAAACAGGAGTTTGATAATTTTATCCGGCAAGATGCCACTTTTATTTTCGTAACCAATGAAATAGGTGCCGGAGCAGTATCCGAAAACGCCATTCAACGCCGCTTTACAGATTTACAGGGCTGGATGAATCAATATATAGCTTCAAAAGCAGACCAAGTATATTTGATGGTATCAGGAATTCCTGTTCCTATAAAATAATAAATACAATGAAAAACTTTCATATTGAGTATCCCGATGAAAGCTTTCGGGAGGCATTGATAGACAAAATCAACAATTTGACAAAGCCCAAAGGTTCATTGGGTGTTCTGGAAGATCTTGCATTGCAAATCGGATTAATCCAACAAACCCTCTCCCCTACATTAAGCCATCCGCACAACGTACTTTTTGCAGCCGATCATGGTATAGTAGAAGAAGGGGTAAGCAAGTCTCCCAAAGAAATCACTTGGCAACAACTAAGTAATTTTTTGCATGGAGGTGCCGGAGTTAATTTTTTATGCCGCCAACATGGTTTTAAGCTTGTATTAGTAGACTCAGGGGTCGATTACGATCTTCCTTACGAGAAAGGCATTATCAACTGTAGCGTAGGACGTGGCACGCACAGTTTTCTAAAAGGCCCCGCTATGAGTATGGAAGAAATGGAATTATGCCTGGAACGTGGAGCAAAGATAACGGATATGATTCATGCAGACGGTTGCAATGTGGTCAGCTTTGGCGAAATGGGTATTGGTAATACCTCCCCTTCTTCTATCTGGATGCATTTGCTGACAGGAATCTCATTAGAGCAATGTGTGGGTGCAGGAAGCGGACTGGATTCAGAAGGTATCCGTCATAAATATAATGTATTGAAACAATCGGTTAACCATTATACCGGTAACGGTTCCGTAAAAGATATCATCGCTTGGTTCGGAGGATATGAAATGGTTATGGCAATAGGCGGCATGCTCCGGGCAGCAGAATTAAGAATGATTATTCTAGTGGACGGCTTCATCATGACCAATTGCATTCTAGCCGCCTCAAAACTTCATCCGGAAGTTCTCTCGTATGCCATATTCGGACATCAGGGAGATGAAATCGGTCATAAACTAGTATTGGATGCCATGAAAGTGCGCCCTTTATTAAATTTAGGTCTCCGCTTGGGAGAAGGAACAGGAGCGATATGCGCTTATCCTATCGTCGTTTCCTCTGTAAACATGATGAATGAGATGGACAATTTCGCCCATGCCGCCATCACTAAATATTTTTAACCATGAAACTGCTTGCCTCCCTCATTTTTTTCACACGCCTTCCGTTTTGGAAAATAGCTAATGTACCACCTGTTTACTTTAAACGAGTAGTGGATTACTGGCCCTTTGTAGGATGGCTGACAGGAGGTATCATGGCAGGCACTCTATGGATCACTGCAGAATTTCTACCTGTACAGATAGCTGTGCTCATGGCGCTGGCCGCCCGGTTACTAGCAACGGGTGCTTTACACGAAGATGGATTGGCAGACTTCTGCGACGGCTTCGGGGGCGGTACATCACGTGACAAGATTCTGTCTATCATGAAGGATTCACATATCGGCACATACGGAGTGCTCGGATTATTATTCTATTATGGATTGATGTGGAATATACTCACCACACTTTCTGTACCCTTGGCATGTGCGGCCATACTAAGCGGAGATGCCTGGAGCAAGTTTTGTGCCGCACAAATCATCAACACGCTTCCATACGCCCGTAAAGAAGAAGAATCGAAAGCGAAGGTCATATATGACCGTATGAGTCCAGGTATTTTATTATCCGCTTTTATGGCCGGAACCCTGCCTATGCTTTTATTACTGGATAAAGGATACTGGTGGGCAGCCATCGCTCCTGCTATGATGTTCATCCTTTTAATGTCACTCATGCGCAGACGCCTGCAAGGATATACCGGTGATTGTTGCGGAGCGACTTTCCTATTATGTGAGTTTTCTTTTTATCTAACTATAAACTTAATCTATACAAACCTATGGTAATATACTTAATGCGTCATACTGCTGTTGATGTTCCGCAAGGTGTTTGTTACGGACAGACGGATGTACCCTTAAAGCCGACTTTTGAAACGGAGGCAACTCAAACGGCAGCCAATTTACAAGGTTTATCTTTTGATAAAGTTTATACCAGTCCGTTAACCCGTTGTGTACGCCTGGCTACCTTTTGCGGCTACCCGGATGCAGAACGGGACGACCGCTTGAAAGAACTAAACTTCGGAGATTGGGAAATGCATCGGTTCGATGAAATTGCCGACGCTAACTTGGAAAGATGGTATGCAGATTATCTGCATGTAAAAGCGACCAATGGAGAATCTTTTGAAGATCAATACCGGCGTGTTGCCGGTTTTCTAGACGAGCTTCGCCAAAAACCGTATGAACAAGTCGCGATCTTTGCTCATGGCGGCATTTTACTGAACGCACAAATTTATGCAGGTATCATTAAACCCGAAGAGGCATTTAGCGCACTCACTCCTTATGGAGGAATTGTCAAGATAAAATTATCGTGATGCAAGAACATATCGCTTATTTATTTGTTCTATTTATAAAGACAAATAAATATGCTTACTCATTTCCTAGATTTATTAGCTGTTGTTATAAGTGTGACAAGCCTTTTGATTGTCACATACGGAGCGTTGATAGGTATTATTTCTTTTTTGAAGAATGAAATACGACGCTTTACCGGAGGGTATTCCATTACCAATATACGAAAACTAAGAGCCACATTCGGAACTTATCTGCTTCTTGGCTTAGAATTCCTAATAGCTTCGGATATTTTGAAAACAGTATTGGAACCAACCTTGAATGAATTAGCCCTATTGGGAGGTATTGTTGTTTTAAGAACCATCCTGTCCGTGTTCCTCAATAAAGAAATAAAAGAATTGGAAAGTGAAGAAAAATAAAAAAGAGCGGCAAACGGGACTCGAACCCGCGACCCTCAGCTTGGGAAATTTAAAATTAAAAATATAACATATTGATTATAATACATTTAAAAACAAATTGTTTTTATTGTGACGTTTTTGTGATTATACTACATTATTTTCTTTGATTTGTGAAGATAAATATTGCTTCCCTCTTTAGCAAATAAGAATGCAAAAAAAGAGGACACCTTAACGGAAAAGGTATCCTCTCTGCCTGAAATAAACAAGGACGTAAATCAAACGAGCTTCAGACGGGTAAATTCTTGTCCGAGTGCATGTATTCCATTCTCAATCCTTTTTAATTGATTCTCTGATATATACGTGCCACCTTTTTTATATTGCCTCATAAGCGTATCATTAATACCGACATACCGCGCAAAAGCACTTACATTAAGCACACTGTAATATTCAAACAAAGACGATACATCAAATTTAAATACAGGCTCCGCATCAATCAAGCACTCAGGAACTTTCAACCCACTTTCATTACAAGATTCTATTACTTCCTGAATGGAGTTGAAAAAATCATCTTTAGCCTCATTGACTGTAACACCTGTACCCATAAGAGAAACCCCATCGCAATCTACATTGTAAGCGATGTAAGTTCCTGATTTCTGCTTTTCTATAACCACATTCATACTCATATATTGTTTATTTCTGAAAAAGAAACCGGGCATTAAAACCCGATCTCCTTTTTCAGCTTGTTCATCAAGCCGGGGCGCACTTCCTGCGACCAATGACGTTCCAATAAAATGATTTTCCCGTTAACCTTGTTCACGTATATGTCGTGACGACTGCCGTGTTTCAAAAAAACAAAACCATTATCGACCGCCTTTTTCTTCATCTCTTGCCAATTCATACGCTTCGATTTGATTTACACTGCAAATATATAACGTTTTTGTTATATACACAAATAAATATGAGAATAAATTTATTATTTGCACAAAAAAAGAACGACCGCCAGCGAAAAGCACAGCAGCCGTTCAATCCACGTCCCTACTCTCTATCCCATTCTCTCGAGAAGACAATAGCAAAGATATCAATTCTAAAACGAAATACAAAAAGAAAATTATATTAATTAGTTATAAGGAGCCAATTTTGAAACAAAAACCAATCTTCTTAAAAAATTGCCATTAATGCAATATTTTTTACTTGCAAGATAAATGAAGAGAATTAATAGAACGGCAAGACTGGCGAGTTTGTATTTTTATTGACAGGAAACGAATGTTATGGATTGGGATCGGAAAAACAAGTATAAAACAGATAGCTCCTATAGATTTCTACTGCCTGAGGTATTTTTCCGGGTATTTTTGAGATTTTATTTGATTTTGTTTTACATTTCTACTTTTAGAATACTTCTGGTTAGCCCTTGTCAGATCCTTGATGATTGTTTCATCGAACACTTCCGAATATATCTCTGTTGTCTTGACTGATGTATGCCCCAAGAGTTTTTGGACGGTGGTTATCGGAACGCCTTGGTGAACCAAGAGAGTAGCACAAGTGTGACGACTTGTATGGTAGGTAAACTTCTTGCCGATACGCGCCATCCTTCCCAATTTCTGCAACGTTCGGTTGGTGTCGGAATTGCAGCCTAATGCAGCCAGTTGTTCGATGCTGTCATACTTCCGCATTATGCCCAGAGCCTTTCCGTTAAATAGCAGATATAGCGGAATATTGAGTTTTACGCCTGTTTTGATGCTATTCATAACTAGCCATTCCTTTCCGTCTATCGTTATCAGATTTTTATAGGTAAGCTGTTTAAAATCAGAAAATCTCAGCCCACAATAGCAGCAGAAGAGAAATGCGTCCAGTATGTGCCGGCTGTTGTTCTTCCTGTCCGGCAGTTCAAGATTCTCCAGCTTCTCCAAGTCTGCGGGCATCAGGAAGTTATGTTCCTTCTTCTCCCTCTTGATTTTGAACTTACGGAAAGGATATGCCTCCTGTAATATATAGCCTTCATTGATCGCTTCGTTAACTAATGTACGAAGTATTCTCATGTGCTTCCCTACTGTGTTTACTTTCAGATTTTTGTTTCTCAAAAATGCGTCAAACTCCTTCAAAAAGGTATAGTTTATATCGGTAAACTCTATCACGTTACGGAATTCCTTCAATGTGGCTACCGTGCCCAGCATGTTATCCTTGGTTCCCGGTTTTCTATCAGAATTCTCTATCGTTTGTATTGCAAACTTTAAAAACGACACAACTGGTTTAATTCCCTTTTTTACAGCCTCCTTTAACGTGGAAAGGTTTGATTCAAGCCCTCTTTTCCAGTAGCTAAGTTCTATAGCCTGCAACTCCAGTATCTTCTCATATAGCATTGCGTTAAGCTCATTTGACTGCGGATGGTTGATTACTTGAGCGCCATCCTTACTCCAACATTCCGGTTTGAGATAAATGTTTGTTTTAAAATATGATTTCCGCTGGTTAAGATAGGCTTCAATCTGTACTAATGCGGTTCCCTGTCGATTTAACTTGTTTTGCCGGTTATAAACCAAACGATATCTGATCTTCTCTAACATACTCAACTTTTTGTTTTAAAGTTAAAAAAATTCTTCTGCATTTACAAAATAAACCACAAAAAATGCTTCTGGGAGAACTTCTTCTGATTCCAAACATAAAATCGGTATCAAAAAACATAAATATATCAACTGAAACAGTTGTGACTTTAGTAACATTGGCATTAGGTGAAGTCTGCCTTTTATCAATTTCAGATGGAGGATATACTGTAGTCATCTCTTTATCTGCAACCCAAAGTAATACGATAAAATATGATACAATTTCAGGAGAGTTAAGAGGAACATATAAATTATCCGCAGAAGGATTAAATCTGAATATGACAACATCAGAGGTACGATCACCTAAGATAAGATACATTATTTTTTAACAGAAATAATCTCACAAGACCGATCTGGGAGGACTCGTTAATAACACATATGAAATTTTCAGCTTAGAGTTAGGTGTCGAAAAGCAGATAGCGAATGGTATAGGAGCATATTATATATGCGGTCATTTAGCAGACACTATATCTTGTATCGCAGTCGTTAACTATTATACAGTCGCAACATTAGGTGTTGTAGGAGGATTGACATTCAGAGTTGCAGAAAGAGTATTATACGCAACTAGAGACGAGACAGGCGGGTCATCCGAAATAAGAGTAAAGAAAATACGCACGAAATTATAACGGCTGGACTTCTGGGAGGATTAAAAAACGGGTGGTCCGGTACAAGCCGGTGCCACCCGATCCTGATATGCACAACGCCATGTGCGGTGCAAAGGTAATAAATGTTTCTAAGAAGCCAATACAAAAGTTCTAAAATCTCCCCACTCTCCGTTCAAATTACGTCTGAAACCAACAACATCAGCTCCCAAGCGGAATGTCATTTGAATTACATATCCTTTTCCATCGTTAAAAACTATCATTATAGAATAATTGAGAACAACACTAATTCCATTATCTCCGGTCACATGATACATTCCGCTTTCAGTTGCACTATTTACCTCTTCGTCTGTGGTCAATGTACGTTGTGGCATGAATGGAAACAGCTTCAAACTATTCATCAGTCCTCCCAGTTTTGATGCAAGCGACTGCATCGTCATTTGTGCGGCATCTCCGCTACTTTGTAAAACCCTTACATTTGCGGCATCTGTCACAGTCGGAAGTTCATTCTCATACACGTCATTTCCTGTTGCAGCAGCGGCGGCAAATGTTGAAGTTTCTGACAAAGCCATAACCATTCTTGTGGAAACCATATCCACCATTTCATCTACTGTCACATTCTGTTCGTTGCCGTCTTTATCCACAGCTTTGAAGCCAACTATATTTTCTAAATTCAAATCACTCATAATATCCAAATTTTATAAAGTTCTTATATAAGTTTTCCACGCTTTTGAAGTGCCGCCAATCGATTTGTACAGCTTCTTCCTGCCACCTTTTATCTTGTACCGGGAAAGGTTGCTTCCGTCATAGTTCACGGGATAATCCAAATTGCCCTCGTTGGCATACGCCTCCATTTCGTATGAGATGGTATAATATGCCGAACTCGCAGGATGGCAGATAGGGTTTCCCTTAACCCACTCGACAAAATACCGCCAGTAGTATTTTACCCATGAGCCGATAACTTGTGCCTGACGCAGGTGTATGGTTTCGTGCGTCAGGCTTTCCTTACCCGCATAGGTCTGCATATACCTATCTATGTTCTCCTTGTTCTCGGCACGGTATATCATCCGTCCGCACCACATCATAAAACGGTATCCCTTGAAAGGATAATGCTTCATGGCAAGCAGCTCAGGAGTATCAAAATCACCCGGCTTGCTTGAGAACAGCATCTTGATTAATTGCCATAATTCTTTCATAAGCATATCTTTTACTCAATTAAATCCATACGTGTTATATACCAATGGTTGTTAAAGGCCTTCATCTCCAAAACATAAGGCCTTGCCATCTGAATCTCTGTTTTATTGTTATATGCTCCCACCAGTCCGCAGAAATAGTTTGTAGCCTTGTACTTGTCGGGGTTCTTAGCCACCCTTGATGTCATGTCTACTACAAACTCTAATCTCAATCCGTTCCATGATGATGCGGGAGGAAGGGTTATGGTTCCGCCAAGACCATCAGCGGAAAAGAATATAGATCCCTGAGTGGATGGGTTCACGGTCATGTTACCTTCTGAATCAGCCAGACTATCCATATCGCTTCCCGGTGAATAGAGAAGATCTGCGGTGATAATACCCGCCACTTTGACATTACTATCCGCATCCCACGATATGCCCCCATCAGCCAATTTCCCCGATCCGTCTTCTTTAAGGAGTGTTTTACCACCACCCAATTTTATATACGCATCATTCTTCTTGCCGGATATCTCCATATTTTCATTCTGACTCTTCATCATGCCATTTTTATACATGAATCCGGCCACATTCGCACCATCGGCGAAAAGGGTATCAGTAGCGATATTCACAAACTTCTGCATAGCTTCCCAGTTCGAATCCCCGTTGGCTGATGTGGGTGCAGAGGTAACGGAAGCGCCGTAATTTTTTACAAGGAAATTATAATAAACTCCCCCTATCAGATATATGACCTTATCCCGGTAATCCGCATTCCAGACGTAAGTCTGTCCTGATGTGAATACGCCTCTGTCACGGGGAAACGCCCCTGTTGCTCCTGTTGCTCCTATGGAACCATCATTTGCAACACCCACACCCTTTTCAGCGACAAAATTATTATTCCATGCGTTTGCGTCCGACGCGGATTTATAAGCCCGGACGGCAAACTGGGTGTATCCGGCTGTCGCAGGTACGGATATCTGATTGCTTAAGGTAGCACCTACGTGAGCCAGCCAGCTTCCGTTATATTTGCGTGCGACAAGATAGAACCTGTTCGTATCGCTCACATTACCGCCTACATTCTGTTTCATGGTAACGACAAACGCTGACGGTGACGGTGTGCCCGTACTGGTAAAGTTTATTGTGCTTACCGGGCTGTCAAGCCAGTACGAAGCGGACGGTTCGACACCGGAAGTCATTTCCTGCCAGTCGGAGTTGACAGCCTTGTCCGATCTCTTCCCGGAAAGTATGTAACCGCCATCCTTCTTCCTTAGATAACGCCCACCTCTCACACGAAGAAGCGGAAGCGGTGGATTTGATGTCTGAACCTTGCTTAAGTAAGATCCTCCGGCAAACGATACTGTACTGTTTTTCGCATACGGAATGTTGGCGGACTCCCAATGACCCGCGGCTGTGATGCTCTCACCGTCAGCCCCGTCCTTACCATCTACAAGCATGGGAACGGTTTCAATATCCACTATCTGGTCATTCACGTAAAAGACAAACTTCAATGTTTTCGTGAAATTTCCGCTTGATATGGCTGTATTGTTGTTTATGGTAGTTTCTGCTCCACCATCTATGCTGTATTTCAATGTACCGTCCGTTGTGGTGGATATCACACCTCCTACTGACTTCTGCCTGTAACATGACACGGAAGACACACTGTAGTTCCCGTTCTTGTCCTTGCTTACTGAACTGGCGGAAACGACAATGCTGTATAGAATGGCATCCGCACCATTCGCTCCTCCACGGACACCAGCAAGCGTGAACACAATATCACGAGAATATTGCTGCCCGTTCTTTGTTGCGCGCGCGGTTATCTGTACCTGATTAGTTGATGCAAGGGCAACTCCGGCTGATACCGATATGGTTATCACTCCTGTAGTCTTGTCTGTTGCACACAAGATATTGGCATCCGGTGTACAGGTGATGCTGTCAAGGGTAAGTTGCTCCGTACCGTACCACATCCTCACCGTTGTATTCCATGTCTGTGAAGCCACAACTTTCCCATCTGATGTTAGAGCCGAGTTTTCCATCTGATCGGTCATATCCACCGTAATGGCACTCTCTCCGTCCTTACTCCAGCGATGCACTACGGCAGGAGTGCTGAACTCTGACCATACACCGTTTTCCTTGAAACGCTTGCAACCCCATTCAACCTGATGATCAGCGTCCACTCCTACAAAATCATCCGTCCAGCCTTCAGGGATATAATCATCCTTCTGCTGGCTGTCCGGTTTTGCCGGAGGATTGTCTATGATATTGCCTCTTGTGTAGATATACTCATAATCCTTACCGTCTTTTCCGTCCGATATCATAAGCTGCCATCTTCCGTCCTGATAGATGTAGGTAGCACGATCAGTCGTGTTACGGTATGAATCACCGTTTTTCGGATTGGCAGGAGCCGTGGCAAATTCACCAAGGAAGGTGATGCTCTCTCCTTTCAGTTCACGCCCGTCAAGCAGCATATCCCAGTCTTCGTTAACCTCCCAGTCGGCAGGTTTCCCGGCAAGATAATAACCACCGTCCTTCTTTCTTAAGAAATTGCCACCTTTGACACGCAATATTCTGATGGGAGGATTGGAGGTTTCCACCTTGGATATAAAGACACAATTGGCAAGAGTGACCATTGTATTGGCTTTGTACGGGGTTTTGGAGGATTCCCAATGACCGCCACCTACAACAGACAAGCCCGGTTCACCTTTTTGCCCTTCCGCCACTTGTTTCAACCATGCCGGATTATCATCTGACGGTTCTGTTGTTGTTCCATTATCATCAACACACAACCACAAAGCCCCGTTATGTGACACCCGGTCATAATAGGCGTACTTACCTGCAACCCATTCACCTTTGTCCAAGGGTACACGGACACTCTGCCCGGTTATCTCATCTATTTGGAAGATAAGCCCAGTCAAGAGGACCTGTTGCAACACGGCTGAATATTTCTCGCAATCAATTCCGTTAACGGTCATGCCCTTTTTCTTGCCGAACCACGCAGGCATCTGCGCCGGTTCCGGGTCCCAAGTGTTGGCATTGTCAAAGAATGTAATACAGTTGTTCCCGTTGACTGAATCAATAAGTATATAAGTCTGACGTTCCGGGTCCGTAAAGTTACCTGTTTGTGCCAATACCATCTGCTCGGCAGGTTTCCAATCAGAATGCCCCGGACGGGGAATGACAGTAAACTTCTTGGCTGTATAATCTGCGGCAGTCACACGGAATTTCATTTCTTCAAAGCCGTTCAGCTTGCCTTCGCTATTTTTAGTCACAAAATAGGTGGTAAGGATATCATCAACAAACTGGCTCAATCCGTCCGCATCTGTCAGATCGGGAGTGATGGTGTAGGTTCCATCGCCGTTATCCACGTATGACAATACGGTACAACCGCCACCGGGGGAGTTTACCATACGTCCTTTGAAATAGGTTGTACGGTTATAAGCTATTTCAGGTACAAACAAACGTTTTCGGAAAACTCCGCTTCCCATTTCAATATCGCCCTTCTCATTAATGAAACCGCCATCTACACCAGTAACGAAATCACCGAACTTGGCATATTTCTTAATGACAGTTCCGCCCAATAAGGATAACAAGTACTTAGTGGAATCCGCCACGTCCTTCCGCAAGAATATTTCTTTCAGCTTCTCCGCGCTGTTCTCTATCTCAGTCATTACACGCAATGCGCTCATCACGTCTTTATCGGTGTAGGTGATATCTTCGTCACCCTGCTTCACAATGCGGTTTACCAAATTCCCGGCTATTTTCAGACCTTTGAGAAAATTGATTATGCCTTGCGCATCATCATCGTTCAATGCGGAAAGGAACCAGTCAAGCACAGGCGTATTCTTATCCAGCGTGTATGCAGACGTAGCATGGTCAGCGTTAGTGACATCGCCCCCGCCACCACTGCCGCCACCGCCGTTCTGCTTTATCTCTTCAACCTCAATGGAGATCTTGCTAAAGTTGCTGTTGATGCGGTCTGCCGTTTCGCTCCAAGTTCCTGTTTTGTTTATTGTATTAAGTTCCATATATTCTGTTCTACTTTTACCATTCCGCATCCGGGTGTACTTCAACGGACAGATAGTTCATTATTCTGATGATTAGGTCTCGTATCATAAATATATGTTTTGAGTGTTACTGATAATTTTCCGAGTTATTCTACAGATTTATAATAGCTAATACAACCGGTTCATACGCTCTTCCTATTTCACGCAATCCACCGCTATCATAACTCGGATGAACCCCGTCTCTTCCATTTTGTAGAACTGTCGTAGTTGCACCGTATAAGTCACATAGTGATTTTTCAGAAAGTGAGCCATATCCATATATATTGTCCATCATCGCATAAACAGGAACAAGAGTAACATAGTTGCTATAAGGATTACCTGTATCATCGTTTCCTTCAAACAGTGATATGATTTCTTCGGCAAATGACAATACACTATATTTCTTAGGGCTGTTGTTGTTATTACTACCGCCCGAAAAAATCATAAGTTCAGCACCATAAACCTCTAATCCAAAAACGAATTTAGTATCCGGATACTGACTGTGAAATTTATCAATAATTTGTTTCGCACGTAATCTGGCTGTCTGTACACTTTCTGAATTTACGTCCTCATAAGACTTTACCTCGTTGTATCCCCACTGGAGAATGAAGATGTCAGGAGCATCAAATCCCCAATAATCGAAGTAGTATTTGAAATCCAACTCATCAGTTGACGGATTCCAGAACGGATTATACCTCGCATCATCCGCAGATGTGTATGTAATCGTTGCATCACCGGCCAGAGTGTTACCATTAGCGGATTGTGTTTTTGTGATTGTACCGCTTGACGGGAAATTCCCTGTTCCTGATGTATCATCTTCCGTACCATCACCATAATTAGGGTCAGAACTGAATTTCCCCAATTTTAGTTTTCCGCTATATTTACCATCACTCCCTGCTGTCAGTCTGAATCCTCTCACTACCCAAGATATATTATTCCCATCCAAGTAAGACGTACCGGGATAGCCTGTAACCGGTAATTCTGTAATCCCCGAAACGGTCAATATCTTTGCTGCCCCTTTAGGTTCCGTGATAAAGGACATGTTCCCACCACTCTGTACCTCACCCCAAATGTCTTCGGCATAACTGGAACCGGTAGTTTTAGTGCGGTTAATCATGGTTCCGATATATTCAACCGTAACATTATCTTCTTCAAGCAAATTTTTCAATTCAACTTGCCAGCCACCCAGATCAGATATACTATCCCCACTATCCAATATCTTAACTGTCTTATGGGATGAAGGATTGGCAAGGATATTAAATTTGACTTGCAGCTCTTGCAACAATTTTCCAAATTTTCGAAGCGTAAGCTTATTATTATAAACAGATGCATTTGCGGGGGTTCCTGACAATTGCCTGTCGAAAACCTTTAACGTGGCATTTGACACTGAGAAATCAAAGTTATCATGACATGAGCACTTTATAGCCTGCTTATAATATAAATTATTTTGCCGATTGGCTTTGAAATACAAACTGGACGGCAATACTAATTTTGCCGGGAAAACTTCTTCATTTATAATCTGCTTAACTTCATCCTGTGTCGTTCCGCTGCCTATGCCTTCGGGTAAACTTTCCTCGCTAATTACATAATGAAAAGGCTCGTATTCAGTTGCGGTTGAACCATACTCAATCTGTCCTTCTGTCTTGTAATTTGAAGCTAAGAATGTCGCTCTGACATAGGCCGTATTACTATCCAATGTAACGGTTAAGGTCTGTGCATTTTGAGTGGAAGTTATGAATTCCTTATTCGAATCGTATTGGCTGAAGTAAATTGGTCCCAATGCAAGGGGATGTGCTGTTATCGTCCTCTTCCCCTCTACGGCTATATAATCGGATGTTACATAAGTGGTGCTATTAGCAACAGTGCCATTCTGACGCAAAAATCCATTATCTGCCTTATCGGGATCAAATAAATTTTTTCCAACCACCACTTTGGGCATTTGACTCTGTAATTCATTTAATGCCGTATTAGTATTATTTATCTCCTTTTCTTGTGCCGCAAACCTTTGCTCATTATCATAATTTTCTGTATATGGTTCATAGGATGTTGCAGTGCTTCCCTCAAAGAACATTGCATTATCAATGACAGCAGTTGATATGCTTAATCTGATGTAAGCAGCGTTTGACGGTGAGGTAGTCACGCCTGATTTGGCCGCTTCTTCTATCGCATTAAATTCTTTGTCAAACCAGACATTTGATGCACCGCCCGTATTCGTATTTTGGATATAATATGATGTATTTGGATTGACTTTGATATAGTGAGATAAAGACAGGGTTGAATTCGTTTTTAAATTACCTGAGGCATCAATATAATACCCATTCTTTACGGTTAATTTGTTAAATAAGTTCTTACCCAACGAAACACTTTTCTTATCCGCCATTTGTGTTTCAAGTTCTGTCTTATCAGCCGCCATTTGTGTTTCAAGTTCTGTCTTATCAGCCGCCATTTGTGTTTCAAGCCTCACAAACTTCTGCTCGTTATCATAGTTGTCGGTAAAAGGCTCATAGGATGTTGCCACATCTCCAAGCTCCATCTGCGCTGCACCCAACTGAGATTTAGATATTGACAGTCTTATATAAGCTGCATTTTCAGGGGTGGTAACAGTTCCGTCCTTAATTGCAGTCAATACTTTTAAATTATCGTCAAAGATAACGTGATATGCTCCACCAACACCTGTCTTACTAATATGATATTGTGTATTGCCTTCTATGGAGATGTAGACTGTTACGCAATATGAGGAGAGCTGTTTTAAACTTCCGTCTTGACCCAAATAATATCCATCTGTCAGATTCGATGGATTTATAATATTTTTTCCGACAGAGTATTCTTTTTTCCCTGATATTCTAGCGCCTATTTCGGATATTTCCGTAGTCAGGCTCTTGCGGCCATTCGGGTTAACCACCGCATCGGTTGTGGTAGCCGGGAATATGGTTTGCCCACCCTTGGTCAGCTTATATATTTTTGCCATAATAAATCTCCTATATTTTTAGATTAGTAACTGTTTCTTCTTCCTCTTCCGGTGGCAGAGGAGGTACAAAATCACTCAGCACATCTTCATATTCATTATCCGACAATGGGAACGCCTGAATCGAATTATATGCGGCATAATCGGAATAAGATGTTATTTCCGCTGTGCTTTCATCGGTTTTCCCGGTAGTCAGTACGATTCCTGTATCTTCAACGGAAACAAGGTTGCAGATGCCATCCTGAAAGTCTGAATCAGTGATGAAGTATTCCCGTTTTACCTTCAGCATACCGGGAGAAAAACAGGGATTGTCGAAAGCGACAAGCAGGTTGCCGTCTTCCATGCGGCTGCAACCCACATACTCATGCCCGTCAAAGGAGGCTATGAACTTTCCCTTGAACGGATTGAAGTAAGTAAACCGGAAAGGAGTATTTATATCTCCATTCAGGCTCTTCTCTATGATTTTAAAATCGGACTGATAATTGATTCTCATAACTATAAAATTGATGTTACATCGTCTATCTCCTCGGCTGTCAGGTATCCGTTCAAGTCAACACTTCCGCCACCTCCTGTCGTGCCTGTAGGACTCCATTTCCCCTTTATCTTGCATTCATATATAGGACCCGGTATGGTATCCCCCACAACAGCCCAGTCACCTACAACAGGAGATGGAACAGCCTCTTCCAGTGATTCAAGAGTAGAGAACAACCCCTTGTTGCGGATGCCGTTCTGCTTGACCTTCTCCACTTCGGTAGAAGTCTTGCTAAAGTTGTTGTTAAGACGGTCTGCCGCCTCACTCCAAGTTCCCGTTTTGTTAATAGTATTCAGTTCCATATCACTTCACTTTATTTGGGCAACATGTTCTGATCCCATACAATCTCAGAACCTTTAACCATAATTATGCGTCCTCCCATTATCTGGGTCTGATATATATAACCGTCACTTCCTTTTTGCTCGACAACCATACTGTCCGGGCGGAAATACAATACATCACTATTGGAAGGGTCATTCATAAAAATACGGGGAACCATACCGTTCAATCCATATTGAAGAGATATGTCCAAAAGCGAATTACCATCATCATCATGAATATCAATTGACGGTCTTCCATATTCATCTTCAGGAAATATGGTTATCTCATAACCTGACGGTGAGGAAACCTTCACTTTCCCGACAAATTCAGGATTTCCATCTGCATCCCATTTGATGTTCCCATTGGCAAGCTGCCCGGAACCATCCTCATTCAACAGTATCTTGCCATTGGCTATTTCAACTTTTCCCCGGAAATATCCGCCCAAAGCATAGATATATCCTCTCAAGAATACATCACCGCCATGAGTGGCAACGAAGTTTGCCATGTTCGCCCATTCCGCATCCGTAGGCTGGTAATTAGGATCATTACGGAACCTCATCACGGTAAGAATCGCCTGTTCAAGTTTTCCTCCTGCCCAAAACGCCACATCATCATCATCATTGTATATGCCGCTAACTCCGGCTGTGACCTTCTGTAACTTGCCATTCTTGTAATTACCCAGTTGGATCATATTGGCCAATATCAGACCGCCAAGAATATCCACAGAACCATCCTTGATCGCACTGGCGATATAATTGATTGACTGAAAACCGGCTGTTGCCTTGTCGTTATCCAAAATGGACGGTTTCCAGTCTGTAGCGATGGTCCCTCTTTCTAACTGAAGGTCACAAACGGTTGCGGTACCACTGATGAGAAATATACCACTGCCATTGAAGGTAATCTTATGGGTATATCTTTGATAAGAGGATGTGAGAGGTTGAGAAACACTGAAAGAGCCGCACGAAACAGACACAGACGTACCCTTTGCTTTATAACTGATAACATAACTTTCCCCTTTGATTAATGATACGGACTGGGACAAACTACCGATTGCAGCAGAGTACCCGGAGCCGGCATCACTGTCCGCAGATACGGTAGCCACACCCGTCCAATATTCCAATTGCTTGCTAAAAAGCTCGGTATCCGCCGATAACTCGGTAGCGGCAGACAGGTCCTCTGTCTCATAATCTCCTGTAAACCCGGAATTGCGCAACAGATTGACACTTCCGACAGCCGCATTGTCTATCGCATCCTTGGCCTCTTGGGCAAGATCTGCGGCCGCCTGTATCTCATCTGGAAGCCCTTCCATGTTACGCCATCCGGTGGAACCCTGCTCGATATGGAACATACCCTTGATATCCACACCTTTATCCTGAGTGTATTCCATGTAAGTGGTCCGGTCCTTGTCGCCAATATACGTATCTCCGTACACCTTCATCCGGGCCTTGCCGGTAGATTTGTCAAAATCAAAAGAAATGACATCTTTCCCGGTCAAGGTAAAATCATTAATACCCTGATACATGATGATGGACGGAGAAACTTCGTTCACCGAAGAGAGAATTATCGCCGCCTGTCGGGTGATATCGGTCTTATGCCCTAATCCCACGATATCATCACCTGCCACCGGAACATCGTTCTCGACATTAGGATCACATACGGTCTTGGACAGGTCTATATAATTCTCACCTACCGCTGTGACCAACCGCCAGTAATAGCGGTTGCCGACATGATGAGAAACGCCTGTCTTGATATTGCACTCCTGAGCTATGGCAAGAGATCCCGGAGTAAACTGGTTCTCTATCTCAATTCCGTCTTCCTCTTCCTTGAAATAACAACGGTAGACATCATCCAGTTCCTCCACACGGTTGCATTTCATACCTGCATGGGAAATCACCTGCTCGCCACCTACATACGTTTTCTTCTTGACCTCAAGCTCATCAAAAACGGCTTTGACCTTGACATACAGATAATCAACAACAGCCTGTGACATACCGTTCTCAAGCACAGTAATTCCACTACCGTTTTTACCAATCAAAAGACCTTTTAAAAAAGTGATCAGACCGTTGGCCGTGTCGTTATTTATCTTTGAGATAAAATAACGGGATATTCTGCCAAGAATATCTGACACGTTGAGAGAGACACCCATCCTCTCACCTATGATATCCCCGGCTATCTCTGTAATCGTACTTCTCAAAGCGGAAACATTGGCGGACAACTTATCTGTTAGCTCCACGGATATATCATACAGGCAATTTTTATCCGCCTTACAAGTAAATGAGTTCACATACATGAAGTATTCCTTATCATTATACTTTATGTATATACGCGAGTTCTCATTCAACAGACCAGCTAACATACTGTTTTCTGCAAGGAAGACACGTGAGAAACTTACGGAAAAAGAGAACTTCTCATCGTTGTTTTCAGACATATACTTTATCAACGCCTCATCTAATCTCTTCTCGGCGGCAAGCACAAGAGATTTCGGCATTTTAATACCTGTAATCACAAACTTATCCCCAACAGAAGGTTTATAGTTATTTGTGGCATTAGGCATAACAACCCCGAAAGTAGTATTATCCTTTTTTACCGCAATCCAAACCTCATTTGTAGAAGTGTTTTGTTGGCTTTCTATATATTGGGATGTTTGTGAAGTAACCTTCTGTTCAAAATCTCCTGCTGGTAAGTTCCCGGAAGAATCCACCAATACAGGATTGAATGCCCTTCCCGGCTCATTGTCCTTATAGGTAACTCCTATTTCAAACTCGCAAGCAGCACAATTACCCGTAGTCATATTGATTACAGCCGTACTACCTTCCAAACCTTGTTCGAACAGGTTAAAACCGCAATCCCCATTATATATATGTAATTTTATGTAGAAATAAGAATGTACATACTCATCCGTGCCATTGAATATATTATTCCCTTCTCCTGTTCCGAGTTCGTCACTATCGTTATCATCAAAAGCAATATCCGCAATCTCACCAAATAACTGTCCCGAAGCGTTTGTTACATTTTCTATGGTAGGCTTTATATCGCTAAAATCTACCTTTATCTCTTTTACTTTCTTAAAAGAATATGTATTTTTGAAAAAATAGTAATCATTTGTACCGGGTATTTTATACGTATCGTTAAGTGCATTGTAGAATCTTTCCGCTCCATTTGTTTGTCTATAAATGGAAGGCATAAGGTTTTGCGTGCGTTCTATAGTACCTTTTTCATCATCATTCGGATAGTAGAAAGGTATGTTGTCAGAGCTACCAACACCAGTAACGCGATTAACGATCTTATAATTGGCGTTTGTCTTTTTAATTGATACAAGCCCTTTCTTGTACTCGAAGGGAGTAGAAATTACATTCTCTGTATATCCTATGTGACAAACCTTACCTACAAAGTAATAAGGAAGTTCGTATATGGTATATATGGACTGTAACGCTTCTGCAAGGTACACACTGTCAAGAGAAACAAGTTTGCTTTCAGAAGTAATATCTTCATCAATCACTATCGAATATCCGATACCCGATTTTGCCATTGAAGCGTTAAGGCGACCAACAAACTCGTTTATATCCCCCATGAACTTGACGGAAGTGGAATTGGAGTGATACGTGTCTTCCCCGGCTGTCACCACGTCCATGAAATATACGTTTTCCAGCACGATACGTTCTGAAACGAATTGAAGCTCATGCTTGTACATGATACTCTTGTTGTCCTTTGAGGATGTAGGCACTTGGTCAATATAATATTTTTCCCCCCTAAACTCAACAAACTCTTCTCCTGTCCATAGTTCGTCTAAGCATGAAGGATAGTTCAGTGTAGCGGTCAGTGTGGGAGTTCCTGCCATACGTTGTGCCGTATAGGTGTACTCACCTAATTTTGCAGGCATATCAGCATTCGGAAATTTTACTTTACTTCCTTGCGTATCAAGCTTTAAAATGTACAGACTTTCCTTTTCCATTTATTCTTTTACCACATCAATTTGTTCCGTAACTCCTTTGTCCTTTTTTTGCTGTTTCTCCAACAGCTTTTGAGCCTCTTCCTTCTCCTTTGCTATACGTTGTTCTTCATCGGGAACGGATTCGGTGTTTTTCTCAATGGCTGTTTTTGTGGAAAGAATGCCGGCTTGCTTCATTGAGATAAGTATGTTATTATACTCCGTTGCGCTGAACGGTTGCCATATTTTGAACTTACAGCTAACACGAAGCTTGGCAAATTCTGTAACGGCATTTAGGTTCTCGTCTTTTTTCACCAATTCTTTGGCCAATCCCTCCTTGAACAGGCGCATCATCTTGTCTGCAAAATTCTGCCACTCAATCACACCTTGCTGAGCGTTCTTCAAATCCAAATCACGGGTTAGCGTAATAGCCAGTCCGCTAATGTCGCCACTTGACTTGACATCTTTCGGCAAAAGGAAAGTGCAGGAGGTATTTATCTGTATCTTCTCAAACAAATCTTGCAGACTGTCAAGCATCCCTTGCGGACTTGGAGGTGCTTTGAACTCCGCACTTCCGTTCCCGTCCATAGACTTGTCCTGCAAAATGATACTCCCAGCAAGTTTCTTTGTCGTTTCTGACAAATTGCCTTTGATATACAGAATGCCCCAACCGTTCCGTTTCTGAATGACAAAGAAGATGTTGTAGATAATTTCGTAAATCTCGATAAGGCTCTGGCCGTTGTTCCACGCCACATTACCGCGTTTGGTACACAATGGTATCTCGCTGAAACCGTGCAATATAGGAAGTTCTCTTACAAAACCATCATCGCCTGCTTCTTCACCGTCTATCGGTGTGTGCATACGGTACATGTAGGTATCATCGTAACTGTCAATGTATTCCACACCGTCCGCATCGGCATAATAGACACTTTCAAGAAGCCTGTCACCGTTGTTGTCATTGTGTGATATGATTACGTAACCATCTTCATAACTTATCAGGCGGCACTTGATACGTCCTTTATAGTCATAATAGAACAGAAGTCCGGCATCGCCTGTGGCAAGCTGCGAACGGACTGCCTTTGTACGCCATCCATCCATATTCCTGTCTACCCAATACTCCTTGATTGTGGAATAGTTGGCTTTATCTTTCTCGGAAGGAGTGCCACCTCTCAAAGACAATGTACAGGGATTTCCGCAAAGGTAGATTACGTGGCTCGCCAGTATCTGTTCTTGGAAAGCTAATGCCGTGCGCTGGAACTTGATTTCCTGATATCCCCCATCTTCTAACTTGACGCAAATGCTCGGCAAGTTTTGATCAAATAATACCTCATGGCTCATCGGGTCAAGCTCTTTCAGAAACTTTTCCTGCGAAACGATATTCTTTTTTACATTCGGAAGCCTTGCCGTGCGTGTTTCGGTAATGGTTGCGGACTGACCGTCGGAATAGTCGTTTGTAGAGCAAGTGTCACTTCCTCTGAAAAACGGTTTCTTCTGCAACAAGGCATTTACGTTCCGCAATAGATATGTTTTTTTCTCTTCCCGTGTCATTTTTCCGCATCAATTAGGTTGTAATACTTCATACAGGCTTCCTTGCTCGGCATTGCAGAACACTCTCTCGAAGTCCATTTGCAGATAATGTCGTGCTTCTGCGGAACAACGATTATTCGCTTCTGCCCCTCTTCCTCTTCAATATTGAATTTATCGTTCAGCTTCACGCGTGCATCCAACACGACCTTACTTGCTTTGATAAAAGTGTCTGAATCTCCACTTGCTTTCGCATCGTCAGCAATCTGTTTCATCTCCGATATTTCTTTCAGCAACGCTTCTCGGTTCTCATCTTTAGATATGGTAGTGATAGCACCGATGCCGAAAGGTTTCAGTTTCTCGGCAAGCATGGATAACACCTTGTTTGAAGGCTTTTCATCTTCTTGGTAAGCAACCTTTGCAGCAAGAGCCTTATCTACGAAAGAATCACACATTACCAAATAGGCAACATCTCTTACCCTTGCTTCAATTCCTTCTGTTTTAAGGGAATTGAGAATATCCTTTATATCATTGTAACTAATCATTTCCTAACCTAATACCATAAATGTTCATCGTAAATACTTCCTTCTGTCTGTGCATGGAACGCTTGTTTGGTTTCTTCCTCGTGATTGTAATACCCTGCTTGAATCTCATTCCCGTATTCAATGTTAGCGCACGGAAGCATTCTCATAGCGCATGGGTCTAACAAGTCCATCGACCTGCCTTTCCCCAACATCTGATTCATTTTCTTCTTGTTCCAAAGCCGCTTCTTCCCACTCTGCATATCGTCAAACCGTACAACAGAACATTCTTCCATAAACTCGTTCTCAACCGTCACTTTGTATTTCAAATTTTGATGAGTGTAAGTCTGAACGGCAAGTTTATCGTCAAATGTCAAGTTACCTTCCTCTATCATCTTGCATAATCTGATATAGCACATATCCTTGACTGTCATTGCGGTAAGTTGGTAAAGCCCGAAAGGTTTATTTAGTGAGATATAAGGTACTGCATCGGGAATGTAATCATTGAAATACCGTCCGGCAGTCGCGTCAAAAATAATATGGCTTTCGGCTGTTCCATGCTCAAATGCAAATGTCTTCACTGCCATAGCGTTTTCTCTCGGAGTGGACTTGCTAAGAATGAGAATGTCGTATGCGTGAAATCCATCCCATGCAAGTGCAACAAGGTTGTCTGTGCCATAATCCGCCAAATCCACGGTAATCCATTTGTCACCGTTCACGGCTGGGTTGTTGTTGAATACGCCTTGCGCGGAAGTGGATGGAATAGGTATCTTTTCGTTTTCTTCGGGGTCAACGTTGAAGTTTCCCTCAATGATAGCTTGTGCCATTTTACCGCCCGAAGCGGCAACAGAGCCTATGTAATTAGGATTATTTTCAAGCATAGTCCTATTTTCAGATAGCTTACCTTGATAGAATACGAATGACTTAATCATATTCGTATAGTCAAAATCACCTCCAATACGGGCAAGTTTTCTATCAATATCTATCTTACACTTAGCATAAACTTCTTCTTTGGAATCACCCCAAACCACATCATCAACGGTAGAACCGTTAACATAGAAGTATCTCACTTTCCCGTTTCTATCCGGCATAATAAAACCGTCAACCCCAATGTACCAATCCAAGAACTTTCTCGTCCAATGGCTACGTTTCGGGTTAAGGGTAGCAAAGAACTTTCCCGTAAACGTCTTTGAACGTCCACGGTTACGGGTCTGCACATAGCTGAATGCTTCCCAAGACATTTCGGTAATCTCATCAATACATATCGCATCAATCTGTTTACCTTTCCATTGCTCACGCATTTTGTCAAGATTAGTATCATCTATATAGGTCAAGTCGCAATATGCACCACTTGGGAATGATATGCGAGGGCTATCGGCAGTCTTTACAGAACAATAGTCACCGAATATAGCCTTGAATGTATCTACGAATGAACCTCCCGTCTTTTGCGACTGCAAAGACCTACGTGTAATAACTGCACGGAAATCCCCATCTGTCATTAACGGTTCTGCAAGAGCAAGGACAAGAGCAAAGGAATTGTGAGTAACAATGAAATCTTTAGTCGCATACAGTCCATGTTGGTTACTTACGGTTATACATCTACCAATTTTTCGTCCTATTGGCTCGATTGATTTGATAGATTTAGTCATTTCTCTAACCCTGTCATGTAGTCTTGAAGCCTTATTTTTTACGGTTACTATTTCCTTGGGATTTTTACATGATATTCTAAGTCTATATAAATCTTTTCCAATATGGGTTTCCCCATCAGATGTTTTATATCTTCTGTTTGTTTGCACATGTTTAGATACCCAATACCCAAGCGACCTTGCAACAAAAGCTACATCATTAGCAAGCTTTTCGCTAATTGTGTAGTATGAAATTCTGCCACGTTCATCAACGCTTCCATCAGAATCAATAAGGCCTCTCATTAGTTCTTTACGTTCCTCAACTGGAGCGTATTTATATGAATCAGGTATGAACTTATCTATTGATGTTTTTCCTGAAAGACCTATATGTGATATTGAATCACGTACTACTTTATTGTATATATGATATGTTTTGCATCCGCTTCTTTCTTCAAAATGCGACATATCAAATCCTAATTTAGAAAGCCTGATTGCTATTTCGTCAAATGGAGTAGTAAGAGATACCTTATGTAACTCATTGATGTAAAAATTAGACATACATCCATTCCCAATCATATTGCCGACAAAATAAGGATGCAGTGGCCTATCACAATCTTGCGACATTGATTCAGAAAACGATATGGCTTCTGTAATAGGTATTCCATACATTAACTTCCGCTTTCTGTTTGCATTATCTTGGTAGTCATTAAATATGGTAATAGCTTCTTTTAACTTCCATTCACCACCGCTCTTCTTTACTTTCCAAAGATGCCCCTCTGAGCAATCCACATAAGTTCCATCGTCAAAAGTCAATCTATAAAACTCATGTTCTTCTATTGGATGTAGTTGAGCAATAGATTGAGAACCTCCCGTAGTTGGGTCTGAAATAACATCTCCAACTTTTAAATCACCTACTTTTCTCAATCCATAAGGAGTTATAACACAGTCTGTTAATAGCGTCATTTTGCCTCCACCGAGGTTGCCTCCGCCGAACACCACATCCACGCACGATGATGCAAACTGCATTTGGAATCCTTCTTGCGGCTTGATTACGACTTCCCTATGTACTTCTTGCTCTTTCATCAAAAGCAAAAATACCTCTTAATAATAAGGTAATATATACTTAAACTAATATCTATTTATCATAGTGATAAATACAGTGATTTTTTATAGTTATACCTTTTTATTAAAGCATTACTTTCGCACATAATCATTATAAAACATATAGTGTATGAAGTTTACGAAAGAACAGTTTTCAGAAGCACTGAAAGCAGGAATCACCAACAACGGCAAGAAAAACTTGGCGATGAGTGAGAGAAGTTTCAACGGCAAGGTGGAAAGAATCTACAAGCGGTTGGAGAAAGCGAGTGGTAATGACGAGTTGGAATTGGATGATGCGGTTGCCGATTATCTGGAGGACTTCCAAGAGGATGACAACAACATTAGGAACGACAATTCAAAATTCGTAAAGGAGTGGGAAAAGAATCACCCCGCAAAGGATGATAAGGGAGATAAGGATGATGGCAAGGATAACAAAGGAGACGAAAGCAAACTGGATAAGTTGCTCAAAGAACTCCAAGACTTGAAATCAGAACGTGAGGAAGAGAAAAGAGCCAAAACTATCTCCGAAAAACGCAATCAACTCAAATCAGCCTTAAAAGGGAAAGAAGTCAAGAACGAGGATTGGATTAACGACCAGCTCGAATTGATTCACATTGATTCTGAAACAGATGTTGATGCTCTCACAGAAAGACTGGTCAAGAGCTACAATAAGTTTAATGCTAACACTCCACCCGACATCACTCCGGGCGGCACGGGAGGCGGTAAGGAAAAGACCGATGACTTTGCCGATGTGGTTGCTGTCGTAAAGAAGCAGTCGCACAGAGAAGAAAAATAATAATCATTTAAACCAAAAAGAAAATGTCAGATTTCTATCAGCAAATTCTATTGAACAGTGGCTACCTTCCCGGTAGAGCATTGGTTCAGGCTCGCGGAAGCATTGGTGGTCATCGCTATGTCTTCGTGAAGTTACAGATGAGCGGGAAGGACGCACTTGTATTTCCTACCAGTGGTGGAATTGTTAAAAACCCATTCAAAGGTAATGCAAGAGCTTTTGCCGGAACGCTCGCTGAATATATTCCCAGCAATAGTTCTAATGGAAGCGAAATACGTATCCTAAAATCGTATGCGGTTGCAAAAGCTACAACTGAATCTACAGACACAGATATTTACCTGAAAAGAGACGGATATTCTCTTATCCCATTCGTAGGAGATATCCTTATGGTAGCACCTTCTACATTGACAGAAAAAGGCACAGCGGTAACAGTTACAGCCGTTGAAAAAGCAACTGACGGAACGGTTGGCGATGTTTGGAAAGTTACATTGAGCGCAACCCTCGGATCATTAACAACTTCATCTGTTCTTGTTGAAGCGAAAGAAGCAGGCTCTGGTAAAGAAGCTATGGTCACTAATCCTAACTCATACCTTCCTTGCGACTTTGATTTTGTTTTTGATCCGGCTACATCCGAAGATGATTTCGATGGTGCAAGATACCTTATCACTCCTGCATTGGCATTAGGAGATGTATTCCTCTACGAAGACCGTATGCAACCTCTTTCGGCTGCATTAAAAGCTTTGAACAAGAGCAAGGTTAAGGGTTGGTTTAACATTTAAAATTGACGAGACTATGCCTAAATTTGATTTTAATAACAGCAGATATGCAAGATTCTTTTCTGACAAGACCAATCAACGTTTCTTGCAATCCTTTGTCAATACAGAAGGTCTGCTATACACTAATTATGGTTGGTACAAGACCCAAGGTGTAAAAGCTGGTGCTCCCACACCTACCGCCCCTAATGGCATTGCTACTTTTTCTGTGAAAGGACGTGACTTGAAAGCCGCTCCTTTGATGGATTTGCGTGCACCTCTTGGTGACAGTAATCAAATGGATAAGGAAGGCCTGTACTGGTACACCGCATCCATTCCTGATTTTATCGCTCCCGGTTTCGTTGAAACAGCTATGGAACGTGAAGCAAAAGAACAACAATTTGAGTTGTTTGGAAACGATGCCGATTTGGTAGCCGCTTGGGTACATACATTACAGTCACAGCTTGATAGTGCGGACGCAACCATGAACTTCATGACTGCACAGTTAATGTCTAAAGGTAATATTGACTACCGCAATATCGCACGTGGTATTCAAATTCCGTTGCACAAGGCTGACATTCCGAGTGAAAATTTCACCAACGCAGGAACCAAGGTGTGGACTGACGCTGAATGCAAGATTCTGAGCCAAATGGCAGAAAAGGAGAAAAAATTTCGTGAAAAATGGGGATATGAAGGTGCAATGGTATGGCAGGTTACGCGCAAGATATTTTACGAAGTAATGCTGCAAAATGCCGAAGTTAAGGAATTGATTGAAAGTTTCAAGAAAAATCCTTTAGCTTACATCGCAACAACCGCTACTGCGCCTACTACACGTGAATTGTTCTTAGCAGCTTTCCGTGATTATCCCGGTGTATCTCCAATTGAAATTGTAGAAGAGCGTGAGCGTAATCTTACCAATACTGGAGACACATTCGTGCAAGGTTGGGATGATAAGATTGCAGTTCTCCGTCCTGCCGGATATGCTTGTGAGTTTGAATACACCAATAACTTAGACAAACAGATGTTTGACAAGTATGGTTCAAGCGTAATAACTAAAATTTTTGCTCAGGCTAATGATGGTCTTTGCACGATTGTGAATACAACGACAAACAACGGGCTGTATAAGGAATGGCATACGGATGTGATGATGTCAGCTTGTCCTGCACTGAAAACATTCCGCAATCACGTCATTGTAGACACAAGTCAGGCAGACGATTAATGTACAACACATTGCGTAGTAGTTATGGAAAAATCATTTGACCCGATAGCATACCTCAATGGACTTACGAGATTTGTCTTTGAAGATGATGCGCTTGAAAATATCGCATACGAAAACGGTTTGATGTTTATTTCAGACCGTTCCGAAATAGATGAATGCACTAAAGACCATTGCCTTATCGCACTATATGAGCTTGTCATTAACGGTCCGTGGTCTGTGGCTTCATCATCACTCCAACATGGCAGTTACAGACAGGACATAGGTAGTGAAACGGTAACGGCTCCCATAATCCAAAACTTGAAAGACCGTCTGAAAGCACTGTACAAAAAGTATGGTGAAGAAGAAGCGTTGGAAAACATGGATTCTGGTAGTATGAGTTGGGTCAATGAAAATTCATTAGATGTATAGCTTATGCGTCTCAAAAGAAAAGCAATAGCAGAATACCCGTTTCATGGCACATTCTACACCGTGATAACGAATAAGCCGGAAGACGGGAACCTTCTCGGTGACGGTGACTTGCTTGGGAATGAAAAAACGGATAGTTCTCCCGAAGTTCCCACTACAGGAGAGACCATCCTTCTTGAAACTGAATGTGACATACAACAGGCTGCAAAGCTGATTAATTCTGGTACTATCATGGCTGACTATAAAGTATTTTTCCCGTGCAAAGTTGGTGAGAAGCTACCTATACGTTTCAATACCAATTTTAAATGCAAGGATTATGCAATACCAATCCAAGGCAGGGTTATAGGGCTTGAATATAGTCAACTTGGTGGTTGCTCGGTTGATATTAAAATGAGCGAGGTGTAGGCTATGGCAAAGAAGGTTAAGACAGATTCATTGAATAAACTTATAAAGTTCTTATCGGAAGAAGCTGACAAAATAATTGCAGAAGAATTGAATAGGGTTAATTATAAAAATGATACAGACAACCTTCATGATAGCTACGGATGGGGAATATATGTTAATGGCAAACTATCCAAAAGCGGTTATCAAACGAAATACGCATTAGCCCCAAGAATTTGGGAGAGAGAGCCGCTATACGGACGTGATGCAATAACGGATTTTCTTGAACGTAAATATAAGCCCCATGATGGAATTGACCTTGTAATAGTAGCCGCAATGCCATACGGACAAATATTACAAGAAAAGTACAAATATGAGGTAATTGCCATTGCTCAAAACCAACTCAAAGCATTAAGCAACAGAATTAAAGGTTCAACTTTTGGAATTATAAAGAACGGTAAATACTGATTATATGGATAGCAAATACAAAACAACATCAAAAGTGGAAAACTTTTTTTCCATGCTGTTGACAAAAGCGGCTATATCCGATAACCTGTTCATCGGGAATATGCCTGCCACTGTTGAAAGCAATTGGAAAGAAATGGTGCTTGTTGATGTGCTTTCCATGAAAGATTACGGAGCTTATGCCCAAGGTTCTGCCAACGTGTTCTTGTACGCAAAATCAGTTGACAGTCACGGCACGAAGCCCGTGAAGGAGCTGTACAAAATGGAACTTGCGCTTGACAAGGCTATTGAATCACGCAAAGACCCCCATTATGTGATTGATGTAAATTTCCGTGATGCAGATTATGACCAAAATAGAAACTACTACTACAACGTGATAAATATAGAAGTGACAATAAGGTAAACAGATTATTAACAGGATAACATTTTTTAATTATGGCAGTAAACAATACTGGCGCAACAGCCAAAAAATTCATCAAGCCTTCTTACATCGTGGCAACTCTGTTCACTGGTAATGAAGAAGACGACGTGCCAAAGGGTGACTCTTATATCCTTGAAGATGTAGTTGAGGATACCACTTCAATTGCTCAAGACGATAACGATGTAAACGACATCGAGTGTGAAACTTCCGACAGTCCTATTCTTTCCATTGTGAAACTCGGCAAATACCAATTTACGGCTGAGGTTGCAGATACACAAAAAGACCTATTGGTCGCTCTCATGGGATTTACGGCAGGAACTACTGTCTCTACCAAATACTTTGCTCCTGCTCAATACAAGAAATTGTATGCAAAGATTGACGTAGTGTTTGAGGAAGGGGAAACGATGACAGCATTTGTGGTTCCAAAATTACAACTTAATTCCAAGCTAATGCTTGAATCATTAAACTCCAATATTGGACGTATCAGTCTTGCAGGAACAGCGTATGATGCAAATGTCGCCGATGGAGCAAAGACTATCAGAACTCCGTTTTATGTGGATTCCGCTTATACCCTACCATCGGCAGGATAACCCATAATAGATAAGAAGATTGTTTTACAGGGCGGTAGGCTGGATATGCCGCCGCCCTTCATGCTTATAATCATGGCAGTATATAGAGCAAAGAAAAAAGATACACAACCAAAGAAAGACGCTGTAACAGCTCATACTCCTGTATCCAATGAATCAATGGAACGTTTGGCAAGGATAATGAACGACAGCCCAAGCATTATGAAATTCCACGGTACGGAATGGTGTATCACAGGATTAAAGCCCGGTGTCCAATGGCTCATTGCGGAACAAGCGTGCCGGATTGTCAAAGGAGAGAAACTGAGCATGGGAGATGTTATCAAGGAGTTTGCAGTAAATCTACCAGCAGTGGCACATGTAATAACGCTTGCACTTCTCAATGACAAGGACAGGATATTCTCTGATTATGAGAAAAAAGAACTTTCAGATGACTACCACAAAGTCTATGACCTTCTAATGTGGGGGGAATACGACATAAAGGATTGGGCTTTATTGCTCGGTGAAATCCTTAACCTCATAAGCACGGATTTTTTTTTCGAGAGTATCAATGTGATTCAGACCGTGAGGGAGATGACACTGGCGAGGAAGATGAAGAAAACGGAACAAAGCTGATAATATCCCGTACCGAATGGGGGCAGATGATTGATTTTCTGCGCTCCAACACTTGGTGCTCTCGTGACGAATATTTATGGGGAATGACGATTGGACAGGTCCGGTTAAGCTCGTTTGATTTTTCCCATGTAGAATACGGAAACAAGGACAAGAAAAAGAAGAAGGTCAGCAAGATAGGTTCGGTTGACGATTTGAAGAATTTGAATGATTTGGGTATGCCCATAATTAATAAAAAAGGATAACGATATGCCAAATAACGAAGCAGGAGCATTCCTCAACATAACACCCGATGTATTAAAGAAGTTGGACAGTTTCGATGAGAAGCTGGAGAAGATAGAGAAGCACGCACATACGGCCGCGGATGCGTTGAAAAACGGGTTTGGCAGTGTGGTAGTAGATACAAGCAAGTTAGAGAATGCTATCACTTCGTTAGCCAGCAAGATAAGTGCGCTGAATACGGCAAGCCAATCGGTAGGGAATATAGGCAATGCTGCACAAGGTTCGGCAAGGGGTGTTTCGTCTATGAATGAAAGCCTTTCACGTGCAGCACAGTTACTAAACCAAATAGGTGGCAGCAAGGTAAATCAAAGCTCATTCAGCAGCTGGAACATAGCCGAACTGAAAGAAGGCATTTCCGATTTAAAGAGATTTATTGAGAATACTAAGACACTTTCAAAAACGCAACAGCAACAATCCGTTGATGCTATGAGCTATATGAAAATGGAACTTGACTATCAGCGTAAATCGGAAGAACAAAAAACGCAATTAGTTGAAAAGGAATCACAAAAAAGAATAGACCAAATCCGAAAAGAGCGTGCCGAAGAAGGCAAAAGAAGAGAACGTGTCACAAGCCAATGGTATAGTTCATCCGCTTCCCGTGCTTTGAACTTTTCATCCAACACCAAGAATTATGGCGATGAAGTGAAAGCAATAAAATACCTCGAAAAAGCAAAACTTACATTAAGCGGTGTGACACAAAGCGAGCGAAATCAGATGGAGCTTCTTAACCAAGCCATCGCAAAACACAACCAAGCGTTGACAGAAGCAGGAGTTAAATCACAGCAGCTTGCTACACGTCATCGCAACCTAATGGATACGGCTGGGCAATTAAGCCGTCAGCTTGCCTTGGTGTTCTCCGTGTCACAGATTGAAGGTTATATCAGCAAGTTGGCAAATGTACGTGGAGAATTTGAATTACAGCAACGTTCCTTGGAAGCTATTTTACAGAATAAGGCGCAAGCGGACCAGATATTCAACAAGACCGTCCAACTTGCTGTAAAATCACCATTCCAGATTAAGGAACTGGTTACATTCACAAAACAGCTTGCAGCATACCGTATTGAGAGCGACAAGTTATATGACACGACAAAACGACTTGCCGATGTGTCCGCAGGTTTAGGTGTTGATATGGGCAGACTTATCCTTGCTTATGGGCAGGTCAAAGCGGCAGCGTATTTGCGTGGTACGGAAGTTCGTCAGTTTACGGAAGCTGGTATAAACTTGTATGGAGAGTTGCAACGCTATTTTGAAGAAGTCAAAGGCGAAGCATATACCACTGCTCAAATAGTAGATATGATTTCCAAACGAAAAGTAACTTTTGAAGATATTGAGAATATCTTCAAACGGTTAACTGACAGCGGAGGATTGTTCTACAATATGCAAGAAATCCAAGCCGAAACTTTACAAGGTAAAATTTCCAACTTGAAAGACAGTATTGATGTAATGCTTAACTCAATCGGTAAGGCTAACGAAGATACATTGAAAGGTTCTATTGATACCGTAAAAGTATTGATTGACAATTGGGAAACAGTAGTCAATATAGCGAAAGCGTTTGCCCCGGTAATCGCATCCATGGCCATCACCGTATGGGCTAAAAAAATAGGAGTGGCAAATGGGGCGATTGGGTTATTTTCAGTAGGCCTTGGCAAAGCAGGCAATGCAATAAAGGCATTTGGAACAACATTCAAGGCTTCATTCCCATTAATGGCTATTACAGCAGCATTAGGTGTTTTCAATGAATTAATAAAGATACAAGATGAATACAACAAAAGGCAGAAAGAAGCTGAGAACAAATATTATAAAGGAAAAGTAAGAACTTCGGAGATAGAACGTCTTTCTGTAACAATAGACAAAAAAACATCCAAACCGAAAATCAAGGAAGCGTTGAATGCCCTTGTTAAAGAGATGAATAACGAGGGATTTGCAATAGAGATAAAGGCAAATATATCAGAGAATGAAGCAAGAGAACAATATGATAAGTTGTTGCAACAGCATAAGCAATATCTTGATGATATGCTTGTGCTAGATTATAAATACAATACTGACAAGAAAAGCAATTCTATGTTTTGGGAAACCGATGCGGACGAAGCAAACACAAGATTAACAGAATCTTATCAGAGAGCATTAGCGACAATAACCCAGATACGGACAGAATTGGCAAAAGTAGCAGATAAAGGAACTGGATTTATTGCACAAGAAGAGCTTAAAGAATTGGAACTAGGCGTAACAGAATCAGGTTCTTTGGACGCTATACAAGATTATTATACAAAGCTATTGGATTTTTTAGAGTCAATACAAAAAACATATATTAGTACATCATCTTCATCTTTTGGAATCGTTTCTTCCACTACAACAACCACTTTTGCTGGAATCAAAAGTAATATACTGGAAAATGTTAATGCAATAAAAAACAGCCTTGATTCTTCCAAAAATGAAATGACAGAGAAACTCCGTTCTTTTTTTGATAATGTTTTCAATTTTAAGAACTATGACAATGATGTGAAAGCCGCAATGGTAAACAACTATGCAATATCGCATGGTTGGTCACAAGATTTTGTTCAACAAATTACAGCTCCTATTTATGATATAGACTTCACCAAGAAAAGAGATACAGACAATAATACCGGGCAAGACACTGACACGAAACTACAACGTGACATATTAGCAGAACGCATTTCCCTTATTAAAGAGCTTAACAAGGAATACGAGAAGCTGAATAAGGTAATGGGCAGTGATAAGGCAGCTATAACTGTTATGGAGCGTTATGCTTCACAATTGAAAGATGTTCAGATGCCTAAAAATATCATAGGGGAAGCATTCTTGCCTAATAAGGAAAATACGGCAAAGGCTTTGCAGGAACTTGCAAAGATTATTACTGACTTTAGGAAGAAGATAGGAGCACAAAAAGATGCTAATGTCTTGTTTGACGAAAAGGATGCAGATGATTTTAAAAAGCAGCTAGACAAAACTAAAGATAACATTGAATCCATGTTCAACGGATTGGACTTGCACAAGAAACTGAAAGATGCAGGACTTTCCGAAGCGGAGGTTCAACAGTTGTTCCCCGGACTTGCCAAGACGTTGGACGATGTGCAGAAAGGGATTGAAGCAGAATATCAGAAGAAATTTCCGAAAGGCGAATACCTTATTGCTGATACCGATGCCAACAAGCAATATTTAGCAGACTTAAACAAGCTGAACCAGCAGCGTATAAAGGACAGTCAAGACCTTGTTATCGAACTGACTAAAGCTTATAAAACACAGCTTTCAGATCAGTTGCAGTTAGATATGTGGTATTATAAAGAAAGAAGCAAAATTTATACAAAGGTCTATGATGAACAAACAAAAACGTTTAAGGATGTGCTTACAAAAGAAATGCAAGAGCAATACAGCAAAAACTTGAAAACACAATATGACAAGAAATCGTCTGAAAACACATGGAAGGCATTTAAAGGTACAGATACCTATCTGAATATGTTCGACAACTTGGAAAACGTTTCAACAAAAGCCATTGAGAATATGAAAGCCAAACTTGAAACGTTAAAAGAGCAGATGAAGGATCTTGATCCATCCCAGCTAAAAGAAGTGATGAACTTCTACAACAAAATGGATGAACAACTTTCTAAGAGAAGCCCGTTGGACTCCCTTATAACATCATACAAGGAAATAAAAAAACTAAGTGAACAAGGCAGAACGGAAGATTTTCTTAATATGGATATTCTTAACAGAGAAAAACAGAATATTTCATTAGAGAAAGAAATATCTGCCATGAAAACCATTATCGAATTAAAAAATGGCTCTATAAATAAAGATGCGGTCGGTATTGATTTTCTTGAAAAGAACAATGCTTTATTAAGCCTGTCCATTTCAGACCTTAAACAGCAAATAACCTTAAAGGAGTCTTTGGTAAATAACAATAAATCCGCTATATCATTAGATGAAAACGACCTAAAAAAATTTGATAAGGCAAGAGCTAATCTGTTGAAGATGCAGAATGCATTTGAGCAGATAAGGAATATAGGAAAGCAGGCAATGGGAAGCATAGTGTCTATCCTTGAAACAATGGGTGAAGATGCCGATAGCACAAGTATGAGGTTGTTAAACATGGTCGGAACTATTGGAGATTTGATTGTACAAGCGGTAATGTTCCAATTGCAGTTAAAACTATGCGCAGCAGCGGCAACAGCTATGGGTGTTGCCATGAATGCTGCATTAGGACCAATTGGATGGGTACTAATTGCATTACAAGCTGTAGCCACCATTCTTTCATCTATATTCGGCAACCATGACAAAGATTTACAAAAAGAAATAGAAGAACATGAAAGAAAGATAAAGAAGCTGGAACGTGAATACGACAAGCTAAAAGAGAGTATAGACAATGTATGGGATATAACAAAGCTACAAGAATATGGGAATGAACTTGATGAGAACATAAACAAACAGATAGTATCTCTCAATGCCATGATAGCCGCAGAAAGAGATAAGAAAGATACTGACTGGGACAAAATAAACGAATGGCAGGAACAGATTGAAGATCTTAGGGATACTTTGGCTGACAGTGCTAATGACATGATAGCAGAGCTTGGCGGTGTAGGCTCCGATGAAAATTTCAAAACATTGGCTGAGAATTTTGCATCGGCATGGTTGGAAGCATTTCAAGAAACAGGGGATGGCTTATCTGGACTTCAAGACAGTTTTGATGATTTCATGGAAAATTATGTGAAACAACAGATACTTCTAAGATTATCTGACAAGTTCTTCGGAAAAATGTTTGAAGAATTTGATGAGATTATTGCAACAAAAACACCTATGGAGCAAGAGGATCAAGAAAGGTATTTTGAACTTCAAGCCCAAATAACCAAGCTAAGAAACACAGCCAATAATTCGGTTATAAAAAGTGTCGCAAAAAAGGCTAATGCTGCTGCTGATGAGATAGAAAATAGTGAGGAATACAAAAAGCTTCAAGAGGCATGGACGGATTTTTTAAAGCCGAATGATATTAATACCGAAGCCATCAAAGACTGGTCTGACAAGATGAAGGAAGTGTTTGGTGAATATAACGAGGCAGCAGAAGAAATTTTTAACCAAATAGGATGGGAACCCGGAGGTAAAGCAAATCTATCCGCTCTCCAACAAGGAATACAAGGTATAACAGAGACCACGGCTGAAGCTCTCGAGGCATTGCTCAATAGTATTCGTTGGTTTGTAAGCCAGCAAACTACTGACATAACAGCTATCAGAAATCTGTTAGACGCTCGATATAGTTTAGAATCACAAGCTGAAACAAACCCCATGCTAATTGAATTGAAAGCGCAGACGGGATATTTGGAGATTATTTCAGATAGAATAGACCGTGTATTCGCGCCAAATTCAAATTCAAGGGGAGCAGGACTAAGAGTATTCATAAGTGACTAATTAATTTAATACATTTAAATAATCATTCTGATGGTAAGAGATAGTATAATGACCCAAGCCATACCGGGTGGCTTCTCCGTAATAGTAAGCGGTTTTATAGCAGAATCATTGGAGCACATGATACCTTGGATTATTGTATCATTTGCAGTAGTGATATGTGATTTGGCTTTTGGAATAAGGAAAAGCCTTTTGATGGGCGAAAAGGTTCGTTTCTCTAGTGCAATACGCCGCACAATGGGTAAACTTGTAACCTACTTCGCCTTTGTTTGTATGGTTGTCATGATAAACATTGCATCCGGCAGCAAATGGGATATAGACATATACTCATGTTTGTTAGTTTGCTTCATTGAATTTTGCTCTATCATATCAAATATATTGAAGCCCAAAGGATACAGCTTTAATATGCTTAAGGCGTTAGGCCTGTTTGGTAAGAAGGTGCTTGATGTAGAAAAAGAGGATATAAATGAAATAATAACAGAAAATAAAAAGGAGGAAAAGAAAAATGGCTGACGTAAGAAAACTTGCACCGTTTATCCTAAAGTGGGAAGGCGGTTTTATAAATGACCCTGACGATTTGGGAGGGGCTACCAATATGGGCGTAACCATCGGAACTTATGAAACGTATTGCCGGAAGAAAGGCTACCCAAAGCCTACGATTGAAAGATTGAAAAACCTCACGAAAGAGGAATGGACCGAGATCTTAAAAACCATGTATTGGGACAGATGGAAAGCTGACGAGATTAAATCCCAATCCATAGCTGATATCCTTGTCGATTTTGTATGGGCTTCTGGGGCACATGGTATTAAAGTACCGCAGGATTTGGTTGGCGTGATTCCTGATGGCATTGTCGGACCTAAGACACTTGCTGCAGTAAATTCCCGTAATCCACGTGAACTGTTTGATCAGATCAAGATTGCACGGTTTGATTTCATCGAGGATATATGCCGGAAACGCCCAGCAAACAACAAGTTCAAACGTGGCTGGATGAACCGTATCAACGATATAAAATTTGAGGGATGAGACAAAGGATCTATATATGGATTGCGGTAGGGATAGCATTGCTATTGCTGTTTGGGTCATGCCGGAGTATAAGGTATGTCCCGGTAGAAACTATAAGGACTGACAGTCTTTATCTTACCGTGCATGAACGTGATTCCATCCACATTAAGGATTCTATCTATATAAAAGAGAAAGGCGATTCAGTAATTGTTGACAAGTGGCATATAGTCTACCGTGACAGGATAATTCACGACACAACCTATGTAGAGAAGGAGAAAGAGGTAGGGGTTCCCTATCCTGTGGAGAAGGAATTAACATGGTGGCAGAAAACGAAATTAGAACTAGGAGAGTTTTCAATAGGTATTATATTAGTATTGTTAATCGTAGTCATTTGGCTGATAAAGAAGAAGGGAGGTGCAAGATGAAATAGTAACCAGAATGCCACAGGTAGAAGTGTGGTATATAATAGAAAAACTCATTTAACAAAAGTAATTCTTTCAGGGGCTTAGAATCAAAAAAAAGCCCCCAACGCTCATATTAATATTGCCACATAAAAACATGATAAAAGCATAAGACACTGCACGTTGGAGGCTAAATATCTTCAACAAAATGTCTTATGCTTTGTTCATCGATATATCTTGTTTTATGTGGCATGGCAAAGATAAGAATAAAAAATTAGAAAAAACATGTGCAAGTCAGAAATCTTTGCCAAAATAATTAATATTGTTTCAAAAGAAACAGAAGTGTCTGTAGACCAAATATTATCATCTGATAAGAATATGGAGACAGTGGATGCCCGGTATCTTCTTGTATTTTTTCTTTTCGAAAGCGGTATGTACCCTTCACAAATAGCCGCTCATATCCATAAGACTAAACGTGCTGTCAACTACATGATATCCAATTTCCATGAGAGGATGGAGAGTGGGAAAATGATGAGAATATATTGGGACGATATAAAGAATTTGTTGGGAAACAACTGATTTTCCATGAGTTATGATCTATATACTTTTGTGCACGGTCGATTTTGACCGGATACAAAATACAAATACTTATGGAACGAACTTATGTTTTTAACCAAGACGGTGGAACCGGCGCAAACAATGGCCTGCTTGCGTCCATTCTTCCGTCCTTGCAGAACCGTGGAATTGACACTGGCTATCTGATGGGGCTGATGGGAGGAAACGGAAACGGCGGTTTCTTCGGAAACAATGGCGGTTTTCAGGACATCATCGCATTGATTGTGATTGCAGCCATCTTCGGTAACGGGAACTTCGGATTTGGTGGCAACAACAACCAAGGAGCGAACGAAGGAAGAGAAATGATCATGCAGATACTTAACCGAAACGGTGTCGACATTGCAGCATTAGCACAAGCTGTGAACACATCATCAGACCAAATCCTTGCCGGTATTAACTCTGTATCACAGGCTATCTGCGGTCTCGGCAACCAAATGGGTCAGAACACCAACAGTATCCTAACTGCGATCATGCAAGGTAACAACGCTCTGACATCTCAGATCTGTAGCTGTTGCTGCGATATGAAACAGCTTGTAACCACACAGGGATACGAGAACCAGCTTGCAATGTGCAACCAGACTAACACATTAGTCAACACTGCTAACCAGAACACATTGTCATTGCGTGATGGTGCGACAGCCAACACGAATGCCATCCTTGCCAAACTTGACGCTATTCAGAATCAGGCATTGCAGGACAAGATCGCATCTCTTACTGCGGAAAAGGCTACTTTGACAGCCGAAATCTCTCAGCGTAACCAGAACGCCACTATCCTGAGTGCGGTAGGACAACAGATCGCTCCTTTAGCAGCCGGATTGCAGGCATTGCAGAGCGATGTTGATGGTATAAAATGTAAATTACCTAACACTGTCCCGGTACAATACCCTAATATTGTAGGTGTGAACGTGGATACATATCGTGCCGCAGCATACGGTGCTTATGCAGGTGATGCTGTATATGGCCGTGGTGGTTACGGATGCGGTTGCAATAACTACTGGGGTTAATCCGGTGAGAAAGGAGGTAGATATGTGGCCTAACTTTTTTACAGGATTTCCGTTCCCGTTTCCCTCCCTTGGCAGAGTGAATTACAACACTCTTCCTACGGTGGCTGTAACAGTCGGTACTGAGAATGTGACTTTGGAGCTTCCTAACCATGCGTTCCGCAACAGGGATTATGTCGGAGGGTTCTATGTCAATCTTCGTCAGGCGATCCCTGCCGGTACGACTGCAACCCTTCCGATACTGATAGGGACCAACGGGGATACAAGACCGTTAATGGCTTATAACAATGAGCCTGTGACTGTTGCAAACTTGGCTGGAACCGGTATCTATGAGATTCACTACAACAAGTATACCAATGAATTGTATCTTGTTAATGGAGGATACAGACCGACAACGGCGCCGGCTTCTACAGCAGAGACCGCTTCTTTACGGAGCAAGTAATAATTAACATGGAGTTTTGTGGTGGTTTCCCAAATGGAAATAGCCACACTCCTTTAAAATTAAACCAATATGTTTCAATCACTTCGTACCAATAACCAGTTATATATACTTCATAAGGATGCTAACCCGTTTATCGAATACGGCCCGGTAGTCAGCGTTTCCGCTCCCAAGCCGAAATATCCTATGGCATCCCCTATGGGACAGTTGCCCCAAATGGAAATGGTTGTGGATGTTGTTGTCTGTATCAACGGGCAGAACACGACTTTCCAAAATCTTCCTGCCGGCATGGATATAGCCGACTTCGGACAGAACGGCAATATCGTAGTGTCATGCTCACGTGATGCGATGAATAACGAGGTCGCTTCTATGAAACAGAAAAGCATAGACATCATCAACAGCATGGATTTTCACAATTCCGTCATTGCAGGGTGTGACAAGATGCTTACGCTCTTGAACCCTGAATTTGCCGAGAAACAACGTCAGGAGCAGGAAATATCCTCTCTGAAAGGGCAAATGGCGGAAATGAGCAAGAACATGTCTGACCTTATGGAATTGAACAAACGGCTTATGGAACAGCTCGGAGTGGTTGAAACATCCAAAACAAAGAAATGATTATGGGAATGTGGGAAATATTAGAAGAAGGGCGTGACGATTACGGACGCGGCTTCGGTATGAGAGGTGACGAGGTGGAAGAAGCCTACAAGGAAGGCTGCCGCCACGGTTATGAAAAGGCCATGAGAGAGATTCATGGAGACATGGGCTTCCGTGATGGTGGAAGAAATTATTCAGGATCAGGTATGGGAGAACGAAGATATCCCGGCTATTTTCCGGAATATCCCCGCATGGATGACATGGGCGAACGCAGACGCAGACGCGCCAACGGTGAGTTTTATTAATGGTGGAGGGGTGGAATGCCCCTCTTTTTAAATAAAGGTTATGGAACAGAGATTGGATACATACAGCAGATTCCCATCTGGCATGAGGGAATATCTGGAAGCATACGGCTTTCATTTCAGCAAGAAACTTTATGAATGGGCCGTTTCAAAAATGAAGGTGAAAGACGAAGCCACGGGCAAAGAGAAAAAGCTGGAGCCGTGGAGCAAAGATGAAGTGGACGATATGCTGAAAGCGAACGGAATTACCATTGAGCACGACAAGGGTTATGACGTTGCTTATGTCGCAAACATGCTGAAAGCGGATTTCTATAAAAAATCATTGGTTGACGAGGCACACTTGTGCAAGCATATAAAGTGCTACCTTGATGATATTGATGGCGATCCTTGCAGGGCGTTTGACGAGTTCTTTGCCACCTGTATAGGCAAAGGGATTCCTGTAATCTGGTCGGATGTGATATGATTGTTCAGGAGTTCTACATACTGAAATATGGGGACTGGCACGTCAAAGTGTATTATGCGGTACACACCTATTGGGCGGATCGGATCATTATGGACCTGTACCGTATAGGATGCAGGGGGGATTCCCTCAAGCGTGCGTATCGCAATCTGACCGAAGGCAGAATGAATACCGGTCTAACCTATTCGGACTACAGGAGAAGAGAGACAGTAATGGTTATCTCACTAACCTCTACTCCCGAAGAGTTTCAAAATTCGTGGGACCACGAAAAAGGTCATTTGTGCCGGCATATCTCCAAGGCTTTCGGGATTGATCCTTATGGAGAGGAAGCGCAATATCTTAGCGGATATGTGGGGCAGAAGATGTTCCCGGTAGCGAAGAAATTTTTATGCGAACATTGTAGAAAGGGACTGGAAAAATAATAATCGAACAGAAGCGTTCTTTGACATGGTGGGGAGTGTTGTTTTTTTTGTCGCCAAAAATGGCGGCGAAAATTTGCGATTTTCTATAATATCGTGTACTTTTGCCAAAAAATGGCGGTGATATGTATATTATAAGAAGAAATAAAGGTGCATCTGAAAGCAAGTCTTTGCGTGAATTGCTATTGGATTTCATGTCAGAAAATGATATTTCGGTCAATGCCTTGGCTGATGAAATAAAAGCAAACAATGATACTTTGCGCAAATTCTTGTGTGGGGAAGTTGCTGATTTAAAATTTATGCAAGCCATCCGTTTGATGAAAGTATTAGGGCTTTCTGAGGGTGGTTTTGTTTCAGCATACTGCAACGGGAAGGACACGGAAGAGGAGGAGCTTGAAAGGCTTGAAAGGTTTTCTTATATGTCCAAGAATTTTGATTTGGCAGCATTGAAAAAGTTAGGAATCATACCGAAAACAAAAGTGGAAGAGTATGAAAAGTATATTTGCAACTTCCTTGGTATAAACTCTATTTATGAATATGATGATACGTCGTTGCTGCCTACTCTTTTCAGTAAATCGAAGAGGAAGATGCTGGAAGAGACGGAATCCAAAATGACTTCTTTTTGGCTGAAGTGCGCTATTCAGTCATTCTTGAAGATAGGAAATCCGAATGGATTTGATAGGGAGTTGCTTTTGCAGCTGCTTCGCCGGTCGGCAGAGTTTACGGAGGATGAAAAGAATGGCTATTACAGATTTGTTCTTGTATTGTATCAGATAGGTATTACTGTGTTGACTCAATCTTATGCCACAGGAACAAATGCACACGGGGCTACTCTCATCCTAAATGGAAAACCTTGTATTATCATAACCGATATGGGTAAAAAATACCATAAATTATGGCTTAGTTTACTTCATGAGCTTTACCATGTCGTTAATGACTTTGATATGATAGAAACTCTGAACTATCATTTTTCAACTCCAGATATACCCGATTTGCTTTTGAATGAGCAAAAGGCAGACCAATTTGCATTGGATATTCTGATCAATCCGGTAATTCAAGAAAAGCTTGGGAGAGCCGTATCATTCCCTGTAAAGGTAAAGACATTAGCCAAAGAGTTACATGTTTCGCCATCTATCATATATGGCGTATATTTAGAGTTATTACCTAAAGGGAAAATGAAAAATCAGCAATTCGCAAAGTTTAATAATGGAGAAATGCTCATTTCTTCTGAAATAGCAACTAAGAATATCTTGTTTGACCCTATATCAAAACGTTCTTTGACGTCTGCTATTGATGAAATGAAATCGGCATTGGAAAGAAAAGCAATATAATCAATATAATGTATGGAATTATCAAAGAAGTCATTAGATGATTTAATCAGTGCAGCTGATAAAATCATTGAAGCAAACAGCAGCCTAGAGAAGGATTTGTTTGGAGAAGTTCGAAATCCGGAAACGGTTAGAGAAATATTAGGTATTTCGGAACAGAATCCCAAACTTTCTTACGAATTGTATTATGGTAATATCCAAAAATTCTTAGGGGAATTTTTACCGAAAGGTGAAGATATAAGCCATGTAATTCGAGAATTGGTTTGTATTCTGCTAGCCCATAAAGAACTATCTGGATTAACATATGGGGTGCGAGGTGCAGATTCTCGTATGTCAGATACAAATGATATGCAAAATATGATAGAGGTATTATCGGAGTGGTCGAAAACTCCTACAGATTATTTCAAGTTGGCCACAATCCTTTTGGATAAGTGTAAAGAGTTAGGATATGTGCCACAAGAAAGAGCTTTAAACGATTATGTGCCGACAGGTACGGATTGACAATTCTCTATTCATAATACAAAGGCGGTACTCCCCACAAATGTCGAGGTTTACCGCTTTTTTTATGTTTATATATGGAAGAAGATAAGTTGAACATATTGCTTGAACAGGCTGATGATGTGCCTCACTGGTATTTTTGCCGTTTGCTTGCTGTGATGCGATGGAACGTATAGAGAGGTGGATATACAGGCTGATACCTCTTGTCGTGTTGGCAAGGGTGATATCGTTGTGCCTGTAATTCCCGTTTTTTCTACCCCCAAAAAGATTAAAGAAAGACCAAGGATATTTCCCCTAGCTTTATGAAAGTTCGCATTTGAAAACCCCTAAATCTTTAGTTTAGCGGTAGTTCACTCTATAACCAGATAATAAACCTCTCTATCAGCGTCTGAACAAGTGAATGTCGGCTCATCGAAGAAGTTCATGTTTAAATGTGCTTTAATAAATTTGTCCTTCCCGTCAGAATCCAACAGCATCAATGTTTTGCCTACTGTTTCAAGTTGTTTCTCTGACATATACGACTTCCAATAGTCAGCACGTGATTCATATCCTTCACAAGGTTGGTTTGAATAATATTCAAGTTCTGATACTATATCACCGACCTTCATTTCTTGCACTTCGTTTTCGTTTCCTGAATATCCGAAGTAGAACCAATATATTTTCTTCCCTTTCAGTTTCTTGGCTTCTTCAACTGTTAGAACCTTTGCTTCTCCGTTCTCTATTCTATGTATAAATTCGTTCGCTTTCATAACCTTATTTTTTTATTACTGTGTAAAACGGTGCTTCCATCCCTACTTGACAATACGCCGTTCCTTCTTCGTCTACCCAAACAGCCTGTCCGTAGCTACTGTCAGGGTGATTGGTTGTGGCGGTTACTTCTACTTCTTCACCATTCACATTGTTTTTCAATATCGCTTTCATCATTAGTGATTTAGTTTATTTATTTTTAAAATCCGTATTCTTTTAAAATATTCATTTCACGTTCTTTCTCATAATAAAAAGTATGTACTTATCCGTGTCGTGCACAACTCTTATAAGTTTAATATAAACATTCTTCAACCTCAAACTCTGCTTTCTCTTCCCAGTCAAAAAAATCTAAATTCTGTTCATCCTCTTCTGTCAAGTAGTAATATGCGCATATCCTATAGCCATCAATCTCAATAGGGGCTTCAGCCCACAGACTTAGACCTTCATGTAGCGGATCAACTACACAGCTTGTAGGCTCTGCACCAGTTGATATTGCCTTATCTGCTACGTCTTTCCCAAATCTATCTACTATTTCATTATATGTATATATTTTCATATATTTGCCCGTCATGCCGATAGCTAAGCGTTATTTGTTTGCAAAATTATCGTTTATAAATCAGTAATTCGTTTCACAAAGTATGTTTTAAAGCATACTTTGGGCATATTCAGTGCGTCTATTAATCTTAGTCCGTAGGGCAGTTAGGCGATTCCGGGTAAAGGGCAGCCCGGTCTTTGTCAAAATACCCCTTGCGTTCAATCGTTCAACTACCTTGTCAATGTCTTGCGGAGTATTGCAGCCTTCCAACATGGCGGCTATCATATTGTTCTTTTCATCGTTCATCGCTTCCTTTCTTCTCTTTTCCCCGTTCGCCTTACCGCCTTTTGCCTGTCCGGTGGTGCTGCCTCCCAAAGAGGTACACCAGTTGCCGGACTTGGAGTAAAAACCGCCTTCTTCCGCTATCTTTTTCTTTCTTGCTTCCAATGCAGCTTTAGTACGGTTCTTTATATTAAGCCGTTCTATCTTAGCAAAAGTTGCCATCATGGATAATTGCAGCTCTATAAGCGGATTCATGTCCGAGCAATCAATATCAAGATTTACATTTGATATGATTAACCGCAAACCCTTTGGGGCGAAAAATTCGGCTATCATATCGCTAAGTTCGATAATTCCACCTCTTGTAAGGCGTGAAACTTCCGACACTATAATAGTATCTCCTTTATTCGTCTTTGATAACAATTCGGATAGGTTTCTTTTTTTGTATGAAACGCTTCCGCTTATCCCTTCATCGGAAATAATCTCATCAATTTGCAGCCCTTTTGATTCGGCATACTTTGCTATTATATTTCTCTGGCTTTGCGCGTCTTGTTCGTCCGTTGAAAAGCGGTGATAAGCATATATCTTTCCCATAAATTAGCCCTCCTTAGATTAAATTCGCTATTATATTATTCGTTTCGTTGTTCTTGGCTTCTGTAAGCCCTAATTCGGATATATTTTGAAGCGCAATTTCGCATTGTTGGCTAATGTATGAGATTTCATCGGCATCAATATCACGGCTATCGTATATAAACGCTTTCGCCAGCTTGATGGCAAGACCTTGACACACATCCCCGGCAACTTTTTCGGCTGCTATAATGTTAGAGCAAATAATTTGCTTAATACTTAGTTGTTTGTTCGTTCCCATATTCTTTTGTTTTTAAGTTAGTAATTTGCTCCGCCCGTGGAACTTGCACCACTTGCAAGGCGTTGAACCTTTGGCGGATAATTCGGCTTAAAAACCGTTGTTTCCAGTCAGCTCCTTACCTACTCCAACAGCTAACCAAATCATAATGCAAATCATGAACATGTTATTTCCTCCTTTATTTAAATGTTCGTTTTTAATATCCTTTTTCCACAATCCCGGCAGCCGTATTACTGCCGGGGTGTCATAAGATGATATGTTGGCAAAAAAACCCAACGTGCGTCTATGCTAACATGTGGCAATATATCCTTAATTTATCCGGTTATTAATTCGCCGTTTTGACCTATCCAAAGCATTGCGTCTTGTCCGTTCCAGGAAAAATCAAATGCTTTATTTACTGGGTTGTATATACCTTCTAAAACAGTCCCTTCTTTTAAACCTCGTATTTCAGCCAGGCACCAATATCCAAAATCGGTCGTAACTTTAACTATTGCTTTAGCTTTTATTGTTTGCATGATTATTTTTAAATTAAATGATACTTACAAGTTTTTCAAATGAATACACCCCACGAAGTTTGCCTAATTCTTCTTTATGCCGTAATGTAACACGCCACGGGTGAACTATTTCATTATTTATATTCATTTCTGGATAACTTTCTTTATCCCCTTTGAACTCCATCAGTTTAACGCAATAGTTGTTGAATAGTATTTGCGCCTGTCTGTCAGTAGCTAACAACTTGAATGTACTTTCCATGTCTTTTTATTTTTAAGTTAATAAATAGTTCCCGGCGGCGGTGTCTCTCCGCTTGTTGCCATCCACGCCGGAATAGTGGTTATCTAAACACATGATCAATGAATACCGTATTTGTTTGCCATTGCCCTCTAGATTTAAAAACAAAATATCCGCGTATGATTGCCGTTTCTTTCATTTCGTTTGCAAAATCATAAGCCGCCTGTTGGTTTTTGCCAAACTCCTTATTTATTGATCCGCTGTTATTGCTCACCCTATAACGTAGCTTTGCAGGAGCTTTTGCCTTATTTGTAATAATATTCATATTTTTTCGTTTTTAAGTTAGTTTGTTCCCGGTGGCGGTGTCAATCCGCCTATCCACACGGTGCCGGGATGATGCAGTTATTAAGCCTTGAAAACCTTGTATAATTGCCACTTGTTACCCGTGAAAATTAGTACGGTTAAACTCTTGCCTTTATTCTTTGCCCAAATTGGTACTACTTTCTCAACTTCTGAAATTGTGGCATCTATTACGGTTGATTCTATTTGAAAAGTGTGTTTTGCTTCCATATCCTTAAAATTTATCTGATTCATCACTTTTGTTTATAAATTCGCGTAGCTTATCCCTGTCGGTGCCGGAAATGAATATCACAGCACCGAATAACAAAACCAACAAAACCATATTCAGCTAATTAAATGACCGTCTTTAATCGTCCGTTACCATCCGTAAACCCGTTAAGTATTTCCGTTTCTTTTTCGGCTTCTTCCTTAGTCGGATAGCATTCTATTATACAGTTGTCCAGATTGTCTAATATGCCGTAATATCCAAGTGTTAACGGCTTATCCTTGACGGTGTAACGCTTTCCTTTTACTTTCTTCTCATAAAATTCCACTCCTTCAGCAAGAGGGGTATAATGTGATGAAACGCTAAGCGTGCCCGATTCTATTTTGTCGTTAAACTCAATTATACCGGGTAAATCGTTTTTTAAACTACTTTCCACGCTTACACCGTCATAGGTTACGCCGTATTTGCGTTCCTCCGCTGTATATACGTTGAAAACATCGCCCGGTTGTATGTCTGCACGTACTTTCGCGCTGGTTATGATTCCAGCCCCTTCAATGTTGTAATAGCGCACACCGTTAAAGTTGTCCGTTTCGGTTAAATGGATATTTTCAAGCGGTAACGCTTCGTCAGTGTTTTCGTCCGCTTCTTTTTCGCTCTTTGCAGGTGCGAGCAATTCCCGCACCTTGTCCGTTTGCTTCTTGCTGAATATCCATCCGGCACGCTTTTCACCGTTGTAGTTTAAAGACGGGTTAAAGCGTCCGCCTAATTCCTTTAATTGCTCTTTGATCGCCTTCGTATCGCCAAACACCGCGATAGCTTTTTCGGAGTAGTCCACGATTTCCAGACCTTCAGCCGTCACAGCTTCCACATCTTTGGCTTCCTCAACCTTTTCAGGCTTAACGCCGCTTTTCTTTGCTTTCGGTTCTATAACCTTATATTCATCACTGACTTCTATATGGATATAGAAATTAGTATCGAAATAGTCCTGCATACCGTCCGAATCATTATAGCGAAAAGAACTAGCGTAATTTGATACAGCATTTAGCGCTGCGAATACTTTCGGCGTTAACTCGTCTTCCCATGCCTTCACGCTGGACATTGTGGACATATAACCACGTTCCGCGCTTCTTGAACCTTCAACAAAAGGAACACAAGGACCGGATTTTAATTCGATATACATTGAATCAGTGTACATGCTCCATTCAGAACGAACAGAGAATTTAAAGTCCGGGAAATTCTTCTTTGCATAAGATCTAACCTTTGCGGCTATTTCCTTTGTACTTAACTTGCTGTCATAGTTCGAACCAGCCCAACCGTTTGCAGTGTAGAAATTCATTGCTTTCATAATGCTATATTTAAATTGTTAATAATTCAACCTTATAGCGTGATTAATAGCCTACTAATACCAGATACAGCCTATACGCTCAATAGCTGAATGCTATCGTAATATCAGCAAACCAAAAAAATAAATGGAAGAATATTTGCAAGAATCAAAATAGAAAAGTACCTTTGCCCCGTGTGATAGGGATAGATACTTTAGTATTTTGATCCTTTGAGAGTCTTAATATTCCAGTATTAAGGCTCTCTTTTTATTCCATTTGTCAATATATCATGTATCACGCTTGCCTAATCAATGGATCTACTACCTATATCGTAGTGTCGTATCTCTCATCTTTCAACACTGTAAAATTACAAAATTATTATCATATAAACAAAGAAAATTGCACTTTTTTGTGTTGAATTTTCACAAATAAATAGGCTTTATAGCATACGCTTATCACTTGATATTATGCGATATAGAAGCGTTTTATTTTGATTCTCACAATGTGCCGTACTTACCACTCTGCCTTATATCGCCCTTATTAAAGCCGTCAGCAACGAATCAAACGAGCGTTAAAAGCCGTTGTAAGCATACCCCGCCCCCTGATCAGCCAGCCAGCCGACGACAACCGTCCTCTCCCGTTTTTTTTTAAATTTTTTTCTGAATTTTCGCGTCTTGCAATGTTGCAATATTTCGCATCTACAACATAATTTATTATGTAAAATAATATTATTCATCATTATATCAATATTCATGTTTTACGTTGATGCTTTCCTATGCAGATTGCTTTTATTCCCCTTTGTTTATTTAAATAAACAAAGGGAGTGAGGTGTTCGCTGTGCTCACTCTTTCTTTATGTTACTTTCTTTCTATGGATTTTGGATTAGACATTTTTCCTTTATTTATATAGGGTATGTCTAATATGCAATGATGTAGTACTATGCAATACAAAGTACAGATATCAATATTTCAAATATGCTTTTACTTTTAAGATTAAAAACTTAATATTGAAACGGATTTAAATATATCATAGTGATAAATATTAAAGTAAAGCTTTAATATATGAATTTAATTAATTATATTTGCGTGTATTATTATATTATAATATGAGTGACTATAAGTTTTATATGATGCGTTACGGTGAGCTTGGTGCCGTTTGGAAAGACTTGGAAACGGATTTCCCCGGATTGCGGTACAAAGAATGTACAGGCCTTAATTCGTATGGAGAGCCTACAAATATGTATGCAGAGGATTTTGCCGAAACAAGCAAGGCTGAGGTGTATGTTTCCAGCACACCGGCACACAAGCAGACAACTATAAAGCTGACATTGATATTCTTGGAGGATGATACCAAGAATGATAAGTCTTACCGTGACTTTATGGCTTTCATTACTGGCTCCAAGATTGCCTACCGTGACACGGCGAGGAAGCGGAAAGTATTGATGTATCTTTCGGGAGCTACAGAACCTAAAAGTGACACGGTGTACGGGCAGAAATACAAGGAGGTGACGTTTACGTTCAAGAACGTGTACGGGCATTCCTTCGGATATGACGAAACTTTTCCTAACGAATAAATTTGGATTATGAAGAATCAGACACTTTCTATCGAGCGGATGCGGCATCTGAAAGATTTGGGTGTTGGCACAAGCAATGCGAGCATGAGGTGGATAAATTCAAAAGAGGACGTTCCCATGCCCAAATACCCTTTTCTTTATGATGGTGATTATTACCTTTCCATGCAATGTATGGAAGCTAATAAAATATTATCATATATTGATATTGTTCCTGCATTCACCTTGCAGGACATTATCAATATGTTACCTGAAGACGTTCCATGTAAATATGCGCGTTATCCATTAGGTAAGGCATGTCTTGAGCTAGGGAAAGATTATGCAGGATATTCCTATACTGATATGAATGATGAGCATGATTATGAGGTTTGTTTTGGAGGGCATGAAGATATTCTTGTTGAAGTCTATAATTTGCTGTGCTGGTGTATTGAGAACGGATATGTAAAAACGAATAAAAAAGAACAGCAATGAATCATTATATACCTATCTTATTACCAATTAGAGGGTTTAATTCAATATATCCATTCGTTTTTAGCTGGGTGTTTCTCACCGTAATAGGAGTATTATTGCTTATGCTTGCATATATTTATAATAAATTCAATTTTGAAGATTGTAAATATTCTGATTTATGGTTTTGGGGATGGATTGTTATTGTCTCCACGTCTATAATATTAGGTATTCCCATTTTAATTGGTTTAATAATTATATAATTTATATGATATGTTTTTAGAAACAGGAACCTTATCAGAAGCATTATCCTTTGCGAAGTGCAAGGATTTGCCAAAGAAGTTCAATCCCGAACTGGGGCTTACTTGGATATTGGCTATCGCCCTTATCAAGAAGAAGAACCTTATGAATGCCTACGCCATTGTGGAGCAGAGGGCAGACGGACTTATCCAGTACAAGAAGACATTCGGACGGCTTTCTCCCATTGACGGTCTTATCTCCATCCATCCGTATATGTACGTGGATGAGGAAGCGTTGGGAATAGCTATGAAAGCAAACAGACGAACTATCGCCATGCACTATCCCGGTTATGCGGATGAAATCATTGATTCGGACGATGAGAAGTTCAAGGTGTACCAGTTGCAGTACGCGATGGATATGCAGAAGCTGAACATGAACCAGGAGAAGCCGAGATTCGGGAGGTCTGTTGTGGATGAAGCGGAGGAAGCGGCTAATCCGGTTGTTGAGGAAGTGTTGAAGGAGAATGAAGCCGTAGCAACGGTTGAGGGCGAAGGAGAGTGTATTATTGAGGTCGAGGATGCTAAGACAGCGTTCAGACCGAAGAGAGGTAGAAAGGCAAAAACGGAGGAATAAGGTATGGCAAAGAACAAGAAACAACAAGGATTTGAGTTCATCATCAAAGAAAGTGATGTGTTGGAGAGAGAAAGCTTCGGCTCGTTTGAGATTGTAATCACGAAAGGATATGCCTGTTTTAAGAACTACACAGGATTCCGGGTGTTCACTACTCCATACGCAGTAGGATTGGACGGTGTGGCACATGAAACATCCCTGTATGCTTGGTTGAAGTACATGGTGGACTTCAAGAAGTCAATCAAAGGCAAGGAGAATGAAATGTTCGGGGAAACTACTTCCACCAACAAGGAGTTCTTGGACGGTATGAAGGTGCTTACAGAAGCGAACCTTGTGAAGCCTATGACCGTGTTTACTGACATAAATGAAGCGCAGAAAGAGGCTGAAAACTACATGAAGTGGATGGAAGGTCAGATGAAGGATTTGGATAAGGCTATGAACACTACGCCGCCTGAAGAGGATTTGAAAACTAATGCGGAATTTGAACAGAAGGCTATCATGGCAGAAGAAACGAAGGAGATGTTTGACAATGGAACTGAAACCGAGAAAGGACAGGTATAGCCCCGATAATATATACCGTATCTATATCAATATTGGGAACCATCCCGGTGCAAAATGGGTTTCTTTCAAGGACAAAGAAACCGGAGAGGTCACTAAGGGGGTATTCTTGCCGGATTGGGAAACTGGTGGGATACGGATAAGAAGAGGATATCTTAGATTTGAAATTAATGCGATTCCGATAAAGGGATGTATGAATACCCATATACTTATTCCTGCTGTTAATAAAGGAGTTGATTGCGGTCTTGGAATAAAGAAAAGCAGTAAGCAGACATATTTTAGTAAGAGCGTTATAGGGAATATGTATGTATGCGGAGAAATACTTAATGAAGACCAAAAGAAAATCATAGAGAAGTATGCAAGAAGGAAATCACTCAAAATCGGACGTTATAAAAAGGATTGAGCGTATCGTATGCGATTGCGTGAACAGGGTTTTCGTTGGTCGTAATCCGGTATATCCTTCCACTATCTACGAAGGCAAGACGAACATCATGCTTACCGGAAGGATTGCGAGGGGTGCTGTTTTTACCGTTTCTCATAACCGGTTCGGCATTTCGTACAGCGACATTGCAAGTCACTCAAATATTAGTGACCGGAACATCATCCGTTCAGTAAGGGCATATAAAGATATTCCTGATTCGGACTGTGATATAAAAAGGGTGAATGAGCTTATAGATGTTGAACTTGAAAAATTTCCGATCTTATGAAAAAAGATAAGGATGTTTTCATTAGAAATCGTGGAGAAACAATTGTATCTGTTGATTTCGGACATAAGAATGATGTTTCTGTAGAAACTATATTTCGGGAAGATAAAAACGGATTAACTCTTTTATCACAAAAGATTATTGGTCGTGAAGACGATTTTAATACAGAAGAGAAAAGGAATAATTATTTAAACAATGAATGATTTGCTTGCTTTCAAAAGAAATACTATGATGTTAGGTCTTTGCACTGGGTATAAGGATAAATGGGACGCAGCGACAAGTAAGGAAGCGTTGATGGAGATAGCACTGGATTCAAACGGTGTTGAATTACTGGCAGATGCTCATAGCTTTGGGTTCGGCATGGATATTCAGTACATGAAACGGGCGTTTTCTGAATATATTAACGGTAAATGGAAGCGGAATAAGGACGGATATACTTCGTGTCTCTACGTGGACTTTAACGGGCAAATAGAGCAGGATTGCACGCTTACCACTGTACTTGCGTCTAAGGTTGATTTCCATGTTCCGAAATGGAACGTCTGTAAGTTGTATGTGGGTGCTGAAGCTACTGTGAATATTACTGGAGAAGGCATTTGCTACGTGTACTCATACGGTCATAACGAGGTGACTGGAAATTTCAAATCTATGAATTGTATAACTAAGTCCAAATGGGCAAGGGAGGAAAAGTAATGGCTGTAAAATTCAGACATAAGGAAACCGGGTTGTTCTTTTGTAGGGCAAAAGGATTGTCACCTTCGATAAAAGTTTATAATGAACTTGGAGAAGACGGAATTTTCAGGAAAAGGAATCTTTCTAAGCGAGGAAGAATCTATGAAACCGCAACTGAAAATCAAAAAAGAATGTGGATTGGGGAAAAACATGCGGATGAATTTGAAATTGTACAAGTATGAAACATGAAACTTTGATATATTGCTTAGTAAGGAATCGCATGAATTTTGATGCGTTCATGTTAGACATTGTATCTAATATATTGCCTAAGATAGTGAAGTTGCATAATCGCCTATCTACCATGTGTAGAAAAGGTAACGGGTGTGTTGGACGCTTGTAATGCCGGTGTGCCTTGCTAAATAAGTAAATAGTATGAGAGTTCCAATAGACAATATGACATTTGCAGAAAGCGAGTATCATAGAGGTAATAAAATATGGAATGCGCAAACACTTTATGATTTTGCAAAAGCAAAGGAATATCCAGTGCTTGATATGCCACTCTGGAATATTGACTTGACAGCAGAAGCATTTGAGTGCGGTCAGCTACATAGCTTTATATTCCAGTGCAAGCGTGTGAGGGAATGCTCTCTTGAATATCCGGTTATTCTTGATGATATGGGGCAGATAGCTGACGGGTACCACCGTTTATGCAAAGCGATATTGGAGGGTAAAGAAACAATTAAAGCTATCCGGTTATTAGAAATGCCTGCACCTGATAGGATTGAAAACGAATAAATTATATGACCGAAGAAGAACAGATACAATCCGACATAGAACGGTTCGAGAACAACGCTCCTACAATTCCCGATGATGACGATATGGTGGAGCAAGTACCTTTGTTCTGCTCTTCCGATATGCAGTCAGTCATTGAGGATGGGAAGAAAAAACCGCCTATCCATAGGTTGTGGGGTGATTTTTGGTGGGAGAACGAGCTTGTTTTCTTGTTCGCTGACAGTGGTATTGGTAAGTCTATTCTTGCCACACAGATAGCCTACGAGATTGCCAAAGGAAAGAGCGAATGTACAGAAGTGGAGATGCCACCGCAAGCCGTGTTGTACTTCGATTTTGAGCTTTCGGACAGGCAGCTTGCAAGACGGTATAAAAATGCCAAGTTCCCTAAAAATCTTGTAAGATGCACCATATCGGAAGAAGTGGATAGCGAAGAGTTCAGCATGAACGTAATTGACGGTATCAGGAGCAAGCTGCTTGACACGGGAGCAAAAGTAATGATACTCGACAACCTTTCCTATCTTTCCACGCAGACAGCAGAAGCAGAGTATGCCGGAGTTATTATGGATGGTCTCACAAGATTGAAGCGTGAGCTAAAAATCAGTATCATGGTGATAGCGCATACGCCTAAGATTGAGGAATGGAAGCCCTTGTCTAAAACCAATATGGCAGGAAGTAAGATATTGTCTAACTTTGCAGACGGAGTATTTGCCATAGGACGTACAAGGAATGGAGGACGTTATCTAAAACTACTAAAAACTCGCATGGTGAGTGAACCGGATGAGAAGTCGCTCCTGCCCTACTTCAATATTATTTCGGAGCCTTACCTTCATTTTGAAAAAGTTGGTGATGAAACGGAAAAGAAATTACTTATGGGGAAACCTGCAAAAGATTTTTTCACTTCTATTTGGGATAGAGATACGACATCCCCTATTCCTCTGAATGAGCTGGTCAAACTAATTATATCTAAGGATAATTCTAAGAATACTATAAAGGCTAAAGACGGAAATGCTCGAAAACGTATTGACCGTGCTATAAAATACGGCTCTTTAAGGAAAGATGAGTTAAAGAATGTTTTTCTGAAAACAGAAGATTGATTGTCAATTATCCACAAATCATTTAGTAGTGAACTACCTCAAAACTAAATAATTAGCGGTAGTTCACGTTTCTTGTTCATTTCTTTTCAAGTATTTCAATACATTTCTTTACTCCATCATCGAAACCCTGCTTATAGCCTCTCGCATGTTCTCCAGTAGCATATACTACCATTGCCAGCCAAAAGAGAAGGATACCTACCACCTTATACCAACCAGGCATCGAGATGGAAAACGGTTTAAATGTAATTGTTAGATCTCCGACCCATAATAGGCATGTTATGAATATAGCTGTAAATAAGATTGTTTTCATATCTGTTATTTCCCTATTTTATCATGAATAATTCGGCTTTTTCTCCGGATTCTGGCTATGCCTACTAAAACGTCCCTGCCAGCATTCAAGAGGAACACGTTGCATGAAGGTATGGCGCATACCCAAATCCTCCCATTCCTCGCAATACTTCTCCAATATAGCCGACATCTCGTCAAGCATACGGACATAGGCTTTATTGGCTTCAAGGCCACGCTCTATAATCGGGATTGCCTTCTTCCATTCTTCATCCGTAAGCAGATTGAGGGACAAGGAAACACGGGCAGCGGCTATAATTTCATCTGTAGTCCAAAAGTTGTTACCGTCCTTGACGAAATGATTTATTACTTCGTAGTCAAAGTCTTTTTTCAGCCTGCTCTTGAATGCCGTAATGTTATGCTCTCTGAAGCCAGAACTGTATGTTGTGTAGATAAGCCTTCGTTCGTAATATTCTGTTTTCGGGTAGTCTTCAAGTCTTTTCCCTAATAATATTATCTCCATTGTATTTACCATTCCGTCTTTAACTAATATCTCTCCATCATCCCCATATTCATAGCAATCCGGGCAATAGTGCTTGTCATCCACTGGGTCGTAATACCATCCGCTTTCATTGGCAACTTCGGCAACGGTTTTCATATCCTCATGCCACATCTCTTCATTGGCTAAATCCCCACATACATCACACTGGATGTTATGGAAATATTTCTTTACTCTCATGGCTATTGCTGTTTTATCAATTCCGGGTTATCAAAAATGTTTCCTATCACTTCGCATCTATCGCTGACATACCACAATGGGGTAAAGCCACATGCTTTGTTCCTGTAGCAGAACATACCTTTATGAAATAGTACTTCAACTGTAAATTGGTAGGAACTTTCACTGTCATGGATCAGTATTAGATCATGTTCGAAGATGCTATTACCATTCTTATCGGTTATTTCGCTGAACTGACAAACTGTTTCAGGATTGATATCATTCATGTATCCGGATTGAGACATGATTTTAATAATCTTCTCATCTCTAATATTCGTGTATTCAACATAAGAACCCTCTATCCATCTTTCTAATGGGTCTTCTGTTTTAACTCTCTTTCCTCTGAATTTTATTTCACGTTTCATAATTGTTCTAATTATTAACATTGTTATTAAAATACAAATTAATATTGTTCATTTCCTTATTCCTAATTTAATTTCTTCATCCTTAATTATTTTCCCTATCTTGTCAGCTTCCTCATATCGTTCCTCCCTTATCAACAGTCTTTGTAGTTCTGAGAGCTGGTTAATATAAACAATATCGTTACGATCTGACACATGACGGACATATCTTTCTATATCATCCAGCTTATTCTCCATGCGTATATGCCACTTGCTTACCAAAATTAAAGTAAATGCCAGAGCACAAACATTTAATGAGGCAAGGATGAATTTAAATATTGATTCTGCTATTTCCATAATCATATCAGTTTTAATGCTTCTTGTATTCCAGCTTCAAGTGCTTCTTCGTAAGTATCCCATAATAGGCAATCGTTACTATACAAACCACTTTCATCTACAAAGCTATTATCATCAGTCTTACATATATCGTACCCATACCCATAAACTTCTCTAATGATGCAGATATGCAGGTTCTTAGTTTCACGTAACCACTTCTGGGCGATGGATTGTGTAGGATGGGAACATACTTTTATTGGTAACTCGCTATTTGTTCTATTAGTACCATATTGTCTACCATCTTCAATATTTATAGCAATCATACATGGTTCATTAAACCCTTTCTCTTTCAGCAACTTCGCTGTTTCTAATGTCACAAGTTCTTCGGTCATAGTTATTCTCCTTTACACTCTTTACACTCTTCACAATGCAATTTATAAGCATGGGCAAACATCCCTAACGTAACAGGATCAAAGTGAAAATCTGCCTGTTTATCTTCTATAACAACTGAAACACATAATTGGCCGTCGCAAAAGTCAATATATGCTTCGCCACCTCCATCCCCTCTAATGGAAAAGGTTTGTGTCTGTACACTATCCATGGTCCTCCTCCTTCTTTAATATTGATTGTAATGGATCAAAACTCATATTTACTTGTTGTACCCTATCTATATCATACCTTATATTAGTACATTGTAAACTGCTTAAAACGTTTGACATTCTAAACGCAGGAATTACCATACAAATATCAGTTAGAACGTCTATCAACTGTTCTTTACTTAAATGTTGCAATTGAACCTTGATTATATTCCGTATTTCTTCCTCACTCATCATCATTATTCTCCTTTAATCTTTTAATTAGGGCATTAGCTACTCTAATAGAACCTACTGCAATATCATCAAAAGTACTACTGCCATCGTCCATTCCAAGAGCTATACAATATCCTTGCATTGCGGATTTAGCCAATTCGTACCTACGTTGTTCCCAGTCAATTGCTGAATTTCCAATATTCAAGAAATCAAGTTCACATTCTCTGAAAATCATATTATCGCATACATATATATTATCTTTGCTATGTTGAGCATTGACATTTAATCGGGGAATTACATCTACCAAAACTCCTGTTGATTTTACTCTTGCTTTCATTGTTTAATCATTTATTTTAACATAACGCTTAGTAATAGTACCGAATGAATGATACCGATACCAAACTATATTTCCACGTTGAATACTAGTAAGCCAATCACAGGCCTTAAAAACTTGTCCTACATTGTATAGGAATGGTCTTTTTTGTATTTTTCTTTTTATTCTTGCTTTCATATTTAATCGAAATACATTACTTTCTTACCTATACATACTTTGAACCTTGAAAGACATTCGCTATATTGTGTGATATGGTTAGGATTATATTTGTTAACAAAACATCCAGTACGTTTATGGTATCTGATACAAGCATTTTCAGGAGATTTAGCCAATACCTCTTTTTCATCTATAAAATCACAAAACAAATCATCTCTGTATGATACCTTATACCACTTAACTTGGCTTCTTATCTTTTTAAAATACTTTGCTTTCATCATTCCTCCTTTGTTTTAAAATGTTCAATCAGTTCGTATACGGTGGCCTTGTGAATGGTATCCGTATTGACATCAATATCATTGTAGACCCAATAGGTAGAGAACTTGTTTTTAGGACACAGAATCCATTTATCCCCATCGGTAAACCATTGGTACTTGTCCGTATCATCCCTTAATGCAGCGATAGCCACGAATAGTTCTTCATTCGTTCCGCAATCAAAACTATCGGTTTCGTCAGGATGCGGAATGTTACTGAAAAACTAAATATTATATAGTCCATATTCGGGCGAGGTGAAAATACATAAATCTTCATTAAGTTCCGCCCAAAACAATCTATATCCCAACTCATCTAATTTCTTTCTAAGTTTATAAGTACTCTTGCGTATGAAACACGGTGTTGTAAACATATTTATTCCTCCTTTCTAACTTTAACATATCCGTTTTCAATACACCAACACAGCATTTCGTAGGCTGCATCAATAGGCTCTTTACTTTCTGTAATATTTATCATAGACCTAGTATAAGGTTCTATATACAAGCATGTATAGCTATCTGCAAGTTTTTGGATGGTCAGCACTTGATTTACGATGAAGCAAGGCAGCTTATCGAGAATGTCCTGCAAAGTGTAAGTTTTACAATAATAGTCGTAATTCGTATCGGCATCCGGAGAGGTTACAACCATGTTGTCTGAATCTGATTCATTCCACTCAAAACACATGCTTCCATCGCTTGTATCCAGCCCAAGATTCTTCAAATGCTTCATCTGTTCGATTGATAATACCTGTTTCATTTCTTTTCCTCCTCCGTTTTAATCTCTGTTACTTTGCCACGATTGACAAAACACTGACCTACTCCCAAATCTAGGAAGGCACAATAGTTATCATCTAAAAGATTGGAACATTCCCAAAATAGGGAACATTCATCACAAAATCCTTCTGATGGTTCATGCAGCACCCCATCTATTATTATTCCGTTATTTACTTCCATACCGTTCATCCATTAGAAGTTACACCCAAACACAATACTTTGTCAGAAACGCCTATATCGTCAAATTCCAGAGTTAAATACTCTGTATCGTAAGGGTAAGGGTATCTTAATTCTTTCAATTCTTCATCCGTCAATTTGCGTCTAATACGCATCTCTATTTCGTAATCATCGGAAAGATTCTCAATTATTTTTCTAAGTTGTCCTACGTTCTTTATTTCCATATTGTCTAATTAATTTAATTGCTAATAGAATGTCTTTATCTCCTATTTGATTGATTAGCTTTGTAAATTTGTCCACTCTGCCATAGTGTCTAAGGCAAATAGCATTTGCCTTCATCGAGCGTCCTAATCCGTATAAATATTCCATGCGTGCATTTCTGCGGATATTCTTCATTATCTTTTTTGGTTGTATTCATCTCTTTCTTTTTTATTAGTTAATTTTCACCCAGATACGAGAACCTGGTAAATCTGATTTAGCTGACATAACATGAAATGCTAATACTTTTTTTACATCTACGCGGTTCCCTTTGATTGTTCTTTTAACTTTTTCAATACTCACAAAATAAGTGTATTCACGTTCACCGTTTAGATGTTTGTTAAGAGCTTCTTTTGCGTCAGATTCCTCTTTAAAAACATCATAAGAATATGCGTTGTAGGTCCGTTCTCCATCCAATTTAAATTGTAGCTGATAAAAGACTTCATTTGTTTCTTTATCAAAAGATTTTCCTATTCTTATCTTCATTTCTATACATTTTTGTTCCTTTTTGTTCCGTATCTATATTTACTCAATCTTTTCATATCTCAATCTCCTTTCTCTTTAATCCGTTCTAGTACATCCCTGTTGGCTTCTAATATTTCATCGAAAGACGGGATGGGTTGCCAGCAGATAACTTTAATATCATCACCAGTTACATCTTTACCTAGATAAGAATTATCACTATCATCAATCCACCATCTATTTTCATACGTAAATATATCTATATGCTTACGTGATTCAACTTCTCTATCAGCATATTTATAGTAGTACAAGAATCCTACCAAAATGCGCTGTCCTTCTTCCGGCAACCGTTCCTTTACGCTTATCCAAGGGGATTGCTTGGTTCCAGCCTCATAACCTTTTGTATACACTTTTCGTAAATAAGCCTCTATTACACGAGGTTGGTTTATCCGGTTAGCCAATAGGCTTACTATATCTTTTAATATCATACTATTTATTGTTTAATTTTTCTTCAAACTCCGCAATGATGCAATCAGCATCACCACCATGTACCCAGTTATCCAAAACAGAGGAAAGAACTTCGATGGCTTTCCGTTTCATTTCTTCCTCTGCCATTGCAACGGCTTTAAGAGCACTTTCTTTTGTGATAACCGGGAAGTTGGGATTGACTACCACAAAACTCTTGATTTCAATATATTCTCCTGATTTACTCATTTTTTACTTTTTATAAATTCAAGTTTGTACCCTAAATACCCCGATTTACCTTCCGCATCCATAGCCCGTCCTGTCAAGTTACCATAAAGTTCATCCATGATAATGTAAAATATTACTTTGGGTAATGGTTTTTGCAGATATTCAATGTACACATTAAATAATTCATGCTTGGGAGTTACCGTTTCGATTTCTCTGAAACATTCAGTTATCGGACGGAAATCAAATCCATTTTTCTTTGGGTTGGTCAATAGTTCCTTATAGGCAGCTACAAGACCAGGGGATAATTGTATTGTTTCACTCATTGCTGTTCAGTTTTGAGCCATTTTCCTGATGTCAGGTAAATGGTAATTATTATCAATTAAATTCTAATTGTATTATCATTCAACTGTTAATCAACTTCCAATAACTCACCGTTTTCCAGTCTATACCATGTATCAGCCTTGACAACCTCACCATCAACTACTACAGCCTTCCAATCAACAATATCATACGTATCTTCCTTTTCCTCAGCTATGACCAAAATTGCACCTATTCCGCCTTTTACCTGAACATTGTTACCTCTTGCCACTGACAAACCATTTGATCCGGTTGAAGCCTTTCCTCTTGCCGTGGCAGCACCACAATCACCAGCCGTGGCAGCACCACAATTACCAGCCGTGGCAGCACCACAATTACCAGCCGTGGCAGCACCACAATCACCAGCCGTGGCAGCACCACAATCACCAGCCGTGGCAGGTTTTCCCGGATCCGCATTACACTCGTTAGTACACCGTTCCTTGACATAAGATACAGCTGCTTTCACAAGCCCCCTTATATCAAGCTCAGCACCTATTCTAATTTTTGAAGAGCAAACCTTGTCACTTTCTGAATCGTCTATTTTACCGCTCTGTTCAACCTCACAAAACCTTGACCCGGCTGGCGTATAGTAACCAAAAACATCCAGAGGGTAAGGACATGCATGAAAACCTTTTTCACATGCCTTTATGTCGCCTGTTTCTTCATACTCCTTACCTACCTCATACTTAAATCCTCTACAAGATAAATCTTTATCAAATGCTTTATAAGCCTTTATTTTCTGTTCCATGATATTGTTTATTTTTCGTTATTTTGATATTTCGATAATTTTTTGTTCAAAGATCGGGCATTCCCTTTTGCCCAACAGATGTATTCCATGAAGCCTGTAGCATGGCTTTTCGGGAATCGAATCGTATTTACGGTATATGGCACAACGGCGGCAGATGCGATGTATACCGTATTTCCCTTTTGCGCCGTAACATACCACAGGATAACCGTCAGCAGTTCTCATATTCCGCCTTTTTCTTCCGTTTCAGCCTTCTGATGAAAGACTTGACCTTGTTCCTCACCATCTCTGTTATTTTGTCCGCATCCTCGGCAAAGGCACACTGGTAAATCATATCCGTGCTTTTTGACATGAAGTCCACCTGAGCTTTGGCGGCTTTCCCGCATTCGGAAACCTTGTCAAACATCTCTATACGGTAATCAGGATGATACTTTTTTAAAATCTCGTTACAGTCCATCGTAAAGGTCTCAACCATATCGCACAGCATGATGATACTGTTGGTGAGGACGTTTATCTCCTCCCTGTCCTCCTCCGACATTTCACGCATGAATTATCCATGGATTCCGACATCCCCTCATATTCGGAAAGGTATTGGTTTATGACACGTGTTTCTATACCGTCCATCATCTGTTTGAGTTTCATTGCCTCCATATAGCGGTGTGACCTGAGAAGGGAAGCGTGCCTTTCCCTCAGCTTCAGCATCTGCCTGTCCTCATTGATCATCTTTTTCATCCGTTCCACCACATCCGCGGGGAGGTCGTTTACGGTCAGCTTATTTCTCATGGATTGCCCCCTTTCTTGTTGTTTGTATTTTTGTTCCCGTCCTCTTTCTTCGCCCTGTCAATCCATCTTTGGAATTTGGCAGCTACAAGAGGACAATGGATGCGCAGGTTCCTGTCGCGTTCCGCTTCCCATTCACGTATCTTTGTCTGCATCTCGGTATTCATAAATTTCTCCTATTTCGTTATAATTCTTTTTTTTGAAAACTATTGCATATTTGCCCATATCTGTCACAGGCACACACTCTATGCCCTTTGGCCTTACAATACGCAGAATTGTCCCCAAAGTCCGAGGCATTCTTGCAATTCCGGCATTTGACATATACGAGTTCCGATTTGACTTTCTTTGCCATATTTAAAATGGATTGTTATCCTCTTCAGTGCTATTACTTGATATGGGAATAATGTTCAAGTCGTAAAAGTGAGTAGATGCGGCATTGAAACCACAGATAAACTTCAATAGCCCTATATTCCTGCCTTTAGCTATATCAATCATGGCAGTTCCTTTTGTGTCCACGTCTGAAAACTCATCAGGATAACGTTTCCCTTTTACCTCGGGGCGATAAATCAGCATAACTATATCTGCTGCTTCCGCTATCTGTCCACTATCCCTTAACCTTGCCAATGTAGGTACAGGGTTAAGATTATCCCTATTCATCTGTGACAATGCAATAATCCATATATCCAAATCCTTTGCCAAATTCTTCAGCCTTCTTGCAACCTCTCCCATCTGCTGTTCTTTGTTGCTTCCCTTCATGTTAACATTCAAAATCTGTAAATAATCGACCACAGCCCCGTCTATCCCATTTTTTAATTTCATCTGACGGATTGAGGATATTATCGTGTCGATATTAGACGTGCTTCTGTCATCGAAATAGATTTGCATTTTTGATACAGTATCCACAGCCCGGTCTACATTTTCCAACTGTATTCCAGAAAGCGGTGAGTAAAGTATGACATTTGAAGGAATACCACTTATCATTGAAATGATTCTAGACGTTATCTGTTCCTTCTTCATCTCCATTGAATACATGGCTATCTTAGCACCTGCTATTGCAGCGTTTTTCATCATGCTTACAGCCATTGACGTCTTGCCAGCACTAGTTTCACCAGCAATGATTATCAGGTCTGATTTTTGAAGCCCACCTGTTTTCCCGTCTATCTTGTCAAATCCGGTCGGTGTACCTGTCAATTCTGTTTTTCCTGACATGTTGCGGTTTATCGTTTCATACACGGATTCTATGCTTTCCTTGACCGTGCTGATAGAATTACAATTGGATGAGAACAGATTAGCAAGCTGATCTGACACTTTTTGCACGACATCGGCAATATCTTCCTTCTCATTAAAAGCGTTACTGTCGAGATAACTCCCAATATCAAAAAAACGTCTCCGTATCATCAGGTCATGAAGTCTACACGCATATTGATACAGATCGAATGTGTACATTCCTGATATCTTTACCAGCTCATATAAACTAAAGTCCGGATAGGAAAACTCCAGTTTTGATTTCACGCTGACGGCATCAGCTCTTCCGCCAGAATCCGTTATTTGCAATACAGTCCTGTATATCTGCTTGTGGAAATCATTATAGAAACAATTTTCAGTAAGGATATCCCTCACTTCGTAAATGGTATCTCTCTCGCTTAGAATGGTCCCAAGAACACGTTTCTCACACTCTTCATCTCTTGGTAATATACGCATTCCACTCGGTATTATTTCATTTTTCATCTTTCATAAACTCAAATTGTTTTAAAACAGCGTTATACAAAACATCCCATTTGGAACGGATGTCTACTCTGCCTTCAATTGTGCATAATGCGCTTTTAAACATATCGTTCCCATATTTGTCCCGTAAAAACAAAAACTCTTCTTCCGTAGGCAATCGCATATTGGAAAAACAATACGGTGCTTGTTTCTTGATATACGACAGGAATTTGTGATATGTCTTGTTGCATTCGGAAGATTCCAGCAAAGCATCATTCGTGTCCTGGAACAAATTTGTAGCCCCCTTTTTTATCTCAGTCGATATCCAGTTCCTGAAATGCTCCATAAAGCCTTTCCTGTCTTTCGAGATAGTCCCTCCGGCTTTTAGGCTTATCACGAACTTGTCAAGCCATAGAAGAAACATATCATGGTCGAAAACCTTTATCCCGTTACGGTACAAATGAAGCCTTATTGCTTCCTCCCATCCGGTGTCTGATGACAACTCATGTTGCAATTCGCTGAGATCTATATCACAACTTCCAAAATCAGAACCCATTTTTTCTTTTACTCTATTTATAGAGTTTTCTTTATTTATTTCTTCTTTCTTATTATTTGGGTTAGAGGTGGGTTGCAAAATTCCATCATTCTTATGCAGGTGGGTTACTAGGTGGGTTATCAACCCTTGTAACTCTCTATCATTTAATTTGTTAGGTGGGTTACTAGGTGGGTTATCTACAACTTCACCATTATATTTCTCAAAATTGATGAGAGTAATCACATTAACTCCTTGGCTATTATCAGTAGTGATCATTTTCTCTCTCTTCAACTTTCCAAGTAAAGATTTAACCCATTGTTCAGATCTTCCCCATTTTTTAGCAAGAAATCTATTGGATGCAGGATATTGCCCTCTTCCCCATGTTACTTCATAACACCCGATGCGCGACGTAATCGATGATGCCTCAAATCGTGCTGACTGTATCAAGTCAATCCACGCTTCGCACTCATTAAATGCCCGGGCGGCCTGCCATATCTTGTTATCAAATAACTTGCGGCTTAGTTTTATAAATCCTTTATCGCTCATTTCTTAGAATGGATTATCTTCTTTAAAAAAAAAAGATTTTACATCGCTTACAGACAGATTATAATTGGGAATATGTGCTTCCTTAATTACCCAATTCTTTTGTTGGTACTTAAAATGAATACCATTTAATCCATATTTGTATAAATAGATTTTAAAATAGGGGCTATTGTTATAGAGAAATACAAAATCAGATCTACATTCTATTTCCTTTCCTATCAAGAAAAATTGTAAGGATATAGGACGGTTATGTATGTTACATCTTTCCTCTATATATTTAGAGATTCCTGTGCCATATCTTGCTGCTTGAGCCATTGTTGACATATTAATAATATCTTTTTTCAGTTCGTAAATTGATATTATCACATCTTCGGGATTAATACTTACAGTCATTAAATCAAGTATTCCGTAATCACCAAGATTTACCTGTCTGTACATTTTACCTGATATTGATAGCCCTTTATTAAATAATTCATATTTCCCATATTCACTTTGGTATGCTTCCCAAATAATGTCCTCTAAATCTTTCTCTAAAAATTCCATATTACTTTTTTATTATTTCAATTAAATAAAGCAAATTGACTTCCCCACTTTTAGGGCATTTAGGTATATGTTCTATTTCATTCATTATTTCTCCTATTGTTTTCATAATTTATGATATAAGAGGTGTGGCAGCCTTGTATAAGGCTACCAGCACTTAGTTGATTATATTTTTGTTATTTCTTGATACAGAAGATTTATCGTGTCTACATCATTCTTGAAGCATTCAAGTGTTTCTTCATTGACACATGAAGCATAGTTAAACAAAATCTGTACAAGTTGGTCAGCAAGTTCTTTCGGAGGCATGAACTCGTTGAAGAAATCATTCAGTGAAGTGAAGTCGTACTGTTTCATAACTGACCTCCTTTCTTCGCTGAAATGAAGCAAGCAATAAACGGTAATAGAAACAAGATAGGGTTAATGATAGTGAGTACTAGCATTATCAACACGAAAATGGCTTTTACGTTAGCCGATAACGTAGATGTAGAAGTTACTGTACTTCGCTTCTGCTCTAATTTCATGGAGTTTGGCATACGATGAAATTTGAGTTATATATAAAAGGAAAGCCGTTAGCCTCCCAAAGTCGCCAAACTCCGACTAAATTCGCATAACGAAAGCAGTCCGTAGGGAAAACTAACGGCTATATCTTTGCGATAAAAGCTGTCAAGTAGATATAAAATATCCACTTTCGATATGCTATATAAAATCAAAGTTTGGCGAACTTTTCACCGCAAAGATACAACTCAAATTCAAAACACCAAAATAAAATTCAAATATCTTTCAAATAATTATCCACCACTTTAATAAACTCGTCCAATGATCGGACAACAACGTACTTCGCTCCAATACTCTCAAATTCCTTTTGATAAGCTTTCTGATTCTCTGACTGTCTGCCTGTCTTTGCTTTTAATTCAATACCACAAAAGGGATAGAATCTATTTGGTATAAGCAGTATCAAATCAGGGAAGCCAGCACGAACACCCATCTGCTTGAACTTGGAAGCTTCAATAGCATTACGCTTTCCTCCATTGGGAGAATGATGGAGCCTTTTCGTCCATTTAGGGTATTTAAAATCCCAATATTGAATAATAGCCTTTTGAAGCTGATCTTCTAAATGTCTCATTCTCTCTTTTTAATAAAAAGCCCCGAAGCGCATTCTCCGGGGCACAACCATTATTTATTAACCCATGCCATTTATGTGTGGCTCACATTTATCTGCTATGTAAAATATAGTGCAAAGTTCCTTTTGATTGTATTCCAAACTTATTCATTGTTTGGGTATAAGACTTTGAAAATTGATAAAATCGTTTTATCTCTAAAACATCGCTATCATTCCATTTCATAGCAAAAGAATGGCTCGCTATTTTTGCAGCCCTAATGCGTTCTCCCTCAGGCTTATCAAGCGCATTTTCGCTAAATGTGCCTAATTCGATATTATCCCATGATGTATTTCTTTTATTACCATCTAAATGACGAATGCAATCACAAGCAAAAGATAACTCTCCATATTTCTGATACGCACATAATTTATATGCAGGAATAGAACAGATTTTTTTATTTATCCTTATATTGAAAAATGGATATCCTGAAGCCATATAGCAAGGAACTCTTATTTTGTTTGTTGGTGATAAAATATCTCCATTTTTAAGAATCCTATATCCTCTATTAAACGCTTCCACTATATTTAAATTAAATTTATTGAATCTATTCATAATCAAATTACTTTTTTAGTGTGGTAGCAGGATTCGAACCTGCATGATAGGATTAATACGGATTGTCAGGTTTTATTTTCAACCTATCTAACGCTTAGCAAGGATTTTCACCTTACGAGTAACCGTACTTAATTAGCGTCTACCTATTCCGCCATACCACATGTTTGCCCACCCTATCTTCACAGACCGGACAGGCATGTAAACAAATGAACTTAATCAAAATTAAAATTATCCTCACCGTTAGGTTCTTCGTCCGGCATATCATTACCGAAATCCATAGGAATGAACCAGTCTGAAATAAACTCTTCCATATCAGTCAATTTTTAAGCATTAGGGAACTCTGGTTTAACATCTGGATTTGCTTCATAAGGATAAACATCCATAATAGCAGTTTCCGCTACCGAAGCAATCACGTAGTCTGCCATTGTGCCTTTCATTCCTTCATCCAGTTTCTTGACTGCATCTCTCAAGTCGGCTGCTTGAACAAGAATGTTTGTGGATGTTTTCTTTTCCGCACCAGTTTTTTCATCCAATGTGATAAAGTATAACTTGCATTTAAAATACCTGTCAGCCGATTCTTCATCTGAGAAAAATATCTCAGAATAGTTGGCACGTTTTATGTCAGAAACAGTAAATTCACCGCTAATAAACGGTGTCATTTCCTCAATACATCTTCCTTCGCTTTCTGTAAAAGATAAAGAATCAAATAAATAAGATTCTGTGACTTTTTTATTCATCCCGTTTTCCATTACTTTCTCGTATCGAATCTTTACCTCAAACCATGTGTGCATCATAATCATTCCTCCTTTGTCTTGTTACGTTCCTTAATCATTGCATCAGCTATCTGATAAGCTGATTTAGCCTGTCCTTCATAGTAGTAGTTTGTAACACTAGCTTCTTTGGACGGGAAAAACAATGTTACAACTCTATTCCATAAAGTTCTTCTGCGTTTTGCTGTCATCATCATACACTTCATCGCTTCAAGCGCAATATGATCTCGTGATATGTTGCTTTCCATAATCAGTCCTCTTCTTGTATTAGTCGTTTAATTAATTCTTTTTCCCATCCTTGAATAAATCCATTCTCGTCAATATTCATAATGATGTAATCGCCATATCCGTTTTCTTTCGGGCACATTACCTTGGGCACATAGCCGTTGTAAGAAGTGATAACCTCTTTGTTTCCATCGAGAATTTCACAAGCAAAATCATCGCATACTTTGTAATGGATATTGGCGGTAATTCCTTGCTGCCAGTTTACTATCTTACCTGCTTCGATTTCAATAAGCGGTCGCCAACGCCAATTCTCGCCATGCAGAACTCTGTGTTGTTCCCCTACATATTCAGCGCATGGAATAGTAGGTTCGGCAGCAGGGCTCTCTAAATCTTCGCAATTGGTATCATACTCTCCGTTTACTTTCGCATCGTCCCAATAACGTACACCAGCATCCACTTTCAAGTAGATTGCTTCAAACTCTGTTGGTTTGTTGATTGTAATTTTCATATTATTTTAATTGATTAATAACTTGTCTTTTGATTTTCTTGTACAGCTTCCCGACAAAACGTCCATGCTTCTCTGTTCCGTCATCGGGCAACTCGTTTTTATAAATATGAAGAAGTAACTGGATGAGAAGCACTTCTTGTTTTGTCAAAGTAAGTTTCATTTTTTAAAGATATTTACTCATTCTATCAACCTCTATTTGGGCTAATTGTAACAGGGATTCTTCATTAGGGGCAGGAAGATATACAGGAAATACATCATTCATAACCGACCAGTTTCTCCATTTCTCAACAGATAAGGACATTTCTTTTGTATCGAGTTCGTATGTGTGCCTGACATATATTGTCTTTATACCAGCTATTTCTTTCTCTACAAAATAAATGTCCTTGTTTACTTCCTTGTATATGAACTCTGCTTCGTCCTTTGTATATCCAGTTTGTGTAGCCCAATATCCAATAAGAAGCCATAAGTATTTGTTCTGATTTAAAGATCTTTGCGGTTTCTTTTCCGTCAGTTCAAATACCTTCTGTTCCTTTATCAACTTCTCCAGCTTCGCTCTTGCCTGCTGGACGTGGAGAGGATTGGAACCATCGTATTTCATAGGCTAAAATGGCAGATCATCATCCGACACGCTCGGAGCACTATTTATATCCTCTGGGGTGGGTGATGTATTCTGAGGTATAAACTCTTTGAGGTCCCCGCAGATATAGTTCCTTCCTTCTACTCGTTCCTCCTTTTTAGGGGAACAAGTGATGAAGTGGGTATGTCCGAACTGGGATTTCTCTTTGCGCTCGATAACAGCCACATTCACATAGATTCTTTCAACTCCATCTTTACACTTAATTTTCTTCATCTGCTCACGAGGTATATCAGAGAGACAGATAGAACCACTTAAAATTGCCATAATTATATTGTTTTTAATGTTACACTTCCAACTACTGGAATCTCTTTTAAATATTTCTTATACAAATCAGGATAATCTTTCTCAAACGCCTTCTTGTCGAAATCCTTTCTGATAGTGTCCTTTTTGCGAGTAAATGATATGATATCACCTTTCCAACTATATTCACCGGCTTCTACCATAGCCATCATAACGCCATCAGTTATTTCTTTCTTTTTATCGGACCAGTATTTTGCCTGTGATACAATTTCCTGTATTGTCCTCTCCATCTTTCGGTACTCGTCAGGAAGAGTAACAGGGGATATGGAATAGGGATTCACAAACTGTCTGCCTTCCGAATCACATTTCAACAGATTTATTACAATTTCTGATGGTATTCTCTCGACTTCTACTATTTCATGGTTTTTACCTCTCAACCATATACCTATAAGCCTTACCGCATTGCATCCCGGATTCTGCAACTCAAAAAAGTATGCATATATACTCAACTGCCATCTTACGGATTCCTTGTCAAGCACGTAAGTGGTCTTTATATCTCCCAATGTAAAATCAGTTTCATTTTCGCGATAAACCTTGTCGATACAGCTTGCATAGTGCTCATTGTCAGATACAAGATATTCGGAACATTCGTACCTCAATCCCCAATCATCTTTCAGTTCCTTGTATCCTTGTGCTTCATCGCTGTCATGAGTTATCCCCATATCATCGACAAGTTCGCAGATACTATGGATCATAGTACCTCTTTCAGCCGCTTTCCTTAACACGTCTTCGGGAACATCACGGTATTTATCGGGGAAAAGCTGTCTGCCTATCACGGAAGTAATACCACTTAGTTCCTTATCCCCTAGCATATAAGTATGTTCATCGGGATTGAAAACGACTTGTGATTTGATTAGTTTCATTTCAGTTCTCCTTTCCTTCTTGTCACCGCTTCAACAAAACGTTTGTCACTCTGTAATTCCTTATAATTTCCCCATACTACCTGTAATGTCTCGATTGACAGGCTTGATCTTACTTCCTGCAATGCCATCGCAAGGAAATCCGTTTCCTCAGGTGTTGTACTATCAGGGTCCTTTTGCTCTTCTGTAGGAATCAGGAACAATTGAAGCAAAGAATATTTCAGCGCTATGCTCATTGCTTTATTCATTCCTTTATCGCCTGCGTCCATTGCTTCACCAACATTTACAGTTTCCACAAAGCTGCCATCAGTGGTCATATACCTAAACTTTATCGTAGCCCTTGTAAATGTGTTCGTACCGCCGGATTTCGTTATCCTGTTCTCCGTTGTGAAGTTCTGCACTTCCTGTAGTATGAACACCTCATTTTTTGAGAATAATTCATGAAGTTCGTTCATTACGTTGTCAATCCCACGGAATTTGAATCCCTGTTGCTGGTTCTTCTCCGATTTGGTGATAGCCTTTGTCTCTTTGAGAATATTGGCTATCTTGCTGTATATTAACTGTTCACTCATTATAAAATTATTATTTACCAACACAAAAAAGGCAGGTCCGCAGTCTTTACAAAGTTCCGCTTCCTGCCATGATATCTTTCCAATTCTTCAAGTTCGTTTTCTAGAGAATCGATTTCTTCATTAAGCAAGGATATATACTTGCCCTTACATTCAGCATTGAATGTGAGCCTTACCGATTCCTCACTCATTGACTGGACTATATCAAGCTCTGAATAAAGTTTTTCCAATTCATCGCTTATCTGGCTTATAGTTCTCATACCTTTTCAAGAAATTGGACCGGCAACGAGCATACACCCTTCATATTAGGATATTTGACATCAGCATACCCGTTAGCGATATAAACAATCGTACCTGTCAGCGTATCACCTATCTCACGTACTTTATCACCTTTCTTCATAACCATTTTATTTTAAGTTCAACTTTAACCGGAGGATTCTCCATCTTGGAAAATCCGTCAAGAATTTGCTCTTTAAGAAGTTTGGGAGGTCTGTCAGTAATCTTATTATCCAAGATAGACAGTTCCTCACGTTCTCCGTCATAAAACACAAGCGTTACGCCTTGAACTATATATGGATTCATGGCAGTTCGGTATAAGTAAGATTTACACCGACACATTCATGTGTCGCACGGATACTGTTACGGTATTTCTCCAAATCATCCACCATAACAGGCATGAACAATTTTACTGTATCCCTGCCACCACTGGCATACACAAGCTGGTAACTTGTTATTTGATATTTCTTTTCCATGATATTTATATTATTGTGGCAATGGTTTCCAAAAATCAATGTCCCATGCCCGGTTAGTATTTCCACATATCCAAATGTTTTTCCGATGCTCACTGTCGAATACCAACATCCCGGTATTCACAAATTTCCCGGAACTCTTTACAAGCACTCTTGTGTCCAATGGTGGAGGATCTTTTTCTGCATTCCTCCATTTTATGGATTCCAAAACAAATTGAGCACCTTTCTCAAAATCCACTGATGCTGTTCTTTTGTGCGTAATTCCATGTATGCCATTTGCATACTCTCTGGCTTTCTCCTTTATTATATTTATATCCATAATTTAACTTGTTACCAATTAAAAAGCTCCTGTTATCTTCACAGACTACAGGAGCAAAACCTAAACGACTTTATTATGATAACTTACAGCCACCGTCAGCGGAATCGAACCGCCGTACTATCCGTTAAATGAAAGTAGAGATTAGAACAGATGATTATTTATGCTTATATCCTTAGACAGTACCAACCATGGACAGTGAAATTCCGTACCTATATTCACATACAGGCACGGACAGACAACATTAACTTTATGAAATAACAAAAAAACTAGATGAAAAAATCATTCATATTCCTTTAACTCCTTATATGTCATTACCACCAATCTCACACAAAATAATGAGATAATAGAAAATATAATCACCGATACGGATTTTATAGGACTTTCCGTAACTATCGCACCATAAATCATTCCTAAAGAACATAGTGCGGCAAATATAGACAGGATAAAATTGGCTGTTTTCATTATATTATGTAAAAAGGGTACGTTCCCAAATAGAAGTATAAACTGTCACATTTAAAACTTTATTGATGGAAAGGAGGAACGTACCCAAATTATTATTACTTTTGTTGTGTCACATTTAAAATTTTAAGGATATGTATTCAGAAAAAGAAATGCAAAAAATTAATTCCAAATTGGAGTCTATAAAATGTCCAATTTGCAAATGCACTGTTTTTAGTGTGAATAACAAACCATCTCAGGTAATAAGCTATCATGAAGATGTAACTGGAAATATTAATCCAAGTCTACACTCTTCAATAAATTGTATAAGAGTTAACTGTGTTAGTTGTGGATATGTTATGCAATTTAAAGAAACCATATTTCTTAATAGATAGCAACTGAATCATAGCCGTATTCCGTTTTAACATGGAACACGGCTATCCCATCTGACTCTTGTTGATGGAATTTCAAATCTGTATCTTTTATAGAAAAGTTTAACAATTGTTTTATTAATTCTCTTTTTTCTTTTTCTGTTGTAATATTTGTGGCGTTAACAGTTATGCCTTCTTTGGTTCTATTTATAAATGCTTTCATAATGTATATTTTATATATTGTTCCCCTCAACGGCTTAAACCGGTTGTTACCACGAATCTTACGGGAGGGGATATATTAGACCTTTCGGCGGTACTTGTGCCCAACCAAGTTTACTTAATGCACTAAGGACAAATCGGTGCACCGAAAGTATGTTCAATCAATTATTATTATAGACCCTCAATACGTCACGGCATCCCTGCTGGTATTGACTCCTATAATCAGTCCGTTTGTCTGCATTATACGGCTTATGAGTTACACCATATAAGCATTTACAATGATGTGAAAGAACTTTAAGAAGCTCCCCTCAACGGCTTAAACCGGTTGTTACCCCGAATCTTACGGGAGGGAAGAAATAATAATCAAATCACTTTATGTTTCTCTATGTACCTTTGCAATGAATTTACATTGTACCATATCATTCTCCCATCACGACAAAACGATACTTGCCCACTCTCCCTAATTTTGCGCAGATAATCATCAGCACAGCCCAGGAAGCACATTGCCTCTTCCCTGCTTAGCCATATCTTATTGACGGGTTGGACTTTCCCGTAATTTATATTTACCTTTTTTACATTGCTTTTTTTATTCAAATCCTGATTTATCGCTTTCATAATCAATCTGTTTTTGTAAAACCAGTTTGCCGGGAAAAAAAGTTGTCAAGCCCTTAAATATCAGCCTAACTTCCTCGGTCTTGTTTGTCATTATAAGCTCCATATTCCTAATTTTATTTCCCTATTGCAGTTATTGAAATGCTATTAGACTCCCAGTCTGTGGTAGTCGAGTAATTAGATATATCAGCAGGTTTCCTTGTTTTCTTTACATAGCCGACAAGGGCAACTGCCGAATGGCACCCTTTCGGGCTTCCCACGATGAACGTCTTTGTTCTTCCGGGTCTAATTTTCAAAATATCTTCTACCGTAACTTTCATATTTATTTGATTTTATTTTATTCTCTGTTTTAAAGGCACGGTTTGCGAATTTTCGCTATATTTGCAGTGTTCAGTTGCGATAAAGTGCGAATTACATTCGCTCGCCATGCCTTATTTGTTTTTTTGACAATACAAATATAGCAACATTATCGCATATATGATATTTCTATGCTAAGTTTTAACATTGATTAATACTAAAAGCTATATATTATGGACTATCGAAATGTGGATGTTTGTGAACGCATAAGAGATATTATGCACGAAGAATCATTGAGCCAAAAGGAGTTAGCATCTATGACAGGTGTGGTTCAATCCTCAATATCCGCTATATTGGGAGGAAAAAGAAGTCCAGACCCTCTTGTCAATGCAATGAGCGATAAAATGGGGATTAGCAAGCAATGGCTTATTAATGGGGTTGGGTTGAAATATGAAAATAGCAAGATTATAGCAGGAAATAGGAAAGATGCAAATACTTGCGAAATTCTTTCGATGGAGGATAAGGTTAGCCTTATGAAGGAAATGAACGCCCTTTATGAGAAACACCAGTCTCTTTTGGAAGAAGCCCAAAACATTATGAAGACCATTATTGAGATAAACAAGAAGATATTAATCAGTAACTGCTAATTTCAATATTATGATTCAAAATACAAAAGAGGAATTGTTTGCACAACAAACAGAATGGGAAAGAAATTTTTGCAGTGGAAATAGCAAAAGATTATATAAGTACAGATGTGATATATATCGAGATTTATTCGCATTGCAAAACAACTTGGTGTATATTCCTTCACGTGAACAGCTTAATGACCCAAATGAATCGTGTCTGAATTTATCGGAGGTTTATAGCGTTATTCACTCGCATGAAAATCAAAATCCTCCAGAACATGGGGAATCATTAGAAGATGGAATTAGAAAAATGGTTGAGGATATTGGGATTCTTTCAATGTGTAAAAGTCCCAACGAAGAGTGTTTGTGGTCGTATTATGCAAATGGCCATAAAGGATTTTGTATTGAATATGATGTGAAAATGTTATGGGATTCATTCGTAGAAAAAGAAATAGTTTCATGTATATTAGAAGTGTCCTATGAAACTCAAAGAGTAATAGCAACTATTGCTAATATAAGAAGTTACATTCAGAATCCGATGGATTTTCTTCGCAAAACAACAGCTTCTAAGAGTATAAAATGGAAAGGAGAAAAAGAAGTTAGATTTGTGTTCAATGTAAAATCTGAATATGTTGATATTCCCAAAGAAGCTGTAACAGGAATATATATTGGTGAAAGATGTACTGACGAGATTGAATTAATCCAAAATGCTGCAAAGATCATCGGAAATGAGAAGCTGAGATTATACAAGATGCGCTTCCGTAAGGATTCTTTCGACATGTATTTTGAAGAAATAGCTTATAAATAAAATAATAATGATATGGCAAAACCGAGAGTTTTTATAAGTTCTACATTCTATGACCTAAAAACAATAAGACTTGAATTGGATAAGTTCTTAAAAAGTTTAGGATATGAGTCTGTAAGAAACGAGAAAGGAGATATACCGTATGGTTCCACTGAATCTATGCAGTCTTATTGTTATAAGGAAATTTCAAATATTGATATATTAGTTTCTATTATTGGAAGTCGTTTTGGGTCTCCAAGCGAAAATGACAAGAGTCGCTCTGTTTCAAACATAGAATTAAAAACAGCAATAGAGCAAAATAAACATGTATTTATTTTCATCGAAAAAAGTGTGTTTATTGAATATGAGACATATTTACTAAATGAGGATAGCGATAAAATAAAATACAGATATGTTGATGATGCAAACACATACAAATTCATAAAGGAAATAAAAGCACTTAAAGCCAATAATAATATAAAAGAGTTTGAAAATGTAGATGATATAATATCTTATTTGCGTGAGCAATTTGCCGGACTAATGAAGCAGTTTTTTATACAAGAACAAAGACTTGGAGAAATAAATTTGATAAAGGGTATAAATTCGACTGCAAGTACATTAAAAGAATTAGTTGACTATATTCAAAACACAAATGAAAGCCAAAAAGAGAATTTGAAAGAAATTATAAAAACATTCCATCCTATTATAGGGGAGCTAAAGGAAATGCTTCACATACCTTACAAGTTTTATATCGAGGAATATAAAGATTTGAAAAATTTGTTAGAGTCAAGAGGCTTTAATCTGATAGACCATATCCAAGGAGAAAGTGGTAGTTTTGTTTTTGAAAAAGAAAAGGATAGTATATCTTCTTATAGAATGACTATTGATAAATTTATATTTGATAAAGATATGACCCTAAAACCGTTTCAACCCAATGAATGGAAATATTCATTTATAAAGATGGAAGAGCATTGTGATGAATTACCATTTTAATAAATTGAAATAATTAACCCATTAAAAGCAACATTATAGACAATGTTTTTTTTCTCATATTCTTCCATTTCTTTAAAATTTTGGGTGATGTTCGTACATGAAAGAAAAGAAACTGTGGGTAACTATAAAGCATGGGTGGTTTCTTGGGTCTTTCATTGCGCTTTGATAGGGATCGCGGTCATGTTAAGAAGAACGTTGTCAAGTTGTGAACGGCAAAGTTATAAAAAAAGAATACAAACTGAAATAACTAAAAAGATGGAACGTATCGTTTTATTATGAAAAGTGTTAATAAATTCATAACAGAGAATAAAGGGGTATTATCTTTGTTTGGAATTTTACTTGGTATAGTATTTAGTGCTGGATTATTCGTTGGTTCTAACAATATGGATAGATATGATACTATAAAATATGGTCATGAAAGTCTTGATAAAAGAACTAACAAAATTGAAGGCCAAATAAATAATATACAAGAACAAGTAAAAGACATTCAAAATAAGATTGAAAGTTTACGAGATGATATTCATAAGAACGCTGAAAAGCAACAAGATAATATTCATAAATTGGAAATAGAATTTTATAAAAATAAAAAGTGATATGAGCAATAAGAACTATACAATAAGTAAATATTCAATAGTTTATACTTTGTCTATTTTTATAGGGTTAACTTCATTGATTTTTATATATTATTCTTCAAGGAATAGTGATTTCCTTAAAAATGAATTAGCGCAAAAAGAATATAATATAAACATTCTAAATGAAAAAATAAATGAATTACAAGAAATATACAAAAAAAAATATGACGAAAAATCTGAAAATATATGTTTAGTGTCATATAGTTTTAATATAAAGCGTAGTAAGTTAGTTGTAAAATATAACAATAAGTTTAATCTAAAAAATGGAGATAGAATTGAACTTACTTATAAGAATGGGAATGTAAAAACGACTATTGAGCTATATGTTTCAATAGACCCCAACATAGATAAAACAGATAAGTCTGATTTTATAATAAGCTATGGGGATTTACGCATACTGACAAATAGAAGAAAAAACACAAAGGGCATTTATGAAATGACATTTAAGAGAACTACAACAGATAGTGTAACTGATAATAACTAATAAATCAGTGCGATAATCGCTGAGTTATCGCACTGAAAAATTATAAACAATGAACATATACAACATCATTGGTAAAAAACGAAATGATTAAGGAAAATAGAAGGGTTACTTTTGGATAACATCAAATCATTCCAATTGTATCTTATTTTTTTTGCAATATCTCTCAAAAGCACGCTTCCCACCTTTAATACATTTTACATCAACTCTTATTTCATTACTCCCCAATTTTATTTGAAGCATCTTTAAAGGGGGTGTTTTCTGAATCATAAATTCATATTCACAATCGTCCGGGACTTGTTGTTTATCTACAAAATTATAAAACAATTTAATCTCGTTATACACATCTTGCGGACTACCAGATTTCACATGAAAGCCATTCCCCCAAAATGATTTCATAAAATCAACGGAAAAAACTTCTCTCCCATCATCATATTTTGTTGATGTTATAGAATATCCGCATTGAGAATATATGGAAACTACCTCCTTGGCGCAAATTTTAGTGTTAAATCCTAAAGATAAACAAGTTAATAAGAAAATTAATAAGTTATTCTTCATACGATATAATTTTAAGTTAGTGAATTAACATATACGCAATCTTCCCAATATTTAGGAACTCGCAAGAATTCAAGTTCTACCATCATCATTCATAATTTCTATTTTCATAGTCTTATTTATCTTTCTTGTTCAGCAATCTGTCTTCTGTCTGTTCCAGTGTTTTCTTTTTAATATTAAGTTGGTGCTCTACTATCAAATCATAATCGCAATGAGTATCTCCACTCTTTATTGTTACAACAAAAATTTCCAAAGAAACAAGAACCAAAAATAAAATGCAATAAAAAGTAATAGACAAAAAACTACTGGTTATAACCTCCCATGTTGCATTTAGTTCTTCTATAAAACCAACTTTCCTTTTTGCAAAATCCAAACGAACTTCCTTATCTACTACACTCTTGTTCTCTTGAAGTTTTTTTAATTGTTCCTGATAAATAGCAAGTTGATTTTCATTAGCTTTTGTTTGCGCAGATATTGGATTTTCCATACTTCTTGTAACTACATTTGTAGTTTTTGTTTTTATGGGATTACCTTCATCATCAACGCCTGCGACAACCTCTTTATTGTCAACGTCTGTAACTTTTATAACAGGATTCTTCTGCAATTTTTCATATAATTCAACATTTATCCGTCCAATAGAATCTATAGCCTCTGTAAGCATCTTAATATCAGTATTATACATTTCTAACCTGTAAGATATAGCCTTCTGAATCTGTTTCTCCCTATTTTCATCCACCTTTATTCCTAAGTCATTTTGAAATATAATTTGGTCAAATATAAAAGCACCGAGGAAAGACATAAGAACAGCTAATATAAACCTAAACACATAAGACCATGTTGGTTTACCAACAGCTAAAATGATAATACGTTCTATACATAAAACAATAACCATAAATGCAAAAGACACAGCGCACTTCCCGTACATTGAATCTATATTAATATACTTGTCCGCAAAGCAAAATCCTATTGTACCCCATAATATCATCATTATAGTAATGGCAGAAGTAAGCCTTTTAAATGTACGATGGCTTGCCTCTCCACAGTCTTTCAATATGTCAACTCTCCAACCTATAAGAAAGCATCCTATTTTAGTAAGTATTCCCATAAACTATTATCTATTTATAAAAGATTCGGATTTTGCAGCCACTCCTTTTAAAAACCCCCTTTCATAAGAAGCTATCATATTCATCATCTTTTTGTCTTCTCTGTCAAGAGACAATTCCATATCGTTTATTTTTTTAAGATGTTCATTATAAGTATCTCTCCTTGCTTTCAAAGACATAGAAGAAGTAGTCAACCCTTGAATATCCACAATATCAATTTGCACATTTATATCTCGAATGTCACTTTCATATCTTAAACGAACTTGCTCAAATAGCATTTTAAGCCCATTCTTAATAATTTCCTTCTTCGACTCTTTGTACGCCATATCTGCATTGCACATCGCATCACTATATCCTTCTTGCTCATAATCATCTTGTATATAAGCATAAATAGCATCAATAGGCATACCTGTACCATATTTAATTGTTATAGTATTGCTTTCTAGGTTTGGCTCTGAATCATCAACAAAATCCTCTCTTCTAATCTCAGGCAGAATTTCCTTACTATTATCCTCCACATTTGGCAATCCAACAACTTCTGTGTTATTAACTTGGTTGCCCTTCTTGAAAAAATTAAAAAGTCCCATATTTATTTATTGTTTTAGTTGGAATATCAAATTTTGCATGTCCTCTTTGGTGGCAAGAACTACATAGTGTAATAAGATACTTATCATTATATTCCCATGGCCGAAGTTTTCTCCCATTTTTATCAATATGGTATTGCTTATGATGTACAACCAATTTTTTTTCACTTCCACATATTGCACATTTATACCCATCTCTTTCTAATATATGCATTCTCTTTTCACGCCACCTTTCATCAAACAGAAGCTCTCTATATGAACCGTGATTAGAATAATATTGCTTCATTTTCTCAAACCCTTTCTAAAACTGCTGTTTGCACCCCTTGAACTCTTCATAAGTCCACCTTTTACAACCCAAGTGATAACAGCAATAAAAAATAGTATGTCCATAACAACATTACATTTTAGTTAAACGTTGCAAAATTACAACATAATTCCAAACTGTCCAAAAATAAGAGGTATGTTAGATCGCATGAAAAAAACAAATAAAAATTTGTCTTTGCAATATAATGTATTACTTTTGCATTATAACATAATACAATATATAGAATGGATACAGAACATAATGCGCTCTTTTGAAATAGCAAATATCCAAGCATGTTCTTAAACATATATATTTTTCTATTAGAAATATCGATAAATAAAAATAATACCGTATATTTGCAGCAGAAAACATAGGCAGGTAAATCCTAAACAAAGAGTGATATACATCATAAGTGTATTTGCAAATACACCTCTTTTAGGGTCTGCTTTTTTTGCTTTAAACGTATAAATATGGGTAATATAAGATTGAAACAAGAGCCGATTTCTTCCAAGAAGGACAACTCTGATTTGAACAAATCAAAATCAGGGCAAAAGTTCGTGTTGTCTGATGTTTCCAAGGAAGAGCTTGACAAAAGGAGAATACCCGTATATTCCTATTTGCTATAATGCTTCAAAGTGCATATCCGTTCTATTTCATACAAAAGAACAAAGGAGACTCGCAGGGTCTCCTTCATATTTTATTATATAGGTTTAGGTCTTCCAAATCAAAGTTGGTGTATATTGTCAGAGTAGAAGAATATGAGCATAATATCTATGCCGTAAAATTCTACCAGAAGAACCATTCTCTATCAAAGAACAAATATAGGATAATGACCAACACCAACGAACCAAGACGGATAATAAACACCTGCATAAATATCATGCTGTCTATTTATCACATGAACCCCAAAGCGTCTTTTGGATTCATAGGCTCAAATGGATTCGGCGAAGATGTATGTTGCACAAAAAGATACAGGGTCTATTCAAAAATCATAGCGACTTATTTTAGTGACAAGCATTTTTATCACAAGGAAAACATAGAGAAAAGCGCATATATGCTCATAAACAACGTGTCTTTAGCCGAGAACCCTGATTTGGTAAACCAGATAGAGACTTTCTTTATTGAACAATACGAATATTTTGAATAGGTTTGTGTGAAGTAACGATTATTTAATTATATGAAAAAAGCCGCAAATACTTGGTAAAACGCGGCTTTCATTTTGTCAAACATAATATTTACTCAAATTTCTACCTTAATATTGACAAGCACATTAGAATTACTTCTCAATATTAGCTCTGATCTGTTTAAGTAACAAAAATGCCCCTTCCATCTTATAGTTACCCAAACATTGTTGGGCTTGCATAATACAGCTTTCGACAGTGAGAGCTAAATCGGGAGTAAACGCAGATTTATTAATTTGCATTGTTTTAGGAAGTTGGCTAGCATGATCATTAAACCATGCAATCATTTCATTCAATTCTTCCTCTGTGTAACTTTGTCTTTTCTCAGCCATACTACAAAAATTTAATCCATTATTACAGGAACAGCAAAATTAAAAATCTTGTTTAAAATATACATATTATGAGATTGATTTATTCATGATTTAGACTTTTTTAAGCCACCCGATATGTAATCAATCACTCTCCTGTTAGCCTCATCAATCTTATCCCTGTCGAAATCAATGTATATATCTGTAACATCACAACCAAAGGAGTGCCCCAAAGCTAAAGATATTACATCTTTCGGAATATCCACCTTATGTGCTAGCGTAGCCCATGTATGACGCGCCCAATATGTTGAAAGTCCGGGAAACAATGGTTGCTTACTTTTTTTCCCACCAAGCCCATTTCGTTCAAACGGGCCTATCCCTTTAAGATTCTTATTCATCCTGTGGGTAAAATCATGATAGTCTCCATAGTAATCTAATACATCTAGTAAATGAGTTTTACCTTGATACCTGTCCAATATAGCTTGTGCTTCCGGCTCTATTTTAATAGAGTAAAACTTCTTTGTTTTCTGCCGATAATATTCTATACGTCCATCTATTATATCCTTGTGTTCAAGTAAAAGCAAATCACCTATATTTATTCCAACAAGATATACAATCAGCATAAATATATCCCTGTATTTCTTTTCAAACTCCTCACAAGGATAATCACGCAATAATCTCAATTGTTCAACAGATAAAGCACGTTTTCTAGTTTCTTCTTTTTTTATCTTATACTTTCGAAAAGGATATAAGGTAGTAATTTCTTCATCAATAGCATAATTGAATACTGCACGAATGTTACGCAGGTGAATAGAATAAGCGTTTACTTTCATCCCTGATTCAGCCATCCAACTTTCAAAATTAGACAGCCATTTCCTATCCATTGTGTCAAAGGTGCAATCCGGATCATATTCAAGCAGTTTATTTCTAGTTGTATTATAAACCGTTTTTGTTCCTGTATTACTCTTTATGGAAACAAACTCATCAAGATAATCTATAAAACATCTTGTTTTTTTTACAACCTTTTCATCAAATACATATTCGCTGATTATCTCCTTGGCTTTAGCGGAAGGCAAAGAAGATAATCTAGCTTCATCGTCAATAATCAACTTTTCAGCCTTATTCTTCAAACTGACAAGCCTTACATTTTTTACTTTATACTGTGGTACCGATTTGTCCAAATAAGACACTTCATTAAACTTTTCAGAAGACGGTGTAGATATTCCAGTGGAGAAAACAAACCTCGTTTTCCCTATCCGTATCACAAGAAGAATCATCTGAGATCCATCCTTCTTTGCTCTTGTGTCAGGTATCAATCTTACTGTTGCCATTGTTTTGTGACGTTTTTGTGACGATAAAGATACATAATAACCCCCAAATAACCACCTTAAACGGAATATTTTCTTTGATAATGATATAAAAAAAAGCACTTACCATTAGATAAGTGCTTGATATTCAGCAGAGCGGCAAACGGGACTCGAACCCGCGACCCTCAGCTTGGGAAGCTGATGCTCTACCAACTGAGCTACTGCCGCATCTCTAAAACAGGAACAAAAGTAATATATATTTTTCAGCTGACCAAATATAAGCAAACAATATTTACTATAATCATCAAAATTTCTGCTCTTCTGTTTATATCGACAGCTTTATGCATATCCTGTGTATGGATAAGCCGATCCTTATCTCCAATAAAAGGTTTATAGACTATCTCTCCAAAATAAACATGAGGACCTCCAAAACGGCAATTCAAGATACCTGCTAAAGCAGACTCCGGATAACCTGAATTAGGACTTGCATGCCGGTTACCATATTTACCTACAAATCTCAGCAAACCGGGACGCCCCACAGACAAAACCATTAAAAGTGCGGTTAAACGAGCCGGAATATAGTTCGCCATATCATCAATATGTGCAGCGGCACAACCAAATTGCAAATAACGTTCGTTCTTATAGCCTACCATAGAATCAAGCGTATTAACCATTTTATAGGCAAGCATACCGGGAACTCCCAAAAGCAAATACCAAAACAGCGGAGCAATAACTCCGTCACTCAAATTTTCGGCCAACGTTTCCAAAGCAGCTATACGCACTTCCTGATCGGTCAGTTCTGAGGTATCACGCCCTACAATACGGGAAACCTGCTTTCTCCCCTCCTCTAAAGAACGGTCCGCAGCTAGAAAAACCTGTTTTACTTCTCTAATAAGTGTAGTCCCTGCTAAACAATAGAAAACAAGCACAGCGGAGAGGGCGATCCCCAACCAGCGATTCAACAAAAACAGATAATGCAATGCCAAAGCAGATCCTACATATACTAGCAAAATAAGCATAATAGCCGCCCCCCCTCCTTTCAACATCCGATGTGCCCCACAGTTCCATCGTTTCTCACAAAAAGAGATCAGCTTCCCGAATCCTACCACCGGATGCGGCAATCCTACCGGATCCCCAAGCAATTTATCTAATATCCATCCTATCAACAACGGAAGAATTAATACATATATGTCCATTTCTTTATACTTTCTACCAGTTTGTCATTTTCTTCCGGAGTTTGTGTAGCAATACGGAAGAAGTGTTCATTCAGCCCTTCAAAATTGGATGCGTCACGAATAAGGATACCCTGCTCTGTTGCCAGATATTCTTTCAAAGCCGCTGCCTTTCCCATACGCAATTGAACTAACATATAGTGAGTATCCGATGGCCAGATCTCCATTCCTCCTATTGAAAGTAAAGATTGAGCTAATCTCTCTTTTTCCTTCAACAACAAAGAGATATCTATATCATATTGAGAAGAAGACAATAAATAATGCCCGGCCTCTATAGCCAACTGATTAACAGACCAAGGCATCCGCTGTGTCCGAATTTCATGTAGCAGTTCTTTACATGCAGTGATATATCCTAAACGCAAGCCGGGCACGGCAAAACGTTTTGTCATGGAATGCAACAGGATAACATTCGGAAATTCCGCAGCCTCCCTGGCTGTAAGCAAAGCCTTCTGTGTAAAGAATTCATACGACTGATCCATGACAAAAATACGCTGCGGATTTTGTTTTATACAGGCTGTCAAGACTTCCTTCTCCCTGACCTCTCCAGTGGGATTATTAGGATTACATAACCATATCAACCTCCCCCTATCCGGCAAACGGTTCAAGTTATATATAGGAACCACTTTATGACCATGCAGACGACAAGCATCCGCATATTCGCTGAAAGTCGGCATCAAGATAGCCGAAATCTGATTCCTGAATGTCTGAGCTATTAAATAAATGGCTTCCGTAGCCCCATTGGTCACACAAACCTCTTCAGACGAAAGATGAAACCGTTTCGCCAAAACCTTTTCCAATGAATAAGGTTCCGGCTCGGGGTACGTACGGATACTTTCCATCTGCTGAAACAAATGTTGATGTAATCCGCTATGGTCTACATGATTATATACGTTTGAACTGAAATTTATCTTTATTGCTTTATACTTATAAGCATCATCACCATGTCCTTCAATCATTCCCACTCATTATTTGGTACAACAAAGGCAGATTGAGATGACTGCGTACATGCTCTGCCAATTTATCATATTGTTCTTCTTTATAAGTCCGGTAATCCAACACCGTATGACACTCCAGTTTTTCTGCGTATGGTTCCAGTAAATAATCTATAAATGCCTGATTATCCAATATTCCATGAATATAACTTCCCATACATTTTTGGTTTACAAAACAACCGTCCTCTCCACCGTCTTCCAGTTTATTCAAAGGAACTACAGACACCCCCGGAACCGGGCGGGTTTCTCCCATGTGTATTTCATATCCTTGGCAAGTTTCCGCATTCTCAAGAAAATGAAAATTCACCTGCCGTGTCACCTTCTCCCCTTGCATCGTAGTAATGACGGGAAGCAGTCCCAGTCCCGGCAATTGGCGGATCTCTCCCTCCACTCCTTCCGGATCGTGAATCTCAAGTCCCATCAATTGATATCCCCCACAAATTCCCATTACAGTAACCCCTTCCCTATGCGCACGCAGGACAGCTTGCGCCACCCCGTTCCGTCTCAACTCATACAAGTCATCCAAAGTGCTTTTGCTGCCAGGAAGCAGAATAATATCAGCTTTGGCCAGATCTTCCGTATTATTAGTATAATAAAGGTGCACTCGTTCATCCCGTTCCAATCTGTTGAAATCTGTAAAGTTTGAGAGATGACGCAACAGAACAACTGCTATGTTTATTTTGCCTTCCACTGCTTGCATCCGTTTATAGTCCAAGACTACGGAATCCTCTTCCTCAATATGTATATTTCTATAATAAGGTATTACTCCCAAGACAGGAATACCACATAAATCTTCCATCATCTTCACACCAGGCTCAAACAAACGGATATCCCCTCTGAATTTATTAATGATTATTCCTTTTATACGTTTCTTGTCCTCAGTAGTTTGTAACATGACCGAACCATAGACACTGGCAAATACTCCTCCCCGGTCAATATCAGCTACCAAAATCACATCCGCATCCGCATAACAGGCCATCGGCATATTCACCAAATCAGTATCCCGCAGATTTATTTCGGAAATGCTCCCTGCTCCCTCCATTACAATAGGGTTATAACGTGCGGCAAGACGGTCAAAGGCTGCGTTTACCTCTTGCCTCAGTTCTTCACGCCCCTCCTTGCGAAAATACTCAAAAGCGTTACGATTACCGATGGGACGACCGTTTAACACCACTTGCGAAGTATGATCGGAGCTGGGTTTCAATAACAGAGGATTCATGTCCGTGTGACAAGGAACTCCGGCAGCTTCAGCCTGTACAGCCTGTGCACGGCCTATTTCCAATCCTTCCGGAGTGGCATACGAATTCAATGCCATATTTTGTGCCTTGAAAGGTGCCGGTTGATAACCATCCTGTTTAAAAATGCGGCATAATGCGGCGGCAATAACACTTTTACCAACGTCACTACCTGTTCCCGCCAACATAATGGGGTGTAATTTCTTTTTCATCACTCTTTCTTTTTTCTTTTATAGGCAAAGGACTGCCACTTTTCTTCCGTCCAGTTCTGCTGTTGCATCTCATAACGGGCCATAACAAAAAATAAATCGGACAGCCGGTTGATAAACCGAAGTATGATTTCCGGTAACGGATCGTGTTTATGCAAAGTCCATAATCTCCGTTCTGCCCGACGTGCCACAGTCCTTGCAAATTGCAACTGTGCCGATACAGGTGTTCCTCCGGGAAGAATAAAATAACCATTATCCTCCATTTGTTCCATCAACTTGTCCATTGCCTCCTCACAAAAAGAGCATAAATTATCAGGCAAAATATTGGGATTCCCATCACGAAGGGCCGATGGTGTGGCCACATGGCTCATCACTACCATTATATTTTTCTGAATCGTAAAAAGCAAGGATTGCCATTCGTGCTCCTGCGGCAAAAGTGAACGTATTATTCCTATAACAGCATTCAATTCATCGATACATCCATTAGCCTCGATACGGATATCATCCTTAGGTATCCGTTCTCCACCATGAATCCCTGTCATGCCCTTATCCCCGGTACGTGTATAAATGCGCCTCATACTTCCCATAATTTTAATATATCCGTTTCTCCCCAATATAAATGGGTATACCCGGCTATCACATTTTTATATCTATAAAGCGGGGTACTCACTTCCATTCCTCTTGCCGTAAATTGTTTTGCTACAGAAGGCATAGCATCAGGAGCAACGACATTGGAATAATGAAATTCGTGCCCGCGAAGCTCCATCCCTTTATATTCTATACGGCGATATCCTAGATGAAGTCTGGCACCCACCATGGTACAATCCAAAGGCAAAATACCCGTCATGGCATATGCAGTCCCTCCTTGGCGGACTGTCAGGGAACGGGTGAGAAACATCATACCTCCACACTCGGCCAAAATCTTCCCCCCCTCCTCTGCATAGGTTCTTAATGCTTCCATTAACTTTTTGCGCCGATGCAGTTGACGGGCAAACAATTCCGGATATCCTCCGGGTAAATAAACCAAATCAGCATCCGGCAAATCACTACCATATACAGGACTGAAATAAGTAATGCTTCCTAGCGCAGACAAGCGGTCTATGTTTTCTCTATAGATAAAGTTGAAAGCCGGATCCCGCGCTATGGCTATCTTCATCTTTTTAGCAGAAGGAGCAAAACTTTCCACCCCTATCTCAGAACTATAAGGCAATGTATACCGACACGGGAAATTACGATGACAAATACTCAGCAGCTTATCCAAATCCACATATTTCTCAACCAATTCCGCAGCCTGTTCTATTAAGGTGTTCATGGAACGTTTGGCTGTCAATGTCAAACCCAAATGCCGGGATGGAATTTTCAACCCTTCTGTCATAGGCAGATACCCCAAACACTCTACTCCTGCATCAACACAAGCCTCACGTAAATAAGCGAAATGAGAAGGAGATGATACTTGATTGAAAACAATACCTGCAATCTTCACAGCCGGATTAAAATGCTTGAAACCATAAATTAACGGAGCCACAGAATAAGCTGTAGAACGCGCACTTACTATAAGCACTACAGGGATATTCAACAATCTGGCTATTTCAGCACTACTTCCCTGCATTCTTTGATAACCGTCGAACAATCCCATCACTCCTTCGGTTACACATACATCGGCTCCATCTCCATATTTATTATACAGATGTTGTACATGGGTATTTGATGCCATCCAAATATCCAAATTCACCGACTCATGGTCAGCAGCCAGCGTATGAAATTGTGTATCAATATAATCAGGACCACATTTAAAAGGCTGTACTCGCAGGCCTCGTTTGTGCAATGCCCGCAGCAACCCCATCGTAAAAGTCGTTTTTCCGCTTCCCGATGTAGCGGCCCCTATGAGTAATTGTGGCTTCATTCTTTAGTATTTCTTTTAAAAACGGATACAAAGATAGTGCAAATTGCAAATTATCGAAATTAGAATAACAGATTAATTCATAATTCCGACATATCAAGTAAATATCCTTAGAAAGCAATTAAAGTTTTATGGTTTATCAATTAAATAAGCTACCTTTGCAGTCATTTTGCCGGGATGACAGCTATAAAACGAAGCATCCTATCCCATAAAACCTACTCTAATATTTTGAAAGACAACTTTTTGAATTATAAAATTGATACTATAAATAATTAAACTAGATAATGAATTATGGAACTTTTTAGGAATCTCTTTGAAGGGTACCCTAATTTATGGGGCGGCGGAGTAGCACATTCCGTACTTATTCTTTCACTGGTCATTGCTTTCGGTATCATGTTAGGAAAAATAAAAGTGGCAGGTATCTCATTGGGAGTAACCTGGATACTTTTTGTAGGAATTGTATTCGGTCATTTCAATCTGAACCTGGACGAACATCTGTTGCATTTCTTAAAAGAGTTCGGTCTGATATTATTTGTCTACTCAGTCGGACTACAAGTGGGTCCCGGTTTCTTCTCAGCATTCAAAAAAGGAGGATTCACACTAAACCTGCTTGCCATGATGGTTGTATTTTTAGGTGTGACCATCACCATTATACTCCATTTCATAACAGGTGTCCCCATTACCACAATGGTAGGAATTCTTTCGGGTGCTGTAACAAATACCCCGGGACTAGGTGCCGCACAGCAAGCAAACAGTGATCTGAATGGTATAGACGCTCCCGAAATAGCACTGGGATATGCCGTAGCCTATCCACTGGGTGTAGTAGGATGTATTCTCTCCCTGCTGGCATTGAAATATATCCTGCGCATCAACACAAAAACCGAAGAAGCCGATGCGGAACGGGGATTGGGACATCTACAAGAACTGACCGTACGCCCTATCTCACTAGAAATACGCAATGAAGCCGTAGAAGGTAAAACAATAAAAGAAATCAAGCCATTGGTGAATCGTGATTTTGTGATTTCACGCATACGGCATTGTGACGGAGACAAACAAACAGAACTAGTGAACTCCACTACAGTATTTCACATGCACGATGAAATCCTTGTTATCGCCAATCCGATAGATGTAGAAGCTATCACTGTATTTTTTGGAAAACAAGTGAATGTGGAATGGGATTTCCAGAACAAACAACTTATTTCCAGAAAAATTCTGATCACCAAGCCTGAATTGAATGGCAAGACATTGGCTCAACTAAAAATCAGGAATAACTTCGGAGCAAGCATTACCCGTGTAAACCGTTCGGGTGTAGACCTTGTGGCCACTCCCAACCTGCAATTGCAAATGGGTGACCGGGTAAAGATTGTGGGTAGCGAACTGGCTGTAGCCCATGCCGAAAAGATTCTAGGTAATTCCATGAAACGTTTGAATCATCCCAACCTGATTCCTATTTTCTTAGGCATCGCATTAGGGTGTATTTTAGGAAGCACTCCTTTTTTATTCCCCGGTATCCCTCAACCGGTAAAACTGGGACTGGCAGGAGGCCCCCTTATTGTGTCCATCCTGATAAGCCGTTTCGGACCACATTATAAATTGATAACCTATACCACCATAAGTGCCAATTTGATGGTACGTGAAATCGGTATCTCACTTTTCCTTGCTTGCGTAGGATTAGGAGCCGGTAAAGGATTCATCGAAACAATTATTAACGAAGGCGGATATGTATGGATAGCATACGGCGCCATTATTACGCTGCTGCCTTTACTGATTGTAGGAATAATAGGACGATATGTTTATAAACTGAACTATTACACCTTGATCGGAGTATTGTCCGGAGCCACCACCAATCCGCCCGCATTAGCCTACTCCAATGATTTGACCTCTTGTGACGCTCCGGCAGTAGGTTATGCCACCGTTTATCCGCTCACCATGTTTTTACGTGTGCTTACAGCACAAATATTAATATTGGCGCTTGCCTGAAATCACTATCCGAATTATTGCAAATTCATATTGCCGTAGGAGTGAATCAAATTCACTTCTACGGTTCAAAATCCCCTCCTCTTTTCAATATTCTCTCCGTTTTAAGCAGTCATTTTTTCACTAATCTTAAAACATATATAAAATAATTGTCTACCTTTGCGCCCGGTTTGGTGATACAGATATTTTTTCTCTATCTGTATAAAAGGGAATTCGGTTGTGGAATCCGAAGCAGTGCCCGCTACTGTGAAACCCATTTGATGAAAAGCAACTCTCGCTATGCCACTGTTTCGAAAATGAAGAAATGGGAAGGCGCTTTTCAGGGTGAAGCCAGGAAACCTGCCAAATCAAAACATAGATAATCACGCTCTCCCGGGGTCAGGAAAGCCAATTATTAATTCTTAAATTCTTTCGATGAAAGTAAAATTATTATTGACAGCAATTACTTTAAGCTGTCTGGCTATTGACGTACTGGCACAAGTCAGTATCAGTGGAAAGATTGTGAGTGCCGATACCAACGAACCTGTAGTGGGGGCTAATATTCGTATTGACCAAAGCCTTTCAGGATGCACCACAAATGGTAAAGGCGAGTTTAATATCAACAATCTTCCTGATGGAAAACATGTATTAAGAATCACGCATGTCAGTTACACACCCAAATCTGTCACCACAAAAGGGGGTGAAAAAAATCTTCTTATCAAGCTACAAGACAGTTTTACCAATATAGGCCAGGTAGTAGTAACCGGAACAGGAACACACCACCGCATGACGGACAGTCCCGTGCCTGTTTCCGTTATCACCGCAAAGGATTTAAGTAATGCCAGTGTAACATCGCTGGACGAGGCTTTACAAAAGCTGACCCCATCTTTCTCAAGTATGACCAACGGTATGGGTACAACATTGAGTCTGAATGGATTGCCTGATGATTATTTCATTTTTCTGGAAAATGGCAAACGCCTGTATGGAGATGATACTTACGCCCGAATCAATGTTGCCAAAATCAAACGTATTGAAATATTGAACGGTGCCTCTTCCGCTCTTTACGGAACAAATGCTATCGGAGGAGTAATCAACATTATTACTGATGATGCAAAAAATGCTATCAATGTTTCCAGCGATACCCGTTATGCCAGTAAAGGACGTTTTACCCAGTCCGTAAACGCAGATGTCAATACCGGCAAGTTCGGCTCCTACACCTCTTACCGCCGTCAGCAGGCCGAGGGATGGCAACTGAATCCATACGAAGAGAACTCCAAAACTCATGAACTGGAAGAAACCGGGAAAGTAGCTTCTACAGGATTCTATGCAAATACTGTCAATCAAAAATTCACTTTTGATGCTACCGACAAACTCTCCTTTTATGCCCGCGGCGGATATTATGACAACAAGACACGCCGCCCTTATGAAGCATACGACTACAACATATTGCATGAAACCTTTAATTATGGTATTGGTACCCAATACATGATAAGTAAAGGGAATTATATTACCGCAGACTATTACGCCGATCATTTTTCTTCCTCTTATTGTTTTTTTAAAGACAATAAAACTTATAATGGAAAAGCAGGTGAAGAGCAAGTGCGCAAACGGACCCGCAATCACAATCTTAGCATAAAAGGTATCTTTAAATTAGGTGGCCGGCACAAACTTTCAGTCGGCACAGAATATATCGTTGATGTCTTGAAAAGTCAAACAGACAATATAGCTAAAGAAGATGCTTATACACTGGCCTTGTTTGCACAAGATGAAATAAAGTTACTGAGAAATCTACAGGCTTTGATCGGTGTACGTTACATTTATCATGAAAATTTCAAAAATCATGCCACTCCCAATGTAGCACTGATGTATAAACCCGGCAAATTCAATTTCCGTGCCTCCTATGCAGCAGGTTTCCGAACTCCTACCCTGTCTGAACTCTATGCCACTGACATAGCTAAAAAAAATGACAGGTTGACAATAGGCAATTTGGATTTAAAGCCGGAAAAGAATGATTATTTCTCATTGAGTGCAGAGTATGTACATGAGCGTTTTTCTGTATCAGTCAATGCTTTTTATAATAATATTCGTGACATGATAGATTATAATACGATTGCCACGGGAGATAAAGCTATGGAGCAATATGGTCATAAGGAAGTTCGTCAACGTGATAATATAGCGGAGGCTAAAGTATACGGAATCAATGTATCCGCCAATGCATACCTAGGTGCCGGGTTCAATTTAAGCGGAGGATATACTCATCTTAATACCCAAGACGTGGAATTGGAACAACCCATCGACAAAAGTATTAAAAACGCATACAATATCAATGCCCAATGGGCGCATTCATGGAAGATATATCGGTTGAACATAAATTTGAACGGTCGTATCAACAGCAAACGTTTCTCTAAAAGTTATGGCTATGCTCCCGACTTTCAATTGTGGGATTTAAACACACGCCATTCTTTCAACTTAAAATCTGTAATCATAGAACCCGGATGTGGCATAGAAAACCTGTTCGATTATACGGATGATCGTCCTTATAACAGCAATTATGCAACTCTTACCCCCGGACGTTCATTCTATATCAGTTTGTCTTTAAAATTTAAAAGCTAAAAAAATCAAAGACTTATCGAAGATAATATAAAATAAACCTATATCTTTGCAACAGAATTAGTAATCGGGCTATCACATAGCCCGATGCAAGGGAATCCGGTGTAAATCCGGGGCTGTACCTGCAGCTGTAAATCCTCATTATGTTGATTGGATAGTCCAAAACCACTGTTTCATTTGAAGAAATGGGAAGGTTTCCAATCAGAGGAAAGCCAGAATACCTGCTAAGTCTGTTGAACAATAAACACCAAGCTTCCAGGATTAGAAGTATGTGTCCATTCGAACAAGCGTTTTCCAACGTCTATTCCTTTGTGGCATTCCTCTTTATCAGAGGGAAACTTGATGTTTTATTTTGCAAATTAAATAAAACACAATATGAGGTATTTACTTCCTGCTATTCTACTATTAGGTACACAAATTGCAAGTGCCCAAAGTATTCTCAAAGATAAAGACGATAAAGAATTGTCCGTATTACTGAATGAAGTGGTCATCACGGGTACAGGTACTGAACATTATCTGAAAGATGCTCCCGTACAGACTGAAGTAATAACCAGCAAAGCTTTGGAACAATATCAGGCACGCAGTATAGACGATTTGCTCAGTGGTCTTAGTCCTTCATTGACCTTTCATGATGGTGATATGGGGAGCCATATCCAACTAAACGGATTGAACAATGACTATATCCTGATCATGATAAATGGAAAAAGAATGAATGGCGATGTAGGAGGGCAAAACGACTTGAATCAATTAAATCCAGCTAATATAGAACGCATAGAGATTGTAAAAGGGGCCGCTTCTTCACTTTATGGCAGTGACGCAATAGCCGGAGTTATCAATATCATAACCAAACGTAACCGTGAAAAAATGGAGCTCACCAATACATCCCGCATAGGTGAATATGGTGATATACGTCAAAGTACCAGTTTCGGCTTTAATTATGGAAAGATAAAATCTGTAACCGGAATCAACTTCCGGCATACCGATGGCTGGCGGAATACAGACCTGCAGTGGGATCAGAATCAATTGAAATCCGGCTCTACTATGTTGACCGTAAACCGTTCTTCAAACTATACCCTGTCCGAGAACATTGAATGGCAAGTCAATCGCAAACTAGACCTCACTGCAGAAGGCACTTATTATGAGCGTTGGGTAATGCGTACACACGGTCCTTGGAAATATCAAGCCAACGATTTTTATTATCGCAACTATACATTTGCAGTAGGAAGTAAATATAAATTAGGAAAACGGAATTATCTGACTGCAGACCTCTCGTATGGCAGATACGGTTACTTCTATGACTATAAGCTAAACGAGCATACTGATTATTTTCTAGACAATGACCGCCATGAACGTATCACCTACTTTGCCGGTCAACGTATCAAACAAAGTATTCAGAAACAAATATTAGGCCAGGTAAAAAGTGTATTTTATCTTGGAGAGGACCATATTTTAAATGCAGGAATCGAATATCAGTACAATCATTTGGAATCACCTCATCACATTGACGGTGACCGCGCTTCCGTTTATACGTTGGCAGCTTATATACAGGAGGAATGGACAGCCAGAGAAAATCTGGTTCTGACTGCCGGGGTACGAGGAACACAACACAAGGAAACAGGATTGAATTTCAGTCCGAAAATATCAGGACTTTATAAACCTGGAGAACATATTAATTTGCGTGCTTCTTATGCTTTAGGCTACAAAGCACCCACTATTAAAGAACTTTATTATAATTATACCGGCGTTATCGGAGGCGGTGCCTTGACTGCATATCATGGCAACACAAATCTAAAAGCACAAACCTCACAATATGCTTCAATCGGTATCGAGTACGTAGGGCAAAAATTCCAAGCCAGTTTAACCGGATACATGAATTATCTTCACAACATGATTGAGTTGGTTGAAATTTCCGTAACTCCCGATGAAAAGTTTCTTGAAGTAGAAAAGAGCAAACAATATAAGAATCTGACAAAGGCACGTATTTATGGTATGGATTTCACCTTCAACTATCGTCCTGCAAAATCTCTCAGCCTTGCCGGCGGATATAGTTATGCTGATCCAAAAGCGCAATATCCTAACAAAGGTATAGATTATATGAAATATCTTCCTATTGATGCTACTTCCAGCCATAATGCAAATTTAAATGTCTTATGGCAACATTCATGGAAACTGTATCGTTTGGGTATCGGCATCTATGGCAGATATCAGTCTACACGCCGTTATATAAATGATAATAATGCCGACGGATTCCAAACTTGGCGTATCAACACAGCCCACTCATTATTAAAAATGAAACGGTGGTCATTAACGATGAATGCCGGGGTAGATAATGTATTTGACTATGTAGACCGTACTCCTTTCGGACGGAATCGTGCCACATCAACTCCCGGAAGAACTTTTTATGTCTCCGCCCTCATTAAATTCAAAAACAATTAATAACCAACAATTTATAAATTAATTTTTATTCGTATGAAACAATTCAAGTATTATCTGATGGCGGCTTTTGTTGCTGCCGCAACTTGCACAGGATTCAGTTCCTGTAGTGACAATGATGATGAAGAAAGTACTGTTAATCCTGCTGTGGATGTAGTAACCAGAACCAAGCAACACGACACAGCAATTTTGCTCTGTACTTTTGGCAGTACCTATAATGAGTCCCTTTCTGTTTATGATGATGTGATTGAGGATTTTAAAGCTAAATTCCCCAATACGGATATTTATATGTCATTTACTTCACGTACATGTATCGGACGTGTAGAAGCATCTACCGGCATAGCACGTTATGAATTGGACCAATGGTTGAAAGCAATAGGCGATGCAGGATACAAACGTGTGGCTGTACAATCATTGCACGTAATTCCAGGCGAAGAATATCTTTCATTAATGAATACTGATGTAAAAAAATACTTTATGATTCAATGGTATCCGCATATTGATGTATTGAAAGGTGCCAACCTTCTTTCCAGTGCAGAAGATACTAAAGATGTAGCAGAGATACTTTACAAACACTATGAGTCTAAATTAGCAGACAAGAACAACATCGTGCTTCTAATGGGACACGGTAATCCGGATGAGAATTACAATGCTAACAAAAAGTACTCTGACATGGAAAAAGCATTGCAGGAACTTGCTGCCAACAACAATATCTTTGTAGGTACTGTGGATTATGGTGACATGCTTTTCTTCCCGAAAGAAATAGAGGAAGAACCGGCTAATAGAATTCCTGTAGAAGGATTTGACAAAACCCAATATCCCGACTGTATGTACTCTAAGGTGATGAGCTATTGCGAAAAGAACGGCCTGAACCCATCAGAAGTAAATGTTTATCTTGCACCTTTCATGTCAATTGCCGGTGACCATGCCCACAACGACCTTTGGGGATTGGAAGCTATGGCCGAAGATGACGATGTAAGTAATGTGGAAATCAATACAAATGAATATAGCTGGCGTGAACGTTTGGAGAAATTAGGATTCAAAGTGGACAGAACATTCGAAAGCCACCCGATAGATCAAGCCGGAGCTGATCATGGTATTAAAGACGGATGTAATATGAAAGCCCTTGGCAGTTATCCTGAGATTCGCCAAATTTGGGTAAACCATTTATATGAAAACTGGAATGACGACAGTGCATGGGAGAATGGTGAAGACTATCAACCGGAAGCATAACCAACTTAATATATTTATCTGAAAAAGGCGGAATTTATTTCCGCCTTTTTCAGATACGCCAAAACCGATAGGTAATATCTTTCATCTCATCCCCGTATATCCGATAGAAATGCTGATTGGTATCAGGAGATTTCAAGCCACCCAATTTTTCAATATACGGTCCCAACTTTATATATTCAAAGTTCTGAACGGAAAGACCTTCCGGCAATTCATTCTTCCCCGAATACCAACCCACCTTTACCAAAGCGATAGACTGTCGGTGAAGAAATCCTGCCAACCTTTCCACTTCAAAGGGTTCGGCATCGCCTCCCATAAAACAGACGCAAGTCACCGCCTTTCCATACTTCTGTAAAAGATGCCCAAGACTTTCTTCCGTTAAAGATTCTCCTACATTTTCCAACAAATGAGGGCTATGACAGCCCTTGCACCTATTGGGACAGTTAGAGAGATTGATCGCCAGAGTGACTTCATCCGGAATTTCTTGAAATACGATGTCATAATCAACGTAACGGAGCATAATATCTTTGTGCAGCCTCCTTCTGCCTTGCCTGAGAAAAATTACTGATCCGCTTCATATACCCGATAACACGTGTCAGATAATCCACATTCCGACTATGACATTCAGGACATTCATGCAAGTATCTCTTATCAATATGCTTACATTCATTGCAAATGGTATTCGGTATATTAAATGTAAAGTAATTACAGCCTTCTATAGCAGCTACCCGAAGTAGTTGTCTGTACTGCTCCTTACTAAGATGTTCTTCCAAATTCATGTGCAAGGCCGAGCCTCCCGTTAAATGCTTTATATAGCGGCGTCCATGCAGACGGAATTTATCGACAACATTCAACGATTTGTCTTCTACAATATAGAAATAACTGTTATAACATTCTCGGAATGTTTGGAAGCCTGCTTCTTTATCCCATTTAGCGTGCTTCACTCCTACATTCTCAGCAGGAATCATTTCGCAATTAAACAAAACATCCTTTGTACGGTACTTCCTATTATATCGTTCAATCATTCCTAAAATCTCCTGAACAAATGCTTCATACTTAGGGTTATCATTGATTTCAATACCCATAAATTGCGCTGCTTCCACCAAACCATTAACACCGATAGTTAGATACTGACGGTTCATATTGATGTAACCAGCATCAAACAAAGGCAGCATACCTTTCGACTGCAACAATTTCAGATTCTCATTATAAGCCAACTGGACTTTGTGTACCAAATCAACCACTTCTTCCAAAAAAAACGGATAAAGTATACCGGATTTCACCGCATGCTGGATGCAACGGTTCAAATTAATAGTCAGCACACTTTTTGAGCCTGTAGAAACCCCACCTGCTCCCAAAGTATAGCTGAAACCATTGTCCTGTATCTCATTGCGAAGACGGCAGCAACTACTTAAAGAATCTGCATTATCACTCATATAAGTAAAGAAAGAATGACCTTCGGAATACATTTCAGCCGTAAAGTCACCATATTCCTTATCTAATACATCACCATCTTTAGTCAAAAGCGCCATTGTTTCTACAGGAAATGTTAAAACAGTACGTGTACGCTCTTTATTAAACCATTTCATGAAACGTTTCTGCAACCAACTTAGTGAATTCCAGTCAGGTTGGCTTCCATCGGGAAAAAAGAAGTTACCAAAAAGACTTTCAAAATAATATTTGTCATAGTAAGCTACATTCCAAAAGACGGCTTGAAAATTACGCGCCCCTGTAGGCTGGTTAATAGAATATACTATTTGCTCGAAACAGTCTGTAATGATTTTGTCTATTGTTCTTTGTTTGGTAGATAAATCAACAATCTTATCGGGATACTTATAATATTCCTGCCCATATTCCAAACCAATGAAATAATTCATATACATCAAAAACTCTGGAGTAGCACAGGCACCACTTAACATACTGGATACAATAAAAACCATATTGACAAATCCACCACAAAAAGATTTCAAGTTAGTAGGAGCCGTAGAGTTCCCTCCCACTGCTATCGTACCATTATTCAACCAAGGATACATAGTAATGCTGGCACAATAATTAGCCAGATTAGTTTCATCATTTTTATAAATAAAATGATGATTCAGAAGTTCCAAATAACGATCGGACAATTCCTTTCCATACATGTCTTTCAAACGGTCAGTCAACAGACGACGGTTGAGACGAATAAAATTTGATTTGGGTAACTCTCCTATCAGCGTAGCAATATTCTTATTCTCCACATTGGCATTCGCATCATATTTACTGCCGGTTGCCGGATTGGAAGCGTCACAATAGTCAAGCAAAAACTTCAGTTTATCTCTCACCTCACGATCCTCCAAATGTTTCTGACGATACAGCATATACGCCTTGGCAACACTGTAATAATGTTCAGCCATCAGGGCCACCTCCACCTGATTCTGGATTTCTTCCACATTCATTCCATCACTGACACTAACGCGACTCAATACAGTAGTAATCACATCCTGGGTAGCAAAACTTCCTACTGACAAAAATGCTTTGGCTATTGCATTTTTAATTTTATCAAGAGAGAAAGTTTCTTTTTTACCATCTCTCTTAATAATAAATACCTCTGAATTAATCATACTTATAAATTAAGGTTATACAAAACACACATTATTCAATATAAGTCTTTCACACACGACAATTCATGGAAACCAGTAATAAAAAGGATCAGTATGATTCGTTCTATCGCCTTTCACCCGAAAGCCATGAATGATATAAACAATAACGGCAGGTCTTCTGACTTGTTTCCGTTGTAACGCCTTCCCGGTTTTCACAATAACCAGTGGCTAAGAATGTCACAACACTTCCCCACACTATGGGAGGATAAAACTTACAGCTACGGGGATAGTTCCTGATTTGCACAGGATTCCCTTTTAATTCCGTTTCGCGCCAACGGCTAATCCGGAAACCGATATTACTGACAAAGTTAGGAATTAAATCAATAAAACAACTGGAAAAAGAAAAAAAACTTCAAGCAACACTTTTTTCATCTTTTCCGCTTCGTTTAATTATAAAATCCATTATCTTTGCCCCGAATTGGTTTCGGATAGTCTATCTGCTATTCGGATTAAAAGGGAATCGGGTGCAAATCCCGGACAGTCCCGCTGCTGTGAAGCTCTGCTGGAATCTTGAAAAATACCTTTGCCACTGATGTGACAATCCTCACATCGGGAAGGCTTCAAGATAAGGAGTCAGTCAGAAGACCTGCCATTCATTAAAGGCTGTTTTTACTCGTGGGATTAGGAAAGCAGTACGAAAGAAAATAAGAAAATAAAAAATTTACGGGAGGAATGCCTATGAAAAAGGTATGTCCACGTTGTGGTGCAACATTTGATTGTATGCACAATGATATTTTATCGTGTCATTGCGCAACTGTCCGACTGGATGCTCTGCAACGCACCTATTTAATGGAGAATTATTCCGATTGCCTGTGCCATGACTGCCTGAAAGCCGTCAAGGACAGTTTCTATGCCTGCGAAATTAACCCCCGTTATAATAAGAAGAAAAAATGATAAAGAAAGTATTGATTGCAAACAGAGGTGAAATAGCCTTACGTGTAATGCGTTCCTGCCGAGAAATGGGCATACGGACCGTTGCTGTCTTTTCAGAAGCCGACCGCACTTCTCATCATGTGATGTATGCTGACGAGGCCTATCTTATAGGTCCTGCTATAGCCAGGGAAAGCTATTTAAATATAGAAAAAGTAATAGAGACTGCCAAACGATGCAAAGCCGATGCCATTCATCCCGGTTATGGTTTTTTGTCCGAGAATGCTGATTTTGCCC